>Ga0335074_10004048_pt1 | contig 20184 bp, 25 predicted proteins | sample Lox_Sample_23_FD_206715 | JGI IMG/M metagenome (GOLD analysis project Ga0335074, IMG submission 206715) | Soil microbial communities from Loxahatchee National Wildlife Refuge, Florida, United States - Lox_Sample_2.3 | ecosystem: Environmental > Terrestrial > Soil > Wetlands | place: USA... | reverse complement strand
TCTAAACTCCTCAAAGCTAGCCGCCTCCAGCTCGCCAGCCTTCTTGCCCGCCCTATGCGCCTCCTTGATCTGCCAATCTTGCTCTTCTCTCGCCACATCGGCATTGAAGCGTGTCTTGTAACCGCGGGAGTAATACTTGTGCTCTTCCTCGTAGCGAGCAGATTTCTCCGTGACGAGGACGTGCCGAATGCCGCTTCCAGGCGCCTCATACATGATTGGCCAGAGGAGGTTTTCGGCCGAGCTGCGGAGGCCTCGAGCGCCCGTGCCCATCTCATGTCCTACTTTTGCGATTTCGTGGAGGGCGCCGGTGGTGATGTACAACTCGATATTGGAGGATTTAAATAAGGCAATGTATTGCTCTATGATGGAGTTGCGGGGCTCGGTGAGGATACGGACAAGCTCATTGAGAGACAGAGCAGAGAGAGCGGTCGTGATAGGAATACGGCCGATGAACTCGGGAATAAGGCCAAACTTTTGAAAGTCTTGTGGTTCTGCGTAGTCGAGCGGGTTGTATTGTGTCTCGGCTTCAGGAGATAATCCAATAATTGATGAGGGGAAGCTCCGGTGTTTGCGGAAAACAGCTGCCTCAGAAGCGGACAAGGTGAGGGGATTATTAGAATTCGAGGAGCTGCGGATAGGTGCGCCGAAACCGATAGAGCCACGCGACATGCGATCCATGATAATCTTCTGAAGGCCTACAAAGGCGCCACTACAGATGAAAAGAATATTGTCAGTGCGGACAGTATATGTTTCCGGCCTAGGAGAGCCAGTATTGACATTCGGTGCATTGGGATTGAAACTTGAGAAGTTGTTCCCGGTAGGTGAAGGGCGTTGGCTCGATCTGTCCGGCTTTGCCGTGATTTGAAGGGTCGTGCCCTCAATGATCTTAAGTAACGCTTGTTGGACTCCTTCTCCAGAAACATCCTTACCATTGACAACCTTGGCCATGGCAAGCTTGTCAACTTCATCAAGACAGATGATTCCCTGTTCCGCCCGAGCCACATCATAGTCTGCAGCTGCAAGTAATCTCTGCACGCAGACCTCCGCGTCTTCGCCAATATATCCTGCCTGAGTAAAAGGCGTGCAATCGGACATGCTAAAAGGGACTTCGAGGACTTGAGCAAGGATCCTAATATGGTCTCAGATCACTGCATATCTATCGTCACAGAAGGTTACTCACTTTATCATCATAGTCTTGCCCACACCTGAGGGTCCGAGTACCATGACATTTGATTTCTCAATTGTGACAGATTTATGATCATCTAATAGCGCCGTACTTATCTTGGGGGGGTCTTTCGGAAACTCCGTGTCGTCAGCCTTGACTGTTGGTTCTTGACCCGGGAATTCATCTGGTGAACAGAATTAGCAAAGTCCGAAATTGGATTGCTGAAAACATTTATTCACCCTCAACTGGGTGCCTCGCAAACTTCTCATATGCCATAGTCCTCCGTGCTATCTTTGCCAGCCGCTCGCGCTCTTCATCCTCCTGTCTTTGCTGGTCTTGGATCCGCTGGTATTGGTTGTATACGGCTACACTCAACATCTTCTTTGCCCTCTCTTGACCCACAACATACTTGTCAAGATGTGCTTTCAAGTGCTTCGGTGTGATTTTCGGTTCTCGTTGGGCGTTGCCCAGAGGGCCACGAGTAGGTTCGCCGGGCTCGTAGCTGGCCGTATATCCCTGACCGATCCAGTCAAATTGAGAAAATGAAGAAGAAAAGGTAGAGAAAAATACATTGCCGAACGAAGCTATAGAACGACGGGAGCCACAAAGTACAAGGTATGGCAAGCGTGTGCCACGGGACATCAGCAGAGTTGGGTGCGCCATTGTGGCCGGCGTGGTTTATATTCTTCGAGTTTTCATTATCTTCGAAATTAAAATGTATATACAAAAAAGAGCCAAGATAAATGTGCCATGCGAAAGCGTCTGTCGCGGGGCCAACTCGTCGAGACGCAACCTGCGGGGTTGACTTTGGGATACCAAAGCTCACAGCTTTCATTTAAGCGAAGCGTTTTGGTGTAGCAGAGACGGGGAAACGACTAACGCGGAACAAGTCATTAGGAGATATCTATGGTGCAAAACAGTGCGGGATCTATCTAGGCACGATGAGGAGTAATTTGTGTGTATTATCTAGGCATCTAGAGTTTACAAAGCCAAATCTCCCGTTCGGACACAATGGAATAAGAAATCACGTGTGCGGAAGATTAACGCGGTTGAATTTCTGGAATTCTGCCGCATAAAGTTAGCGTGGAAGGCGAACCATTTGCAAGGGGCGACGTCATTGGGCTGAGAGCTCAACCAGAGATTCAACATTCACTGAAAGGGCCGATGCAGAAATGCTTAGCTACCACAAGATCTACCAATTAACTTTCCCCGCACAATTTGACGTTCCTATCATCTTCTACTTTGACCTTTTTCCTATTTATTTTCATTTTCAAACTCCGTACCTTCATACCCCGACAGCTGGTACTTATTTAGAGTTTCCCCTCCGCTTGACGAGTTCGAAACATCTACAATCTTTCCTGCGTTGTAATAACGAAAGTATTTTTCAGCAATAACTATAGTGGTCGAGAGCTTGTTTCGTAGCAGCAAGAATGGATAACATCAATGAAGGGTCGTCCAATTCTGTTATGACTTCAGGTGCTGCCGGAGGCCTTCCCAACGACGGCACTGGTTCGTACATCAAATCTGAATTGTTACAGGACCTATACTGACCCTGCTGCAGGAGTTGTACAACTCGACCCGTGGCTCGCCCCTTACAAAGAGTCCCTACGCAGACGATATATGAAAGCGAAAGACTGGATAACGGCAATAAACAACTCAGAGGGAGGACTAGAAAAGTTCAGCAGAGTTAGTATTGCGATTTCTGTCCCGTGATAATAGCTTGTTGACCTTTTAAAGGGTAAAGAAAAGTTTGGCTTTAATGTGGACAAGGAAAACAATATCACTTACAGGGAATGGGCGCCTAATGCAACGCAAGCATTCCTAATTGGTGAATTCAGTAGTTCTCACCTATTTTCCCCCTCCTCGATCAGTTCCGAGCTAACAGGGACCAGATGACTGGAACCGGGAGTCACATCCGATGAAAAAAGACAGCTTTGGGGTCTGGGAGCTTGTCCTACCAGCTAGAAATGGCGAGCCCACAATACAGCATAATTCAAAAATTAAGGTAGGGGGAAAGCAAGTCTCCTCGCAGTTTGAGTAGAGCTTAACTGGTCTTCCATACAGATATCCATGATTTTACCATCTGGGGAACGAATTGAACGAATTCCCGCGTGGATAACATATGTCACACAGGACCTCTCGGAATCTCCAGTCTACGACGCACGTTTTTGGAACCCTCCACAATCCGAACGATACGTCTTCAAGCATCCACGACCGAAAAGGCCTCAAAGCGTGAGGGTATATGAAGCACATGTTGGAATCTCATCACCAGAATTACGCGTTTCGACATATAAGGAGTTCACCAAAAACATGCTTCCAAGGATCAAGCATCTTGGCTACAACGTCATTCAGCTCATGGCTATCATGGAACATGCTTACTATGCTAGCTTTGGTTATCAAGTCAACAGCTTCTTCGCCGCAAGCAGTCGTTATGGACCACCCGAGGATCTGAAGGAGCTCATTGACGCAGCTCATGGTCTTGGCATAGTGGTGCTTCTCGATGTCGTTCACAGCCATGCGTCTAAGAATGTTCTCGATGGCCTGAACGAGTTTGATGGCACAGATCACTTGTATTTCCATGAAGGTGGCAAAGGCCGACACGAGCTGTGGGACAGCCGACTTTTCAACTATGCAAATCACGAGGTTTTGCGATTTCTTTTGAGTAACTTACGGTTTTGGATGGATGAATACCGGTTTGATGGATTCCGGTTTGACGGTGTTACTAGCATGATCTATACCCATCATGGCATTGGAACGTGAGTTGATTGCATGAAATGCTTTGTCTGTTTGATGCTAATATCTTGAAGTGGATTCTCTGGGGGCTACCATGAGTATTTCGGGCCTGGGGTGGATGAAGACGGTGTGGTTTACCTGATGATCGCCAATGAGATGTTACATAATCTTTACCCTGAAACCATAACTATCGCAGAAGACGTGTCAGGAATGCCAGCATTATGTCTCTCTTTATCCCTGGGAGGCATTGGATTTGATTATCGACTTGCAATGGCAATCCCAGACATGTGGATCAAGATATTGAAAGAGAAGAAGGATGATGATTGGGACATGGGAAATATATGCTTTACTCTGACCAATCGGCGACATGGAGAGAAGACGATCGCATATGCTGAGAGCCACGATCAGGCGTAAGTCAACCATATAATATTATTATTGTTTTCGGAAAGCTAACGTAACTCAGACTGGTCGGTGACAAGTCGATTATGATGCATCTTTGTGACGCTGAGATGTACACCAATATGTCTGTGCTCTCAGAGTTTACGCTAATCATAGAACGCGGCATGGCTTTACACAAGATGATTCGTCTAATTACCCACGCCCTTGGAGGGGAAGGATACCTAAATTTTGAAGGAAATGAGTTTGGTCATCCTGAATGGCTCGATTTTCCAAGAGTTGGAAATAATAACAGCTTCTGGTATGCTCGACGCCAATTCAACCTCACCGAGGACAAGCTTCTGCGCTATGGCTTCTTGAATGAGTTTGATTCGAAGATGCAATGGACAGAAGAGAAGTATGGCTGGTTACATTCAGAGCAAGCCTATATCAGCTTGAAGAATGAGACTGACAAGGTGATCGCCTTTGAGCGTGCTGGGCTTCTCTGGGTCTTCAACTTCAACCCTACTAAGAGTTTTACGGACTATCGTATCGGTGTGGAGCAGGCAGGGACTTATAAAGTCGTACTGAATACTGATACAAAGGATGTGGGAGGCTTTCAAAGAATCGATTCAGAAACAAGGTTCTTCACGACGCCATCTGCGTGGAACGGGCGCAGCAATTTCACCCAGGTTTATATCCCTACACGGACAGCAATTGTAAGTCGATGGCTCAACATTTTAGTGAAATTGACTAATACTTTGTCTAGGTACTTGCATTGGAATCAACGTTATGAGAATATGTGGAAGATTAATATTAAAGTGTTGCGTTTGGGCGGCTGTTGTCGACGTAAGGTGGTCTCAGCTCGTGGAGAGCTTCATCATATTCGGGGTTCAGCATTCGTTCTAGTCGCTCAAGAATAGTAAATATAATTACCCAAAATGATTCACATGCCTCAATATCGATGGATTCGTGATCTGAGTGCTGAATGCTTCCAAATATATGGAGGATCGGAAAATATCGTGGAGAGTTTACCCGAGAGGTTACGCTTTGTGGCTATATTAACGTTTATGAACAATCATATTTATCTCAGGTACAAACCATTTCGGGAAGTGACTTACGAAACTTGAGAGGCAAAAAGAAAGTAATCGGTAATATTCCGAATTCTAGTAGTTGCGTTATTTCGAGATATGTGGTCATGTTATAGTTTCGTGTTTGAGTGTTTTCATGCCTTATGCTTCAGGCATTACAAGGCTTGAGAGTAAAAATTTGAAGAGATTATCTACAACAGACATCCGAGAGGCAGGTCCTTTAAATTGCCCAGATCCATAATGCCCTTGCTGAAATGATCTCGAGATGGATACATCAGAAATTCAAAGAGCAGATTTGGCAAGCATTGGCAAGCTTGGAGCGAATGATGTTTGATTCCGTAATGTCGCCAAGCTCTTAGTGCATTTCGCTTACTCCGACTGTTTCTTCACTCGACAGAAAGACCTCCTCCGAAGCAAGCAAGATCCGCGAGCCATCATCCTCTATCTCTCCACTCACATTTTCAATCGCTCTTCATCATCTGTCAAGATGTTTAAGAGGTTAGTCACTACCCAATGAAGCTCTGACTGACACTTTTTCGACTCTTGTGGGATCAATTGAGCTGACTCGGCCGTCGGCTATAGCGGACTGAGACTCGCACAGGCTGCCCGGCCATCAATCGTGGGAGCATCACAACGCGCTTTCCGACCTGCTCTGTCGACTGGATTGAAGGCTTCAGCTGCGCGGTTCGCCAGCAGTGATTCGGCCCTCCATGGCAAGATTCATCAAGTTATCGGAGCTGTTGTTGATGGTAGGCGAAGATTCTTCCCAACAAGATCGAGCTTTCGAAATATCAAAGCTGGGGATGAAATGGAAGTACAATGATATGATACTCATTTATCTTCTAGTCAAGTTCGATACCGACAAGCTTCCTCCGATTTTGAACGCGCTTGAGACTATGAATGGCGAGCAAAGGCTCGTCCTTGAAGTCGCGGTACGTCTCCCGAAGATGTGATCTACACGAAAGAGTACACTTGCTAATGAAAATCGTAGCAACATCTGGGTGAGAATGTTGTCAGGACAATTGCTATGGATGGTAATACATCATTGTTTTAATGTTTAGTAGCTTCACGGTTTTTCTAATGTATTGCTAGGTACGGAAGGTCTCGTCCGTGGTGCCCGCGCAACCGACACAGGAGCTCCCATCATGATTCCAGTTGGTCCTGGAACTCTCGGCCGTATCATGAACGTTACTGGAGATCCAATTGATGAGCGTGGACCCATTAAGCATACCAAGAAGCTTCCCATCCATGCAGATGCACCACCTTTCACCGAACAATCAACCTCTGCTGAAGTCCTGGTCACCGGTATCAAGGTCGTCGACTTACTCGCCCCATATGCTCGTGGTGGAAAGATTGGTCTTTTCGGAGGAGCTGGTGTTGGAAAAACTGTGTTCATTCAGGAATTGATCAACAACATCGCCAAGGCTCACGGTGGTTACTCCGTCTTCACTGGCGTAGGCGAACGAACTCGCGAGGGTAATGATCTGTACCACGAAATGCAGGAGACTAAGGTCATCAACCTTGAAGGCGACTCGAAGGTGGCTCTGGTGTTCGGTCAAATGAACGAACCCCCGGGAGCTCGTGCTCGTGTTGCTCTGACTGGTCTTACCGTTGCTGAGTACTTCCGTGATGAGGAGGGTCAAGATGGTCAGTTGAATATTCTCCATTTCCGCGGCTTAACAAATCCTAACTTGTTTCTAGTGCTTCTTTTCATTGACAACATCTTCCGATTCACACAAGCCGGTTCCGAAGTGTCTGCTCTTCTTGGTCGTATCCCATCTGCTGTCGGTTACCAGCCAACCCTCGCCGTCGACATGGGTCTCATGCAAGAGCGTATTACAACAACAACCAAGGGATCCATTACTTCGGTGCAGGCTGTCTATGTGCCCGCTGACGATTTGACTGATCCTGCTCCTGCTACCACCTTCGCCCATTTGGACGCTACTACTGTGTTATCACGTGGTATTTCTGAACTGGGTATCTACCCAGCAGTCGACCCTCTCGACTCTAAGTCACGTATGTTAGATCCTCGAGTCATTGGGCAAGATCATTACGATACTGCCACCAAGGTCCAGCAAATTTTGCAAGAATATAAGTCACTTCAAGACATTATTGCCATTTTGGGCATGGACGAACTTTCAGAAGCAGACAAACTTACCGTTGAGCGGGCTCGGAAGATTCAACGTTTCCTCAGTCAGCCATTCGCTGTGGTGAGTACATCCACTGCTTTCCCATCTTGAACCGAAATTATTGCCCAGTCTTGTGGTTGGGGCTCGCTTCGTAATAATCTGTCATTTTTCTTCGATGAATCTCACCTTGACAACCCTTGGCATATATCATTTAATAGATCTAATACTAACGTTTTATAGGCCCAAGTCTTTACTGGTGCGTCACGTGAACAATTTTCTTGCTGATTTAGCTTCTAACTTTTGGATAGGTATCGAAGGAAAGCTTGTGGACTTGAAGGACACCATCGCGTCCTTCAAGGCAATCCTCAACGGAGAAGGAGACGACCTACCAGAAGGTGCTTTCTATATGGGTATGTAGCTAACTCATGTTGAGCAATCACGCAAAGCTAACTTCCTTTCAAGTCGGCGACTTCGCCTCAGCTCGGGCGAAGGGCGAGAAGATTCTGGCGGAATTGGAGAAGTCTTAGAAGTTTATAAATGGGAAAGAGGATCAAAAGAGTGTGTGTATAGTAGCTCTCACGTGTGAAAACCAATTTTTGCCGCTCGCGTTCCTTGATTAACAGCTTCCAATTTGTGATTCTCTACGCACGTGCGGGGATTGAAAGGGAGCTTTAGGTTCACCTGCTGCTTGTTTTCGAGCCTGGATATTGTGAGTGGTGTTTTCCCGCATCAAACGCGCCATACATGAACTGGCAGCTTTCCACTAGGGAGCGTCGCATATTGTGATCTGGTGTTAGGGACTAGCATCCGCACTAGCTAAGCGGCTCTTTCTGGAAAGAGGACAGACAATACCAGAATTGGCCAGATGACTACCTGGTTTTCGTAACGGGAAGGCCATCGGCAACGTAGCTGCGACGATCTTGATTGGATCTTTTAGTGCAATCAACTCCTCGATTGTTGATTGCTGCTCCAGATCAATTGTTAATCCTCTGTTAGCTATGTATGATCCCTTTGGGTCATGGAAGCTTACTATCTCCATACCCGGAGTCCCTTGGCTGAGCATTGCTTCTTCTGGGGCCGACCATGCTGACTGTGATGGTAGGCTATGCGTCTTGGTGAAGGAAAAGCACAATGTCAAGGCGGATTCAGGAGCTTGCGCTCTCATAGATGGTGGCCCTAATAGGAGAATCCATGGGGTTTGAGTACCAGTACTTCTATCACTACTGTTTCTGATACAGTAAAAGTACTAGCATCTTTAACCCTTTGACTTTCTGACTTGTTCTCCTGCTTTATCGGCAGATACCCTTGCGTGTTAACATCTACAATACTTAACCTTGCTAGCGTAACTCGTCTGTGTCTCATTCGCAATTACTTTGTTCATAGAAAGTACTTTTCCGCCAGCGGACTGGAAGCTGGAGGTTGCGAGGAGTCTAGGGGGGGAAATGGATAGACGATGCATCATTTGCTTCAGAGCCTTCGCTAGCATTGGTAGCGGCTGATACAAGTGCAGATGTGTCAAAGTGTTGAAGATAAAGCTCCAAAACTCTTGTCGAAGACGAAAATTCCGACGCAGGGAATATAGTTTCGTAGATGATGCCCCGGAAAATGTTGACCTCTAAGTCAACGTAGAAAAAATTTGGATCTTGACACTCTTGCATCCTCTTCACCCGCTGCCAGATAGGAGAGCCTGCGTCCCAGTATCTACCTCCGACATTGAGGTAGGCTTACATGATTTGTCTTGCTCCTGGTACTTCTGGCCATGAGAAGTTGAGCAAGTACTCTCGATGGTAGGTTTCGCAGACTGCGTCGATGAATGTTCCTGTCGAAGATGCATTGACAGTTGTGGGAAGGGAGCATCGCAAATTGACGGGAGTCACGCCGAAAGTAGCTTCCGCAACTCCTTTTCACGGAACCATGTAGGAATTGCGACAATCTCAACTACAAGCAGAGCCAAGAACAGATACCGACAGGCTCCCCGCGAATTGACCGTAGGAAGCATTTGTGCTATGGATGTACTTGCGGAAGTGATGTTTGGAAGAAGCAAAGAATGCATCTGGTTTCTCCTAGTGGTAAGTTCTTCAAATCTAGAGTCCAAGTTGACCTTTTCGCGATCTTAGAGCTGAAGAAAAACAGAGAGAATTCTCAGTGCAGCATTAGGATTTTAAATATATATAATATGCTCGTAGCAATAACCGAAAGAGTATCTCATGTCAGAAGGCAAGAAGCACTCGCTCTGGTTTGAGACTTCCACAGTGTCAGCAAAAGATGTACTTCAACAGACAAATTTCTTCGACTGTTGAATATATACTATCCAGTACTTTGAAGCATTCCTCCAGAGTCCAGATATTTCGTGGACGGATTGCTTTGGGGGAAGGTCAATGAGGAGATCTAGTTAAATATGACTGCCAGTATATTCCAGGAAGACATAATACGGACCATTCTAGACTTGTTGAAGGAGCAAGGGATAGATGTAGTAGGGATGGAGACGGAATCTGCTGTGGCGGAGACGGGGACTGCATCGGAACCTCCTTTTCCAAGGCCTCCTCAATCTGAGTCCCCCTTTAATGGGAAATATCGAAAAGGGAGACGCCAACAACCTCCATGTAATTCGAAGCCCAGCTTCCAGGACCCTTGTGGAAAAGAAAGGCGTGATGATGCAAATAACGGGGTACAAAATCCACAAGAACTGATTGATCACTCTTGAATGCTAATGTCAAATAAAATAGTAAAAAAAAAAAAAAAACCTTTACAGCTACTTCTTACAAGCACGAAAGCTGCTATTAGAATCAATAATTGCAGCGGAATAGAATTGATTACCTGATCTATCCAACTTCGCATCAGAGCATACTAGTAGATTTTTAGACATTTTGAGTTCACTAAATGGTATAGAAAGCTCGAGATGGTCGTGCAATGTCGCCAGCACTGTTTCGCGGGAGATGCTTGCGGGGAGAGGGCGATAGTCGTGAATACTATACGAGCCATAGCGAATGGCGCACTGGGTCTGTGCGATGCTAGGTTTTAACGGTTTGGATGGAAGGGATGATCGATGTGTTTGGTTTGTTGACACGACTTCCTATGTGAAGTATTTGGATGATCTTTGCAGCGTAAGAGGCTGTTGGTGTTCTTGCTGACCTCTTCGCATACTTTGTATATTACTGCCGATGATTATGTACTAAGTCTTGTAAAGGCACACATCACAGATGACGGGCAGTATCTACTTCTTGCTGCTCTTGTAAATAGTCAGTATATCACAGCCTTAATGTAATGTATCCTATATGACCTGCAGTCTATCTATTGGACACCGATATTACTTAGAATCAGGAAGATTTGTCACCGGATGGCGTTTATGAGACCTATTGACAGAAGGAAATTTGATCGGATCTCTGACAAAAAACACAGGCTGTCAAAATCATTGGCGATCCTCTGGTTTCAAAATCCGACAATCGCAACGTACAATACTGTTGAATACAAAATCTTGATTGCCCTCCTCTGTGAAGATCTTCATTCCCCAGCCTCGAACATCTCTCACAGTTTCTGCGTGTCCTCTCTCTGGACCTACAGTTGAGACTCTCAAAAGCAACTTGCTCTTTTCCCCAATACCGTTAAGGAACTTGGCAGATGTGAGGTGCGAATTATCATGAGTGACTTCAAACTCGCCCCATGCACTAGCGGCAGATGCGTGAACTGTCCGCTCGGGAATGCGCTCCCAGCTGAAGTGGGCCAAAGTTTCAATAAGTTGAGTATCCTGAAGAAGGATTAGACCCTTGACTGGACTGTTGCCGACACGTTGAGCGGTTGTAGGATCAGCTATTGGGCAGCCTGTAAGCCCGTTAGTATGTGCGGCTAACTCTATTAACAGAATGGTTGTGGAAATGGTAACGGCTGACCCTCGGCAAGAGTATAAGTAGGCGCAACGTCGTTCAGACGCATATTAAACATTTTGTCTTGATGATTCTGAATACTGGGCGGATCTCTTGGAAGAAACAAGGAAGTCTCTGCTAGAAACTTTTTTCATCTTGGCCAATGAGCGTGGAGGCATTTTATAGCAGAATCGACTGCAGGTATGGGTACGTATCTCTGGTCTGTATGTCGTTAGATGGGCGCATCGGATGATAGCCAAACAAAACGTAGCAATTAGATCCTGTTCGTTCCATGACATCGTCACTATCCTGAAGCAGGGGTGTCGGTTGACAGTATATTGAGATAGTTACAGTAAAGTGTAAATGTAAATTAGATTTGATCTTAACCACTTACCCTTACATCATGTGACTTAGATTCCTAGAACTCAATTATTGCCCAGCAAGCTCACTCCTACAAGCAAAAAATCGAAATTCACGTGACTCTTTAGAAATTGAGCGTGCCACAGTTCATATATAGGAAGTCAGGATTACTGGAAGCAGCAGAAGGAAGCTCATCTTCAACACTGGAAGTTGGTGTTTGCAAGGTATAGGCATTACTTACGGTTATTTATCACGGGGCTAATGCCCTGCGACCCCCTCAACCTATGCTAATATATGATGTAAATTATTACTGCTGTAGTCTGTAAACCACAGGTCTTATAGTAAATTTACCGTATGCCATTGTTCTTACTGCTGACGGTAAGCACACCCCAAGTGGAGGCGTACCTTACAACAGTAAGAGTTTGGATTATGTAACTCGCGCGAGACCCCGCTTACAGTTGCACAACAACAAGTTTACGTTCGAGTCCATGGTTCGAATCCTTGATTCCGGAAAGCCGGTTCTCGTTCGAGTCCTCGGTTCCGGAAAGCTGGTTCTCCTTCACCTGCTGTGATGCTGAGGAAATAGTATAAGACAGAGATATTATCAAAGAACGATGAAGTTCACTACAATAGAACTTGCATACATCCTTAAGCCTGAGCGTTCAACCCCAAATCCCTGAACTTAGCAGAAATATAACCTCATTTCTAAGAACCATGGTGCACCCAGCAACTGTTCCCAAAGATGCCCCGGAAGCCTTCGACTTCATCGTCGTTGGTGGTGGCACTGCTGGTTGCGTCGTAGCCGGTCGTTTGGCAGAGAACCCCCATGTCTCTGTACTTGTTATTGAAGCTGGCAAAAAGTATGCCGATTCTTCATTGCATGATACCTTATCTATGCCGCTCTCGATATGCTAATTGAATTAGTAACACTGCTGAAATCCCCGAAATCACAACTCCAGCTCGCGCCTTCGAGCTGCGCGGAAGCGAGTATGATTGGGGGTACAAGACGACCATGATTGATCGGCCAGACTACACTCGAGTGGAGAAACCAAACACCCGCGGCAAAGTCCTAGGCGGTAGCAGCGCGCTCAATTACTACACCTGGGTTCGAGGGAGTGCAGCCACATTCGACGACTGGGCTCCTTTCGGCGGCGATGAATGGAACTGGGCCAACACCAAAGACTATTTTAACAAGTCTGCAACATACCACGATGATGGTAACCTCTATGCCTCTGATCTTGCCAAGATAGGCAACAGGGGTGGTCCACTTCACATCTCTCATTCCGACTTGGTCCCTGAGTTGCAGCCTTTCCGTGATGCCTTGGAACAGGCCTGGATTAGTAAGGGCCAAGAGTTGACGGTCGATGTTTACAATGGTACGCAGAAGGGTCTGTTTAAGTGCATCAACAGCATCTACAAAGGCGTCCGCTCGACCGCTGCTGTCTTCATTGAAGGCAAGCGCAACATAACTCTCATGTCTTCCACCGTCTCAAAGAACCTTGTTATTGAGGGTGACAAGGCTGTTGGAGTCAATGTCATTAGCCCAGACGGCCGCGACTACACCTTCCGTGCCAAGTACGAAGTTATTGTCTCCCAGGGTGTCTACGAATCCGCAAAGCTCCTTATGCTCTCCGGCATTGGTCCCAAAGCCGAGTTGGAAGCCAAGGGTGTCAAGAGCGTCCTTGACTCGAAACACGTCGGCAAGAATCTCTTGGACCACCCGATTCTGTCGCATGTGTTCAAGCTCAAGGATGGATATGGTCTTGATAGCCATCTCCTTCGCAATGGCCCTCAAAAGGATGGCGCGACCATCGCGTATAGGAGGGACAAGAGCGGCCCTTACAGCAGTGGTCTACTTGAACTTGTTGCTTTCCCCCGGATCGATGAGCATCTCAAACTTTCCAAGGAGTACAAGGAATACATGTCGAAGAATGGCGGTGTTGATCCATTTGGCCCTGCTGGCCAGCCGCATTTCGAAGTTGACTTCGTTGTAAGTATAAAACCACAACTCAAGAATTCGAACAGAGACTAAGAATATTTGAGCCCATGTTCTCTGATGCCTTCCAATGGCACTTCCCTACTCCGCCTACTGGTGATTGGTTGACCGTCACTGTTGACCTTATGCGCCCCTTGTCCCGCAATGGCGAAGTTAAGCTCAATTCTACCGACCCATTAGAGCAACCGTACATCAACCTTAATTTCTTCTCCAATGACCTCGATCTTATTGCTCTCCGTGAGGGTGTCAGATTCATTGATGATATTATTATGAATGGCGATGGCATGAAGGATATCATCAGCGAAGACTACCCGTGGCCAATGGCCCGCAACTCAGACGAGGCAATGATTAAGACGATCCTTGAGCGCTCACAGACCGGTTTCCACCCATGCGGTACCTGTCGTTTATCTAAGGACATCAACCAAGGTGTCGTGGACTCGTCCCTAAAGGTTCACGGCGTAAAGGGCCTTCGTGTCATCGACGCTTCAGTCTTCCCGGTCATCCCGGACTGTCGAATTCAGAACGTTGTTTACATGGTTGCCGAGAAGGGGGCTGACATGATTAAGGCTGGATATCCGAGCCTCTTTAAGTAAATAGCTGGAATGATCAGGGAGTTTCCAGGCAAATGCGCAGTGTTGGCGGTAGTGTAGTCTTCGATGCGTGTGAGGTTTACCCTCAATGGAACCCGCGTCACTTTGAAATGAATTCCTTTTTTAACGTATTCGATATGCACGTGACCTACACAAGCGAACAAGCCATCTGTGTGCCACAATGGAATCATATGGCCCTTAAAACAATTGTATATTATGTAACTAGTCCCACTAGATAAAATCCCGGGGGCCTTCCTCCCCCGGCGTCCTTAGGGGCCTTTAGGACACGTGACTTGATTACGTGATCCGCCCGGACGTTAAATAGAAACACACACACACATGGAATCATATGCACTCAATCATGATGATTCAACTAATTGATCAGAGAAATATTGCTTACCTGTGCTTGGTGATACCATCACCATCACACGGGGAACTTTATCAGTAGAAGGGAGAGAAGCGACGATATGGAACCGAGAAACCAATGCGCCGTTCTCTCAGGAATATCATACATGGCCATCCAAGTCCCGTTCCGCTCCTCAGGTTGAGCCATGCTCGATTGTCCTTATGACCCGCCTGAGCGGTGGTTAGGCTGCCGCAGGTCTCGATGAGGACTCTGGTGGGCGCCGCGTGGGTGCGCATTGCACTTCGCGTGGGTCGTTTCATTGTGGCACCCTTGGTAATGTTCCTGGGTTCAGAGGCCCAGGATCAGGCTCTGCCGTGAATAGCAACACTGAGGAGTATTAGAACCCTGCTTGTGGCGCTTCCCATCTACCTAAGCTATCCATTATGCTTGACCGCGAGCCATACCCGGTGCCATCGGTGCCCTAGGATCCTTGGGTCGCGGTGAGCCTTACGATAACTGAATCGAGTAAAGCCCGGAGTTCCATTTTCTTCTGCTTACCTTTGCAGGATATGTCGTCTTCTCGAGTAATTTTGCCTCTCTTCGATACTCCAGTAAGCTTGATGTGGAGATCTGATATGAATGCCATACCATTACTACCGTTCAACTTCTGCCATTGCCAGGCATCCGCCGGCTTTTCGGATAGGTTTACAGTGGAGGAAGAGTTCCTTTTGGATGTTCTCACCATTACGGGCATAATAGATCGTACCTGGGCGTGTCGGTGGTGATTTGCTGTGCATTAAGTGGAAGCTGGAAGGGATCCAACACTCCATACCATACTCCCATACCTGACGCGGAGTTGGCCAAGCAACATCCTAACACCGGGCCTCTGATCCAACAGCTGAACCTTTGACGTTACACTTACTGAGGCTGACTAGTTCGCTTAAGGAGAGCCTTAAGCGAACTAGTGGGTCCTTTACTATGCTCAATTAAGCGAGGGGGGACAAATTCAGTGGGTTTACAGAAGGCGGGGTAATTCTAAACCCACCTCCACTGAATGCTCACAGAATCCACAATTGACCTGTAACTGACTCGCGGTTTTTTGCAGGAGAAGCGCTTAGAACCTAGGCAATTCAGGCTGTTCCTAGGAAGGGGAGGACACAAATGTTTTGGGGTTGCTTACTTTGGGGGCGGGATGCTGCACCTGTACTATTTGCTCAGCATCTCGTAAATTTCCATCTTGCCATGCCGCTTTGCCCACTCTGCTGGAGTCATACTGCACGCCTTATTCTCTCGCCTTACGTCACGCACGGCCCCCCTCTCTAGCAAAAACTGGACCCGATCCTTATACCCGTGTTTCGCAGCAATATGTAACGCAGTCCCAATATTGGCTCGTGTCAAGATGGGATTTTTGGAAACATCAAAAGCGTTGATATCGAATCCGCAATCAAGTAAATACTCCATCATTGGGATCCCAAGAGGCCCACTTGCCGCAGCCTGCAATGCGTTGCTTTCATCGAGCTTTGCGCCGTGCTTGAGAAGAAGTGAAATTATAGTAGTTGTGCCTTTAGAAGCAGCGCTATCAAGAGGTGAAGACAGGCCATCGTCGTTAAGGCTAGGATCTGCGCCGCGCTCAAGAAACCACCTCACCAGCCCTTCGTCGTCAGTAATGTACCTATATTCATGCCGTTAGAGCAAGGTAGAAGAGTAGAGGCGCTGTCAAGCTGGATATACCATAGAGCCGATCTACCGCCGTGCGCATATGAATTGATATTCCAGCCATGATCCAGAAGTGCTTGAAGGAGTGTAGTGGATTTCTTGTTAATTGCTGCTAATGTCGTGCTGTGATCGACCTTCGCGCCATGTTCAAGAAGGAACGTGACTATACCATCATGGCCACTTGCCACTGCCCAGTAGAGAGCTGTTTGACGATCGCTCTTGACAGGCTTTGGGCGTTGCAGAAACAGTGATTTGACTTTCTCGAGATCACCGCTCATACATGCATCTCGTAGCGCGACTGACATCTTAGACATGTCAGATGTGGAAGCAAGGTGTATTTCAGAGAAGCAGTGATAGATACAACGGAACAAATGAGGTGAATAGGGATTGAGAGTGGTGATGTGCCGCAAATAACGTCGAGTAGAATTGTTTGGTTGCAATACAGCCTAGCGCGTTTCTAAGGTCAGCCATTACACAATCACTAAAGTGAGTCATAGAATCACCGTCACTCGAAGGTGCATTGCCTCTTTAGGTAAAGCGCGTCAGTTTTAGGTTTGGCGCTTCGAGTTTGCTGCTTTTTACATCCCTTCATGTGATGGTCATGCTTCAGAGGGGATTAGAACTGCTCGACGCTAAACCGTGGATCAGAATTCAAGAAAGAAAGAAACGAAGTACTGGATTTGTCACTGAACAAAAATCTTCCTTTGTACAACAGTGCGTTGCCTCCTTGGCAGAACCGACACCAAATTTGTTGTTTCCCATCCTACAAAAGCAGAATTCAACACTGAAAGTTGCATACTTCAGTAAGCCATAAATCGACATGGGCATGTCGGTGTAGCCGTACCCAACCCGTATTATCATCTTTATCGCACCTAATAATATCCTCCGTTGCTCTACCGCCCTTACTCACTCAAGCCACTGCCACAATCTAGCGAAGAGCTTCTAATCCGCGGCCTTCATGCAAACGGTCCCGCATGTGCGCGAACTGCACTGGCGCTGTGGGAGCCTATTCTGGCTCTGGTTCTACGATAGGCTTGAACCTGCGCTGGCGCTCACTTTACGCTGGAGCTTGCATTGCACATGCGCCAGCGTCATAAATACTCCCACATTACGAAGACGTGATTCTTCGTGGAGCAATTCCCTCGATATATGTCGTCTACGAAACTCAAGGCCGGGCGCTATCCGACGCTATAGACCAAACTGGCCCATCTTGAGAATGACACCAATGCTTCAATCTCGACTAGCGAAACGGGGACGACGGATGAGCCTCTTTCGACTCTCAAAATGGAATCCTACCCAGCGAAGACGCCATTGATATCACTCATTACTGGGCACTGCTTAAACTGCGGTCCCTTTGGAGACTGTCCACTGAAGGGGAGAAATTCACAAATTGGCGCCAAGTTTCAACGTCGATTGCGGAGTTGAAGCCTCTCGGGGTCAATGGGAATAGCCTTTCTGGCGACGGGATTGGGCTCGCCAGGGCCGAGTGAGGTCTATTTGCGGTAGCATTATGGTGAATAGGCGCAGGAAGACTGCCGCTTCGATAACGTTCGAAGGCGCCGTCGTCTAAACTCTCGTTCAGTACCTCGTCGATGGGAACCTGTTTCGAAGCAGCCATGCAGAGATAGTTGAATTGATCAGGGAAATGAGTAATGATGAACTCCAAAGGGCTGTCGTTCATGAAAATCTCGTGCGCTTCACGTATGAGCTTTCCGACGCCTTCCTCGTCTCGAACTCTGGTTTTGTGCTCGGCATACCAGAGTATACGGTGAAGCCTAATCTTCACACGAGCTTCGTATTGCATGTATCGGTCGCTCTCACGAAAGGCCTTTTCAGCATCATCAAATTTTTGGAGGAAAGAATAGTAACCCCCTAGCATTGACCTAGATCTACCGTATCGCAACAGTTGTATTTCTTGCTGGAATTTACAGCTCAATATGTCGGAGTTCTCAAGTAAACGAAATTTATGAAGTAAATTATCGGGAGAGCTATCGCAGAGATGAAGGAAGTTACCAATGGACCTTAAATGCGCATTGGCGTTAAGCTAAAAAGTTTCTGGCACCATGTTTTCTTCGCCTTCAATACGCCAGGTTTCTTCATCCAGATTTACTGGTTTTCTAAGCTTCATGCCAGCGATGTTGCCACGCATCTTCTTAATCATTGGGTGTTCCAGGCCAAGAATAGGCGTCCAAATGGGTAAGGTCCGCTGCTGCGTTATCAACTCGCTGGCCCATCCTGCGCTCATTTTTAGGCTGGCCAATGTTTTGTGTAACTCTATCATGCTCCTTTCTTCTGGATTAGCCTGATTGTACCTTTGTCTCGCGCATCAAAAAGCGAGATAGCTTCTGGGTGAATCTTGCGATTATACTTTGAGGACAGCCCGGGAAATCCGCTGCCCTCATCAAGGCTGCAACGAACCCCGCTCCGACAGTGTTCCAGTCATTTTGCCAATCAAACTCAGCGAAACCGAGACTTACAAGCTTAAATTTCTGCTCTGCTGCGCGATAGTTGCCATCGCAGGCAAGGTCACGCCCTAGGTAAAAAAGGTCATCAAGTTGTTTTCTAGAAAGTCTAGCATTTGGATCCTTGACGAGGGATGAAGGCGAATCTGCTTGGTGATTTAATCCATTTCCTTCAATATTTTCGAAGATGAATTCGACCGAGTCATTGAATTCGCGCGTTGTCTGATCGGCATCGCTACGTGGTCCAGGATTATCCGAATATGTATTCCAGTTGGCGGCAGATGGGGTGCGGTACATTATGTTGGACGGTATGCCTTTCCTTGTCAGTTTTCGTAATTGAACGATCGAGCTCAAACACTGACCCGAGGACGGGATGTCGACGAGACATTGCTAACTCCAAACCGGTTCTGGAATTTATCCAGCCTTTCTTGGGCGACCTCCTGAAAATCTCCATCGCCATGTCTGCGCATAAACTTAGTTGGTCTTTCCAACTCTTCTTGTCGTCTCTTCCTTTTAGCGACCATTTTCCGCATCTCATTACGAGGAGTATTCTTGGTAAACCCCCATGCGTCTGTCTTTCTCTTGAGCTGCCTCTCTCTGCGGGTTGGTCAAAGATCAGTATCATTCGATCTGCAACCAATGAAGTATTGGCGGCCTGAAAATCAAGAAGAACAGAAGCAGATGAGCCCCATACTCAACCAACATCAAAATCATGAGATTCCTTTAAGATGCGAACGACGTCCTCGTACGTTCTACTTTGCTTAATAAAAAGCTCGTGGATGCGATCTTTCTGGTCTTCCCACTGCTGGGAAGAGATTTGCCTGTAAGGTCGTCGTGATGGGGGTCGAAGCTGGATCCATGTTTGCTATTCTATGAGGATTTTATCAAACTCTGAAGTTCGAAATTGAAAAGTATCCCGTTCTGCTGGCGTGGCCATCCACAAGGAAGGCAAAATGCCTTAACAGTGCGGCCAGTCCCATGAGCCTCTTTTAGCTACATTCAAAGGTCCCCTGCATGTAAGTGTTGGCGCCTGCCGAATGGTGGCAGCGATAGCGACAGCGAAGGTAGCGACAACGGAGGTAGTAGCGATAGCGATAGCGAAGTTGGCAGCAATAGCGACAGCGAAAGTGGCAGTAATGGCGACAGTGAAGATGGCAGCGATAGCGATAGCGAAAGGTGGTAATGATATCGACAGTGGAGGTGGCAGTGATAGCGACAGCAAAGGTGGCAGTGATAAAGGTTGCTAATGAACCTGTAAGTTAGCAGTGTTAAGGGTAAAGAGTAGTGATGAAGGGCGTGTGTATGCACTATGTAAAACTATGTGTTATAGGTAGGTCTCAAGTCAGGTGACAGGAGGCGAG
>Ga0335074_10004047_pt1 | contig 20188 bp, 6 predicted proteins | sample Lox_Sample_23_FD_206715 | JGI IMG/M metagenome (GOLD analysis project Ga0335074, IMG submission 206715) | Soil microbial communities from Loxahatchee National Wildlife Refuge, Florida, United States - Lox_Sample_2.3 | ecosystem: Environmental > Terrestrial > Soil > Wetlands | place: USA: Florida... | reverse complement strand
AAGTATGAACGCAAGCTGGCGCGCGAACCGCAATGCCTGAAGGACTGGCGCGCGCGCATGGCCGGGGAGGCGGGAAAGGCGGTGTATGCAAGGCGCAGCAATACGGAACATCCGCACGCGCGGATGATCGAGAACGCGACGGATCTTTGGCGCTGGCTGCAGGACGGCGCGCATTTCTACGTCTGCGGCGATGCGACGCGGATGGCGAAGGACGTTGACACCGCGTTGCGCCGCATCGGCATGACCGAAGGCCGAATGGACCCGGCCCAGGCCCGCGATTGGATCGTCGCGCTTGCCCGCCAGGGGCGGTATCTGCGCGATGTATATTGACCCGAAAGGTGCATCACCGCGGGGCGTCGTGGCGCTGGTCGGGGCCGGGCCAGGCGCGGCCGACCTGCTGACAGTGCGCGCGCTGCACCGGCTGCGCGAGGCGGACGCGGTCGTGCACGATTGGCTGGTGAGCGAGGAGGTGCTGGCGCTGGCCCGTCCCGACGCCGAGCGCATCTTTGTCGGCAAGGCCCGCGCCAATCACTGCCTGCCGCAGGCCGACATCAACGCCCTGCTGATCCGCCTGGCCCGTGCCGGCAAGCGCGTGGTGCGGCTGAAAGGCGGCGACCCGCTGGTGTTCGGCCGCGGCGGCGAGGAAGCCGAGGCGCTGGCCGCCGCCGGCGTGCGCTACGAAATCGTGCCGGGCGTCACCGCGGCGCTCGCCTGCGCCGCCGATGCCGGCATTCCGCTGACCCACCGCGAGGCCAGCCGGTCAGTGACCCTGGCAACGGGGCATACTAAAGGACTGGTGGTGCGGGCGCCGGCATGGAGCGCGAACGGGCCGACGCTGCTGCTGATTGGCGAGGTGGTCGCGCGCGGCGCATCGCCCGGCGCGCAGGCTGTGGCCGATTGGCGGCAATACGCGGCGGTTGAACGCACCGGCGGTGCGGCGGATGGCGCGCGTGCCGCCGGGACGCCATCGCCTTGCCGCAACGATTGGCCGGAATAATCCGTTTCGCTGCATGTTCGGAGCCTGCCATGACACCGGAGCAACAAATTCTTGTCCAGACCAGCTTCGCCCAGGTAGCGCCGATCGCCGACGCGGCCGCATCGCTGTTCTATGACGATCTGTTCCAGCGCGATCCGCGGCTGCGCACGTTGTTCAAGACCGACATGGCGGAACAACGCCGCAAGCCGATCGCGATGCTGGGGACGGCAGTGGCGAATTTGCAGCAATGGGATAAGGTCCAGGCCGCGGTCCAGGCGCTTGGTCGCCGGCCTGCCGGGCGCGGCACTGATCGCGACGCTGGAGAAGGGACTGGGTGCCGGCTTCACCCCGGAGGTGCGCGCCGCATGGCTCGCCTGCTATGCGGCGATCACCGAAGAGATGGTGGGGACTGCCGCGGCTGCGTAATAATAAGCTGGAATTTGGGCCACTCCAAGGTATGATGGCCGGCGAGGCAACCGGCCGTCTGCACGTCGCCCAGTTCGTCGGCCACCATCTGATCGGTCTGCTGCATAAGATACGCACCGGCCCACTACAGCATCATCGCAAGCAACAACAATACGAAGGCCGGGAACAGACCGGAATAAAGCAAGACCAGCCGGAGGCTGGTGTACGTTCCGGGGCAGCCTGATGCAGCGAAGCGCGTGCGGGTCAGACACCGTCAGGGCTGAACGCCCCATCCGGCGCTCGCACGGGACAGCACAAGCGATGACCCAGGCCGCACCCTCCCGCCAGAAGGAAACGATGTAACCATGCGTGCGAGAGGGGGTGTCGGAAAGTTTTACATGTGAAGCGCGCTGATTGAACTCCGCGACACTGTGTTGATGCCCATATTTGGCATTTGCCATATTACAACGGCCGCGCGCGACAATTTTGCACCGTCGGATGGGGCGGGCAGCGATGAAATGTCGGAATCCTTTACACTTGGTTTCAGTCGATCAGCACATCTGCACCGCAGCAGATTGATAAAGCCGGGAACCCGAAAGTTGGCATTAAATCTGCATCAATCTCCCGGTATCATTGCTGTTTGCCTGATGGCAAAAACGCCCCAAAATCCGATTTGCTCGCGGATTGACCGCGGGAATGGAGGAGCCTGTGGACGCTGATGATCGACGTATGGCAGCCGGTCTCGTTCTCTAAAGGCAATGAGATCGATGGCGGGCATAAGGGGAACAACCGTTCGGCCCTACGCAGCCGAACCGCATCCGTTCCCTCTACCAACCGTTCCGACACAAGAGGCGTCACAACTGAGACTTGTAGAAGCGGCTTCGGATCGCAGGGCGACAAAGCATGCTGGGAACAGCCGTAGGAATGGCATCCGCCTGATCTTCGACCGCAAAGATTTCGTGTGGTGCCCGCGCCACAAGGACACATCCAGGCAATTTGAATGCAGGAGACGGATCACCGTCTCGCAAGTCGTAAGCGTGATCGATCGCGCCGTGGCGCTCAGGCCGCCAAAGCGCAACGGAGGGGAGGCGTATCGATGACCGTCATCAGCAGCGGTGAAACGCTTGTCGTGTCGGCTGGGCAATCGATCAGTGGCCTCGTGGTTGATGGCGGCTTTGTTGAGGTCCAGTCAGGCGGAACAATCGTCGCGACCACCCTCGACAGCGGCAACCTGATAGTGTCGGGCGGCACCGCCATCGATACCACCAATGTGGCCGGCTATGAGCAGATCGTCTCCGGCGGAACCGCCAGCCAAACGACCATCGAGAGCGGCGGCTACGAATATGTGTCATCCGGCGGCGTGGCAGGTTCCACCGTTATCCAGGGCGGCGGTCTGGTCATTCAGAATGGTGGCTCGCTTGGCGCCGCCGCGCTGAGTTTCCAGGGAAGCGGCGGGAGCCTGACCATCTCGGGACCGCTTTCGCCGGGGGTGGTGGTTTCAGGATTTGCTCTTGGCGACACGATCGATTTCGCGACTGCCGTCTTCACCACCGCCGGCACGCTGGTGCCGAACGGCGCCAATCAACTGACATTGGAAGAGGGCGGCATCGCCTACGTTGTCCAATTCGATCCATCGCAGGACTTCGCCGGAGACGTGTTCGCCACCCTTCCCTACGGCACGGAAGGCACTCTGCTGGAACTCGCTGCATCGACATCGGCGATATCCGCCGGACAGACCGTTTCCGGCGGCACGGTACCGAGCGGCACAGTGGAACTGGTGTACGGTTCGGCGGTAGCGGTTTCCGTGGCAAGCGGTGGCATTTTGGAAGTGTTGTCTGGCGGAACTGCCTCCGCGACGACGGTGTCCTATGGCGGAATGGAGATCGTCGGAGAGAGTGGCATCGCCAGCGGATCGTTGATCGATGACGGCAGCGAATACGTCATATCCGGCGGCATCGAGACGAATGCAACGGTCGATGGCGGGTATCAGTTCGTTACGTCGGACGGACTGTCCCTCGATGCGCTCGTCAGCGGCGGGATCCAAGTCCTGTCTTCGGGCGGCACTGCGAGCGGCGCTATAATCGAAGACGGCGAGCAGGAGATCACAGCCGGCGGCAGCGCGCAGGGCACCACGCTCGACACGTATGCCTATGCCTACGTCTTTTCGGGCGGCGTCGCCAACAGCACGACGATCGATGGCGGCATTCTCTATCTCGGGACTGGCGGCAGCCTGGGAAGAGGGGCGTTGACCTTCGCCGGCATCAGTGGAAGCCTGGAGCTGGAAGCAACGTCGGCGCCCGCCAACGCAATTGACGGATTCGCCGCCGGCGACTCGATCCGGTTCCTGGACTCGCCGTTGACGAGCGGCGGGATCATCGTCCCCTCGTCAGGCAATGAAGTGGCGGTCGATGAAAACGGCAGTGAATATGATCTCTACTTCAATCCGTCGCAAGACTATTCATCTGGCGCATTCTACGTAACCTTGAATGGAGCGGACGAATCCGCTCTCGAATTCACGAGCAGGGCGACGACGGTTTCCTCGGGGCAGATCGCAACTGCCGAAACCATCGCAAGCGGGGCGATCCAGCAGGTCGACGGCGAGGCCGACGACATGGTCGTCAGCAGTGGCGGCGTGCAGTTCGTAGGGTCGGGAGGCCTGACCAGCGGCACGACGCTCGGCTATGGCGGCACGGAGATTGTCGATTCCGCAGGCACGGCCAGCGCGACCATACTCGAGGACGGCACCGAATACGTCGAGTCCGGCGGCATCGATTACGGGACGTCGGTCGGCAGCGGCTACTCCTACGGCTATCAGTACGTTGAGGGGTCGGCGACCGGCGCGACGCTTACCGACGGCTTTCAGTACGTCTTGTCGGGCGGCGTCGCAACCGATACGACCATCAAGAGCGGCGAGCAATACGTAGAAACGGGCGGTATCGCCAGCGGTACCACGATCGCTGGCGGCTATCAGTATCTCTTCTCGGGTGGAATTGCGGCCGGAACCACGATCGTCAGCGGCTCGCTGTCTCTGGACGGTGGTTCTCTCGGGACTGGCGCGGTGACCTTTGCCGGTCCAGGCGGCACCATCGACGTCGAGGTCTCAAGTATGCCGGCGAACGTGATCTCCGGTTTCGGCCCCGGCGATGCCATCGACCTTGCCGAGATACCCTTCACCAGCGGCGGCATCATCACGCTGGGTGCCGGTAACGCGGCGGCGTTGCAGGAGAATGGCCAGACTTACGATTTGAATTTCGATTCGGCGCAAAGTTTCGCTGGAGAAGTCATCTACGCAACGCCGAACGGAGCGTATGAAACGCTGATCCGGGCGACCTCAGACTTCACAATCGTCTCCGCCGGCCAATCGGACACCGACGCCGTCGTATCTTCGGGCGGCATCCTCGAGGTTAGCGGCACAGCCTATGCCGCCACCGTCAGCAGTGGCGGCTTCCTGGACGTCGCCAATGGCGGTTCCGCGAGCCAGACGGTGGTGGATTATCAGGGAGACGTGGTGGTCGAATCTGGCGGCAGCACCAGCGCGACTATGCTCGAGGACGGTACCGAATACGTTGAATCCGGCGGCAGCGATGATGGGACGTCGGTCGGCAGCAGCTATGCCTACGGCTATCAGTACGTTGAGGGGTCGGCGACCGGCGCGACGCTTACCGATGGCTATCAGTACGTCTCGTCGGGCGGCGTCGCAACCGATACGACCATCAAGAGCGGCGAGCAATCCGTAGGATCGGGCGGTATCGCCAATAACACGACAATCGTTGGCGGCGGTCAATATATCGACGAAGATGGCATCGCCAGCAACACGATCGTCGACAGCGGCGGCGAGCAGTACGTCGGCTACGGAGCGACCGCCGACAATACAACGATCGCCGGCGGGCAGCTCCAGCTGGCGGAGGGCGGCTCGCTCGGCAGCGGCGCGGTAACGTTCGACGGACCCGGCGGTGAGCTGATCATCTACGGGACCGGGATGCCGGACAACACCATTTCCGGGATTGCCGCGGGCGACGTGATCGAGCTGGCGAACGTCTCGTCCGGGAGCGGCGACACGGCAACCCTGCTGACGGGCAATGTCCTGGCGGTGAGCGCGGGCGGCGTCGCCTATGACCTGCAACTGGATCCGTCGCAGGACCTGTCGAATCTGGGCTTCCATGTCGTGTCCGGCCGGTATGGCGGCATCGCGGTCAGCGCGTTCCAGCCGCTGATAGTTGCTGCCGGCACCAGCGTATCCGACGTTGTGGTCAGCGGCGGTCAGTTGCTGGAGGTTTACGGAACCGCAACCAGCACAACGGTCGATAGCGGCGGCACCGAGGACGTGTACGGCTCGGCCCCAGACACCACTGTTCTCAGCGGCGGTGTCGTGGAGGTCTATGCCGGCGGCAGTACGATCGGCGCCGTACTCAGCGGCGGCGTGCAGTATGTGGATGCCGGCGCAACCGATAGCGGGTCGATCATCGGTGAGGATTATCAGCCTGCACAGCAGTACGTCGCCGGTCATGCGTATGGCACAACGGTCAACGACGGCGGCGTGCAGTATGTGCAGTCCGGCGGCGTTGCCAGCAACACTCTGACGACCGGGGAACAATACATTTCGGCCGGCGGCAGCGCTGTCGGCACCGATATCGGCTCCGGCTATGCCGGCGGTGATCAGATCGTTTATGGCACAGCCAGCGATACCAGCATCGCCTTGTACGCCAACCAGGAAATCCACTCCGGCGGAGTTTCGATCGACACCAACGACGCAGGTGTGCAGTACGTCTATAGCGGTGGGGCCGCGAGCAGTACGACGGTTGGCAGCGGTGCGGAACTGTGGGTCGAATCCGGCGGCACCGCCGCCGACGCGACAATCAGTGGCGGGACACTCTACCTCTCGGCAGGTGGCTCTCTGGGTAGCGGCAGCCTTAGCTTCGCGGCCAGCGGCGGCGTGTTGCAGATGTCCGGCGTGTCGGCCCCCGGCAACGTCATTTCCGGCTTCAGTCCGGGCGACACCATCGACCTGGCCAACATCATGCTGACCAGCGGCGGCATTGTGACGCCCAGCGGCGGCAATGCGGTCACCGTCACTGAGGACGGCAACAGCTACACGTTCAATTTCGATCCGGCCCAGAACTTTTCCGGCGAGTCGTTCTATGTCGCGCCTGATGCGCAGTCGGGGACGACGCTCGGATTGACGACGGAACTGACCACGGTGCCGGCAGCCACCTCGGTGAGAGGCGCCGGTCTTGGCAGTGGGGCCGTCCAATTGGTGTACGGTTCCGCGATTGGAACGGATGTTTACAGCGCCGCTTCCCAGGATGTGATGGATGGTGGTGCCGCCTCGAACAGCCTGGTGTTCCACGGCGGCCATCAGGTCGTGAATTCCGGCGGCACCGCGACCTATGCCGTGGTGAGCGGGGGCCAGCAATACGTCGAGGCCGGAGCCACCGCTTCCGACACGGCAGTGACCTACGATGACGGCTACGGGCAACAATACGTCTTCGGCTCCGCCGTATCCACCGCCCTGGATTATGGCGACCAGTACGTTGAGAGCGGAGGTTCTGCCTCGGCTACCACGCTGAGCAGCGGTGATCAGTCGGTCAGCAGCGGAGGCACCGCGGTCGATACGACGCTTCTGCTCTACGGCGACCAGTATATCTCCGCCGGCGGCACTGCCATCGCCACGACGGTCTCGGCCTATGGCTATGTGCAAGTGCAATCCGGCGGGACCGCCAGCGGCATGGTCGTGGGCAGCGCCGGGTCTGCGGGGGTCGATGCCGGCGGGACCGTCGACGACACAACGATCAGCGGCGGTACTTTAGTGCTCTACGGCGACGACACGCTGGGTAGCGGACCGCTCACCTTTGCCGGGTCGGGTGGCATCCTGGAGCTCTACAGCCCGTCCGCGCCGACGAACGTGATCTCCGGGTTCGATGCGGCGGATTCGATCGTTCTGGGTTACGTCGAGTACACCGACAGCGAGACGGTCACGCTGAACGCAGACAATGTGCTTCAGGTTACCTCGGGCGCGAGCACCTACGATTTTCAGCTCGATCCGTCACAGGACCTGTCACAGGATACCTTCGTCCTGTCGCAGTACCAGGGTTACGCCACGCAGATCGAGGAGGTGCAGCCATTCGTCGTTTCCGCCGGCCAGACGGTGACCGGGCAGGTGCTGAACGACGGGCAGGTCCAGGATGTTTACGGCACGGCCTCGGCAACCACGGTGAACAGCGGCGGACAGCAGAACATCTACAACGGCGGTACCGCCGATGCCGCTGTGATCGGTGCGGGCGGCTCGCAGTATGTGTGGTCCGGTGGTCAGGCCGACGGCACGCAGGTCGTCACGAGCGGATTGCAAGATGTGGAGTCGGGCGGTTCGGCCGCCTACACGACCGTGTCCGGGTGGGAAAACGTCCTGGCGGGGGGCACTACGACGGGAAGCGTCGTGTCCGCCGGCGGTGACGAGTATGTTTTCTCCGGCGGAACCACCACCGGTACGATTCTGGAGTACAACGGTTACGAGACCGTATCCTCCGGCGGGATCGCCGCAGGCACGACCATCGGCTATGGCGGCTACCTCGGCGCCTATGACGGCGGCGCCGTCATCACTGGCGGAACGGTCGAAGCCGGCGGATTCGAGGAAGTCTGGTCGGGGACTGTACTGGATCCCACGCTGGGCAGTGACGGCAGGGCGCAAATCTATTTCGGAACCATCAGCGGCACGGTGGTCGATCCCGCTGGTGGCCTATCTGTCGACGGCGCGACTCTCGACGCGGTCGTTTACCAGGGCGTCTTCAACCAGCCGGAGAATGCTCAGGCCTTCGTCTCCGGCGGCCTCACGCTCGAAACCGCGTCGGGCACGGAGCCTGGCACGCTGCTTCTCGGCGGGACGCTGACCTTCATCGGCACGCAGACCTTCAGCAACGTCATCGTTAATATCGGCAACAGTGTCGATTCGTCCTACGACACTGCCGCGTTGACCGACCAGGGCAATGACGAAGACAGCGTGCTGACACTTGCGCCGAGTGTCGTCGTCAACATGGTTGGAGCCTATGCAGCGCTTGCCAGCGGCGACCTGCCGGGTGACGGGATCATCAACCAGGGCGAGCTGAACGCCACCTTCACCGACGGCGGCTTCACGATCGCCGGCGCGATCTTCACCAACTACGGCACCGTTGCCGTCGGCAACGGCACGACCTTGAGCCTGGAATCCAGCGACTTCACCAATCTCTCCGGCAACACCTTATCGGGCGGCACGTACTATGTCGGCACCGGTGGGACGTTGGATCTCCCCGGCGCGGCGGCTGTGGGCACGCTGGATGCGGATCTCAGCCTGAGCGGCAATGGCGCGGTCTGGCAAAACGCGGCGGGCGCGACACTGGAGCAGACGCTGACCAATGTGGGTACCGACGGGTCGTTGGGGATCCTTGCGGGAGGCGACTATGCCACGACAAACGCGCTGACGGTCGCCGGGCTGCTGCAGGTGGGCGGCGGCACGCTGACGATGGGCGGCCTGACGATCTCGGGTGCCGGCACGCTGGAAGGCAGCGGCACGATTGTCGGCACTGTCGACAACGGCGGGGTCATCGCCGCCAGCGGTGGCTTGCTCGATGTGACGGGCGATATCTCCGGCAGTGGCCAGTTCGCGGTCGGCGCGGGGGCCGAACTGGAGCTCGGCGGCCTGAGCGACCAGACCGTATCGTTTGGCAACACTGCCGGCATTCTGAAGCTCGACGATCCGTCCGGCTTCGGCGGCACGATTGTCAGCCTGATCGCCGACGACCAGATCGACCTTACCGACATCACGGTCACCTCGGCTCCGCAGCTCATCGGCAACACGCTGACGGTCGCGACCAGCGAGGACGGGACGCTGCGTTTCAACGTCTATGGCGACCTGACCGGAGCGACGTTCTCGGCTGTCGCCGATGGCAGCGGCGGCACGGACCTGGTGCTGGGCACCTCCACTCTGGCCGCCGATGCCGGCGTGCCGCAGTTGTTGAGCCCGACGACGATCGTCTTGCCCAACGCTCACGTCGATCAGCCCGACGGCGCGTTCGTCGCCATCGAGAACGCAGCCACGTCCGCGTCCGACGGCTCGCTGAATGTCGCCATCGGGACGGTGACAGGCACGGGTATCGAGGCCGCGTCCTCGGTCAGCGGCCTTGCTCCGGGTCAAACCGACGACACCGGGATCCCGGTTGCCGCGGACACCGGCGCTGCCGGGCACGAAAGCGGCACTGTCGTGCTAGACTTTTCGTCAGACGGTCTCGAACTGCCGAGCCAGGACCTGACGGTTTCCGGCAACGTCTATGGCTTGGCGCAGGCCTCCATCGCCAGCCCGAGTTCCGTCCCGATCTTCCATGTCGGGCAGTCGGCGACGGAGACCCTGTCAGTCAGCAACGTCGCAGCGAATGACGGGTATTCAGAGGACCTGATCGCGGCCGCCGGCACGGCGACGGATGGCTTCGGAATCAGCGGCACGACCAACGCGATCGCCCCGGGTAGTTCGAGCGATGCGATCACCGTTTCGGTTCCCACCCAGAGCGCGGGCGTTTACAACGGAGACGCCACCGTAGCGCTGACTTCGGATGGCAACGGGATTGACGGGCTGGGCGAGACGTCCATCGGCACGGCGGAAGTTCCGGTCGACGCGACCGTGAACAATTATGCGAACCCGGTCATGAACAAGGTGTCCGGCAACGCGCGGCTCATAGAACAGTCGCCGACGGCCTATACTTATAACTTCGGCATTCAGGGGTACCCGGGCCAGTCGGAGACGCTTGACCTGAACGTCCTCAACAGCATCCTCGGACCGGCGGATGCGTTGGGTGGTTCCTATGTAATTTCGCCGACCACGGCATCGCCCCTGACGTCGCCGCCGGCAATTACCACCGGCGTCTTCACGAACACGGGCTTCGTCGATTTCTCGAATGTCGCGGCGGACCACGCGACCGGCGATGCGCAGATCGTATTCGACCCGAACGCCACCAACACGCCTCCGTCGCCCATCACGTTTACCGAGACGATCACGCTGAAGCCGTCCGACTCCAACCCGACCTTCTCGGAAAACCTCTCGCCTATTTCGCTTGTCGTGCAGGCGCAGGTTGCTAGCCCGGCGCCCCCGCCGATGGCGGAAATCGACGCTGACGACGTGGACTTTCACGAGCTGCACGTGACGCAGCAGGGTTATCCAACATCGCCGCAGGTGACCTTTTCGCCGGTTCCCGTGTCAAACGGCGATGGCAGCAAATCGCCGGCCGATCCGGACCTGATTGCCTGGATCAACGGCGTGTCGCCGCCGGCCTCCGCGCTGGGTGCCGGTCCGAGCATTCTCCTCATTCCCAATGCTACCGACCCGACTTCGTTGTCGGTGCAGGTCAATCCGGCGAATCTGACGCCGGGGCCCTTGAACGGCACGATAGACATCGGCGGGGCATCGGTGTTCGCCAGCGGGCTGGCCTCGCCACTGCCCGCATCCAACGACAAGATCATCAACTATACCGGCACGGTCTACGGCTACCCGGTCGTACAGCTCTATGACATCACGTCGACCGGCGACTCGGTCGTCTTCTGCAACAACGGACAGACTGGCGCGACGTCGCAAGACCTCGGCACGATCGACGCTACCGTTACGGTCGATATCTATGCCTCGAACCTCGCGCCTAACAACGGCTATTACGACAGTTTTTCGACCATACTCGGCGGCAGCGGTGATCCGAACTTCACGCTGAATTCGCCGATCGCGGGGCCGGCCGGCTCCGCCCCGGTTGCGCCAGGCGCCCAAGGCGTATTGCTCGCGCAACTGATCGTGACGAAGCCCTCCTCGCCCACCTCTACCTACACCCTCAACTTCAGCGACCTGGTCTCCAGCTCGGGCGTGACCAGCTTCAATGGGCTGATGCTGCCGGACCCGGAGATCACCTTCACCGCCGAATCGCCGCCCTCGCCCCCGCCCCCGCCCCCGCCGCCGCCCCCGCCACCGCCCCCGCCACCGCCTCCACCGTCGCCACACGGCGGCGGCGGCGGCAGTTGGGGCGACGTGCACCTCATCACCTTCTCGGGGTTGGATTACAATTTCCAGGCGGCCGGCGAGTTCGTGCTCGCCAAGGCGGACACCGCGGGCGACTCATTCCAGGTGCAGATCAGACTGCAGCCTTATTACACCGGGGCCTCGGTCAGCGTCACCACGCAGGTCGCCGCCGAGGTCGGTAGCGACCAGGTGACGTTCGATGTTGACCGCGCGGCTGCCGGTACCGGCTTCGTTTGGGTCGACGGCTCCGAAGTCAATGTCGATGCCGCGAACCCGACGATGCAGCTTTCGGGTGGTACCCTGAACTATGTCGGTCCGGGGACCTACATCATCGACTACTCGACGGGCGAGACGCTGGAGGTCCAGTCCGAGGGCGCCTACCTCGACACGGACATCACCTTACCCGCCAACGCGGCACCGGACACCTACACCGGTTTGCTCGGCACCGATACGAACGATCAAGCGGACGCACTGGTACTTGGGCCGGGTGCCGGAGCCGCCGCCGGGGCGATCCTGGCGCAGCCGATCGCGTCGAGCGAGCTTTACGGCGAGTACGCCAATTCCTGGCGGGTCAGCCCGACGGGAAGCCCCAGCCCGATCGCCAGTCTGTTCGACTACGCCGCCGGGCAGAGCACGCAGACCTTCACCGACACCAGCTTCCCCACCAACCCGCTGTCCGTCAACGAGCTTCCGGCAGCGGTGGTGGCGGAGATCACCGCGCTGGCGGAGCAGGCTGGGATCACCAACCCGGCACTGCTGCAGGCCGCCATCCTCGATTACGCCGAAACCGGCAACCTCGCGTTCATCACCGGGGCCGCGAACCTGCAGGCGCAGGGAGCCGTCAGTCCGACCGCAATCGCCGCGACGGTCACGGCCTCCCCGCCTGCCACGACCGTCAGCGTGCAGGCGATCGCGACAAAGATCGACGAGGCGGTGGCCAGTCCAACCACGGTCGGGTTCTCGATCGAGCGCACCGGCAGCGCTGACAGCACGCTCAGCGTCAGCTATGCTGTCACTGCGGCTAACACCGGCGACATCGGCGCTGCGGCCTTCCCGGGGGACATTCTGCCGTCCGGCACCGTGACGTTCGCGGCGGGTGACACCGATACGCAGGTGGAGATCACGCTGCCGGAGAATGCGCTCGGCACCCTCGCCAGCGGCGTCCTGCAACTCATGATCAGCCCGCCCTCCGGTGCCGAGGTGGTGACGCCTGTCGCGCAGACCGAGATCGTCAATACGCAACCGGAGCCGGGACCCAACCCGGCGCAGATCGCGCTCGAGCTCACCTCCGGCGAAGGAACGATCACGCAGAACGGCACCGCGTGGGTGCTCAATCTCGGCTCGTTGGCACCAGGCAGTACGCCTTCGTTCGAGCTGGCGGTGCTGAACGCCGCAAGCCCCCCGGCGGACGACCTTTCCGGTGCGGCGACCCTGGCGTCCAGCGGAACCGGGTTCAGCAACAGCCTGGGTGGCTACACCGACCTTGCACCGGGGCAACTGGCCAATGCCATCATCGTCGGCGTCAGTGCCGGCGCATCGGGGTCGATTTCAGAAACGATCGACTTCTCCGCCGACGACGTGAATGCAAGCGGATATTCGCAGGCGTTGGCCACGCAAACGCTGACCATCGAGGCCATCGTTGGCTCCGCGTCCGTGCCGCTCGCCGCGGCACGCGTGGATGGAGTCATTCCTCCGTCGCCGGTGGCCATCGACTTCGGCAACGTGCATGTTGGCGCGTCGCTGAATCAAACGCTGAGCATGACCAACACGGCCGCGAGCGGCGCGGAAGATCTGGACGGCAGCATCGGCTCGGCGAGCGGTGCGGCGACGACGAATGGCGGTTCATTCACCGGCCTGGCGCCGGGCGATACCAACGACACCAGCCTGTCGGTCAGCGTGAACACCAAGACTGACAGTGTGCAGAGCGGCACCGCGATCGTCAGCTTGGACTCCGACGGCACCGGGATAGACAGCAACGGCATCACGCCATTGGCGCCGCAGACGATCGATGTGACAGCCACGGTATGGGCGCTGGCCGCGCCGGTCGTCACCGGCACGACGCTCGACTTCGGCGCGACGCGCGTGGGCGACAGCGTAGCGGCGCAGGCCGTATCGGTGGCCAATGGCAGTTCCACCGATCCATATCAGGAGAACTTGCTCTACAGCCTGCAGAGTCCGCTGCCGGCGGGCTTCGATATCGTGCAGGGCAGCGGCACCGTGCAGTCCGGCGAGACGGCGCAAGCCAGCGTCATGCTCGACACCACCGCATCCGGCGATTTCGATGGCAGTACTGCGGCGCTGTCGCTCACGTCCACCGGCGTGGGCACCAGCGGCCTCGCCAACACGGCGCTGGGCAGCGACACGATCACCTTGGACGGCGAGGTCTACGCCACTGCCGTGGCGCAGTTCGGCACGGTGGTGAATTTCGGCGTGGTGCATGTCAACAGCGGCGCGAGCCAGGCGTTGAATGTCGCCAACGTCGCCAGCGGCGCGCTGACCGATGTGCTGATCGGCGATGTCGGTACGATCGCGGGGACGAGCTTCAATGCGTCCGGCAGCCTCGGCGCGGGAGTGGCGGCGGGCAACAGCGGCACGCTGGACTTCACGCTGAACACCGGCAGTGTTGGGGCGTTCTCCAGCACGGCGACGCTCGACCTCGCCAGCCATGACTCGGTGCTGGCGGACCAGGCTCTGGTCGTTCCGACGGTCACGCTGATCGGGACGGTGGACAACTACGCCACCGCCGCAATCGTGCAGAGCTCGGGCGCCGGGGTGCTGGAGCAAAGCGGGACCAACTATACGCTGAACCTGGGCACGCTTGTTGCCGGGACGACTCTCGCCGCGGCCCTGGCGGCGGAGAATGCCGCGACCGGGCTGGCCGACCTGCTGTCCGGCAGCTTCGTCGTGGGCGGTAACAGTGGCGCGTTCAGCAACAGCGGGTTGGGACCTTTCTCGGGGCTTGCTGCGGGCGCGCAGGACACTGGGCTGGATGTCGCGGTATCGGCGGCCGATGCGCCTGGCACATACAGCGAGACGATCACGCTGTATGGCACCGGCAGCAACAGCAGCGGCTACAGCGGCGCGCTGATGCCGGAGACGGTGACGATCACCGCCGAGGTCATCGCCTATGCGACGGCGAGCGCGGTCAGCCCGAACCCGGTGAATTTCGGCAACCTGCATGTCGGCGCGACGCCGACGCAGGCGTTGAGCGTCACCAACACCGTCCCAACCGCCGGCACGCCAGAGGCGCTGGACGGCAGCATCGGCGGTGCGACGGGCGCTGCCACGAGCAATGGTGGTTCGTTCACCGGCCTGGCGGCGGGGGCTACCAACAGCAGCAGCCTGTCGGTCGGTCTTAAGACCACAGCCGCTGGCGTGGACAGCGGCACGGCGGTGGTCAGCCTGGAATCGGATGGCAACGGCATCGACGGGAACGGCATCACGCCACTCACGTCGCAGACCATCGACGTCACAGGCACGCTGTACAACTACGCCACGGCAAGCGCCGCGGGATCAATCAACCTGGGCAACGTCCGGCTCGATGGAACGCTGTCGAGCGCACTGACGGTCATGAACAGTGCGGTGAACGACGGCTACTCCGAGGCACTGGATGCGTCGCTGGGCGGCGAGACCGGGGCGGTAACGGGGTCCGGTTCGTTCACCGGCTTGCTGGCTTCCGAGACCAACAGCAGCGCGCTGGGGATTGGCCTGAACACCGGCACGGCCGGCGTGCAGACGGGTCATGTCACGCTGGCTTCGGTCTCAGACGGCACCGGGATCGACGGGCTGGGTACGACCAGCATCGGTACGCAGACCATCGCCGTCACTGGCACGGTGTACCGTGAAGCTGCGGCGAGTGTCACCACGCCGGTGACATTCATCACCCATGTCGGCACCGCGGGAACGGCATCGATCATCGTCGCCAACACGGCGGCAGCGGACGGCTTCTCGGAAAACCTGCTCGCCAGCATCGCTGGCGAATCGGCATCGATTGTGCCGGTGACGACGGCGACCGGGGAAATCGCCGCGGGCCACTCCGCGTCTTTGGGCCTGAACGTTGCCGCCGCGATGGCGGGCGTGATCAGCGACAACGTAACGCTGGATTTGACGAGCGACGGCACCGGGATCGACGGTCTGGGCACCATCGGCATCGGCACCGAGACGATTGCGGTGACCGGGACGATCTACAGCTACGCCACTGCGGCGCTGAGCGCGGGCGGCGCGGGTACGCTGTCAGGTTCGGGGAGTGTGTATACGCTCAATCTCGGGACCGTGGCGTTGGGCAGTGGAATGACGACGGCGACGCTGAACCTGGACAACACCGCGATCGGCGTGGCGGACGGGCTCGACGTTGCCTCCACGATCCCTGCCTTGAACGGAGCCTTTGTCAACAACGGCTTCGGGTCGCTGGCGACGGTGGCGGCCGGGCAGGCGTCCAGCACGATGGACGTGTCGATGGAGAGCGGCACTGCCGGTACCTTCACCGAGACGCTGACATTCGTCCTGAGCAGTACCGATGCCGCCGGTTCGACGAGCCTGACGCCGATCACCATCGATGTGACCGGTTCGGTGGTGGCACCGACAGGGCAGGTGTTCGTCCTCACCACCGGGACCGACGTGGTCTATGGCGGTGCGACCGGTTCCAATGTCGTCCTCGCCGGCAATGCCACGTTATCGAGCGGCGATCAGATCAATGCCGGTTCGGGCGGGGACAATACGCTGGCATTGCAGGGCGGCGGCACGTTCAACCTGACGTTGCCTGCCAGCATCACCAACATCGAGACGATCACGGCGCAGGAAGGCCAGCCCGCGGCGGTGATCAACGGCGTCGCTTACCAAAGCGAGGTGCAGACCGTCTATCTGCGCATTGGCATGAACAACGTGACGGTCAATGTCCTGCCGGGCACGCCGAATGCGAATGATCCGTCGGCGTCCGAGATCACCATTTCCGGGGCCACCAATAACGACGTGATCAACCTTGGCTCCGGCGACGACTCGGTGACGCTGGGCGCGGGCGAGACCGTCAACGGCGGCAGCGGCAGCGACGTGATCCTGGTCACCGCGGCCACGCTCAGCGGCAGCACGATCACGGGTGGCTCGGGCAAGACGGAGCTGGAGTTTACTGGTGGCGGGACGGTGGCGCTGGGCAGCAGCACCGCCAGCGGCGGCAACAATGTGTCCAATGTTGGTTCGATCTATCTGGCGGCGACCACGAGCGGCTGGAACTTGACGGCGAACGGCATCACCGGCGTGGTGGTGCAGGATGCCAGCACGGCGGCCAGCACGATCACCGCGGGTGGCAACAACCAGACGCTGACGGGCGGGGCGGCCGGCAAGCTGACCATGGTGGGCGATACCGCGGCGAGCAGCGACACCACGTTCAAGGACAGCGCCGCGGCGTTCAATGGGGACACGCTAAAGAACTTCATGGCGGGCGCCGAGATCGATATCACCGGGCTCGGCTTTACTTCGCAGGGCACGGGTGCCGGCCAGACGTCACTCAGTCTGTCGGGCGGCAAGCTGATCGTCCTGGTGGGTGGGGTGCAACAGACGGCGGTGACGCTGCCTGGCGCTTTCACGCTGACCGACTTCTCGCTCGCATCGGACAATGCGGGTGGGACGTTGATCGGCTACACCTGACGACAGCGTAGGGAGGCGTACAATTTGAGACGTGACTCTACTAAAAATATGAGTTATATTTGAATCTGTTCGAAAGGGGCGTGACGATGCGTGGATGTGTGCTTGCGCTGGGCGTGGCGGCGATCGTCGCGAGCACCGGGGTGCCGGCCCTGGCGCAGAACCTGGTCGACAATCCGGGATTCGAGGCGGACGACTCCGTCTTCGGGACGGAGGGCACGTCATTTCTTGTCTATCCCTATCCTTCCGGATGGACCCAGACCGGCAATGTGGGCGTGGTGGATACTTTTTCGAACTCTGGTCAAGCCAGTGCGCAACTGGCGGACGGCTCGTTGAGCCAAATGTTATCGACTACCCCGGGCGTCACCTACACGATCTCGTTCTACGTCGGGGTAGATGACGGTGGCCTGGGTACGGACCCGAACGCGATCTTCGACGCCAGTTTCGGCGGGACGGATCTGCTGCAAGGCGACAGTATCCTCGTGCCCGACGGCGTGACGGGGCAGGATGTCGGACCCGCCGTCGGCAATGATGCATTTGAGGAATTCACCGACCAACTGGTCGCTTCCGGTCCCAGCACGACGCTGATCTTCACCGGTAATATCTCGGCGGGAGACGGGCCCTGGTACCTCGATGACGTTTCCGTTCAGCCTCTGGTGACCGCGGCGCCGGAGCCTTCGGCCGCCCTGCTGCTGCTCCCGGCTCTCGCAATCATTGGCCTGGTCCGCCGTCGCCAGGCGTAGACCCCCCGCATCGTGCCTCCGACATGCACGGCGGCGCCGGTCTGGCTGCTCTCGGTTGCTTCGGGTTTGGTACGCCAACGCCAGCGGCTCCTTGGCCGAAGCCGGACCGCTCCGCCGCGCTCGGCCGAACGCATGGTCTCAACCATTTGGACCGGCCCTTCATCACTGCGAAGCGGGCCGCGGCAGCGCGCGACGCGTGCCGCGACAAAGCGGTTCCGGCGTGCCGCGCGCGCATGCTATAGCTCTCGGATGCCGATCCCGTCGGCGCTATGCCCGCTGGCGTGACAGGCTCTTGCGGGACGGCCAGGAGATGCGCTGCCCGTGTCCGTTGTCGTTGCCCATGACGCTGGCTTAGAACCTTCGGACGCAAAGCCCGATGCCGCCCGGCCCACCCTGAGCTACATCATCTGCGCGGCGCCACGGACGGGCAGCACGTTGTTGGCGCAGGCGCTCACGCACACGGGGCGTGCCGGACGGCCGAGTGAGTTCTTCGACATCTACGAACACAATGACCGCTTCTGGCGAGAGTCCCTGTCGATCACCAGCGATGCCGAGTACTTCGACAAGGTCATCGGCTTCGGCACGACGCCGAACGGCGTGTTCGGTCTGAAGCTGCTGTGGCACCAGTGGCCCGCGCTGCTTGGCAAGCTGCGCGCCGCGCCTGGCTTCGCCGACCACGCGGCGAATACCTCGCCACATGAACTGCTGCGGGCGAAGCTGGGTAGCGTGCCGCGTTATGTGTGGATCCGGCGCGAGGAAAAGCTGGCTCAGGCCATTTCATATTACCGAGCGAGCCGCAACGGTCTGTGGCGGTCCACGGATAAACCGCCGCCCGGCATGAAGGCCGACGCGGCGATCGATTTCGACTTCGACCTTATCATCCAGTATCTGCGGGTCGTCAACGACTTCGATTTACGTTGGGAACAGTACTTCCGGCAAAACCGGCTCAAGGTGCTGATGATCACCTACGAGAATTTCGTCACCGCCTATGAGGCGACGGTGATGAGCGCGATGGAGTTCCTGGAACTGCCCCGCGACGGCGTGGCGCTGCCGCCGCCGCGGCTTCAGCGCCAGGCAGACGAGCGCTCGCTGGAATGGCGGCGGCGCTTCCTGGAGGTCGGCAAGCAGCGCGGGATCGTATCGATCAGTCGGCGCACGGCCGCCTTTGCCTCTCCAACCGAAGGCGGTGGCGCGGCGCCGGAGGCCCGGGTGCTGGAGCAGCCGGCCAAACCGCCTCGCGAGCGCAGGCGTCGGGATGAGCAGCGGCCAGCGACGACCGCCAGCGAGCCGGCGCTGCTGTTGCATGCTTATCAACTCACGTCCAACGCGGCGCCGATCGTCAAGGCGGGGCAAGAGCGCGAATGGATGGAGGCGACGCCTCTCCGGTTTGCCTACCGATGCCTGCCGATGGTGATCGCCAACCAGAACGGCTGGCTGTTGCTCAATAGGCATAAGTTCTCTGTCGTATGGAGCGGTGGACCGGATCCGGCGGCGCTCAAGATCCAGTTTCTTAGCGGCGATGAGCCGCGCGATGCGGTCAGTCTCTTCGGTTCCGGCGTGCTGACCTTCACCATTGGTTATCTGTTTCGTACCGCGCCGGGTTACAATCTGCACGTCCGGGGCCCGGCGAACGCTCCGAAAGACGGCGTCGTGGCACTAGAAGGCATCGTGGAGACCGACTGGACCGAGGCCACCTTCACCATGAACTGGAAGGTGACGCGGCCCAATCATCCACTGGTCTTTGAGGAAGGCGAACCGATCGCCATGATCTCGCCATTGAAGCGCGGCGAGACCGAGCGCTTCCGGCCGGAGCTGCATCTGATCACCGAACGACCCGAGTTGGCAGCGTTGCATCATGAATGGTCCCGGTCGCGGTCCAAACACAACGCGGACCTGAAGGTACCCGATTCGAAGGCCCGCAAGGAAGGATGGCAGCGCCATTACGTGCGCGGCGTTTCGATCCGCAAGGAGCCCGCACACGAACATCAGACCAAGCTGGCGTTGACAGGATTCTCTGATCGGCGCGGCGGCAAGCCGGTCTAGCCCATCTTTTCACCCTACAAAGCAGCCGCAATCCCGTTGCGAATCGTCAACTAATATAGCGCCCGCCCCACCGGCTGGCTGGTCGCATTTCAAACCATATCTGGGAGGCGCTGGAGGTATCCATCCGCCGAGCACCGCCTAGCCGGCTCGAAGCCGGGGCTGCTCTAGACGGCGCTCGGATGAGCGTCGCTAAGGGTTGTCCGCCAGGAACTCCAGCCGTTCGCGCTTCACGGCGCCGCAAGCGGGGCAGGCGGCGCGCCGCACCTCGACGTCCAATATGATGCGGTATTCGGCACTGGGCAGGTCGTGGATTTGCCGCCGTGTCCGGTCGTACCAGCTGGTCTGCATGCCGCCGCAGCCGCCGCA
>Ga0335074_10004046_pt1 | contig 20192 bp, 19 predicted proteins | sample Lox_Sample_23_FD_206715 | JGI IMG/M metagenome (GOLD analysis project Ga0335074, IMG submission 206715) | Soil microbial communities from Loxahatchee National Wildlife Refuge, Florida, United States - Lox_Sample_2.3 | ecosystem: Environmental > Terrestrial > Soil > Wetlands | place: USA... | reverse complement strand
CGAGCGCGGATGTGAACCGCCGCCAGGCCTCCTCGAGCGCCTCAGGCTCAAGGTGCGTCGCGTAAATCCGGTCCTGGTCGCGGTGCGCCGGTGACACGCCATCGCGCAGATCGCTCCACAGCGACGCGGCCCGCGTCGGATGCCCGGTCAGCAGCGAGTAGGCCTTGATGTCAAACGTGAATCCGTTTGGGGTCCGCTGCGCCCAGAGCGCGGCGGCGCGCTCGCTTGGCGGTGCGTAGTACGTGGCATCGACCTCGACGAGCGGGAAATGCGCGGCGTAGAACTCGAGCCGCTCGGCCGAGGTCATCGTCTTGCGCGGGTACCAGTCACTCTCCCTGACCAGCGTCCGATCGGTCCACGAGCAAGTCCCGCAGCGCACCACACCCTCGCCCGCGTGCAGGATCGGCCCAAGCACCACACCGTCGGTCAGCTCGCCGCTCACTCCGGGCAACGTTGCACATCCGATCAACGCTCGGCGTCAACGCACGCCTCGAAATGCGCCGGACTTGGATTCTGGTCAGCGCGGAAGCTCAGTTGGCACGACGACGAGCTTGCGCTCGAGTCCGGCGCGCAGGACCGTGATCACGATCCGGTTGCCGATGCCGTCCGTCTCCAGCGCGGCCTGGAGGTCGGCGATTCCGAACAAGCGCCGGTCGTCGAGCTCGACGATCAGATCGCCTGGTCGCAGGCCGCCGTGCTCAGCGGCGCTGTCGGTGGTCACCTGGGTGACCTCCACGACGTCGCCGGCGCCGAATCGGTCGCGGTGGACGGGTGGGATCGGTCGCGGCGCGCCGGCGATCCCGAGGTAGCCGCGGCGGACGCGGCCGTCGGTGATCAGCGCTCCGATCACCCGGCGCGTCGCGTGGTTGATCGGTACCGCGAGGCCAAGTCCGAGCCCGGCCACGGCCGTGTTGACCCCGACGACCTTGCCCGTGCTGGTGACGAGGGCTCCGCCGGAGTTACCCGGATTCAGTGCTGCGTCTGTCTGGATCACGTTGTCGATCGTGCGGACGGTGGCTCCTTCGCGGGCTGGGAGCGATCGTCCGAGTGCGGAGACGACGCCTGCGGTCACCGAGCCTGCGAACCCGTGCGGGTTGCCGATCGCGACCACCAGCTGCCCTACGCGAAGCGTCTCCGCATCACCCAGCAAGGCGGCCCGCAAGCCGCCTTGCTCAGCGCGCAGCACGGCCAGATCGGTCAGTCGGTCGCTGCCGATTGTCTCGAAGCTGAGCTCGCTTCCGTCCACGAACGACGCGATCCCCTTGCGGGTGCCCTGTCCGCGACGGCCTGCGATGACGTGCGCGGAGGTCAGCAGAAGTCCGTCCGGACTGAGCACGACTGCGCTGCCGGCTCCGACCGGCACCTCGCCTCCGTCCCGGCGTCGACCCAGCACCCGTAAGTTCGCGACCGATGGGGCGACCCGTTCGGCGACGCTGGAGACAGTCAGGCTGTAGGCGTCAAGCGCCTCTTGCTCGGTCGGCTGCGGATCAGGCATCGTCGTGGCACTCATGGCTGGTCTCCCAGCCGGGCGGTGAGCATCAGCTCGTCGCGGCCGCGGACGACTTTCAGCGAGAGATCGCGGCCGGTCGCCTGGTCAAGTGCGGTATAGAGCGGGTCCGGGCCGCTCACCGGCGACTCGTCGACGGCGACGATTACGTCGCCCCGTACGATTCCCGCCCGGTCGGCGGGACTGCCGGACTCGACGTCGCGGACCAGCAGGCCGTCGATCGGCTCGAGGCCGACCGCCGCGCGCAACCGGCGCGCCTGCCGGGCGCTGAGGAGCGCAACACCGAGTCGCGGCGGTGCCGTGGCCTGCCCCGAGGCGAGGGTTGCGGCGCGTTCACGCAGGGCCGACGCGGGCCACGCCACGATCAGTCCCTCGTCACGGCGAATCGCGTTGAGGCCGAGGATCCGTCCGGCAGCATCGACGAGTGGTCCGCCGCCGGAGCCGTGGGGGAGCGGTGCGGTGTGCTCGATCACCCCTTCGATCAGACGCCCGGCGGGCCCGCGCAACCCGCTCGGCTTCCTGGACACGGTCCCGGGTGTCACGCACAGGCCGCGTCCGGCGGGATCGGCGAGTGCGTATACCTCCGAGCCGATCGTTATGTCCTCGCCGGTCGCCCACGCGACCGGGTCCGGGAGGTCTGAGCCATCCGAGGCCTCTAGCGCCAAAACGGCGAGGTCAACCGTCGGATCGGTGCCGATGACCCGGGAGGTGACATCCAAGTCGCCCGCGCGGACCACGAGCTCCGCCCGGCGGATGGTCCGCGCGAGCGTCACGGCAATGCCTGGCGCGACGATCACCCCCGATCCGCCGCGCGAGCCGGAGCGCAGCCCGATCACCGCCGGTCCGACCTGGCCGGCGATCTTTGCAATGGTGCTGGTAGTCGTAGTGGTGGCGGGCATCTGTACGTGCGCTCCCACGTAGTAACTTGTAGCTTGCAAGTGACTATACACATTCACTCCCGTAAGCTGGATCCGTTGCCGCTCGTGCCGTTGGACGCCCTGGATCGCGCCGCTCGCCTGGTCGGCGACCGCTGGTCACTGCTTGTACTCGGAGCTTTGCTTGACGGTGACCGGCGTTACGGAGAGCTGCTGCATGAGATCGAGGGGATCTCGACCAACGTGCTCGCCCATCGCCTGGCCGCGCTCGAGGCAGGGCACCTCGTCATCGCCGAGCCTTACAGCCGCCGTCCGCTCCGGATGCGCTACTCGCTCACCAGCGAGGGCCGCGGCCTGGCCACCGCCCTCGCCGCGCTCTCGGCCTGGGGGGCCGAGCGCGACACCGATGACACAGAGATCAGGCTCCGCCACGCGGCGTGCGGGACACCCCTGCAGGCCAGCTGGCGCTGCCCGACCTGCGACATCGAGATCGACATCGACGCTGCCCGGCCCGAGGCTACGATCGACGACGCCGTCACCTTCAACGCCTGATCCGTCGAGATCCCGGACTTTGCCGCGTTTCAACAGTTCATGCAGACGGAGCCGGCGGCCGAAGCGATGAAGCACGACCGGGGTCCACCCCGACACCTTCGTGATTCTCGCTGCGGGATAGGACCTCGAGCCCGCAGCGTTAAGACCCGAGGCACCTCCCTCACCCAGAGCGCCGAACTTTGTGGCCTCGGGTCCCGCATTCGTCCGACGAGCCTGCCTCTTGGTTGTGAGCTACAAGCAGTAGCCGCCCGTCCGCGCCGAGGCGGCTGCGAAGCCCGCCACATGCCCTGCCGCTTCGAGAAGCCGGAGCTCACGCAGCTCCTGGTATCCGTGCGGTGAGCCTTCCCTTTGGGGGCATCCCTGCTTGGCCATAGAACCAGCGGTTGACGATATCGGCGAGCTGGCCGGCTGGCCATGGCGGCGAGGCGATCAGGTTCCACCGATCAATGACCGCGCCTTCGCGGGGCCGACTACGAGATCGTGAAGGTCGCCGCCCACCTCGAGTCGACCGGACTGTTCGACGCCGCCGATCCTCACGGGCTCGAAGCCAGCCGTTCGGATCAACCGTTCGACTTGGCAGCTGGCACGCTTATCGTCCGTCGCGTAAAAGAGAACGGCCAGCTCCGGTGACCGGTTGCTAGAGGACTCGAGGAGATCGCCCGACATGCTGCCAAACGCCATCGCCAGGCGCGCCCCCTCCGGCAGCCACCCAGCTACAACCTTGCCAGAGGATTGCCGTTGCGGCAACAGACGGACGATTTTCCCTTGTGCATCGAGGCCGACCGGGTTGCTCGGGACGACCACAAGCTTGTCGGTTAGCGAGTCGGCGATCTCTTCTATGACGCCCTTCAGCACGCCAAAGCGCAGCGCCAGGATGACGGCATCGGCGCCCTGCAACGCGTCGCGGTTGTCGCTGGCAGCGGCCGCACCTCTCCCAATCGCCGCGGCCAGCGCTCGTGCCGACTCTGTGTCGGCGCTCGAGAGACGCACGGTCTCGCCGCCTGACGCGAGCCGTCGGGCGATGACCGACCCGAGTCCTCCAGTGCCGATCAATGCGGTGCTCATGACCCGAACCCCGTCTCTCAGGTCATCTGCTCGGATGGCCAATGGGCGGGCGTCCAGTCCCCTTCTGGGTCGGTGGTTTGTCCGACTTCGATGATGTGTCCGTCGGGATCGCGGATGTAGCAGCGGATCTCGTACTGGTGCTGTTTGGGCGCCGTCAGGAATTCAGCGCCACGGGCACTCCATTCGGCGTACACGGCCGCGATGTCTTTGACCCGGATATTGAGGAAGCTGCTGACCCGGTCGGGATCGCGGGGCGTCTCCAGGGTGACCGTGGGCTTGTCGTCCGTTGGTCCACCGCCCACGCTGATGACGATCCAGCTGTTGGATAGCGCGACATTGGTCGGCTCTCCGGACGGCTTCCCGGAGAACACGACCCGGCCACCGAGTACTTCGGTGTAGAAGCGCCGAGAGCGCTCGACATCGTCCGAGACGATGAAGCGGGTCAGCACGAGCCCCTCTGGGGGCGTACTCGATGGCCAGTGAGCGGGCGTCCAGTCCCCTTCTGGGTCGGTGGTTTGTCCGACTTCGATGATGTGTCCGTCGGGATCGCGGATGTAGCAGCGGATCTCGTACTGGTGCTGTTTGGGCGCCGTCAGGAATTCAGCGCCACGGGCACTCCATTCGGCGTACACGGCTGCGATGTCTTTGACCCGGATATTCAGGAAGCTGCTGACCCGGTCGGGATCGCGTGGCGTCTCCAGGGTGACCGCGGGCTTGTCGTCGGTCGGGCCGCCCCCGACGTTGATGATGATCCAGCTGTTGGATAGCGCGACGTAGGTCAGCCCACCGGGGCCGGAGAAGGCCATCCTGCCGCCGAGTACTTCGCTGTAGAAGCGCCGGGAGCGCTCGACATCGTCCGAGACGATGAAGTGCGCCAGCACAATCCCCTCCGGGGGCGCTGGGAGCTCTGACATCTGGCACCTCCACTGGTTGGGCCTGACACCCCGCTCAGGACCGAGTCTGGAGCCGGTGTCCCATCAAAGGCGCATTCCATCTCCTTCCACGGCACGGGTCAAGAACCCGTTCGATTCACGTCAGCGTCGGCACCCGTAACGCTACCTCCTGGTCGGGGCCGCGTCTGTCGATCGTGTTGGCCAGAGGTTCCGCACGTTCTGTGCGCTTGTTGCGTCCCCGCGGCGGGAGCCTTGCCGGACCTGCAGTGGGTCCGTCCGCACGACTCAGCGCGCGTGCTTCAGCACCGTGATGGCCGGCTTGGCAACCTTGCAGCCGTCATAGGAGGTGAGGCGAGAGACGACCTCGCCGTCCGACAGGGTGGCGACGATCCGCACGCGGAAGCGTTCAGCCTTCGGGCGCTTGAGGTTGACCGATCTGATCGCCTGGCCCCGGAGCGTTGCGACGCGACGGCCGTCGAGGTAGACGACGGCCCGGATCTCACGCACCGGTGAAGCGGGATGCTGGGCGAAGGTGAGCGTCGCGTCAGGCTTACATACTGAGCCCGGCAGCTGCTTGGCCAGGGTTGGCAGGCAGGCCTGCCAACCGCCCTGTTCAAAGGTCTGCTCTGAGCAATACGCAGACGTCGGGTAGTAGTTCCCCATGATCTTCGCCGCGTCGGCGTTGTCGGCCGGCGTGGCGATGCTCTCGGAGGCGTGCGTGAAGCTGGACGCGGGCAGCAGGTTGCGCTGCATCACCTGGATCTCGTTCTGCGGACCCCAAGGCAGCCAGGAGACTCCGTCGGCGACGGTAGCGTTGCCGGGGCGCTGCCCGGCTTCAGAGACGACGAAGGTGACGTAGCCCTCTTTGTCTTTGGGGGCCGCGTCGTCCGGCACACAGCCATACACCGCTGTCCCGGTGTCGTCGTAGGTGCAGATCGACCAGTAGCGCATGTCCCAGTTCCCGAATACCGGCTGGCCGGCGTTGGTGTTCGGTGTTGTGGGCGCCTTGAAGTGAGCAACGACGATCTGGCCCCAGTGGTGGGCGACCAGTACCTGCAGGTAGGAGTTCTGGAGATTGCCGTAGCCGTTGTCAAAGGAGCGCGTCCAGCTGATCGTCTGCGTCGTGCCGTTGGCTGGGGAGGCTTGGTTCGCAGGCGCGTTCTCCTGCGCGTAGTGGTCGTAGTAGCTGCCTTCAATGCTGAAGGTGTCCCCACAGGTCCCCTCGCCCGTTGACACGGGCGTGCCGCCGGCGTCGAGGACCGTGACCTTGGGGTAGTCGACGCCACCGGAGGGCGAGCCGACCGGCAGGTACAGGCGCAGCACCATGAAGCCGATGGTGCCGGCGGCATTTGACGGCGGCCCCGCGTAAACGGTGTTCGGAGCCGGATCGGCCGGCTGGTTCGCGAACAGCACATGGACCGTGTAGTCATGGGACTGACCGGCACCTCCGGCAGTCAGAAACGGGTTGAAGCTGCCCGGATCTGGAACAATCTGCTGGTCATAGATCGACGTGAGGGCGTTCTCGTCACTGCCGTAGAGGGTGAAAGAGAAGTAACGGACGTGCGGATACTGGCCGGTGATCTCGATCTGACCGCCAGCGGGGATGTCATCCAACGGCGCGTAGAGGTAGTTCGCGTCGAGATCGGGTGCGCCGATATTGACGTCGTTAGGAGCGGTCTCGCCGTACCAGGAGCAGTCCACACCGCCCACCGCCGCGTACGCCGTGCTCGTGGCCAGGTACCCACGACCAAGAGCTGAGACCAAGAGGCCCGCCGCCAGAACTGCAGCGACCACAGCGAGCGTCCCAGCTCGCAAGAGCATCTTCATCATCTCAATCGATTTTACACTGTCCGAGGCTCCAGTCGGCCGTCTGGGGTCCGTTGGCTGAGACGCCGACGGAAGCCGAACTGGCCGTCGCAACGGTCGCCCCAAGCGTATTGCTGCTCGATCTCGACCCCCGGGAAGCGAACCGCGACTCTGGGAGGGTGCTGTGCTCACGCGGAAGCACAGCGCTGACCATGGCTGGGCGACCAACTAGAAAGCGCTTGCTCGATCCAACGCGGTGTAGGGTGGGGGTGGTCGCCGCGGCGGCCGGCACACCCACGCTCAGGCGAACAATGTGGCCGTGGTATCGCCCTCGTTCTGAGATGAGTCCGTTCAGAACCGATCCGGCGACGCCATCCGGTAGAAAAACGGTCCGAGCCCGCCGCGGGTGATCGCGAACGCCAGCTTCACGAACTGCTCCTGAGGCCCGGCATTCTCGAGGCCGCCGGCGTAGATCGGGTCGTACCCGGCGTCGTAGATCAACTGCTCGACGACACCGCGTGCTTCCTCGTCTCCGCACCAAAGGTTCCCCGGCCGCTCGTTCGTTGACCCGAGCCGGTCGAACAGGGACGCGAAGTTGATGTTAAATGACTTCGCCGTCGGCCCACCAGTCTGCGACTTGATGAACTCAGCGTTGGACGCAAACCCTTCAGGCGGGTCAACGCCAATCAAGTTGGTCGCGTCGATGACCGTCTTGCTCTGAAGTCCGCGGATGCCAACGAGCGCCTCGTCGACTGCTGATCCTGGGACGGCGATCAGCACCGCGTCGGCATCCGAAACGTCGCCGCCGTCGCGCCCGATCGCCGTCACCTCGTGTCCCGCGTTGGCCCACAGCTCGCCGAGCCCACCGCCGATGTTGCCTTTACCAACCGTTGTGATCTTCATGCCAGGCAACCATAGTGAACGGCGACATCCGTTCTGGACAACTGAAGCGACAGCGCGGCCATGCCCGCCCTGACCCGACGAAGCGTTGGGTCATGAGACGCTCCGTTCGGTAGTCGATCCGTTGTGAACACGCCCTCGCCCCTGGAGGAAGGCATCGGTGATGCCACAGCGATCGGGCGCTCGGAGGGGCTGGTTGAACGAAAGCGATTGGCGCCAAGTGCCAGCGTGCGATTGGCGAAGTGGTCCGACGTAGACAGTGGCGACGGGGTGACCAGGCGCTGGATCTCGCGCGAGATTCCAGAAGTGCCCAAACAGTGCTCCCGCGCCATGGACGCGGCGCTGTCGCTCGGTTAGGGTGTCGTCGTGCGGTCCTGTGAGGAGCTTCGCGTTCCGGCGGCCGGAGGCTCGCTTCGGGGCTGGGTCGGCGGCTCGGGAGAGCCGGTCTTGCTGTTGCACGGCGGTCCAGGTCTCAGCTACTCGTATCTGGAGGACCTTGGTGCCGAGTTGGCGGAGGAGTTCCGCGTCGCGTCATACCAGCAGCGCGGACTTGAGCCCTTGACTTTGGAAGGCCCCAACACGATCGCTCAGTCGATTGAGGATGCGATCGCCGTGCTCGATGGCCTCGGCTGGTCGCAGGCGTTTGTTGTTGGCCACTCCTGGGGCGGCCATCTGGCGCTGCGGCTCGCGGCGGCCAATCCGGAGCGGGTGATGGGAGCTTTGGCGGTAGAGCCGATCGGCATCGTCGGTGACGGGGGGAAGGCGGCGTTTGAGGCAGAGATCGGAGCCCGTGTTCCCAAGGAAGGCCGACGACGACTTGAGGAGATCGACGAGCGAGAGAAGGCCGGGGAAGTAACCGACGCCGACTTTCGGGAGTCAATGCAGATCTTGTGGCCGGCGTATTTCGCCGACCCCGAGAAGGCACCGGCGGCGCCTCCGCTGCAGGCTTCCTCGGAGGTCTTCATGGAAATCGCCGCGGAGATGGCAGACGGCCTCGACGAGGTGGCAGCCGAGCTCGCCAAGGGCCACGTTCTGTACGCGGCCCTAGCCGGTGCGGGAAGCCCGATTCCATGGGGTCAGGCGTCCCGGGCGACCGTCGAGCTCTCGCCGCTGGCGTCGCTGAAGGTGTTGGGCGATGCCGGGCACTTCCCGTGGATCGAGTGCCCCGGATGTGTCAGCGTTGCACTCCGTTGCCTTGTCACACAAGCCAGCGAGCTCGCCGCTCACTCGACCTGAGAACCGAAGGCGCCTGCCCGTGGCTGCTTCGCGCTGATGCGGCTACCAAGGTTCCTCACCTGCATGTAGATCGAGCCGATGCCCGCCCCCGACAAGGCGATCAAGGTCGTCGGCGCCGATCAGAGCTACACGACGACCACGAACCCCTCCGGCAACTGGAAGCTGAAAGGGCTCGCGAGTGACTACGGGTGCCGATCACACTCAGCTACGCCGATCACGAGATCGATCACCAGATCGGTCAGCGACGCAGCGGGTCAATCGCGTCAGGTCCACCGCGCCGACGCAGATCTTCGTGGAGCGGGAAAGGCCGACTTCGACTGGGCGACCACCCGGCTCACGGTCCCCTGAGCGCGACCGACCGCCATTTACAGAACCCACGTGGACGTGAGTGCCCTTTTCGGCGCTACCGACTTCGGCTGCTAGGGAAACGTCGTGCTCCCGTCGCGACCGTCGGCACTGGGCTTGCTGAGGTCGTCGCCCCAGTGCGGGCGGAACTGGATGCTGATCCGGGCGCCCCGGCAGCTGGCTACTTTGGGAATGCCGTGCAGCCAGGTCCGCTGGCAGCTTCCGCCCATCACAAGCAAGTCCCCGTGGCCGACTCCGAGCCGCAGTCCCGGGCCGCCCGACCTCGGCCGTAGCCCGAACGGTCGGGTGGCGCCAAGCGAGACAATTGCAACCATCGTGTCACGTGGACTCTCGCGGGCGATGCGGTCTCCGTGCCAGGCGACGCTGTCGCTGCCATCGCGGTACAGGCAGAGCCCGGCGCTGACGAACGGCTCACCGAGCTCCTCGGCGTAGTGGCCATTCAGTGCTGAGCGAGCCTCGTCGAGCACCGAATGGGGCAGCGCTTCGCCATCCGCGTAGTGGGCGAGAAGCCGCGGAACCGTCACGGTGCGGTCGTACATGTGCATCCGCTCCTCCCGCCACGGCACGGTACTAGCCAGCACATCGAAAAGCTCGTCGGCCGCGGTCACGAACCCCGGCCTCAGGTCGACCCAGGCGCTGTCGGACAGCAGTCGACGCTCGACGGCGTCGCCGAGCTCGGCGACGCCGAGCTTGCCCAACGAGCCAAACAGCGAGGGTTGGACGACGAGCGACACGCAATCAAGTCTAGCCCGGCGACGAACACACGTTCGTGGCTCGAGCCGCGGTGCTAACGATCGCGAACAGATTATTTCCCACACTGTCGCCGGGCTCCGGAAACCGGACGACCTACGGGCGACCTTGCCGAGAGTGTCACCAGCCGCCGGTGGCTCAGCCGAGGTAGACGACAGCCTCGACCTCGACCGGGATGTCGAACGGAAGCTCGGCGACGCCGATTGCCGAACGGGCGTGTCGCCCGGCTTCTCCCCAAAGGTCGAGCACCAAGTCGCTGAAGCCATTGATGACCGCGGGTGTCTTGTTAAAGCCCGGGGCGCAGTTGACGAAGCCCAGCGCCTTGCCCCATCCCCGCACGCGGTCGAGGTCGCCCAACTCGGCATTGAGCGAGGCGAGTATCGAGAGGGCAGTGAGGCGAGCTGCTTCGTAACCCTGTTCGAGGCTCAACTCCGCTCCGACTTTTCCTTGGAGTAACGGGCGCGCTCCGTCGATAGGGCCGTGGCCGGAGATATAGCCGACGTCGCCGAATACCCGAACGAGATCGAACTTGACCTCCAGCCCCGGTGGGCCGCGAAAGACCTCGGGCAGAACCACCCCGAGCTCGACCATGCGCGCCCCGATGCTCGACATCCTCCGACTCTAACGGAGCCGCCATAACTCCCGGCCGCCGGGTACGCCCAGCGGTCGGCAGTGGTGGCCGCCGACGTGGGAGTTACCGTCGGGGGATGGATCGTCATGTGCGGGTCCGTGAGCTTATCGTCGGCGTTGAGGGGTTGGCGTTGCTCCGTCACCTCTATGACGGCACCGATGACGCCGCGGAGCGTCGGATCGCGGAGGTCCGTCGGGTGCTCGACGATGACGCGCTGCTGGCCGCCGAGCCGATCCGCGAGGCCGATCCCCAGGCTGGGTATCGGGCCTGGTCGGAGAGCTACGACGAGCCGGGAAATCCGATCATCGCGCTCGAGCAGCCGGTGGTGTGGTCGCTGCTTGAGTCGCTTGAGCCGGGCTGCGCGCTTGACGCTGCTTGCGGGACTGGACGCCATGCAGCGCATCTCGTTGCGCTGGGTCACGAGGTGCTCGGGGTTGATCTGACCCCAGAGATGCTTGAACGCGCGGCGAGCAACGTCCCAGGCGCCCAGTTCCGGGAGGGTGACCTGCTGGCTCTGCCCGTCACCCCTCAGCGGTTTGACGTAGTGGTCTGCGGGCTTCCGCTATCTCACGTTGGCGACCTTCGGGCCGGCGTCGCGGAGCTGAGGCGAGTGCTGCGGCCCGGAGGGCAGCTGGTGATTTCGGTGCTGCATCCGTTTCAGGCGCTGCTCGGGTGGCATGCGCCGTTCACAGATGCAGAGGGTCAGCGCAGCTTCGTCCGCGAGCATCCGCACAGCCATGCGGATTACCTCGCAGCGTTCGCCGCCGCCGGACTCGAGCTGCGGGATTGCCTTGAGCCTTTGTTGACGGCCGATCAGGTGTCGGCCAAGCAACGCGCGTACAGACACATCCCTGAGGCTGTGATGCAGGCGTATGTCGGCCTCCCCGGCGTTCTCGTATGGAGCGCGACGAGATCCACACCGGCCGCCTGCTCCCAGAGCTGACCGCCGTCGCGCAGAGCTCGACCCTGCTCCTCGCCTCTATGAAGCGCCAGGATCTTCACCGCCCGCGCACCTTATCTTCGTACAGCAGGTTCGGCTTGCAGAGACGCAAACGGGGGAGCTCGGGTGCTGCCGTCGAGAGTTAGCAACTGCAGCGAAAGCGGGGCTGGCGACTGGGCGGCTGATTGCGTCTGCGACGCGCGCGTCGTCAGTAGAGGACCGACGCCAGGAAGGCCCCGCGAGGTTCTTGGTAAAGACCTATGGTCATCAGGTTCATCATGTTGGACACGCGCAGACCACGGCTAAGGCACCAGCGCAAGAGTTCTGTGTTGCGCATCGGGACAAGGAAGCCGGGCCCGTCGAAGCGCTCGGCGGCGGCGATCAGTGCCTCCACGTCGTCGTCGGTTTCACCCGCTGAGTGCCCGAAGAACCCGATGCCGGTCGTGTAACCGGTGATCCGGCCGTTGCGCTCGGCCACGCTCGCGGTGCCTCGGGCGAGCGCGTCGAGCAGCTCCCCTGCGCGGTCATGGCCGTGGACGCGCGCGCATACGGCGTTGCACGCCTCTGCGTCGGCCTTAGTCGCCGGGCGCACCGTGCAGCAGGAGATCTCCAGTCCCAGCGACCTGCCCTGGATCATCGCGAACGGCTCGCGGACATCGAAGCCGAGCTTGGCGTAAAGGCTCATCGAATCGTTGTTGTACGCGGACTGCAGCAGCCGCACGCCGGGCACGCGCCGCTCTCGGGAGCGCTCCAACACCGCGTCCATCAGCGCCCGGCCGATCCCTGCACTTTGCGCCTCGGGATCGACGGTGATCGGCCCGACGCCGACGATCATCGAGCGCTCATCGAGGAAGTTGCTACCCACAATCCGGCCATCTCGCTCGGCGACCACCGAGAAGAAGCCCGGGTGCTCGATCAGATGCGCCACCGCGTCAACCGCCACTTCCACCGATGGAAAGTCCGGCACAAAACCGTGGTGGGTCGCGAGCGCCGCGAACGCGTCGTAGCAGATCCGCCCACACTCGGGCGCATCGGTCAGCATGGTGTTACGCAAAGTCACATCCATTCGGGGAACTCCCCCCTCGATGGCACGGACCCTAACCCACGCCAACTGTTTGATCAACGCGAGCGAGCCGTCGATCGACCGTGGAGTCTGACCAGTGTCGCTGTGATTGATGGCTGTGCACCGATGCCCCGACCGATACGCTCGAGTCCGGTATGTCGGTGTCCGTCGCTCTCGGACTGGTCCTCGCGCTGCTCACCGCGTTCGGGTCAGTGGCCGGCTTCCTTTACAAGTTCCGGGGTGCGCGAAGCGCGCCGCCGGTCGAGTTGCGAAGGCCTATTCGCAGCACGATCCTGCTGTTCCGCTCGCCGGTCTACTCGCTCGGGATCGCGATCGGCCTGAGCTCGTGGCTGGTGCACGTCGGCGCGCTCGCGTTGGCCCCGATCTCGCTCGCGCAGGCGACCGTGGCCGGCGGCTTGGTGCTGCTCACGGTGGTGGCCGATCAGCTGTTCGGCATCGAGGTCACCCGCCGGGAGTGGATCGGCGTGACGCTGATGGCGGCCGGGCTCGCTGCGCTGGCCGCGACACTTGACGGCGATGCCCGAAGCGCCCACTCCCACTACGCGGTCGGTACGCTCACCGTGTTCCTGCTCGCCACCGCTGGCGGCGGGCTGCTCGTCATGGCGCTGTTCTCGCGCCGGGCGAGTGCCCTGGCGGTCGCGGCTGGGTTTGAGTGGGCGGCCTCAGACACTTCGATAAAAGCCCTCAGCGGGCACCTCGGCGCACTTGGCGCGGGTGTGCTGCTGCAGCCGCTGGCGCTGGTCATCTTCCTCGCTTCCATGGTGGGGCTGTTGATGTCGGCTCGCAGCCTTCAGCTCGGTGAGGCCGTGCCGATGATCATGCTGACCAGCGCGGCCGCGAACGTGACCACGATCGCCGCCGGACCGATCGTGTTCAGTGAACCGCTGCCCGCCGGACAGGTGGCGCTGGTCGCGAGGCTGCTGGCGTTCGCATTGGTAGTGGTCGCCGCTGCGCTCATCCCGCCGCCGGTGCGCTCGGCGGTTGAGACATAGCTTTGGTCTCTGCGACGCCGACGGCGCGCGCTGGTCGATGGCCGATGGACTACCGTCTGTAGCGGCCACCGAGTGAGTAGAGGTGATATGAACGCCTGGACGATCACGGATCTGGAGCTGAAGCCGCACGCGCCTGAGATCCTCTCCTCGACCGACGACACGCGCGCGATCGCGCTGATGATTCCGGCAGGCGAGAGCTTGGACGATCATCAGGTGCACGAACGAGCCTGGGTTACCGTGCTCGACGGCGAGGTTGAGATCGCAACCAGCGCCGGGGACTCCGTCGTGGGCGGCCCTGGTCTGGTGGTGGAATTCGCTCCCAACGAGCGCCACGCGGTGCGCGCCCACTCGGACGCTCGCCTCCTGCTCTTGCTCACGCCATGGCCCGGCGTGGGTCATCCCGGCGCGCTCACGCTCGAGCAGAAGGCGAAAGCGCGGAACGATGCCGCCGAGCAGCGATCTGCTTCGGCGAACAGGCCTCCGGGCATCTGACGATGTGGGGGATCGCCTGGCCGCGTTCGGCGAGGAGCAGCTATCCGACGTCGGGCGCGTCGGGTAGCGCAATAGCCGCGCAATAGGCCACTACCAGGTTCGGTCGTTCGCCATTGTGATGGCGCGCTGTGCGCGGCTGCACGAGGGCAAAGCGATCGCGCCGATCCTGTCCGGACCGCGCGGCGAGTACGGTAGAAGGATCGACGACGTATCACGCAAGCCGGCTAAGACCGTGCGCAAGTTGGCCAGGGCGGTCGAGGACGGCCGGAGTGTCGGGGCGGCACTACGGCATCTCGACGGCCATGGATCTGAGCCGGAAGCGCTCGGAGTGGCAGAGGCACTCGCGCGGTTTCTTGTTGCGCGTTGCGATTCTCACCACGCGGGTTGGCGAGTCCTCCGCCAGGTCGTCGTCGATTCGGCTGCCGACGCGCCGTGGGAGAAGTGTGCGCGGCGTGCTGTGCCGCTGGTGGCCGAGGACCTCATCAGTCTCGCTCAGGTCCGTGGGCGCACTCAGCTGGCGCGCGCTCAGCACATCGCGGCACCGCGCCGGGTCGAACAGATCGCTGTGCATGTAGATCAAGCCCCGGTCCTCGCAGACTTGGGGCTCGAGCACCAACCCGCGACCACAGAACGCTGGCGGGCTGCCCTGAGCAGCGCGGTCGGAGCACGCTCGCGCGAACAGGTCGCCCGAGCGGTTGATCGCTCCCTCAGCGCCGGACCGGAGTCGTCGGTAAACCTGGAAGCCGCCCGCGAGCACGGGCGGGCGCTTCGCCGCTGACCGGGCCAGGTGACGACGTGGCCGCTTTGGACCGCGGCCGACCGGCCGGAGCCATCTCACGGTGCGGCCGCCCGGTCGGCCGCGAGAAATCGCTGTTGATAAGGGTCGGGAAGCTGGGATGGTCAGCCGGACTGGCGGCTGGGTACCGTGGAGTCTGTGCAGACCGAGGGCTTTCTGAGATCGGTAAGGGTGCGGGACGCGGAGGCCGGCGAGCTGCGGTCCGGGCATCCGTGGGAGCTGCCGGTCGTGGCCGGTCTGTCCTCCGGGCTCAAGCTCGACCCAAAGGTCACCTATCTCGTCGGCGAGAACGGAAGCGGCAAGTCGACCCTGCTAGGCGCGATCGCTCACGCGGCAGGGATGAGCGCTGAGGGCGGCTCGTCGAACTTCGCCTTTCCCGACGCCGACCCTGACCTTGGGCCGATGTTCGCGTTCTCGCATCGAGCGGTGCACGCGCAACTCGGGGATGCGCTCCGCCTGGTGCGGGGCGTCCGACGGCCGCGGACCGACTTCTTCCTTCGCGCTGAGAGCCTGTTCATCGCCGCGACCTATCTCGAGCAGCTCGGCCCCGGCGCCCTTGCCCCTTACGGCGCTACCTCGTTGCACGAGCAGTCCCACGGCCAGTCGTTCCTCGCGATCATGCTGAACCGCTTCGGACCCGACGGTCTCTACCTCCTCGACGAGCCGGAGGCGGCGCTCTCGACCCAGAACTGCCTTACCGCACTGCGGCGGATCCACGAGCTAGTCAACAGCGGCTCGCAGTTCATCATCTCCACCCACTCGCCGCTGATCCTCGCCTACCCAGGCGCGACCATCTACAGCTGCACCGAGAACGGCCTCGAGCAGATCGACTACGAGGACAGCGAACAGGTCCGGTTGACCTCGAGCTTCCTAAACGCTAGGGAGCGGTTCATCGCCGCGCTACTCGAAGACTCCTAGCCCCCGTCTGGACGTACTTTTAGGTCCGCGACGGATCTTGGCTGCTTCGCCGCGGCAACGCATCAACGCGCTCGGTCGCACATGTCGGCCCTCGTGTATGTGAGGTTCCACGGGATCGCCCGCGGTCGGCGCCGCCCGAGCGGCGGTATCGACGCGAGGCTGGAGGCCGGGCGGTCGCGGGTTCAAATCCTGTCTCCCGATGCGACGAAAGCCCGGTGACGATCCGGGGTCTTGTCGTTCAAGCCGCCGCTCGGCTAGACGCCGGAGGTGCGCTTCGTGAACTTCGGAAACGTCGTCACACAGTTCGAGCCGGGCACGCCGCCGACCACGATCGATGCGCCAACCGACTCGGCCTCGCCGTCGTCGGTGTTGACCGGCGCCAGCTCGTCGGCCGAGTCGGTGCCCGGCACGACGAATACCTCCGCCACCGGACCGTAGACGATGTCGTAGGTGATGGGATCGAGCAGCAGCGCACCGGCCGGCGGGCTGCCGACCTCCGAAGTCGGAATCGTTACCGTGATCACGCCGGTGGTGCTGTTCTCGGAGCCGGTGGCCGCGCTATCCCCGAGGACGTTTGGACCCTCGCCGGTACCACCCGTGTCCTCGCGAAGGGACCCGTCAATCACGGAGCCCGACGTGTAGGTCCAGCTCGCGGGGGTTTCCTCCGCCGCCGCGTAGTAGTTGACGCCCTTGTAGACCCACATCGCGTAGAAATTGATCTCGGCGGACCCGGCCGGCACGCCGGCGCTGAGATCGGGGACGGTGAACGTGGCGGTGATCGATCCGGCCTTGGGCGAGGAGATCGTGGCGTCCGACAGGTCGGCGCCGGGATCGTTCTCGAACGTGGTCAGGTCGGTCGCGTTGCCAAGCGGGCTCGTCCCGTTGAACGTGCAGACCGGGATCGCGGTTGCCTCCTGGCCTTTGTAGCGGTCGGTCGCCTGCTCAGTGCCGTCGACGTCCTGCATGAAGTTGCCGACGTTCAGCGACCCCCACCCGGAGGTGTAGTCCCACCCCGGGGTCGGCTGATAGACGCCGTTGCCGGTCTGTACGCCGGTGCTCGGCGGCTGCAGGCCAAAGATGGCCAATCCTCCTGCGGTGCCGGCCTCGTCGCCGGCATCCTCGGACTGGTTGATGTCGAAGAAGTCCCGGTTGTAGGTGGGGGCGTTGGCACACGGCGTCGTGTCAGGGGAGACGTCGCCGGTTGCCGAGGTGCCCGCTCCGGTTCCGCACGTGTCCGCGTCGCTGGCCTGTTTGTAGATCAGCGGGTCGGCAAAACCGAGGCCGCCGCCCGACTGCACCTTGGAGGACGCGGCCGACTGGATCCTCGCCCACTCGCCGACGGTCAGCGGACTGGACAGACTCGTCCCGCCTGCGCCAAGCTCGAGCCCGTCGATGTAGACGTCATACCCGTCACCAGCCTCGTCGCCCGACAGGTTCGCCACGTCCGGCACGCCCCGGCACACGGTGCTCGACGCATACTGAGTTCCATCCGGCTGGCTGATGCAGTCGGTATTCACCGCGGTGACGTTCTTCTGGAAGCTCGGCTCGGGGATGTAGAAGCTCGAGCCGCCTCCGGTGAACGTCCAGCTGGTCTGACTCGAGGCCTTCGCCGAATCCGGGTAGGTGGTGCCGTCGGCACCGATCACTGTGCCGCCGACGCACACGGCGTAGTCGCTGGCGCACGGGTAATTGACCGACGGCGCTGGCTGAATGGCGAGACCGTTGGCTGCGCCCACGGCGCCGACCTCGACCTCCGCGCAGCCGGAGCCGCTGTCACCGGCGGCGGCGAACAGCGTCCTGCCCTCCATCGTCGCTTGGCGCAGCGTCGGCTCGGCGACCGCCTCGAGGTTGTCTCCGTAGCCAGTGCCGTAGGGGGAATCCTCGACCTCCGGGTTACCGGTCACCGGGTTGGTCGGGTTTGCCTCGCAGTCACCGAAGCTCGCGTTCATCTCGCGCGGACCGTTTGGGTCCGCCGCCCACGTGGCGAAGTCCGCCTCCGAGCTGGAGTCCATGTAGCTCCTGGCGAAGTAGTAGTCAAGCTGGGAGACGTCGGGAGCCATCCCGGTCGAGGACTGCGAATCGAGATCCCACTCGTCTTCACCGGTGTTGTCGCCGTACTGGCTGTCTGTCTGTCCCTCGGTCAGGATCGTGCGCACCGGCACCTTCGGCAGTCCGTTGGTCTGCTCGAACTCGCGCAGCATCGGAACCAGGCTCGAGGTCTCACCCTCGCCGAACACGCCGATCGTCTGGCCCTGACCAAGCGCGGCGGTTGAACTCGCGACCGTTGCAGGGTCACTAACGCCCTTGCTGCTGGTCAGAGCCGCCGCGCCCGGCATGTCGTAGATCGACCACAGGTCCTGCGGGCTGAAGCCGATCTGATCGCCCGCCTCCGAGGTCGCCGCGTTCCGCTGCGCGGCCGCGAGATCGGCTCGCGTCAGCCGCTTGGTCGTGAGGCTCGCGAGGGTCATCTTGTGGACGTTGTCCAACCCAAGCACGCCGCTGATCGGCAACGAGACCGGCACCTGAGGCGGCCGGTTGTTGGCAAAGAACGACTTGCCCTTGGCGGTGTAATCGCCGATCTGGACGCGGAACAACTTGTCGAACTGCGCCACCGTGCCGGTCAATTCCAAATACGAGCCATCGTCGTAGGTCCGAGCGATCCGGGCCCCGCTGGAGGTCAGCCACGAGCGCACCGCCGACCGAGTCGCCGGTCTGACGCCGAAGCGGGAGTTGAACTGCGCCGGGGTGAGGAAGTGGTGGTATTCGGGGCTGTTGGGGTCATACATCTCGTTGTACAGCGCGACCTCCCCCGCAGTGTTCGGGCGCTGCACCCCAACGCCGACCGACAGCAGCTGGCCGGCAGGAGCGGCGTGAACAAGCGTCGCCGTTGAGAGGCCGTCCAGCCAACCGGGAACGTACTTCAGCCCCGACGGCCGCGTCGCCTGCGCCCCGCTCGCCAAGAGCGCCATTGCGGCGAATACCGCCGTCGATCCCAGCACCCTGCCAGTCCAATTGCGCACGCGAATCTCCGCTATCCAGGCCGGGTTGACCGGCGATCTTCCGTGGGCACCGGCGTGCCCTTTCACAGCCGATAACGCGCAAGCGCCCCAAAACTTGCGCCAATTGGCTACCGGAGGATCGCTTGGCGTGGCCGGGTGCTGGACTCAGTCGAGCAGATTGATCTCGCCGGGGTTCACGCGGCGTACCGCGCGGACGGGCGTAGGCCTACGGCGTATGACCCGACGATGATGGCCTGAGCGCTGCCTTTGTTCTCTATGCGGTGGGGCTGCCATGGGCCGCTCGCTCGTCTGTCACAACGCGATGATGCTCGCACATGCCCTCGCCGCGTTCGCTTATGAGTCGTCGCCGCTACACGCGGCTTTGAGAACAAACGGCGATTCGTCCGTGGCCCCGCGGCCAACACATCCACCCCTGTGTTATTCCCACCAGCGGGCATGTGTACCGAAGCTCGCGCCGCTGCCGCCGTAGAGTCCGTGGGGCTGCTCGAGGCATGAAAGGGGACCGCCCTCGTCGCCCGTAGCCGACCGAACGCTCACGCGCCGACATCGATTTAGCTGGCAAGATTCGAGGTATGGGGTCATCCCACGAGGTGTCGAGATCATGGCGCTGAGGGTCCCCAACGTGATCGACCTTCACTGCCACTACGGGCCGGACACTGCAGGTGCGGATCTCGCCGGGGTGCTGACGGGACACGGAGTGACCGCGCTGGAGGCTGCCCGCGAGGCAGCCGCCAGCGGGCATGCCGCGATCGTCCTGAAATCGCATAGCTTCGCCTCCACGGCCCTGGCCACCGCGTTAGACGACGCCGTCCCGGGAATCGGTGTATTCGGGGGCATCTGTACCGACTTTCCGACCGGCGGACTCAACGTTGCCGCTGTGGAGATCGCGCTGGCATTGGGCGCCAAGATCGTCTGGCTGCCGGCGGTGCACAGCTGGGAGGACGTCTCGCGAGGTCGCCGACCATACCTTACGGTTCCAGGCATCGCGGTAATCGACGACGACTTCACGCCCCCCCGCTGCGGTTCGCGAGATCGCCGCTCTGGTGCGTGCAGCGGATGCTGTCCTCGCGACCGGCCACACCTCGGCGATCGAGCACTACGCAGTGGTCAAGGAGTTCGCTAGGCACACCAAGGTGCTCGTCACCCACGCCGGGGAGGCACTTGCCGGCCCGGAGCTCTCGCCGACTCAGAGCAGGGAGCTGGCGGATCTCGGAGCGACGATCGAACTGACTGCGCTGTCGTGCCAGAGTATGAGGGGCGTCAAAGGCAAGTCGCCCTCGGAGATGGCGATGATGATCGCGACGGTTGGCCCTGATCGCTGCGTACTGGCTACAGATTTCGGCTGGGCGCAAGACCTGCCGAAGCCGGC
>Ga0335074_10004045_pt1 | contig 20193 bp, 14 predicted proteins | sample Lox_Sample_23_FD_206715 | JGI IMG/M metagenome (GOLD analysis project Ga0335074, IMG submission 206715) | Soil microbial communities from Loxahatchee National Wildlife Refuge, Florida, United States - Lox_Sample_2.3 | ecosystem: Environmental > Terrestrial > Soil > Wetlands | place: USA... | reverse complement strand
GTCCCATTGCGCGGTCGCGGCGCGCGCCAGAAACCGCTGGCGCTTGTCCTTGACGAAATTGGTCTCGTCGGCGACCAGGATTCGGGCGGTCGGGTAGAGTTGCAGGAACTCGCGGCTCGCCTGGGCGAGGCAATGGCCGGGCACGACCATCATGGCCTTGGTGACGAGGCCGAGCCGCTTCTGCTCCATGATCGCGGCGGCAAGCGAGAACGTCTTTCCCGCTCCGACGGCGTGGGCGACATAGGTTGTGCCGGAAGCGACGATCCGCCAGATCACACGCTTTTGGTGGGCGTAGAAGCTGATGACGCTCGAGGCGCCTGGAATCGTCAGATGCGACCCGTCGAAGTACCGGGGAACAAGGTTGTTGAAGCGATCGTTGTAGATCCGCGCCAGCCGGTCGGCGCGTTCGACATCCTTCCACACCCAAGTCTCGAACGCGGCTTTGATCTTCGCCAGCTTGTCCTTGGCGGCTTCGGTGTCGGCGGCGTTGAGGACCCGTTTCTTGATTCCGTCCTCCTCGAACTCGTCGTAGATCTGCGGCAGCGAGGCGTTGAGGGCGTCCGTCAAGAGTTCGCCGGCGTGTCGGCGCGACGTCCCCCAGTCGGTCGAGGAGCTCGCGAGGCCCGCGAAGGCGTTGACGCTAAACGACCAGCTGGCGATCTCGACCGTGTGATATATCGGCGTTTTGACGCCAAGGATCTCTTCCGCGAACGAGGACACGACATCGGCGGGGATCCACGGCGCGCCGAGGCGCGCGGTGATGTCGGAGGGCTTGAGGTCCTCGGGCAGGGTCTTTTCGAGGGCGCCGACATTGCGCTGATAGCGCGGATCGAGCGCCGAGGTCGCCCTCGCGGCCGTAAGCTTGTCGCGCACCTTGCCCGACAGATAGGCGTCAGCCGTCACCCAGGTGTCTCGGTTGAGGACGACGGTCGGCTGGGGGTCGAGGAAGATGCGTTCGCCGAGTTCCGCGATCGTCGCCTCGCGCGATCGGCCGAGAAGCTCGGCGATGCGGTCGAGATCGACAAGGCCGGTCTCGTGCAACGCAACGGCGAGCGCGTCCTCGGCGGTCTCGATCGCCGGCGTCGTCTCCGGATGGAGCACGCGCTCACGAAAGATCGGGCCATGTTTGGCGGTTGCGCTTTCGAGATCGTAATCCTCGATCGAGGCGACGAGCCAGACGTCGGGGTCGTCGAGGAAGGGCTGAAGGTTCGGGCGACGGAAGGTCTCGCGCGCGTCGCCGTCGGCGGTCACGGTCTCGCTAATCGTCGTCAGGTTGATCGGGCCGAAATTGCGGACGAAGAGGGCGTAAGCCGAGCGCAGCCGGATCTGCGCCGGTCCCCAGGGTTCGTCATTCGCTTGGGTCCGCAGAACCTCGCGGACCGCGTCGCGGACCGCGATCAGACCCCGGATGATGCGGGCATGTTTGACGGGGACTCCCTCTATGCCTTTGCCTTCGCGGACGCGAACGGGTTCAGGCTTGCCGTCGATGATCTGGACGAGGACGCCCTCGTGGACGAGATAGCTGCCCTCCTTGATCGCTGCTCCTTCGGCGGCTGTGCCGACGCGCACGGTCGAGTGGAAGGTCGGCTTCGGTTCAGCCGCAGCGGGCTTGAACAAGTCGCGCGGCAGGCGGTCGAGCGCCTGGGCCAGAAGATCCGAGAGCGCGCCGGCCGTCGAGAGGACCGGCTTCAATGTATAGACCGGTCCATAGGCGCTCGAGGTTCGCCCATGCGTCCCGAGCGCCATTTCGGGATGCTCGACGAAATAGCGGTTGATCGAAAGCGCCGTCTCGCCGTCCCCGGTTGGAACGGCTTCGGCAAGAACGTCCCACGCGGCGCCGGCAGGCGCGATTCCCGGATCCCGCTTTTGCAGGAACACGATGTCGACCACGACTTCCGTTCCGGCGCGGTCGTGCATTGCGCCCTCCGGCAGGCGCACTGCGCCGATCAGATCGGCCACGGCGGCAATGTGTTGGCGCGCCTTGCCGTCGACTTTGTCCATCGTCCAGCGCGACGTGACGAAGGCGGCGAGACCGCCTGGGCGCAGCCGCTCGACCGAGCGGGCGATGAAGTAATCATGCAGGGACAGGCGCAACTCTCCGGCTGGATCGTCGGCGCGCACCGTCCTGTCCGAGAACGGCGGATTGCCGATTGCGAGGTCGTAGAGCTCCGGCAATCTCGCCTTGGTGAAATCCTCGTGGCGAATGCGGGCGTTCGGGTAGAGGAGTTTGGCGATCCGCGCGGTCGTTGGGTCCATTTCGACGCCGGTCAACGCGAGCTTGCCGCTGAGTTGCCCCGGCGCGAGGGCGAAGAAGAGGCCCGTCCCGCAACCGGGCTCGAGCACGCGCCCCCCGTCGAACCCCATCCGGCGCAGTGTCCGCCAGATGGCGCGGATCATGAACTCCGGCGTGTAGTGGGCGTATTGGGTGGCCCGCTTGAGGTTGGCGAGGTCGTCGCGCGAGACGAGCCCTTCGAGTTCGACGCCAAGATCTTCCCAGGCGGGCGTAAAGCCTTCGCCGGCGCGACGGAACAACTTGTCAGCAAGGTCCACGGCGCCGAAGGCTGTGAATTTCGCCAGCCGTTCCTGCTCGTCCGGACGCGCGTAACGGCCCTCGGCCTCGATCGTCGTCAAGAGTCGGATCGCGGCGAGATTGTCCTCTCCGCGCGCTTTCCAGCCTTCCGCAAGACGGCGATCGCCGGCGAGCCGGTAGTCCTGCGCCGGAAGAGATGGTTTGCTGAGAACCGGTGCGTCGAGGAGTTCGGCCTTTTCTGGCTCGACATTTACCTGCGCATCCGCGGAGGATTTCGCAGTCGGGAATCCGCCATAAAGGCCGAAACCGTCCGCAACGATCGTGGTGTCGAGGAAGGGCAGGGTGAACTGGTCGTGTTTCATGGGGAGGCGCTCGTGAGAAGCGCGTGCAAGCGCGAGCCTGAACGCCATGACTGCGGCGGGCTGTCGTCTTGACGCGGAGGATGAAGGGGGAGGGGTTTCGGGAAGACGCGCCGCTAGGCGCCCTTGCCATTGGACTTATCGAGGCTCGTTATCGGGGCCCGATAACCGTCTTGTATCGTCGAAGCGCATGATTTCGCGCGCATGGCTGCGCCTAATCTCAAGCTGCGAGCTGAGGGGGCAATCGACGTCGCGCTCTCGTCCTCAGCGTCTGAGGATTCGCTAGGCGTCTCGGCGTAATCGGGATGGAAGCCGAGGATGTAGTCGGCCATCCTTTGCGCTTCGGCCGCGGCGTGAAAAATCTCGCGGCGATCTTGCTTGAGCACGGCGATCCAGGACTGAAGGTAGCTCCCGTGATTGGGAATGTCGCAAGGCAATCCGATCATGGATCCGACCGCCACGGATGTCAGCTCGGCTCGAAGCTCTTCTTTCGCGTAAAGAACTGAGCCAAAGCCGCCGCTCAGATCGCGGTTCAACCGCCTGGGATGACCGCTGGCGTGAGCGAGCTCGTGCAGGACGACGACGGCCCGTTGTTCCAGGCCGTGAAAGGCCTCGTCCGGAGGCATTTGAATGACGTCGAGCGCCGGGCTGTAGAACGCGCGTTCACCGCCGATCCGAACCGGCACGCCGCTCGCCTCAATGATGAGCTCGACGTCCTTGACGCGCTCAGGGACCGTCTTCGTCGCAGTTGGGGGTGCAAGCGCAGGGACGCCATCAATTTGCGAAGCATGAAAGACCGAGAACATTCGCAGCATCGGAATGCAGCGCGTCTCGCGGCCCCGATCAGCGGTTTTGTCCTCGATCTCGATCGGCTTGTAGAAATAGACGGGCGTCGCCTTCTCCCCCTTCCGGACCTGCCATCCTCGCGCAGCCGTTTGCCGGTAGCTGCACCAGCGCGGATCGCCTGTCGCGAACGCAAGGGGTGACATGCCGAGCACGAAGAGATTGACGCCCCGATAGCGATGACCGGTCGCGACGTTGACCGGCATCGTCGATGCGCCGCAGGCGTTCGGGTCCCATGGTCTGCGCCATGGCGCTGTTCCCGCCTCGAGCGCGGCGACAATCCTGTCAGTGAGTTCTTGGTAGTGGTCGCGTCTTTGCGCGGGATGGCTTCGGAGATTTCTCATCTGGCTGCTCCTCGGAACGGAATTGTTCCTGAAACAGCCTCCCCACCCTCGCATGGCGACCGGCGGGGCAAGGGCGCGCCAGCGGGCCGGAAGAGACCAGCGAAGCGGCTCGACCGGCCGAACCCTTGCGGCGGCGGGCGTCTATGCGAGATCGGTCTCTTTCAGTCTTTCAGTCGAGTCTGCGCCGACCTCTATTCTTCATCTTGAATGAACAAGCGCAGCAAAACTCAATCGGTTGTTCCGTTGGCGGGCCGCTTTGGGCGGATTGTGTGGCGAACGAACGAGATCTCCATCGCCCATTTACCCACGAAAGAGACATTGGCGACCGTTGGCGTGACAAAGCCGTCAAGGGTTCACATGCTGATGAGAGGTGAATGTTTGGCGGCGAGCATGTCACGCTATCTGATCGACCGCCTTGCGGCGACGCCCTCGGTCGAGCTTCGCCCGAGCACGGACGTTCCGATGCGGAAGCCATCATCGAACGGCACGGTCCGATGAAGCTGATCACGCATTTTCACTGCGGTCCGTTCGTGCGGCCCTGCGCGTTCGGCCGCCGGGGCATCGTTGGGCCTAGGCAGCCGACTGCGTTGCGCCTGCTTGTGGGCCTCGCATGCCGCCTTGAGCTGGGCGCGCGTGTACATCAGCGCATGTTCGGCAAGATCGCGACTGTCCTCCCACAGGTTCCGCCAGATGCCCAGAATACCTTCAAGCGGCTGACCGACGACGCGCGACGAGAACGACTCGAAGGTGATAGGTCCCCGATAGCCCGATGTCACCAGCGCTCGAAATACGCCGGCAAGATCGATCGATCCCGAACCCATATAGCCGCGATGGGAATCGCCGGTGTGGAAATAGCCGAGATAGTCGCCTGTCTCGATGATCGCCTGCCGGATGTCGGATTCCTCGATGTTCATATGATAGACGTCGAGGTGCGCCTTGACGTTGGGGGCACCGATCCGCTTGCACATTTCGACGGCCTGCGAAGCGGTGTTGAGCACGTTTGACTCGTAGCGGTTCACCACTTCGAGCCCGAGGGTGATGTTGCTTTTCGCCGCTCCTTCTGCCACGCGCTGCAACACCTCGACCGAGCGCTTCACGCCCTCAGGCGTTGTGGGCTTGTCGTACTTCCGGAATGCGGATTCGAGGATGCCGCAGACATGCGTGGCGCCGACGTCACGCGCCAGCGCGATCGCCTGCTCGAGCTTCGCTTGCCCGCGCTTCTCGTTCTCGCGGTCGTTGCTCGAGATGTCTTCATTGGCTTCGAGCCCCAGTGACGTGGCGCAGCCGAGCCCGGCCTTTTCGAGCTGGCGGCGCGTGAAATCGACGTCGACCGATTTCGGGTCGAGAGCCGCGATTTCGATCAGATCAAAACCCACCTCGGCCGAATTGCCGATCGCACGGGCGCATTCCTCGTTGCTCCAACCCTTCGCCCATACGAAGGCGTGTACGCCGAGCTTATTCATGTTTCTCCTCCAATTGAAAGCTAGCCGCCTCTTTTCCTTTGTCCTCGCCCTGTCCGCCTCGCGTCACCTCAAGGCGTCCTGCGAACAACACCTGCAGAAAACGCCTGTCCCAAACCGACCGCAGGACCATCACCGCGATCAGGAACAGTCCCCAGACGGCAGTAGCGAGATGTTGATTGGCGCCAAGCAAATTTAGGCCGGATGACAAGATTTGCAGGATGAGCAGCGAGACAAATACTGGCGCGACTCGGCCGAATCCTCCGAACGGATCGACCCCGCCAAGGAAGCAAGCGAGCACGGTCACCAGGAGCAGCGCTTCGCCCTCCCCGACGCGCACCGAATTGAAGCGCGTCAGCATTACAATGCCGCCGAGTGCGCACATGACGCCCGAGAGGGCGTAGACCAATGTGAGCGACCGCTTGACGGGAATGCCCGAGTATTCACTCGCCGCCGCGTTGGAGCCGATCATCGCGACAGAAAAACCGTGACGCGTGCGCGCCAGCAAGAAGTGCCAGACGATAGCCGCAACCACGAACAGGATCATAGGCGCAGGGACGCCCAGGAACTCGCCGTGGCCGAATGCACGCATGAATTCCGGAAACCCGGAGATATCCCCGCCGCGCGTAAGAAAGACGCCCAACCCATTCAGGAAGATCATCATTGCGAGCGAAGCGAGGATCGGGTTTGCGCCGAAATAGGCGATCGTCGCGCCCATGGCCGCGCCCGACGCACCGCCGACCGCCGATGCTGCTCCAACACCGGCGACGAATGCCAAGACGCCCGCTTGCGGGCCGCCGTTCATGTTGAGGATCCAGGCCAGCGTCAGGCCGCTAAGGTTCGCTGTGGCGATGATCGCCAGGTTGATTCCGCCGGATATGATCGGCGCGAGCATGGCGAGCGTGAGCAAGCCCAGCTCTGGTAATTGAAACGCAATCGAATCGAAATTCGCCTTGGTGAGAAACTGCGGCGACGCCAGGCCGAAGGCTAGCACGGTGAGTGCGAGCAGCCCGACCAAACCGAGCGCCTCTCGCCGGAGCATGCGGCCCAGACGCTCAGTGATACCCAACATGACCGCGGCTCCTCGACCTGCCCGACAAGAGCACCGTCAGATCAACGTTCGAGAGTGAGATGGCGGCGAGGATCGTCGCTCCGATCACCATCTTGAACGCATAGGGCGAGACGCCGAGCAGGTTGAGCCCGTTTTGAACGACCGCCACCAACATTACGCCGAGAAAGCAGCCGAACACCGAGCCGCGGCCGCCGCCGAGCCGCGCGCCGCCGAGCACGACGGCCGCGAGCACATCGAGTTCGCGGCCTATGAGGGCGTTCGGCACCACTTCCTGCTCGATGTTGACTTGCATGAGGCCTCCCAGGCCCGCCATCAATCCCATCCAGCCGTAGGCGATGAATTGCATCTTCACCGTCGCGACACCGGCGCGGCGCGCTCCTTCCGGATTATCGCCAAAGGCATACAGCTGACGACCCGTCGTCGTACGCGAAATTAGGAACCAGGTCGCCGCCATCGCCGCGACCATGCCGGCGACCGGCAAGGTGAGCGCTCCGCCAGCGCCGAGCGGAGCCACAGCGATCTGATTCGTCCACCAATCCGGTAAATCGTAGATCGATTTGCCGGACGTCATGAACATCAAGAGGCCAAACAAGGCGTTGAATGTTGCAATAGTCACCACAATCGAAATGATGCGAAACCCCGCAATCAAGGCGGCGTTGATGCATCCAATCCCGATACCGAAGGCGCTAGCGAACAGAAAGCCGAACATCCAGTTGCCGCCACCGATCGCGTGCAGAGCGAGCGCCGTGAGATATTGCACGACCGATGCGGCGACTGCGAAGGAGATGTCGATGCCGCCTGTGATCAACACGACCACCAGCCCGACAGCCCAGATCACGTTGACGGCGTTGTTATTCATCAACGATGCGAAATTGCCGGCGGTGAAGAAGGTCGGCGAGGCGATGGCCAGAAACAGAATCACCGCCATCAGCACGATGAACAGGCGCGCCTCGCCCTCGTGGGTCCGCAAATAGTCACGCATAGATGGCGTGCTCCAGTTCGGCGATTGAGATGCGGCGGGGATCATATTCCGCGACGATGCGGCCGCCCGCCATGTGCAGCACGCGGTCGGAGTTGAAATAGACTTCGGGGACTTCGTCCGAAATCATCAGAATGGCGATGCCGCGCTCGGCGAGCCCGCGAACGATCTTGTAGATCCCATCGCGCGCGCCGACGTCGACGCCAACCGTCGGGCAGTCGAGGATCAAGACCTTTGGCGACGTGGCGAGCCACTTCGCGAGCACGACGCGCTGCTGATTGCCGCCCGACAGCGTCGACACGGCGTCTTCCGGCTGGCCGATCTTGATGGCGAATTCGCCGACGCCCTTGGCGACCGCAGCGGATTTCTTCGCCTCCGAGATCAACCCACTGGCGTCCGAGATCTCCTTCAGGGTTGTGATCACGGTGTTGTCCGCGACGGATTGCGGCTGCACCAGGCCGAGCGCGAGGCGGTCTTCGGAGACGTAGGCCACCCCCGCACGAATGGCCTCCCGGTTGCTGGCGAATGCAACCGCCGCGCCGGAAAGACGGATCGAGCCAGAATCGGCGCTCGTCCTGCCGAAAAGCGTATGGGCGAACTCGGTGCGGCCCGCGCCGATCAGGCCGATCAGGCCGACTACCTCGCCGGTGCGTAAGATCAAGTTCACGTCCGAATATTCGCCCTCGCGTGTCAGCCCCGACGTTTCGAGGACAACTGACGCATCCCCGACGTCGCGCGCGGTGAGGGCTTGGTCAAAGCGCTTGCCCGTCATCAATTCTGTCAACCGCGACTGTGTCATGCCCGCGGCGTCGAACACGCCGACTAACCGCCCGTCGCGCAAAACGGTGACGCGGCTTGACACGTCGAGCACTTCCGCGAGCCGATGGCTCACGAAAACCACGGCGACGCCTGACGCCGAGAGCGTACGCACGACGGCGAGCAAATGGTCCGTCTCGGCCCGAGTGAGCGAAGCGGTTGGTTCGTCCATGAAGATGAGCTTTGCGTCGATCGCCAGCGCGCGCGCGATCGCCACCAATTGTCGGCCCGAAATCGGCAACTTGTTCAGTCGCGCGCCAAGATCGAGTTCAACGCCAAGCTTGGCGAGGGCCCCGCGCGCGGTTTCGCGGATCGCCTGATAACTTACGAGCCGCGGCGAGCCGACGAGGCCATCGAACGCGATATTCTCGGCAACCGTCATTTCCGGAAACAGCGCTAAGTCTTGCCAAATTACCGCCACGCCCTTGGCTCGTGCGAGTGGGGGAGTTGGCGCCGCGACGCTCTCGCCGAAATAGTCGGTGCGCGCGCCCGGAGCGGCCTGGTAGACGCCCGCGATGACCTTGATAAGGGTGCTCTTGCCGCTTCCGTTCTCACCGGCGAGGCAATGCACCTCCCCGCGGCCGACCGAGAACGATACGTCGTCAAGCGCTTGCACGCCGCCGAAGCGCACCGACACATGCTCGAAGCGGATCGCCTCGGCGGTGGGGATCGCGAAATTTGGCAACGGTGCAGCCACGGTGTGAACGCGAGTTCCGGATTATCGTCGAAGGCCTCGCCTCGCGGGGCGGGTGCCTCTCCCTCATTTGCGGGAGAGGCGGATCAATCAGAGCCCGAGACCGGCGAGCTTGTCGACGGAGTCCTTGTTGATCTGAAGAAGGTTGTCGGTGATGATGTTGTGGGTCTTCGGATCGGGATGGACGACGCCGAGCCCCTCGATCGTCATGCCATCCTTGATCTCCTGGCCAGTGGCTAACAGCTTGCCGACGCGGACGAACACGCGGCCGGCCTCCGCTGGATTCCACATGAACCCGCCCAGGATGGCGCCTTCCTTGATCAGCTTGCGTCCCTGCCCGGGCGAGAACGGTCCGACCACGAACACTTTTCCTACGTCGCCCTTCTCTTCGATCGCGCGGCCGGCGCCGATCGGACCCTGGCTGCCGAAGGCGAGGAAACCATGCAGATCGGGATGGGCGGCCATCAGGTCGAGCGCGGTCTTGCGGCTGTCGTCGACGCTCTCAGCGACGCCGTAGCGCTCCCCGACCGGCTTCATATCGGGATAGTGGACCTTGAGGTAGGCGATCGCCGCGTCCGCCCAGGCGTTGTGAAGGGGAACGGTGAGAGAGCCGACGAAGACCGCATATTCGCCCTTGCCGCCCATCGCTTTCGCGAGCAGCTGCGCGTGCGCCTCGCCGAAGCTCTTGGACGAGGTGAACTCGAAGTCCCAGTCCTTGTTCTTGATGCCGGGCCCTTCGTGCGTGACGACCTTGATGCCGGCCTGGCGCGCCTTTTCAAGCACGGGCTCCAGAGCCTTCTCGTCGTTCGGCACAACGCCGATGACATTGACCTTCTTGGCGATCAGATCCTCGATCGCACGGACCTGCAACGCTGGGTCAGCGCTGGTCGGGCCGATCATGAAAGCGTCGACGCCGTCCTTGGCGCCCTCTTCCTTAATGCCGGTCTCCATGGCGTTGAACCATGGAATGCCGCCGATTTTCACTACGATGCCCATCGTCGGCTTGTCGTCTGCGAAAGCGCCCGAGGCGAACAGGGCGCCGAGGGCGGCCCCCGCCAGCAGGACGCGTCTGGTTACAGAAAGTTTGATCATGACCCTACTTACCTCCCTTCATTTTGCCGCTCGGGCAAATTGCGGATCGATAGATCCGACTGCTCTGGATCGGACGGTGATCCAGAATTCCGTTTAATTCATCGTCAGCAGCCCGCTATCCCGGCTGGCCGCGAGACCGCCTCCTTTGTGGGACGGGCTGCGGGACGCTGGCCGGGTGCTGGGCCGGTTGACGCGCGAACCCTGAGCTCGCACGGCAACAAAACATGTTTTGCCGGAGAGAGGTCGCCCCTGATCCTCGCGCTCAGCGTCTCCCAGAGCGCCCGACCTATCTGGCGCACCGGCTGAAAGATCGCGGTCAGAGGCGTCGATCGGGCGCGCATCCAAGCGTAGTCATCGAAGCCGATGAGTGAGATATCGTGCGGCATGCGGAGGCCGCGTTCGGCCAGCGCGGTCAGCACGCTCAGCGTCGTAAAATTCGTCAGCGCCTGAATCGAAGTGGGCGGCGGATTTTCATCGAACCATTTCGAGAGCGTTGTCGACGCCTCGTCGATCGAGGAGCCGAGTTCGACGATTGCCGGCTCATGCAGACCGCGGGACCGCGCGGCCTCGGCGGCCCCACTGCATCGCTGCCGAATGTTCGCAAGGCTCAGTGATGACGCCGCTATGAGGATGTCTCTGTGGCCGAGGTCGATCAGATGGCGAACGCCAATGGCGCCGGCGTCCTGGTTATCGGCCGAGACAGTGTCGGCGGTCAGATTGTCGGTCACTCGGTCCGCGATCACACAAGGAGTCCGGGAGGACTCGATGAGCTCCCGGCCCGGAAAGTCGTCAGAGCACGGAATGACGACGAGGCCGGCCGGGCGCCACGCCAGGATCGCCTTCAGCCTGGACTTCTCGACCTCTTCTTCGCCATGGGAACTGGCGACAATGACCTCGTACGCCTCCGGGCCAAGGCATTGTTCCACTGCGGAGACGACAGAGGTGAAGAAGGGATTGTCGAGATCGGGAACGAGGACAGCGATTATCTTGGTCTCCCCCGAGCGCAACATAGAAGCGAGCGGATCGGCGCGATAGTCGAGTGCCTTGACCGCCGCTTCGACCTTCTTGACGAGTTTGGCGCTGACCGGCTTCCGGCCGGTCAGAACATTGGAAACGGTCGCCGGAGAGACACCGGCCAGCTTCGCCACATCATTGATCGAATTCGTCTTTTCGATCATAGCGCTTGGGTGCTCGCTCCCGGTAAAACGATTTATCGTAAATCGTTTTACTATTGCTCTTGACCAATAGCAAGTGGCAAAAAGCGGTTGGTCCCGTCGCGAGTTGTGTTGGAATTTTCTGACGCGCCTTCGGGTGGCATGAGGCTATCCGGTCATGCGGCGAGGTCAATGACGACGGGGCTCGATGCTTGAGAAGCCATGGACTGTGAGAGGAGGACCGGCCACAGCGAGCCAAACGCGATCACGGCCAGGACGGCTCGCGGCCGATCCCGCCGTCGCGGCGCGGCGCCTTGACCGGTGCGCCGGCGAAATCGACCTTGCCGCGAGCGGGCGGGATGAGCACGGTGGCGACGCAGTGCCGTTGTCTTGCCGCAGCCGGACGGACCCCACCACGCAAACGATCTCGCTGCGGCGGATATCGAATGAAATCTTGCCCAGCACGAGGTGGTCGCCGAAGGCGAGGTCAATGTTGCGGAAGGCGATGAGTGGCGCGGAAGTCATGCGGAGCGCGCCGCCTCCCGGTGTCCAGCGCACCATCCATAGGTTGGTCCATCAGGGCGCTCTGGACCGAATGGAGGCGAGAATTTACGCCGACCCCAGCTTGATGACGATCCGACGATGCACCGTTGAGCACCCCTTCGGGACGACTAAGCGCATGTCGGGCGGTGGAAGGTTCCTCACCAGGGGGCTTAGGGCGCTCAAAGCCGAAGCGGCGCTCTCAGTCTTCGCCTCAATATCCTCCATGCCGTGAACGCCTTTGGCACTACGGCGATTAGGCGGAGCTGGGTCGCAGCCTCGCTTCGCGGCGACCGTGTCCCGCAAAGAGCGGAAAGCCGACAATCAGACGCTGAGTAGGTAACCGCGGCGTCGCTTGCGTTCGAGCCATGTCTTGAGCGCTATCTGCGCGAGCGGCTCTGAAGCATGAAGGTCGATTCGTGTTCGCCCGGCGCTGCCGATCCGACCCCAGCGCCGCACCAGTGACGATTCGGCGAACAAAGTCGGCTCAACCGATAGGACGTAGTAGCGCGCGATGTTCTTAGTGCGGTCGACCCGCTCCAGCACGAGCACGTTCAGGACGTCCGGATCCTTGGTTTGCTGGTCCATAGTGGAAGCTAAGGAGCGAGACCGCGCCCGCGTCCAACGCATATTTCGAATCAATCGGACCTGCGCCGATTCGAATTTCGAATCGATCCGACGGATAGACCGCGAAAGCGCTCGGCCGAAGGCTGCGGCGCGGCGACTTGCCCGGACGTGGGCGGGAGAAAAGTTCCATGAATTGTAAGGTATTGTCAACGCAGCGGAAGTTGATTAGTTGTGCTGACCTGCGATATACATCAATAAAATCAATAGCACCATGTGAAACAGTGGCTTTGGTTCCATAAATATTATTATGCGACTCAAGCAACTAACGCTCGAAATAGGTGGTGGACGTGGGGCTGTTTTTCTGGCTAGTCTCCATCACTACTTCAGTAGATACTAGTTTCATCCACTTGATCCGTCGCAAGGTCGTCCCGGCGAAGATAGGAAACCGCGAGTTCGCGAAAGATGTAGTCGAGGATCGAGGTCGCGCGTTTGATCTTTTCGTTGCCCTCGACCAGGCCGGCAGGCTCGAAGCGGGTGGCGGTGAATGCGTCGACGAATTCCTCCAGTGGGACGCCGTGCTGTAGACCGAGTGACACGGCGATCGCGAAATTGTTCATGAGCGACCGGAAGGTCGCGCCCTCCTTGTGCATGTCGATGAAAATCTCGCCGAGGCGACCATCGGGATAATCTCCGGTTCGGAGGTAGATCTTCTGACCGCCGACGCGCGCCTTCTGGGTGTAGCCGTCGCGCCGGTTGGGGAGGCGTTCGCGTTGTGGATGGTGGGCGACAGGGGACCCCTGCCCGTCCCCTCGCTGATCTTCGTAAGAATCGGGCTCTGGCGGAAGTAAAGATTCGCCTTCCCCGAGTGTCAGTGTGGCGGAGTCGTCGATAGCGATATCGTGGTCCATGATCATGTCTCTCTGAGGGCTTGAACCGCGTCTCGATGGGCGAAGCAGGCCCAACGTCCCTCGCGGTCGTGGAAAAGGCGAACGCCGAAGCCGAACGGCGCTGGAGCGGCGCAGACTGCGCAGGCGCGTTGGCCATCGGGACGGATGGTCGGCGTCGGCGGCGCTGCCGGCGATGGTGGCTTATGGGAGGAAGGAGGATCGAACAGCGTTCGCATCGGCGCCCCCTGCCCCGAGTCAGCCGTGGCGACGCAAGCGGCCGGCGATGTGACGCAATCCTGCTCGCGCTTGCGGAGAGAGGTGTTTGGGGTTGGGCCGGGAGAGGAAGACGCGCGAGCGTTCAGGGATGGCGTCGATGAATGGCGAGGGTTCGGCTGGGCCGCGGCGATAGAGCGCCCAGGAGATGCGGACCTGGCGCATTCCGCGCGTCAGTGCGACATAGGCGAGCCTGCGCTCTTCGTCGATGTCGGCGCCATAGCTCGAGGGGATGATACCGGCCTCGAAGGCGGGCAGGAAGACGTGCGGAAACTCGAGGCCTTTGGCTTTGTGCAAAGTCATCAGACTGACCACGTCCTCGTCGCCGTCCCTTTCGCGGTTCGTCGCCAGCGCCGCGTGATCCAGGAATTCTCGCGCGCTATGGAAGCCGCCGGCGATGTCGATGAGCTCCCCGAGATTTTCGAGCTTCTGCTCCATATTCTCGGCCCGGCTCTCGCGCAGCATGGCGCGGTAGCCGGTCCGATCGAGCAACAGGGAGAGTTGATCGGCGAGCGTCAGGGTCGTGTTGTCGCCCACGGCCCGAATATGTTCGACGAACTGAACGGCCGCTTCCTTGGTCTTCGGTGGAAGTGCGGCTGTCTCGACCGCCTTCAGGAGCGAAACGCCAAAAAAGGTAGCGTCGCGTCCGAGGATCTCGATCGCTTTGGCGCCGAACCCGCGCCTCGGTTCGTTGATGACGCGCCGAAAGGCCTCGTCGGACTGGCGGTCGTCGGGCATGGCCGCGAGGCGGAGCAAGGCGAGAGCGCTCTTGACCTCGGCGCGGGCGTAGAAGCCGACGTCGCCGACGAGGCGGTACGGAATTTTCGCGCGCATCAGGGCTTCCTCGAAGGCGCGCGAGAGGAAGTTGTTGCGGTAGAGGACGGCCATCTCCGCCCAACGGGCGCCCTCCGCTTTTCGGGCGATCAGCGCGTCGGCGAGACCTGCCGCCTCGGCGTCTCCGTCGCGAAAGCTCATGAGCTCGACGGGACTCCCCTGCCCTTTCCGGGTGAACAGCGTCTTGCCGAGCCGCGCCTTGTCCTCGGCGATGATGGCGTTAGCGGCGGCGAGGATATGGCCGGTCGAGCGGAAGTTCTCCTCGAGGCGAATGTCGACCGCATCCGGGAAGTCGCGTCTGAAACGGCGTATGAAGGCTACGTCGGCGCCGCGCCAGCCGAAAATCGACTGGTCATCGTCGCCGACGATAAACATGCGTCTGCTGTAGGACGCGAGCGTCTTCAGCCATGTGTACTGGGCGAAATTCACGTCCTGATATTCGTCAGCGTGGGCCCAATCGAACTTGCCGGCCCAACGCGTGCGATAGTCGGGGTCGTTGACCAGAGCCAGCGTCGGCCAAAGTAGCAGGTCGCCGAAGTCGGCTGCGTTGGCCTCCCTCAGGCGTGTTTGATATTCCGGGTAGACTGTGGCCGCCATCGTCAGTCCGGCGACGTCGATGGAGGCGCCGGCCCGGTTCCCTTCGGCGATCCGGTTTTCGACGTGGCTCCTCGCGCCCTTCGGCGTCATGAGCAGGTCTTTGAATTTCCCGATGTGGCCTGCGACGATTTTGACCGGGTCGCGTTTGCCGCCCTCGTCGCTCGACAGGTTCATCGCCTTCATGATCCGGCGGAGAATGCGGCGGGAATCGTCGGCGTCGAGGATGTCGAAATTGTCGCGCAGCGATGCGACTTCCGGACCGGCGCGGAGCTGACGGGCCGCCAGGCCATGGAACGTGCCTAGCCAGTGCGGAGCGGCGTCAGGACCGAGGGCGGCGCGGATCCGGCTCGCCATCTCGCCGGCGGCTTTGTTCGTGAAGGTGACGGCGAGGACGCGATGGGGCGGAATGCCGTCGACAGCGATCCGGTGTGCGACGGCTGCGGTCAGCGTCGAGGTCTTTCCGGTCCCTGCCCCGGCCAACACAAGGATCGATCCGGGGTGAGAAGCAGCCTTGGTCTGGGTTTTGGTTAGGCTGGAGGCGATCGCGTCGAAGGAAGCGCGACCGTCAGCGAAGTCGCTTTGCGGATGCTTGAGCGGCGAGCGAGCGGGTTCGCCGGCGAGCGCCGCCCATTCCTCATAAGCTGCCGCGTCTTCGTCGGGGTCGATGTCGAATGCGGGGTCATCATCGGCATTCGACATGATGTTCGGCTCCATCGAGAGTGGGAAAGGGACAGAGGTCGTAGAAGGGCATCATCCGCAGTGCGGATTGATGGGCGCCTTTGAGGGCATTGAACCGTTCGATGAACAGGCTCTGGGCAACGCGCGGGGGCCAGGGCTCCCAGGGCGCGAAACCGCATGGCGAAAGAGGATCGTGAAGGAGCGGGACTTCCGCGATGCGCAGGGTCTTGCGCATATCGACCCGGCTCCAGCCCACGACATGGAAAGCTTCGGACGCGGCGGCGAGGCGGTCGGCGCGCTTATGGATCGCGTAAGCCTCGGGCGTCCATTCCGGGAGTTGGTAGCGTGTGTCGATCGCGCTCTGCAGTCGCGTCTCAAGGGCGCGAAACGGTTCGCCGAGCTGCGCTTTGAGCGGCGTTATGCAGTCCCAGCCAAGCATGAATTCGGGCGCGTCATGCAGGAGTTCGCGCAATGCATCGCCTGGGGTTAGCGCGCCGTCCGCCTCTCGGATCGTGAGGACGGTTAGGCTATGTTGGGCGACGGACAGCGGATGCTCCCATCGTGACGCCCCGCCCCATCGCATGGTGCGCGAGAGGCCGGCGGCGAGGTCATCATCGGTCCAGGCGTGCGGGTCCGGATTGAGGAGGTCGAGCCGGCGTCTCGATTTGAGGAGCACGAAGGCGCGGGGTTCTGCGCCCGACGGAGAGGCCGTGGTGTCGGCTGTCATGACGTCGATCCTTGATGTTGTGAGCGGGCGCGAAGGACGTCGTTCCAGTCGCCGCCTTCGACTGGAGGCCGAAGCCGCGCGAACGGCACGCTGAATTTTTCCGCGAGCGCGTGATGTCGCTCCGCAAATCGGTCCCCTGCCCCATTCGCGTCCGTGGCGCTGCAGAAGAGTGCGCCCGGGTGCGTCGCCATGGCTGTGAGCAGCGCCTCGAGCGCGGCGATCGTGCCAGGCCCCATGCCCCCGCCGCTTGCCGCGTAGAGCGTATCGGCGCGAAGGCTCTCGATGGCGGCGACGCTCAGAGCGTCAATCGCGGCCTCGGCGAGAACGAGCCGAGGGCGGATTGGGGCCGACGGGAGCATGCGGAAGAGAGACTTGGCGCCGCCGGCGAGCGAGCCTTTGTAGGTCGGCCCGCGAATGTCGATGTGAACGACGGAACTCGCGCCGTTGAAATGGGCGAACCAGGCGCTGCCGGCCGGGCCTTCCCGCAGGACGCCGGTCGCGGAAGCCGCCAAGATGATCGCCGATGGAAGGAAGCGCTTCCGGGTGAGGTAGCGCCAGGTCGACGAGCCCGACCATACCGGCTTCCTCTCGGCCCAACGCTCGGCGACGGGTCGGTCCGAGGTTTTGCCGCGCCCTGCCCTATCCGCTGGCGGAAAGCGCGGCGACAATCCCGCGAATTCGCGCAGACGCTTGCGGACATGACCGAAGTTGATCCCCGGCTCCAGCCTCTGGACCAGACCGAACACATCGCCCTTGGCGTCGCTGGTCGGATCCCACCAGCCTTTGCCGCCATGGCTGACGATCAGGATCTCGCCCTTGCCACGCCGATATTTCAGGCTGAGCTTCGTGCTCTCCCTCTGGTCGAGCTTCCATGGTGGGGGCGTGCGCTCGAGCACGACGGCGCAATGCACCTTGTCGCGCAGTTCTTCGATGTCCGGGTCGCTCATGATCGCTCCTTGCGTTTGAGCGCAGGAGCTCGGCTGTCTAGCCTTGGGCTTCTCTTCGCCCCTGCCCTGCCCGCCGACCGCGAGACGGTCGCGCTGCAAGGGCGCGCGGAACGCGCGGGAGCCCTGCGACAAACCCTTGTCGGCGCGGCCGGCGCTAGCGGTAGCCATCCTTTTCTCCTTCGCTCATCAGGCGAAGGTTCGGAGGCGTTGGCGCGAACGGGAACTGTCCGCTATAGGCAACGAGAAAATCGTTAGAGCCGCTGCCGTACACCTACGGACTGGTCTTGTGGTCGCCCTCTTAGGTCTTCGACGGCCAACAATTGCCAGAGGGTTAGGTCTAGGTGCTGCGCGATATGCTCGAGCACCGAGAACGTTGGATTCTCGTCTTTGCGCGAGAATACATAGCGGGACCAGAGACCGATTGATTTTACGGGCAAAGTCGTCCCTGTGCATGCCGTTGTGAGCGATGAGGGTCCTCAGCACATCGACAACGTGCGGTTTTGTTTGCTCGCCGGGGAGATTTTTTGAGATCCGAGCGGACGTCGTTCCAGCAATTCGCGACATGAACTCGCGCGCAAACTTTCCAAGCGTTTCACATCCTCGACCGCCCAGGACGTCGAAAGGTCGTCAGTGTTGAACTCGTCGACGATGACCCATGCCGGCATGTAAAGCTTGACGCACCCCTCCTCGGCTTGGGGAATCTGGATTGAGCGGGTATCGGTTCGCTATGAAATCGAAGCCGACCGAGAGCGGCGCTGAGATCCTCGCCGGCCTCGTTGAGCGCGTCACGTTCCACAATGAGGAAAACGGCTTCGTCGTGTTGCGTGTGAAGGCGCGCGGCAAGCGGGATCTGGTCACCGTTGTCGGCCATGCCGCCGTGATCTCCGCTGGCGAGTTCATCCAGGCGAGCGGGGATTGGAACAATGATCGCGAGCACGGCCTCCAGTTCCGTGCACGCTTTCTCAAGGCGATGCCGCCCACCACCATCGAAGGGATCGAGAAATACCTCGGCTCAGGCATGATCCGCGGGATTGGCCCCGTCTATGCAAAGAAGCTGGTCCGTGCATTCGGTGAGAAGGTTTTCGACATCATCGAAGCTGAGCCGGACCGGCTCCGGGAGGTGACGGGGATCGGACCAAAGCGGGCCGAAGGAATCGTTGCCGGCTGGACCGAGCAGCGTGTCATCCGCGAGGTCATGATCTTCCTACATGCCAACGGAGTTGGCGCCTCACGGGCGGTCCGTATCTACAAGACCTACGGCAATGACGCCGTGCAGCTTCTCTCCGAAGATCCCTATCGGCTGGCGCGGGACATCCGGGGTATCGGCTTCCGAACAGCCGACGCTGTCGCCATGAAACTTGGCATTGAGAAGACCGCGATGATCCGAGCGCGTGCGGGCATTTCCTATGCCCTCACAGAGTCGCTCGATGACGGGCATTGTGGCTTGCCGCGCGATGAACTGATGCCTCTAGCCGTCAAGCTTTTGGAAATCCCCGAAGTCCTGATTGGCTCTTATCGCGTTGGTTGTTGGTTATGGGTCGCGGGGGTCGCCTTCGGTCTCTCCTAGGGCCTCGCCAGCGCCATGGCCGCGCTCGACGCGGCCATCCACGAGAACACCGGCGTTTCCATCGAAAGCATTGAACGAAAAGGGTGATCCGTGATCCGTACAGGACGACGGATCGCGAAGCCGCGCCGCGTGGATGGCCGGCACAAGGCCGGCCATGACGTCCGGAAGGCGGATTCCAAACCAACAACTAACGCAATAAGAGCCTCCTGATTACCGATGCGTTGAAGCTCGAGCTCGAAGCTGGCGCCGTCATAGCCGATTTCATCGAGAACCGGCCTTGCGTGTTTCTAGCCGGGTTGTATCGCGCGGAGCAGTCCATCGTCTCCCGCCTAAAGGCGCTTATCAACGGCCCACCGCCCTGGCCGGAGATTGCTGCGGACAAGGCGATCCCCTGGGTCGAAGGAAAAACCGGCCTGGCCTTAGCCGAGAGCCAGAAAAACGCGGCGCGCACCGCCCTGGCGTCCAAGGTCATGGTGATCACCGGCGGCCCGGGCGTCGGCAAGACGACGCTGGTGAACGTGATCCTGCGGATCCTGGCCGCCAAGCGCGTAAACCTCCTCCTCTGTGCTCCGACCGGGCGCGCGGCCAAACGCATGTCCGACACGACAGGCCGGGAGGCCAAGACCATCCACCGGCTGCTTGAGGTCGATCCGAGGAACGGCAGGTTCAAGCGCAACGAGGAGAATACGCTCGATTGCGAGTTGCTCGTGGTCGATGAAACCTCCATGGTCGATGTTCTCCTGATGAACTCCCTTCTGAAGGCCGTGCCTAATGATGCCGCCGTCATCTTCGTCGGCGATGTCGACCAGCTCCCTCCCGTTGGGCCGGGACAGGCGCTCGCCGACATCATCGCAAGCAAGGCCGTTCCTGTCGTGCATCTGACGGAGGTGTTCCGGCAGGCCGCCGAGAGTCAGATCATCCAGAGTGCGCACCGGATCAACACTGGGAAATTGCCGGACCTCTTGAAGCCAGAGAGCCAGACCGACTTCTATTTCGTGCCAGCCGATACGCCCGAAATCGCGGTCCCGCGCCTGATTGAGATCGTCAAGGACCGCATCCCTCGTCGCTTTGGCGTCGATCCGGTCCGAGATATCCAGATTCTGTGTCCGATGAACCGAGGAGGAGTCGGCGCCCGCTCGCTCAACATCGAGTTGCAGAAGGCGCTGAACCCGCGGACCGAGCCTCGCATCGAGAAATTCGGCACGACCTATGCGGTCGGAGACAAGGTGATGC
>Ga0335074_10004044_pt1 | contig 20195 bp, 13 predicted proteins | sample Lox_Sample_23_FD_206715 | JGI IMG/M metagenome (GOLD analysis project Ga0335074, IMG submission 206715) | Soil microbial communities from Loxahatchee National Wildlife Refuge, Florida, United States - Lox_Sample_2.3 | ecosystem: Environmental > Terrestrial > Soil > Wetlands | place: USA... | reverse complement strand
TACGACGATGGCGCCGCCGGAATCCGACGTGCTGATAGCTCCGAGCTGGGTCAGGGAAAGTTGGTTCGTGCCATCCTTGGTCAGAACATGTCCATTGAGGTTCAGCGTGCCGCCATCGCGTCCGATGTCAAAACGACCGTCGTTGGAATAAGGTGTGGTGGACCACGCTTCATTTGTGCCGCCGATCGTGGCGTTGGCGGTCAGGGTGATATTTTCGAATGCGGATGTCTGTTCGGCTGTTCCATAACCTCCACTGGCGCCGCCGTTGTCCTGAATCACGCCCAAGCTACCGGCTGCGCCAGCGCCCGCAATGTTGAAAGTCTTGGCACCAAAGCCGCCCGAAGCCTGATCGGCAATACCACCGATGTCGAGCGTGGCGCCTGCGGCGATATTTACTGCGCCGCCCGTAGTTGAACCCAAGGCGTTAAAGTTGCCGGCGTAAACCGTTCCGCCGTTGATGTTGGTTACACCTGTATAAGTGTTGGTTCCGCTGAGTGTCAGTGTACCGCTGGTAACGGTTAATGCCGTGGTATTGCTTCCATTTTGGATTACGCCCGAAAAGGTACTCGCCGCATTCGTGCCGGCAAGTACGCCGGAGAAAGTACCCACCGCACTTGTCCCGCCGGCAAATGTCAGCGTGGCCGTTTGTGTGCCGTTATTGGTGATGGTTTGAGTACCTGAGCTTCCGGCATAGACGGCGAGTCCACCAACCGTAGCGCCGATGCCATTCAGATCCAACGTGCCGCTATCACTGGTGCCATCGCCGAAGGTAACGTAGCTGTCGGTTGGTATTGCTGAGCTATTACCCACAATCAACTTGCCTTCGCCGATCTGGGTCCCGCCTATATAGCTGTCAGCGGTCGAAAGCGTCAGGTTGTCTGAGCCTTCCTTGACCAATGCCGTTGAACCAGCAATGAAACCGGTTCCACTGATCACATAGTTGCCTGCGCTGTTGTTAACCGTTACTGACACAGGGTCTACTGTGGTGTTCAGCGTCACATTGTAGTTTCCGTTATTATGTACATCGTCAAAATAAACAGCGTCGGTGTTGGAATAAGTTGTCGGATTGACACCGCCCGCGACATTGTTCCAGTTAGCGCTGGTATTGATATCCCACAAGCCGTTACCCGAGTTATTGTTCCAATATACCTCTGCAGAAATTGGCGTGAGTAGAAAAGCCTGGTATCCAAAGGATTGGCCGGAGGGGTAGGTATATGAACCAAACCCTATGATCTGGCCGGAATCATTAATCCCCGTGGCTTTAAAAAGATCCCAGCCCGAATTGGGAGAAATTATTGAATTCAAATCAACCATCGAAGTGCCGTTGTAATAAAACGCATGGAAAGAGGCGAACCCTTCACTGCCTAAGTTGGAGTTACCTGAAGCGCCGACGACTTGTCCGGAGCTGTTGATTCCTAAAGCGACGCTGGAATTGGTGTAACCGGAAAGGGTTCCCAAATTGGTCATCTTCCCGCTGCTGTATAGAAAGGCGTTATACGAGCCGCTCGAAGTATCCGCCGATCCGACAATCTCTCCGCTGGCATTAATGCCGCGTGCATAACTATTGGATCCTCCGAGGGTTCCCAGGTCGGTCATTGTGCCGCTGCTGTAAACAAAAGCGTGATTCGTGTTGTTGGTAGTATTTGAAGAATAACCGACAATTTGGCCGCTGCTATTAATTCCGTAAGCGAAGCTGCCATTGGGATAAGAGGAAAGAGTTCCCAGATTGGTCATTGATCCGCTGCTATATTCAAATGCATTGTATTCATCCACGTTTCCGGAAATACTTGAATAACCGACAACCTGCCCGGTGCTGTTTATGCCAAAAGCAGAAGCATTGAAATTTCCGTTGTTTCCGGAAAATGTACCCAGGTCGGTCATGGTCCCGCTGGAATATGAAAATGCGTGTGTATATCCCCCCGAAGTATTCGAATAACCGACGACCTCTCCACTGTTATTGATTCCAGTCGCGTAACTGGACTCTCCACTGAACTCTCCACTTGTCGGCGTGAGATTGGTCATCGTTCCATTGGAATACAGGAACGCCTGATCGTAGTAGCTCTTGGTGGTAGAAGAATAATTTTGTGAAAAACCAACGACTTGCCCATTGTTATTGATTCCCGTGGCATAACTGGAGTCGCCGCCGGCAAAAGATCCTATGTTAGTGATGACATATCCAACTACGGCTTGCGCTTTGTGCGCTCCCGCTCCGGTTGCTGCCAAAACAATTGATGCAGCGGCACATCGCTGGATCCAAAGAGCCGTGCGCTGACGCTGACGTTTATGCAATGTTGTGAAGACCTTCCGACGTCGCATCAACTCCCTCGCTTCGTTTCCCGCTGTTGAGGCATATTCAGTAATCTCGACGCACCAGATTGGCTGTTTTACGGTGCTTGGTACCAAATATTAATGTCCTTGATGTTATTTTCCCCCTCGTGGCTGAAGCCGGTTTGCCCATAATCGCCACATTTGAAATAATAATCGAGGGCGTTGCTGGTAGTCGTGGCTTGATATATTTGTGTGTTGTTCAAATAGACAGTCATCGTAGTGTTGGAAGTTGCATCCAGATCATGAATCACGTTGAGTTGAAACCACTTGTTGTATAAATGACCGGCGAGTTCTGTGCCATCGTACCAATGAATTGAGCCGCCGTCGCCGGCTTCAAAAAACAGCATGCCGGCCGTTGATCCATACTCATTTGATTGTTCGTCGCCGGTATGAATCTGAAAGATACACCAGTTACTCGTATCGGAGGGGATCATCATCTGCGCCCCAAACTGCCACTGTCCAGAAACATAATCAGTATCCGACCCGACACCCGCCTGTGATGTCGGCAATTTGACGCGTATTTCGGTCCTGGGTAATGTGGTGTTCCCTTCAGAAAACGGCTGATCAGTGTTATACACCCACGTGTGATAAATGTTGTTGACGTCTGTAAACCTTTCGCTTTCGGGACTAATATTCCAAGGCCATTGCACCTCATCTGTTGGAGTGATAGCTACCGGTGTCCATGTTCCGGATCCATCCGCTACAACTTGTGCAAAAGCAGTCCGAGCCAGAAAACAGGCCAAGCAGAATGGTACGAACGATTTAATTAGTTTTTTCACTTTAAATGCCGCTCCCTTTACCCCTGGCTTGGTTATTCCACCGAAAAGATTATGTTCAATAAGTAGGCTAAAATCAAACAAATTTTTAATTTTCTGGAAAAATCATGGAAAACGTCCCTAAAATTCCAGGATATTGCATAATAAAAAAAGTATTTACCGCAATATCGATTAAACATTCCGGATGGACCAGCACTGGGGAAGGGTGGGATCTATCTATATTCTCAGCAATCCATATCTTGTCACGTGCCCATATCGTGGCTGGCAAGGTACTTTTTCTGTTGCTCGGTCAGAACGTCGATCTTGATTCCCATGCTTTCAAGTTTGAGCGCTGCGACCCATTCATCCACGCTCTTGGGTACATCGTGAACGTGTTTGCCGAGCTTTCCTTTATTCTTAATCGCCCATTCCGTCGCCAATGCCTGGACGGCAAAGCTCATATCCATGACCGACGCCGGATGGCCGTGCGCCGCCGCCAGGTTAATTAAACGCCCTTCGCCGGCAACTAAAATGCGCCGACCGTTTTTAAGTGTATATTCGTCGACAAATTCGCGCACCTTGCGCCGCACGCTTAGAGCATTTTTTTCCAGCGCCTCAAGGTCCAGCTCAACATTGAAGTGGCCGGAATTGGCAACCAAAGCATTGTCTTTCATTACTTCAAAATGTTCCTGGCGGATCACGGCCACATTGCCGGTCACCGTGATAAATAGGTCGCCGATTTTGGCCGCTTCAGCGATGGACATAACCCAGAAGCCGTCCATGGTGGCTTCGATGGCCCGGATCGGATCGACTTCAGTTACGATGGTGTTGGCGCCCAGGCCGCGCAGCCGGGAAGCCACGCCTTTGCCGCACCAGCCATAGCCGCACACCACCGCTTTTTTGCCGGCGATCAGATAATCGGTGGCGCGAATAACGCCATCCACTGTCGACTGGCCGGTACCGTAACGATTATCAAAAAAATGTTTACACTGGGCGTCATTAACCGCGATGACCGGAAACTGCAGAATCCCGTCTTTTTCCATGGCGCGCAGGCGAATCACGCCGGTAGTGGTTTCCTCCATGGAAGCGACAATGTTAACCGCCAGATCTTTGCGCGTTGTGTGCAGCAAACTCACCAGATCAGCGCCGTCATCCATGGTCACGTTGGGTTTGATGTCCAGCGAGGTATTCATGTGCCGGTAATAGGTATCGCGATCTTCGCCTTTGATGGCGAAAACCGAGATGCCGAAATCAGAAACCAATGAAGCGGCGTTATCATCCTGTGTGGACAACGGATTGCTGGCACACAGGGCGAGTTCAGCGCCGCCGGCCTGCAGTGTGCGCGCCAGGTTGGACGTTTCCGTCGTGATGTGCAGACAGGCCGCCATCCGATAGCCGGCAAGCGGTTTTTCCTTGGCAAATCGTTCGCGGACCAGCCGAAGCACGGGCATGTCCTTATCCGCCCATTCAATGCGTTTTTTGCCATAGGGTGCCAGCGAGAGATCTTTTACGTCGTGTTTAACAGCCATTGTAAATCCTTAAAAAAATTAACGCGGACGCACAGCCCGCATAACAAACAAATCAGGAATGGTCACTCCCGCCTCGCGCGATCGGCCGGCCCGCGCCGGGAGCGTATGCCAGCGTGTTTGTACAAATCCGGCCGCGGATAATTGTTCTTCCAGAGTGTGGGGGGCAAACCCCATCCAGCGATGTCCCATTTTTTTGCGGAACATTTCCACTGAATGTGCCAGCAGATCAAGTATTAATAAAACGCCGCCCGGTTTGAGCGTCCGATACGTTTGGGTCAGCACAGCGGGAATGTCATCAACGTAATGCAGAACGAGACTAATGATCGCCATGTCCAGAGTTTGCTCCGGAATCGGCAAGGATTCGAGTCTGCCCTGCAACAGTTCCACATTATTGAGCCCCAGCGTTTTGATCCGCGCTTTGGCCGCCTTAAGCATTGCCGCCGACGGTTCAACCGCAATGATGGTTTTCACGTGCGGCGCCAGAAGGGTAAACATGGCGCCGGTACCCGCGCCCAGGTCACCCACTGTCCAATCCGGATTCAGTCCGGCGAGCATCGCCTCAAGGTGAAACGTGTCACCAAACCATTCTTTACGCAACGCATCCCAGTGGGGGGCTTTAGCGTCAAAAAATTCGTGACCGCCGGTGTGCCGGCGGCGTAATACCTGCGCAAGTCGTGCCGCGTCAGCCTGTATCTGTTCGTCGTGAACCAGACTTTCACGCGTCAGCGCGCGCAGTTGTTTGGTTTCATGCCGGCCTGCCATTTCACTCAGGCAGTAAAGCATTGAAGTCCCGTCGCGGTGACCATCCACAAGACCGGCGTCGAGCAGTGTTTTGATGTGTCGGCTCACCGTGGACTGAGGCAGTTTGAGCGCTTCGGATAACTCTCCTACGCGAAGGCCCGGATGGGCGGCCTGCTCCAGCAGGCGAAGAATGCGCAAGCGCATGGGATCGGCCAGCGTTCGCAGCAATTCGATCCACTCTCCCATGGCCTGAGGCCGCGATCGTGAAGCGCGGGAAGCATGAGTCGGCCGGGTTGGCATTAATCCGTTCATCCGGATATAATAATAATGCTCGCAGGCATTCCTGGCAAGCCACCATGACGCCGCGAGCGTTGACCGGCCCGGCGCGCAACCGATTCGCGCATGGCCTTGGCGGATTTAATGATGGAATAACGGCCTATAAAGCCGATGGTTAATAACCAGGGACCGAAGTTTTCCCATTCGTATGGGGCTGGTTGTTTAATATGGTATGGCTTCTTGTGTTGGTTAGACATGGCGTTTGTGCGTTGATAAAAAAGGTTTTGGATGTATCCGCTTAAATTTATACCGGTATTTCAGCGGCGTATTTGGGGCGGTCGCCGGCTGCGCCAGGTGCTCGAACGGCCCATTCCTCGCGAATTGCAGGGATCGCTTCTTGGTGAATCGTGGGAACTCGCGGATTTACCGCCCGGTTCGGTCAAGGCGGATTCCATTGGCGCGTTGCCCGACGGAAGCCTGAGCAACCGCATTGCTCACGGCCCTTATCGGGGTCGCTCGTTTCGTGATATTTTTACCGCTCATTCCGCGCAAATCATGGGGGAGGCCGCCGCATTAAACGGCTATTTTCCTTTACTGATCAAATTTCTGGATGCCCAGCAGAATTTATCGGTACAGGTGCATCCCGATGTTTCATACGCCCAAAAACACCCCGGCGCGCATCTGAAGAATGAAGCCTGGTATGTGTTGCAGGCGGACCCCGGAGCAAAAATTTACAACGGGCTTAAACCCAACGTGGATCGCAACACGTTTCAAAACGCGCTCCAAACCGGTCAGGTTGAACCACTGCTCAATGCGATTCCGGCCCGCGCCGGCGATTGTCATTATCTCGAATCGGGCGCAGTACATGCGTTGGGCGCAGGCGTATTGGCGGCCGAGGTACAGACGCCCAGCGATACAACCTTCCGCATTTTTGACTGGAACCGTCTGATGACCGACGGCAAGCCGCGGGCGCTGCATGTCGAGCAGGCTCTGGAGGTCGTCAATTTCAATGCGCCTGCGCCGCACAACAACAGTCAAACCAAACGCCATATGGAAGATTTCCAGATTACCGATTTAGTCGCCTGCGAACATTTCAGCGTAAGCCGTGTGGAGATTGGCGACGGAACCTACCCATTAGGCGAAGCGTTGATCAAGGGCAAACCGCAGGTCTGGATTATGCTGGCCGGTCAGGCCGTCATCGACTCCCAACATGGTTTCCCGGTAGCTGTCGAGCCGGGCGAAACGGTGCTGATTCCCGCGTTGCTCAAGTCGCCGCGGATGCGCGTGGTCAGTCCATGCACCTGGTTGCAGATTCAAATGCCCTGAGCACGAATTCAGGATTCCTTGTTTATATTAATTATCTGGAAGGGTATGGGCGCAACAAAATGCAGGTTCGTTTACAAAAATTCATGGCCGATTGCGGCATCGCCTCGCGGCGCAAATGCGAAGAACTGATCACCCAGGGCCAGGTGCGGGTGAATGGTGAAGTTCGTGCCGCGTTGCCGGTGCTGATCGACCCAGTTAAAGACGAAATCACCGTCGGCGATCAGGTGCTCGAACCTATCGCGCCGGAAAAGTTAATCTATTTTCTTTTGCACAAACCCAAAGGCGTGCTGGTAACCAGGCATGACCCGTCCGGCCGGCGAACCGTCTATGACCTGCTCGGTGGAATCACCCAGAGAGTTTTTCCTGTCGGTCGTCTGGAAATGGACGCACGCGGCCTGGTGCTTTTGACCAACGACGGCGAGTTGGCCAATCGCCTGGCTCATCCGCGTTATGGCGTCGAAAAAACATACGTGGTCACCGTGGAAGGAAATTTGAGCTCCGGAACGCTTGAAAAAATTAAAAAGGGCGTCTGGCTCGGACCCACCCACAAAGGCGGCCGCGCCGAAAAAACACAGGGTCTTAAAGCACGTTTGCTTGCTCGTGAACGCGGCAACACAGTTTTGGAAATCAAAATCAATGAAGGCAAAAACCGCGAAATTCCCCGCGTCTTGGCCCGATCCGGTTTTCATGCAAGGGATATATTTCGCGTCGCTATCGGGGATAAAATTACTGTCAAAGGGTTGGCCCCCGGCGAGCGCCGAGAGCTTTCTGAAAAAGAATTGCAATGGCTGCGGACGATAAGTTCTCATGAATATCATGAGTCGAAGCGTTCTGCCACCCAGCGCTGGTATGAGCGCAAGGAAATGGAAAAAGAACGCAAGCGTCTGGAGCGAAAATAAATGAACGACACCCAGGCCATAAAAAACCGCGCTCCCACCAAGGTTGCCCATGCCGCAGCCCAGCGCCCATTTTCCGCGCCGCTCGCTCAACATCCATTTTTGGATGTTTTGGCCGATCGCGTCATGATTTTTGACGGCGCCATGGGCACACAGATTTTTGAAGCCGATCTGTCGCTTTCAGACTTCTGGAATCTGGAAAATTGCCCCGAGGTGCTGATTCTTTCCCGGCCGGATGTAATTGAATCCATACACAGCGCATATTTTGCCGCCGGCGCCGACACCGTCGAAACCGACACCTTTGGCGCCAGTAAAATTGTCCTCACCGAATTCGGCCTGCAGGACCGCTGCCGCGAAATCAATCGCACCGCCGCGCAAATCGCCCGCAAAGCGGCGAATAAATTCAACGGGCCAGGTAAGCCGCGCTTTGTCGCCGGTTCTGTCGGCCCGGGCACCAAGTCGATCACCCTCGGCAACACCACGTTCGCCACGATGCTCGATTCCTATACCGAACAAATTCGCGGCCTCTTGGAAGGCGGAGTAGACGCCATCCTCATCGAAACCTGCTTCGATCTTCTGCAGGCCAAAGTCGCGGTGATTGCCGCTACCGATGCGATGCGCGAACTGGGCATCCGCGTTCCGATCATGGTGCAGGTCACCATGGAAACCGTCGGCACGATGCTTTTAGGCACGGAAATCAACTCGGTGATTACAACGCTTGAGGCGCTCCCCGTGGACGTGATCGGCATGAACTGCGCCACTGGTCCGGAATTAATGAGGCCGCACGTGGAAACGCTTAGCCGCGATTGCCGGCGTTATTTGTCCATTCAGCCCAACGCCGGTCTGCCCGTGCTTCACGAGGGAAAAACATATTTCCCACTCGCGCCCGCGGAGCTGGCCAAATCCCACGTGGAATTCGTCAGTAAGTTCGGCGTCAACATCGTCGGCGGCTGTTGCGGCACTACGCCGGAACATATTCGACAGGTGGCCGCCGCCGTCGCGGGCCTTAAACCCGCGCCGCGCCAGGCGTTTGGCCGCAAACTCGACGCCGCCCATGCCACCGTTTCCTCGCTTTATAGCGCTGTCGATGCCCGGCAGGATAATTCCATCCTCATCATCGGCGAGCGCACCAACACCAACGGCTCGAAAAAATTCAAAGACGCCATGCTCTCTCAGGACTGGGACACACTGGTCTCCATGGGCCGGGAACAGGTCAGGGAGGGTTCGCACGTCATCGATATTTGCGTCGATTACGTGGGCCGCGCGGGCGCTGCCGACATGTTCGAAATAGTCCGGCGGTTCGCCAAAGAAGTCACCGCTCCGCTCATGATCGATTCGACGCAGCTTGACGTCATCGAAACCGGCCTGCAGTCCGCGCCCGGCAAATGTATCGTCAACTCCATCAATCTCGAGGATGGCGAGGAAAAACTTGCCAAAATGGCCGCGCTGCTCAAGCGCTATGGCGCTGCGATCGTCGCGGGCACCATCGATGATGACAAAATCGAAGCGATGGGCAAAACCGCCGACCGCAAACTTTCCATTGCGCACCGGCTCTATGACCTGCTGGTCAACAAATACGACATCGACGAAACGGATATCTATTTTGATCCGTTGATTTTCCCCATCGTCACCGGCCAGGAGGAAGTCCGCCGGCTGGCGATGGAAACTCTCGAGGGCATCCGCCGCATCAGCGCGGAATTCCCCAAATGTCACACCACGCTGGGGCTTTCCAATGTCTCGTTTGGCCTTAAGCCTTATGCGCGCGTGGTGATTAACAGCGCCTTTTTCAATGAATCTGTGAAAGCCGGGCTGACTTCGGCGATTGTGCACTCCAGTAAAATTTTGCCGCAAAATAAAATCGATCCGCAGCATTATCAATGGGCTTTGGATCTCATCTACGACCGTGCGCGCCTGGACTACAACCCGTTGGCGCTGTTGAGTTCACTGGGTGCTCCGGAGCGCGCCGCCGAAACAGTCGAACAATTGCCGCTGGAGGAAAAACTCCGCCGCCACATCATCGATGGCGACAAACAGAAGCTTCACGAGCACCTCGACGAAGCGATGAAAAAATATCCGCCGCTGGACATCATCAACGATCATCTTCTCTCCGGCATGAAAACGGTGGGAGACCTTTTTGGCAGCGGGCAGATGCAGCTTCCTTTTGTGCTCCAGAGCGCCGAAGTCATGAAAGCCGCGGTGGCCTATTTGCAGCCGCACATGCCCAAAATGGAAGGCCAAAGCCGCGGCAAGCTGGTGCTGGCCACGGTTAAAGGCGATGTTCACGACATTGGCAAAAACCTGGTGGACATTATTTTGTCCAATAACGGCTATACCGTTTTTAACCTGGGCATCAAGCAGCCGATCAATAACGTCATCGAAGCAGCCAAACAGCATGACGTACATGCCATCGGCCTTTCCGGGCTTTTAGTCAAGTCCACGCTGGTGATGCGCGAAGATTTGCTGGAACTCAATCGGCTGGGAATCGATATTCCCGTCATCCTCGGCGGGGCGGCGCTCACGCGCAAATACGTCGAAGGTGAATTGCGCGACCTTTATAAAGGTCCCTTGTTTTATGGCAAGGACGCCTTTGAGGGTCTGAAAATCATGGACCACGTTGCCACCGGCAAGGTCCAGGAGATTCTCGTCGCCACAGGCGGCGCCGTGAAGGCCACTTCGGCTCCAACCGCACTGGCGGCTAAGCTCTCAACCAGCGATTACGTCGATTCCGGGATCAGTCATACCAATCCCATTCCGCCGTTGCCTTTCTATGGCACGCGTGTGGTTAAGGATATTCCCATCGATGCGGTCTATCCATATATAGATGAGGTGGCGCTATTTCGCGGCCAGTGGCAATTCAAAAGCGGCGTGATGCCGCGCGACGAATTCCGCCAGTGGACCGAGGAACGCGTGCGGCCCATTTACAATCGCATCAAGCAGAAGTGTAAAGACCTGAATCTGCTTAAACCGCAGGTTGTGTATGGTTATTTCTGGGCGCAATCGGATAAAAACGATCTGGTCATTTACGCTGCGGATAAGAAAACCGAAATCGAGCGGTTCCATTTCCCGCGCCAGACGGACCGTAAACGCTGGTGCCTGTCCGACTTTTTCCATCCCGTCGAATCAGGCCGGATGGACGTCGTGGCGCTGCAGTGCGTAACCGCCGGGCCGGATGTGGCGCCTTATGAAAAACAGCTTTTCGAACAGGGCGACTTCACCGAGTACCTTTACATTCACGGTATGGGTGTGCAGGTCGCCGAAGCTTTGGCTGAAATGTGGCACAAACGCGTGCGCCAGGAATGGGGCATTGCTGATAAAGACGGCCCCACGATGCGCGACATTTTCGCCTGCCATTTTCAGGGCTGCCGCTACAGCTTTGGTTATCCGGCGTGCCCGGACCTGCAGGATGAAGAAAAGCTTTTTAAATTGCTCGATCCATCGCGGATCGGCTGTACGTTATCCGAAAACTGGATGATCCAGCCGGAGCAGAGCACCTCTGCGCTCGTGGTACACCACCCCGAAGCGCGCTATTTCAACGTGGATTGACTCAATAGGCTTATCCCACCGGCATGCAGCACCGGGAGGGAACCCGGCGTATTTCGATACCACAATTATTTTCATCAATAAGGTGGAGATTGAACAGATGATCTCCCTAATGTTCAACGCCGCAGGTTCTGCTGATATAGACGGCAGAAGCAGGCTGTATTTTGTCCGTAGCTCCGCGGACAAGAGTCTTTGACGGAATCGCGTACGAAAAATTCGGTACTTCCTCCGGCGGCATCGGCTTGGTAAACAGATACCCTTGTCCAAATTGACAATCGATCGATTCCAGCGTCAAGAGTTGCTCGACCGTTTCAATCCCCTCCGCGACGACGCCCATGCCAAGATTCTGCGTCAGTGCAATGATCGTCTCAACCATGGCCAGATATTCACGCCCGCGCATCATCTTCGCGACAAAATCACCGTCGATCTTAAGCATATGAACCGGAAATTGATGCAAGGCCGACAGCGATGAATATCCCGTGCCAAAATCGTCCAGTGCTAATTTAACGCCGATCTCGTCTAACGAATCTATAACACGGGCTCCTTCGATGGGGTCCTGCATTAATGTCCCTTCGGTAATCTCCAGATACAATGAATCCGGCTCCAGGCCGAATTCGTCCAGAAGGCCCGTAATCATCGACGGAAAATCGCTCAGCGACAGTTGGCTCCATGAAACGTTGACGTGGACCCGCGGAAATTTTGCCGTGCCGTATGTCCTTCGCCATTGCGCCAGTTGCCGTAAGGATTCGCGCAAGACCCATTTTCCTATTGGAATAATCAATCCCGACTCTTCGGCAATAGGAATGAACTCCGCCGGTGAAACCATCCCGTATTGCGGATGCTTCCATCGAATTAGCGCCTCATAACTGAAAACTTCGCTCTTGAACAGGCAGACCAGCGGTTGATAGTGCAGTAAAAGTTGCCCATTCTCCAATGCGCTCCGAAGGTCCGATTCCAGACTGACCCGGTGCTTGATCCGGTTCCGCATCTGTTCATCAAACACGACATACCTTCCCTTGCCGGCGAGTTTCGCTTCGTATAAAGCGATATCCGCGTCGCGCAATACTTCAGACGCCGAGGTGTTCGATATTTCGCTGGTTACGATTCCGATGCTTGCGGATGTATATAGTTGCATCCCCAGGATTGAAAGCGGCGCCGCGAGTTTGACGAGAATTCGATCGGCGACGATGCACGCATCTGCAGGCGTCCGCAAACCGTCCAGCAGCACCACAAATTCATCACCGCCCAGTCGCACCACTTCGCCGCATTTCTGTTGCGCCTTTTCCGCACCGTCGGCCGGCGCTGACACAGCCACAACGTCCTCTTCGCGCAGAGACAATCGCAGGCGCGAGGCAATCTCGCGAAGCAATAAGTCGCCGGCTTCGTGGCCCAGACAATCATTGATGGATTTGAACCGATCGAGGTCCAGGAACAGCACCGCGAAAGAAAACTCTGGATGCCGCCGCGTTCGCGCAATCGCGCGTTGAATGTCATCCGCCAGCGCCGCCCGGTTGGGAAGCCCCGTGAGCTTGTCCGTTCGTGCCGCGATTCGAAGTTCCGTTTCCAGTTGCTTCTGTTTCGTAATGTCCGTGGCGATCGAAATAAAGGAATTGGGCCGTCCTTTTTCGTCCAGAACCGGCAGAACGGTCTTCGTCACCCAGTATTGTGAGCCATCTTTTGCCCGTTCACATACCTCCCCGTGCCAGATGGTCCCGGAGGAAATCGTCTGCCACATCTCGTTCCAGAAATTTTTTGTATGAAACCGCGGATCAACAAGATGATGGTTCTGTCCGATGATTTCCTGCTCCGAAAATTTGCTGACCTGGCGAAAAGCCTCGTTGGTTTGAGTGATCCGCCCTTCGGCATCGGTGACCGCGATAATCGCATGGTGATTCAAGGCGGTTTGGTATGCGTGCAGTTCGTCCAGCGCCCGCTCACGTTCTTTTAATGTTCGCTGCGAACGAAGCAACGCTCTCACGGTCAGTGCGGCCAGCGCCAGCATAAATGGCGCTGCGATTGCGCACACAAGGTATTGCCGGTAAACCCAGTATCGCGACGACACTTCCGACTGATCCAATTGTGAAACCTGTTCCGACCGGATGTACGTCGTCGCGGTGGTAATCGCGTCTTGAACAAGTATTTGATCGCGGTCTGTATCGATCGCCGACGGCGGGGTCTGCCCGTTTCGTCCGTTGCCGCTAAGTTCCCGCACGGCATTATTCCTCAGCAACGCTGTCAGCTTTAAAATGCCGTTGATTTGATCATTGATCAGCGTTTTCATCGCGGGGGCCATCGGGTCATTGTTGATTGTGATCTCCGATTGCAGCGCCGCGAGCCTGGCGTCGAGATAATCATACGCCGTGTTAAGCCGTTTAAATTCCTCTGGCGAGGGATTTTTCAGAATTGCATTCACTTCCAATCCCGCGTCGCTGACCGCCGACCGCAAAGCCACGAGTTGGTTTACGCGATTCGTCCACATCGCGTTCCACCCCAGTGTTTTATGGTGTATGTCCACAATCTCCAGGGAAATAAACAGGCATGCAATGACGGCGGAAATGGCAATGACCGCCAGCATGTAATGTGCTGAAATCACCGCTATCCGCGATAGCGCGCGCAATCCCCGAGCCGTGTTCCCATGTGATGTTTGGGCCCCTGAACGATCATCAGCCTGAATTGTCTTAGTTCCCATAATCTCCGCTGGCCAATTGAATCCGCTCCCGAGGTGATTATCGGTATTAAGTTATGTGCCAATTTAAGTTTCTAAACGAATCTGGACAAAATCAATTTTCCCCTTTTGAGGGTATTTATTACGGGACGCTGGCCGAGTTTGCTTCTTAAAAATATCTTCGTATTAAAAATCTGAAACTTCGGCAAAGCCGCGCTTTCTTTCGCCCCGGCTTTGCGAAGAACCCTTTTCGACGGCAGTTCCCATTGTTCTGGTCGCATTCACAGGCGAAAAATTGCTCGGTTCCGCCATGCTCGTGGTTGACGATATGGACACGCGCACAGAGCTTTCACCGTGGCTTGCAGGCGTGTTTGTTGCAGTAGAAAGCCGGAAACAGGGTATAGGCGCGGCATTGGTCAGACGTGTCATCGTAGACGCCTGGTCGCTGGGGATCGATCGCCTTTACCTCTATACTCTAAACTCAGAACAATTTTACTCGCACCTTGGGTGGTCGGTCGTGGAACGAACGAAATACCGAGGCGTGGATATAGTCGTTATGTCCTTGGATTGTGCGGTTTGAACCGGCTGAGGCTCAGGCGGCATTTCATATGAATTGATAACCTGCGATCATCAACGCATTGGCCGGGCGATTTCCCAGTGGTGGCCGGAGGGATCAACAATTCGGCCTATGCGCCATCCATGGGCATCGGCAACCGGCGCAACCAGTTTCGCACCCGCCGCGACGGCCCGCGCGCACATTGCTTGCGGGTCTTCGACGATCAACAGCATCCGAACCGAGCAGCCGCCCAATGATTCGGGGCTGAAATTCCGGTGAGGCGGAGATTCCTCGGCAACCCAGAATTCCGCACCGGACACGGACAACTGCGCAACGCCGCCGCCGGGAACGCGATGCAGTTCGATGGCCCCAAAAGCCGCCTTATAAAAATCAACGGCCTGTGCCCAGTTCCGCACCGAAAGCGTGGCGGTAACCATCGTTCGCAAACTACGGGATGTTTTGGTGTCGTTCATATCATGAAGCAAAAACGAATCCGCAATAATCTGCATTCTCAAATAGATTTTAGCAAAAATCAAATGAGGAGGCTGCTGTTGGAACCAGTGTGATCTGTGGTTAAAAATAATCCGAAATCTATGGTGAAAAATTTCACATTAATTATGGTTTTTAAACAGCTATGGTTGTTGCGATACAAAAATAAATAAATCTTCAGATTGATTCCGTGCATACAATAAATTAACGAATGCTGCACCGACGGGAGGTGCGTCATGCGTAACATCGCGTATTTTATTTTCCCTCTGGTTATTGCCGCAGGCGCCGCGGCATTTACCGGTTGTGCTGTATATGTGGCGCCGCCTCCTCCTGCGGCCGTCGTTGTAACCCCATACTATTATTACGATCCTGTTTTGCAGGTTTATTATTACAACGACCCGCATTCCGGCTGGCGGTATTACCCCGGCCGTCCGCCGCCGGACGCCCATTATTGGAGCGGTCCAGCCCCACACGGCTTGCCGCCGCCGAGATAACCATGCTGTAAAAGATTATGGATGAATTTTACTGTTGAGGTACTCAAGCGAAATATCTGTTGAACTTTGGAGGTCTGTCATGATTAGTCATATTGGTAAAAAGATCATGATTTCTGCGGTCCTTGCGGCCGCCATTGCCGGCATCTCCGGGTGCGGGAAAAACGCACAAAATCAAAGCAGTGCGGCAAACAATCAAAACCCACCGGCGCAAAGTCCCAACACCGTCGTATACACTCCGGAACCCGCTCCTGCGCCACCACCGGCTCAGGTATATACATACTACTATTACGATCCGAACCAACAGGTCTATTATGCGTGTACGCCCGGCGGCGCCTGGGTGTATTATCCGGGAACCCCTCCGGCGGGCGTGGTTTACTGGAGTGGGCCGCCGCCTGTATTGCCGGTGGCTCCGCCCAATGTTGTGGTTGCCGTGCCGCCTGTTTCAGTAAGCGTGGGCTTTGATTTTTATTTTGATCCGGTTGCCCGGGTCTATTATTATCACGACCCGCACTATGGCTGGCGTTATTATCCCGGACATCCGCCGCCGAATGTCCACATTTGGAGCGGTCCGGCTCCACACGACTTGCCGCGGCCAAGATGATGCCTATGATGAGATGCCAATGGGTTTTACTATCCTGGCGGCCAGACGGGGGTAATAGGAGGCATGAAAAACACGGAGGTCTATTTATGAATAGGCATATTGGTAAAAATATGATGATTTGTGCGGCTCTTGCCATCAGCGCCGAGGCGATTAGCCTGGCTGGCTGCACCACCTATGTTCAAAGTGGAGGATATGCCAGTCAGCCGCCTCCCCCCGCGCCAATATATACATATTATTATTACGATCCGAATAGCCAGGCTTATTATGGTTGTACCCAGCAGGGCATATGGCAATATTATCCTGGGACTCCGCCGGCGGATGTAACCTATTGGAGCGGCCCACCGCCTGTTTTGCCACCGCCTCCGCCGAATTATGTTGTCTACGCACCGCCGCCGGCGTTAATTGTCGGCGTAGATTTTTATTTTGATCCCAACGCAGGGGTTTATTATTACAACGATCCGCACTACGGCTGGCGTTATTACCCTGGTCGGCCGCCGGACAACGCGCATTTCTGGGGTGGTCCGCCTCCGGGAGGCTTACCGCCGCCGCCACGGAGCTATGAACGGGTCCAGCCTTTGCCGCAAGATACTTATGCCAATCATCGTCCGGCGCCAGGGCCGACGCCTCCACCCCCGCAACCGCCGCACTTTGCTCCCCAACCTCAGCCCGTGAACCAGGGGCCGCCAAACAATAATCAGGGCGGTCACTACTACACGCCGCCCCCATCTGGCGGTAACCAGAATTACGGCGGCCAGGGTGGGCATGGTGAGCAAACTGGCGGCAACCCGCAACAAGGCAGTCACTCAGCTCCGCCGAGCGGCGGCGGCCAGAATTATGGCGGCGAGCATAATGGCGGAGGCGGTGGCAGCGCCGCTGGCCATGCTCCGCAGGGTGGCGGCGGTTCAGAAAATAAAGCTCCTCCATCCGGTGGAGGCGGTGGCGGCGGTGACCAAAGCGGAAAAGGAAATGACAAGAATCAGCAATAAGGAGATGTGAAAACAAACTGCACCGAAAACAGCACCGATTTTTGGAATGCGAGGTGTCTGATGAAAGTGCGATTTGTAAAACGTCTGCTCTGTGCACTATTGGTGGTCATATTCGCAGCCAGTTTTTCCGGTTGCGTTGTTATTAACCATGGTGGACCTCCCCATTACTATGGTCATCATTATTGACACTAGACTCTAAGTTTTGGAGTCTATGCAAACCCGAAGCCGATGGTATTTGGGTCGATGTGAATAGGTGGTATCCGCGTCAATTACACGCGACAGTGGAAGTCGTCGTGTAACACAGGAGCGTTTTAATCATAAATCAGCTTGTGGAAGGAATAGATCTTTGACCGACAACGAAGAACTCAAACGGGCGATGAAGGCCTTTAAGAAGCGGCTCAAACTCACACGCCTGGATGAAGAATCGCGTCTGGGCCGCAGTCCGCTTACCTCCGGCGCCAGCGGCATCGTGTCCATCATCCCACCGCGCGAATTTCCCCAGGCCGTATGGGACCAGCTTGTGGCCCAGGGCCAACTCTCCAAAGACAGTGACGGTTTTTATCGCATTGGTACGCTCAAAGGCGGCATGTAAAACGGCTGCACCGAGAATTTAGAAAGATTTACCAAGCGGCGGGAGAAATGTTAACGGTAGCACTGTTTCACTCCTTCGCGCAAGATAGACCTGTAGAACCCCCAAAAGGATAATGAATAAGGCCCGTTTCATATGAGATAGGTCTTTTTGTTTTCGTTAAGATTTTGTCGGACACGTTATGTTGCTTAGCATCACCACGACACACCGGCCAGCCTACGATCTGGGGTACCTGCTCCACAAGAACCCTGCACGCGCCCAAAGTTTCGATTTATCCTTTGGTCAAGCACATATATTTTATCCCGAAGCTAGTGAGAACATTTGCACGGTAGCTTTGCTTCTTGATATTGATCCAATCGCATTGGTTCGCAATAGGCGGGGTCCCTCCGGCGAAGGACGTACGCTCGAGCAGTATGTAAACGACCGACCGTATGTCGCATCATCTTTCCTTAGCGTTGCCATTGCACAGGTGTTCGGTTCCGCTCTCGGCGGACGAAGCAAGGATCGCGCAGAACTCGTCGAGCAGATATTGCCGTTGACCGTTCGTATTGCGACGTTGCCCTGTCGCGGCGGAGAAACGTTTCTGCGAAAACTATTTGATCCATTGGGTTACACTATTTCCACCGAAGCACACGCACTCGATCCCATGTTTCCCACTTGGGGAAACAGCCGTTATTACACTGTGACCATGCAAGCGCAAAAAAGATTGCAGGATTTACTTTCCCATCTGTATGTTCTGATTCCCGTTCTTGATGACGACAAACACTATTGGGTAGGACAAGATGAAGTAGAAAAACTCCTACGTCATGGTGAAGGGTGGCTTGGCTCCCACCCTGAGCGTGAGCAGATTGTCAGCCGTTACCTTAAACGGCAGAAGAATCTCACGCGTCAGGCTCTTGATCAATTACTTGAAGAGGATCAGACCGATCCGGACTCGGTACAGGAAGAACATCGAATCGAAGAAGCCATAGTAGAAGAAAAATTCAGTCTCAATGAACAACGATTGGGTGCCGTGCTTGCAGTGCTTAAAAACTCAGGGGCGAAACGTATCCTGGACTTGGGTTGCGGAGAGGGAAAGCTCCTACGGTTGCTCCTAGCTGAGCGGCAGTTCGAACAAATACTTGGAATGGATGTTTCGTACCGTGTTCTTGAAATTGCACGCGATCGTTTGCATTTGGATAGCATGCCTGACAAACAGCGCATGCGCATTAACCTGATCCATGGATCACTGAACTATCGTGACAAGCGACTGGAAGGCTTCGATGCCGCATCGGTCGTTGAGGTCATTGAACACCTCGATTCACCACGTCTGGCGGCATTTGAACGAGTGTTGTTTGAATTTGCCAAGCCCAAAACCATTGTCCTGACCACACCGAATCGTGAATACAATGTGAAGTGGGAGAATTTAAGCGCTGGTCAGTTTCGTCACAAAGATCACCGATTCGAATGGATAAGAAGCGAGTTTCAAGCATGGGCTAACGGCGTATGCCAACGATTCGGTTACAACGTTGAATTCCTGCCGATTGGTCCAGAGGACCCCAAAGTCGGTCCACCCACTCAGATGGGGGTGTTCCGCCGTGATTGAACCACCCTTCGATGCTCTTTCTTCCGGATCTATTCACCAAGATGTGAAGCTAAAGATTCCTGAACTCTCACTGGTCGTCATGATCGGTGTCTCAGGCTCCGGCAAATCCACTTTGGCGCGCCGACTTTTTAAGCCCACGGAAATTATTTCATCGGATTTTTGTCGTGGTTTGGTTTCTGATAATGAAAACGACCAGTCGGCTACCAAAGAAGCCTTTGAAGTGCTTCATTTCATTACTTCCAAGCGTCTTGAAGCCGGTCGGCTGACGGTCGTGGATGCCACGAATGTGCAGGAAGAATCTCGTAAGCCATTGGTCGAGCTAGCCCGCAAGTATCATTGTCTGCCTGTTGCCATCGTGCTTAATGTACCTGAGGAGGTCTCTCATCAGCGCAACAAAAATCGGCCTGACCGCAATTTCGGGCCGCATGTCATCAGACAACAATCCCAACAACTTCGGCGTTCATTGCGAAAATTAGAACGTGAGGGCTTTCGGCATGTATTTATTCTGGAAAATCAAGAAGATATTGATTCTGTTACTATCACGCGCGAACCGCTGTGGAACAACCGAAAAAGTGAACATGGACCGTTCGATATCATTGGAGATATTCATGGATGCTACGATGAATTAATTGAGTTGCTGAACAAACTGGGCTATCAACCCCAAGGACCCGGCAGCGCCTATGTCCACCCACAGGGACGAAAAATCATCTTTCTTGGCGACATTGTCGATCGCGGCCCACGTATTATTGATGTTTGCAGACTCGTTAAAGCCATGGTCGATGCCGGGGTAGCTCTGTGTGTGCCAGGAAATCACGATATAAAACTGCTTAAAAAACTTC
>Ga0335074_10004043_pt1 | contig 20198 bp, 15 predicted proteins | sample Lox_Sample_23_FD_206715 | JGI IMG/M metagenome (GOLD analysis project Ga0335074, IMG submission 206715) | Soil microbial communities from Loxahatchee National Wildlife Refuge, Florida, United States - Lox_Sample_2.3 | ecosystem: Environmental > Terrestrial > Soil > Wetlands | place: USA... | reverse complement strand
CGCTCGGAAGATGTGGTCGAGCACCTGGTCATCGCCTCCACCCACGCGTATCTGCTGATCTTCACGAATAAGGGCCGCGTCTATTGGCTCAAAATTTATGAGATACCGGATGCCGGAACAACGGGCCGTGGCAAGCACGTGTCCGGCCTGATCAGCCTGCAGCCGGATGAAGCGGTCAAGGCATTCCTGCCGGTGAAGGAGTTCGTGCCCGGCAAATTTATTGTGATGGTGACTCGCCAGGGCGTCATCAAGAAATGCGAGCTGACCGAGTTCGACAATCCGCTCTCGCGCGGCATTATCGCGCTGGCGCTCGACGATGGCGATGAGTTGCTGGGCGCTGCGATTACCAGCGGCGAGAACTTTATCTTCCTCGGTTCCCACGAAGGCATGGCGATCCGGTTCAATGAAGAGGAAGTGCGCGCCATGGGACGGCAGGCCCGCGGCGTTTGGGCCATGGACCTGGAGGAAGGCGATTATCTGGTCGGCCTGCTGGTGGTCGAAAAAGAAGGGTTGATCCTTTCGATTTCCGAGAACGGTTTCGGAAAACGTACTCCGCTCCAGGATTACAGGTTGACGGCGCGCGGCCGCAAAGGTGTCATCAACATGAAGACCACGCCCAAGGTTGGCAAGGTGGTCGGCGTTCTTTCGGTGCGAGAAAACACTGATTTGATGATCATCACCAAAGACGGCAAGATCATTCGGATCGAATCGGGCGAGATTCGACAGGCGGGACGCTCGACGCAAGGCGTGCGCCTGGTGCGCATGGAAGAAGGCGACCAGGTGGCCGCAGCGTCAGTGATTCCCGAGACCGAGGAAAACACGAACGGCGAACTGCCGTTGCAGTAGAACTTTCTGCAGTAACCGGCGGTTCAGTCTGAAGCCGCCGGTGGCCGCTATACTTCAATTATGGCGACTCTCGTGACGCTTCTGGCCGCGCCCGCGTTGCCCGATGCGGCCGATCTGGACGCGAAACAAGACGCGTTGTTTGCGAACCTGCGAAACTTGCGTCGTGTGATCGTGGCGTACTCGGGCGGAGCCGATTCGGCTTATTTAGCCTGGGCAGCGCATCGTGTTCTCGGCGCGAATGCGGTCGCGATCACGGCTGACTCAGCTTCGATTCCCGAGTCGCATAAGCGGGATGCCGAAAGTTTCGCGCGCGAGTGCGGCTTCCGGCATGAATACATCGACACGCGTGAATTCGAAAATCCCGAGTACGTCAAGAACGACAAGAACCGCTGCTTTCACTGCAAAGATGAGTTGTTCACGCAGTTGGAGGCGTATGCCTCCGAGCGCGGCTACGCGCATATCCTCTATGGCGTCAACAAGGATGATTTGGGCGATTACCGGCCCGGCCAACGCGCGGCGAAGCTGCATGAGGTGAAAGCCCCCCTGGTCGAGGCCGGGCTGACCAAGGCAGAGATTCGTGAGTTGTCCCGGCGCGCCGGCCTCTCGACCTGGGATCGTCCGGCTGCCGCATGCCTGAGTTCGCGCGTCCCTTATGGGACGCCCGTCACGGTCGAAACCATCAAAACCGTGGAAGCCGGCGAAGAGGCGATCCGCGCGCTTGGCTTCCGGCAGTTTCGAGTCAGGTTCCACGGCGAGTTGGTACGCGTTGAGATCGCGAAAGACGAGTTGCCGCAGGCCCTGACGCTCGAGGCCGCGCAAGAGTTTACGAAAATCTTCAAGGCGCTTGGGTTCTTGTATGTAACGTTAGATCTCGAGGGTTACCGGCAAGGATCGCTGAATGCGATGTTGAGCGCGCCGCTGCCCTAGCGTATTTCGAATCAGGATTTGCTCTTCGTATCGGAGCCGGATTTGCTCTCCGAACTGGAGGAACCCGTAGCCGGCGTGCTACCGCTGGTGCTGCCGCCTGATTCCGATCCGGTCTTCGTGCTTGCGCTGGTGTCCGATTTCGCCGGCGCGCCGTTGTCGGAAGCGGCCTTACTGCCGCCCTTGGCGTAATCGGTGATGTACCACCCGCTGCCTTTGAATTGGAGTGCCGGCGCAGACAGCAAGCGATGTACCGGGCCGCCGCACTTCTCATGCCTGGTGAGCGGCTCGTCGGCGAACTTCTCTATCACTTCGAAGTGCTCACCGCATTCGTCGCACTGGTATTCGTAAAGAGGCATTTTGTGCAGTCCGCTAACGCTCCGGTTGAGGACTTTTCTCTTCGATCGGGTGCTGACCTGCTATGATCGGCCCGTTCGCTTCGTCCATGAGTTGGGCGATAGTAGTCTTTCCGGTCACCAAGTCAATCGATTGCTTCAAAAGATTATCTTCGGTGGTCTTAGGCGCGGATCCCGGAATCGGATTCCCATCTTGATCGTAATCCGGTGAATTGTCGTTCTCCGCAAGCTGCACGGACGGAACGACTCCCGTATCCTGAATCGCTTTCCCGGCCGGAGAATAATATTTCGCGACCGACAGAATGACCGCCCCTCCATCATCCATCTGGATCGTCTTTCGAAGGCTCGCATCGCCGTAGCTGCGCTCGCCCACTACCTGCGCCCGTTTATCGTCCAGAAGCGCGGCAGCGGCTATTTCCGCTCCGCCTGCCGTAGCGCGATCCGTAATGACCACCAGAGGTCCCTTCCACACGTCATCTGCGGCCTTCGCGTCGAACTCTTTTCGCTCGGTCTTCTGGCCCTGCAAGTAAGTGATTTCTCCGTTTTCAAGGAACAGGTTCGCAAGCGGTACGCCCTTCTCCTGTTCGCCGGTCGAGCAATGCCGGAGATCCAAAACCACATACTTGGCTCCTTGCTTCTTCAGGTCCTGCAGCTTCGCCTTCGTTTCCTCGACACGGTTGCCCGCGAGGCTGGCGACATGTACATAACCGACTGCGTTGGGCAACAATTTTGCCGTGACCGCCGGGAACGGCACCTTGACGCGCGTGAGCGTAAGCTTCTGAGGCTCCGGGTTTCGTAACCGCAGCATCGTAATCTCTACTGTGGAATTCGGATCGCCGCGAAGCAACTGGTCGGCATAGGCCAATGGCATATCTCTGGTTGCAACATTGTTGATGCTCTCGATGAGATCGCCCGTCACGATGTTTGCCTTATCCGCCGGCGAACCCGGCAACACGTCCACCACGGCCACATAACCATAGCGCTTGGCTAGGATCAGGCCAACTCCGGCCTGCGTCGTATCTTCGCTCTTTTCATATTGCCGGTACTGGTCGGCATTCATGTAACTGGCGAACGGGTCCACCGATTCGAGAAGCCCATTGATGGCGCCCAGCGTGACGCTCTTCAGGTCCGGCTCTTCGACGTACTCCAGCTTGATCCGCTCGAGAACCTCGGTATAGACCTTGAGATGGCCGTAAACATCATCCGGCGCGACGGCGCGGCCATTTTTTGCGCCCAGCAGAAGTAGCACGACGACGCAGGTCGAGCTACCGACAATGGTCCATTTGAAGCGATTGTTCATTCACGGAAGCTTTCCGAAGGTTATTTCAAGTATATCGGATAAAGCCACTTGGCCGGCAGGAACAGAAACACCTTCGATCAATTTGACGGGCGGCTCAAAGAACGGTTGCACCCCGGGCAAACTATTCAGGCCGGGACTGGGTCCGCAACATCCGATTCGATACAAGCGCTTACTTGGCCGGAAGAGAGCTCGAAGCGGGCGGTGAAATGGAATGTGCTTCCCTGTCCCGGCGGGCTCTCCACCCATAAGCCGCCGCCCATCATGGCGGCGAGCTGATAAGAGATCGTCAAACCGAGTCCGGTGCCACCATAGCGGCGAGTCGATGAGGTATCCGCTTGTGAAAATGCCTCGAAAATGGTTTTTTGTTTCTCGGCCGGGATGCCTATTCCCGTATCGCTGACCGAAAAATGTACCACGGCCTCTTCGCTAGTTTGGCGTTCTAACGATATCGTCAGCGCCACGCCGCCCTTGCTGGTGAACTTGATCGCATTGTCCAGCAGATTCAGCAGCACTTGTCTCAAGCGAAGCGGATCGCCGATCACCTGTTTGGGAATGTCGCCGGTGAACTCGGAGGTCAGCGACAAATCCTTTTGACGCGCCCGCAAAAAGAGCGAGCGGACCAGTTCATCGATGGATTTGCACAGTTCGAACGGTACCCGATCGAGGGTCAGCTTGCGCGCCTCGATCTTCGAGAAATCGAGAATGTCGTTCACGATGCCGAGGAGCGAGTCGGCGGAAAACTTGACTAGTTCGAGATACTCGCGCTGTTCAGCATCCAGCCCCGTGCTCAGAGTAACGTCCGTCATGCCGATGATCCCGTTTATCGGGGTCCGAATCTCATGGCTCATATTGGCCAGGAATTCGCTCTTCGCGCGGCTGGCGGCTTCCGCTATTTCTTTAGCCAGAATTAACTGCTCTTCGGTGCCGCGCCGGACCGCGATCTCTTCTTCCAGGGCTCGATTGGCCCGCACCAACTCGATAGTACGTTCTCGTACTCGCAGTTCCAGTTCGTCCCGAGACCGCCGCAGTTGCGCTTCACTTTCCTGCAGAGCCGACGTACGTTCGTTGACCAGCAGTAACAACTTCTGCTCGCGAGTCTTCAACTGTTTTACGCGGAAACGGTAAGCGGCTGCGCAGAGACTTACTCCAATCGATATGATCAGGACGAAAAACGCCGTGGTTTGGTAATAATGCGGTTCCAAGTCAAGTGCGAGGACCGGGCCGTGTTCGCCCCATCCCCGAGCATTTCCGGCTAGCACACGGAAGCGGTACTCGCCGTGTGGAATGTTGGTGTAGTAAGCGATCCGTCTGCCGCCCGCTTGAATCCAATCCTTGTCGAATCCTTCCAGCATGTAACGGAACTGCAGTTTCTCGGGAGCGAGAAAGCTCGGGGCAGTGAATTGAAATTCCAACTGGCCTTTGCCCGGAGGAGCCGTCAGGGGCTTGTCGGTGGCCACCTCGCGGTTATCGACCACCACGCGCTCTAACACCGCCATGGGCGGCGGCACATTGTTTGCCAGGTTGGCAGGATCCACGATCGCTAATCCGCCACTGGTGGGAAAACACAGCCGTCCATCGTTGGTCCGCCATCCAGCCGGTTGAAAGGCGCCGTTGCACTCTCGAACTTTCATGCCGTCCGCAGTGCCATAAACCGTCGGCGTGATACTCCCAATGAGCCGGTCGGCGAACGCATTCAACTGCTTTTTCGTCACCGAGAACACGCCCTTGTTGCAACTCATCCAGAGACGCCCCAGGTGATCGTCAAGGACGGTGAAAATAGAGTCGTCGTACAGGCCTTTATCGCTCGTATAGGCGGTGATTTTGCCGTTCCGGAAGCGGTCCAGGCCGCCGCCGCTGGTGCCAAGCCACAAAGTCCCATCGGGTTCGCCATAAATGGCCCAAACGATATCGCTTGATAAACCGTCACGCGTGGTATACGCCGTGAAGCGGCCGTTCTTGAACCGGTCGAATCCTCCCCCGCCAGTACCCAGCCAGAGCGTCTGATCCTTGTCTTCGAAGATTGCTCTTACATAATCGTTCGACAAGCCGTCTCGAGTCGTATAGGTAATGAACCGCTGTCCGTCGAATCGGCTTAATCCGCCCCGAGTGCCGACCCAGACATCTCCGTTGTGATCTCGCAGAGTACAGACCACAGCATCGTTCGGCAATCCATCCTTTGCGCTGAAGAGAGTAAACTTTCCGTTGGTTAGGCGCGCCAATCCCCGGCGCGTGCCAATCCATATGTTCTTATTTCGATCCTCCACAACAGAGAAGACTAAGTTGTCAGGTAATCCATCTTGAACGGTATAGGTAGTTACCTTCCCGGCTTTCCAGCGCATCAAACCTTGATCCGAACCCATCCAGATTGCACCCGTACTGTCTTCATACACGGGTAGAATCGTGTTGCTGGTTAGGCCCTCCGCCGTCGAGAGCGTGCTGAAGGAGCCTTTTTTGAGGCAGTTCAAGCCGCCGCCGCCGGTACCAATCCACAGGCTGCCCTCCCGGTCTTCCGTGATAGCCCACACGTCTCTCCCAACCAGGCCCTGAGCCTCGGTGTAGGAACTGAATCTGCCGCTTGCCAGGCGAGACAACCCGCCGCTCCCGGTGCCGATCCACAGAGTTCCTGCGCGGTCCTCGAATAAGGAAAAGATCGAGTCGCTTGCAAGACCGTCCTTGGTGGTGAAGCGCGTGATTTCGCCTGTGGGAAGCCGGCGGCAGAGGCCGTCATTCGTGCCGATCCACAGAATCCCGTGGGTATCCTCGTAAACCGAACGCACGAAATTGCTCTGGATGCCATCGCTCGCATGAAAGTTGGTGAATTTCCCGCCTGACAGTCGCGTCAGGCCGTCATGAGTGCCGATCCAGAGGGTGCCTTTTTTATCTCCGGTGATCGCAAACACCGAATTGTCGGCCAGCCCGTCAGCCTTTGTGAAGGCGCGGAATTTGCCTTTCTCGAAGCGGATCAAGCCCCCGCCTTCGGTGCCAAGCCACAACGCACCCTGCTCATCCTCATACAACGCGCGAATGGATCCGCTCGATAGACCGTCCTTGGTGGTGTAAGCGGTGAATCGCCCGCGCGAGTAACGCGAGAGCCCTCCGCCCCCGGTGCCGATCCAGAGGTTCTGCTGGCGGTCGACGAGCAGACACTGAATCAGGTTGTTTTCGAGACCTGCCACGCGCTTGTCGAAGTGAACAAACCGTATGCCATCGAAGCGAGCCAGCCCTTCCTCGGTTCCCAGCCAAAGATAGCCGTCCGTTGTTTGTGCGATGGCCAATACCGAATTTTGCGGCAGACCCTGCGCCGTTTGCCAGGCCTGATGAATGTACTGCGTCAGCGGCTTATCCGGGTCGAGGCTGGCCTGCGATGGCCGGGATGTCACATGCAGGAGCAAAGCGCTTGGCAGCAGTACCCTGGCGACCAAGCGTATACGAGCCACGCACACGCCTGTGCAGGCGCAGTTTTTCAGGGTGCGCCGAAAACGGCCGAACTTACTTCTGCTCCTGGGCAACGGCGATGTCTACCCTCCTAAGAGGTTGATCGGCTGTCTGCCCGTCAAAGTTGAGCCCCTTGCGCAAAAAAGGCCCAATCAGCCTGCTCAAAACCTCGGCCGGTTGCCGATAAGGTCCTTGATCCCTCGCAACGGACTCATCGCATCCCTCGAGGGTGAAGTGAATTAACGAGGCAAGGAGCAGGTAGAGAAGGTAGGTAGAGAATGAAGAAGCTTACATTGATGTTGCTCGTCGCGTCTGCGGCCTGTTGGGCAGCGCCGCCGTCTCCGGCAAAACTGTCGGCGGATCTCGCCAACGTTGATCCGCAATCTACGGTACGGGTGATCGTGCGGTGGAACAGCGCGCCCGATCAAACGAAGCATCAGAAGGTGATTGACCGCGGCGGTGTGTTGCGATCCACTCTGCTATCCATTAAGGCCGGTGTATATAGCGTCCCGGCGCAGGCAATAAGCGGCCTCGCAAACGATCCGGATGTGGCCTATATCGCTCCTGACCGCCCGGTGCATGCGAAGCTCGACTACACGGCTGCGGCGATCAACGCGAGTGCGAGCTGGAGCGCAGGTTGGAACGGCGGTGGAATCGGCGTGGCGGTCCTCGATAGCGGCATCAATCAGGATCCCAATCTGAGCAAAGCGGCAGGTTTCGGCAACCGCATCGTGTTCTCGCAAGACTTCACAAGTCCGGCTCCAGCCGCCGTTACTGGCCCAACTCCTGCCTCTGCGCCCGCTCCGGCAGCGGGTCTGGGAGCAGTGGTCGGCGGTCTCGTCTCGGCTCTGAGCGGCCCCGCTGGTCCGGGCCCGCTTGGTCCCATAGCGCCCGCCCCGGTTGGTCCCATAGCGCCCGCCCCGTTACTGCCCACCAGCCAACTCGGGCAGGATCAATTCGGTCACGGACAGCACGTGGCGGGCATTATTGGCGCAAACGCCTATAGCTCCAGTTGCCCGAACTGCACCCGCGCTTTCGTCGGCATCGCGCCAGGCGTCAATCTCCTGAACCTGCGCGTGCTCGATCAAAACGGCGCCGGCAGCGATAGCACCGTGATCGCCGCCATCGAGACCGCAATTCTTCTAAAGCCGGTCTTCAATATTCGGGTGATAAATCTGTCGCTCGGCAGGCCTGTTTACGAGAGCTACCGGCTTGACCCGCTGTGCCAGGCGGTGGAGGCCGCTTGGAAAGCCGGAATCGTGGTAGTGGTTGCCGCCGGCAACGATGGCCGCGACAACTCCTTCGGGACGCAGGGCTACGGCACCATTACTGCACCCGGGAACGATCCCTATGTTATTACCGTCGGCGCGATGAAGACGATGTCCACTTACACTCGCACAGATGACCTGATTGCGACCTACAGCTCCAAGGGACCCACCCAGGTGGATCATATTGTGAAGCCCGACGTGGTCGCGCCGGGAAATCTCGTCGTTTCGTTGATGGTTCCGGGAGCTACGCTAGAAACTCAATATCCTGGGAACGATGTTCAATTGTCCTATTACGAGTCGGGTCTGCCGGGTCCTCAAGCCCAAGCTCCTTCCACTCATTACTTCATCCTGAATGGAACCAGTATGGCTGCTGCTGTGGTGAGCGGCGCGGCCGCGGATCTGATCGAAGCCAACCCCTCGCTTTCGCCGGACCAGGTCAAGCTTCTGCTCATGAAGACCGCCTACAAGACGTTCCCACCCTCTAGCACCGCCACCGATCCGACTACCGGCCAAACCTTCATCGATTACTACGACATTTTCACGGTCGGTGCCGGGTATGTCGATTTGGGCGCCGCACTGGGCTCCGTGAATGCGGTTCCCTCCTCCGGCACGGCCATGTCGCCCACCGCCACTTATAATCCCTCGACTGGAGCCGTGAACCTGGCCTTCGATCCGTCCTCGATTTGGGCCCAGCAAAGCGTGTGGGGCACCCAGTCGGTCTGGGGCACGCAAAGTGTTTGGGGCACGCAAGCAGTTTGGGGTACGCAAGCAGTTTGGGGCACATCCGTCCTGAACGGCGATCAGGCAGTTTGGGGTACGCAGGCAGTCTGGGGCACACAGGGCGTTTGGGATCAGCAAGGAGTCTGGGATCAACAAAGTGTCTGGGATCAGCAGAGTGTCTGGGGCACCCAAGCTGTGTGGGGTACGCAGGCGGTCTGGGGTACACAGGGCGTTTGGGATCAGCAGAGCGAATGGGGCGCCGGTACCAATCAAGCTGAAAACGTGATGGTGCAAGGCGAGTACTGAACTTCATAGACAATACAGGCCCCGGCGCGCCTCCAATGCGCCGGGGCTCGTGTGACTTATCCTTTATAAGCACGCGAACCACAATCCAATCCGGCCTTCTCGAACGAACTCTGCGCCACTTCCGCTCTGAACGCATGCGCCTGTTCGAGCGCACTTTCCAAATCTCCAGCCGCACCCGCATCCTCGATGTCGGCGGATCGCCGTTCATCTGGAACTTCGCAACCACACGCCCACGGCTCACGATCCTCAATCTCGCCGCTGCGCTCGACCCGGCCGGATCATCGGTACCGCTCGTCGCCGCGGACGGCTGCCTGCTGCCGTTCAGGAACGCGGCGTTCGATATCGTCTTCAGCAACTCGGTCATCGAGCACGTCGGGGCCCGTCTGCAGCGGCAGTTCGCTTCTGAGATCTCGCGCGTCGGCCGTTACTATTGGGTCCAAACGCCGAACCGCCGCTTTCCGGTTGAGCTTCACTTAATGCTTCCGCTCATTCACTATCTCCCCAAGCCGCTGCAGCGCGTCATCGTCGAGCGATTTACGATTTGGCAGTTACTCGCCCAACCTTCAGAGGCACAGCGCCGCTATTACATCAGCCATTTTCTGAACGAATTGACGTTACTCGATCGGCGCGGGCTGCAGTCCTTGTTTCCCGACGCGCGCATTCTGCACGAACGCGTGGCCGGGCTGGCGAAATCCCTCATCGCCGTTCGCGCGTAGAGGGTGTCTCCGCGCGAATTCCCCAAGTCCTCCCAATCCAGCTTCTGAGTGGTAAGCTAATCCGGGTGCAGCGCCTGCTCGATGCTTTGAAGAACGAACGCTCGGCGGTCACACTCGATGTGGCCGCGCTCGAACTCGCCGCCATCGAGTTCCCTGGGCTCGACCTCGAAGCTTCGTTCTTTCGCCTTGATAATATCGCCGAGCAGATCGACTCCCAGCTTACCCGCAACGCCACTGGCCTCGATTTCATCCGGGCCGCCAACGAAATCGTCTTCGACGTCCTCCAGTTCCGCGGCAACGAAGATGATTATTATGACCCGCGCAATAGCTGTCTCAACTCTGTACTGATGCGGCGTCTCGGCATTCCGATTTCGCTTTCCGTGGTCTACATAGAAGTTGCGCGCCGCCTCGGCCGTCCAGTCTATGGCGTCGGCCTGCCCGGGCATTTCATCGTCGCCTATGAAGACGCCGACTCACGCTATTGGATTGACCCGTTCAACCGCGGCCGCATTCTGTCTTTCGCAGATTGCTGCGCGCTGGCTAAACAAAATGCCAGCGTGGATTTGCGCTCGAATCCGGCCCTCCTCGCGCCCGTCAACAAACGCCAGATTTTGGTGCGTATGCTGAGCAATCTGAAAGCAATCTATCTACGCGGCGAGGCCTTTGAAAAAGCGCGCCAAGTGCTCGATCTGCTCATCGACGCTATGCCTGAATATGCCGAAGAGTACCGGCATCGCGGCATCGTCCATCTCCGCCAGTTGAACCACCGCGCCGCCAAAGCCGATCTCGAAACGTATCTTCGCCTCGAACCCAATTCGCCCGAACGCGAACAGGTGGAAAAACAACTCTTATTGATCAAGCGTTGGAAAGCCGGCTTGAATTAGCCTGGCAGTCCGGCGGTTAGTTAGTTCGCCGTTCCAACTCAGCCACTCGCTTCGCAATCAACCGAAGATCGCGCAAGAATAAATCGTACTCCTCGTCGTAGCGTTCCGGCGCGCGCAGAATCGCCGATGGATGCACCGTCGCGACCAGTTCCTTCGCCCAACGATGTGGGAAGAACTTGCCGCGTTCGACCGTGATTCTAAAATCGCGGCCCATCAGCGACTGCGCCGCCGTTGCGCCCAGGCATACTACCAGCTCCGGCTCGATCGCCGTCAGCTCTGCCTCGAGCCAAGGCCGGCATGCTGAAATCTCAATGCCGGTCGGCTTCGCGTGAATGCGCCGCTTTCCCCGCTCGACAAATTTGAAGTGCTTAACGGCGTTGGTCACGTAAATCTTATCGCGATCGAGGCCCGCCTCATGCATCGCTTTGCTCAATAATCGTCCCGAAGGCCCAACAAAGGGATGCCCCTTCCGGTCTTCATCATCGCCCGGCTGTTCGCCCACCATCACTACCTGGGAATCCCGCGGCCCTTCGCCGAAGACCACCTGCGTTGCGTGCGCATATAAATCGCACCCTCGGCACCCGCGCGCCGCGTACGCCAGCGCCGTCAAGTCACTCGTTACCGGCACCCATGGAAGGGCTGACGTTTTGGTTGCCATCACGCGGTCGCTTCATTTGACTGTTCGCCCGCACTCGCCTGATTCAGCCGCTCAATCGCTTGCGAATCCAGCTCGAGGCCGACCGCTTTGGTCAACTCATGCAACTGCTCCACGCTAGTCGCGCTCGCAATAGGCGCAGCGATCGTCGGTTGCGCGGCCAGCCATGCCAGCGCTATCTGAGCCGGTTTCGCGTGGTACTGCTTCGCTATCTCGTCCAGGGCGTCCAGAATCCGCAACCCGCGCGGATTGAGATAGTTCTTGACCTTCGGCGCCCGAGCTTTGTTCCCGAGGTCTTTCTCCGATCGGTATTTCCCCGTGAGAAAACCCGAAGCCAGGGAATAATACGGAATCACTCCCAGCCCGGCCTGCCGGCACAGCGGCTGAAGTTTGGTCTCGAAACCAGCCCGGTTATACAGGTTATATTCCGGCTGCAACGATTCATAGCGCGGCCACCCGTTCTGCCCGCTCACCTTCAACGCCTCATCCAGCCTCTCGGCGCTGTAGTTTGACGCCCCGATGGCAGTGACCTTCCCTTCCTTCATCAGCTCCGCAAATGCCCCGAGTGTCTCTTCAAGCGGCGTATTGGGATCATCCTTGTGCGTCTGGTATAGGTCGATGTAATCTGTTTGGAGACGTTTCAGTGAATCCTCAGCGGCCTGCTTGATATAGGCCCTGGACAATCCCGCCTTTCCCGGCCCCATCTCTAATCCAACTTTCGTCGCGACAAACACCCGCTGCCGTTTGCCGCTTCGCTTCAGCCACTTGCCGATAATCGTTTCCGATTCTCCGCCACGGTTCCCCGGCGCCCATGCCGAGTAGATATCCGCTGTGTCGACAAAGTTGAAGCCCGCCCCAACGAATGCATCGAGCACCGCGAACGAAGTCGTTTCATCCGCCGTCCATCCAAAAACGTTTCCGCCCAAAGCGAGCGGTGCAATCTCCAGTCCGGAGTCGCCAAGTCTGCGTTTATTCATCAGTGCCTCAAAGGTTAGATGACCGGCAGGCCGAATTAGGCACGGCTGATGATAAAATCAGACCCGAATTCCTGACGCATCCATCTCTTATGCATCTTAGAAGAATGTTTTTTCTCCTGGCAGTATTGATTGGAACCGGCCTCCTGCTGCTGGCGCAGCCGGAAGATACCAGCCAATTCACCGTGCCCGTTACCTATTACACGCTTCCGAACGGCCTGCGCGTCGTCCTCTCGCCGGATCACACGGCGCCCACCGTCGTCACCGCCGTCTACTACCGAATCGGCTTCCGAATCGAACCCAAGGATCGAACCGGTTTTGCGCATCTGTTCGAACACATGATGTTCCAGGGCTCCAAGAATCTGGGCAAGATGCAGTTTATCCGGCTGGTGCAGCAGAATGGCGGAACCCTTAACGGAAGCACGCGTTTCGATTTCACCAATTATTTCGAGTTGCTCCCATCTAACAAGCTCGAAACCGCCTTATGGGCGGAAGCCGACCGCATGAAGGGTTTGGCCATCACGGACGAAAATCTCAAGAATCAACAGGGTGTCGTAGGGAATGAGGTGAAGGTGAACGTCTTGAACCGTCCCTACGGCGGCTTCCCATGGCTGTGGATGCCTCAATATGCGAATACCAACTGGTACAACGCGCATAACTTTTACGGGGAGTTAAAGGATATCGAGGCAGCCAAGCTCGAAGAAGTCCAGAAATTCTTCAAGACGTATTACGCTCCCAATAACGCAGCGTTGGCAATCGTCGGAGACTTTGAGCCGGATGCGGCCAAAGCGATGGTCGAAAAATATTTCGGGCCGATTCCGAAGTCGGATATTCCCGCCGTTCCCGATCTTGCGGAGCCCCGGCAGGAGAAGGAAATTACGGCTACGCGAAAAGATGCCTTGGCAAACCGTCCCGCTTTGGCCTTCGCTTATCATATGCCGCCGCGTAATTCGCCCGAGTATTATGCCATGGGCCTTCTCGATCAGATGCTGGTCGAGGGCGATGACAGCTTGTTATATGAGGAGTTAGTCAAAAAGCACGGCTATACCGGCCGACTTTCTGGCGGTATCAACGTCGACCTCGGCGATATGTTCGATTACGACGGTCCAATGCTCTGGACCACTTACTTAATTCACGATGCGAGTGTGAAGCCAGAGCAAATTATGGGCTCGGTCGACGAGGTAGTTGACTCGCTGCAATCCAAGCCGGTGGATCAAAAGTTACTCGATAGAAATCTAGTCAAGATGCGAGCTTACATATACGATTCCATGACCCAGTTTGGTGGATTTGGCCGGGCGAACATTCTCTCCTGCTTCGCGCTCTTCGATAACGATCCCTCGAAGATCAACTCCCTGGAAGCCAACTTCCGAAGCGTTACACCTGAGGTGATCCAGCGCACCGCTCGCGAATATTTGCGCAAGACAAATCGGACTGTGCTGGTCCTGGAACCCGGCGCCGCCAAGCCCGCAACTGGCTCCGTTGGAGGTGCACAATGAAACTGCGCCTCTGTCTCGCCGCCGCCGCTTGCGCCCTGGCTTTCGGCCAACAGAAGGAGCAGCCTCCGGAAGGCGGCCCGCCCAAGCCGTTCCACCTCGCACCAACCGAAGACTTCACTCTCGCGAACGGCATGCGGGTGACTCTCGTTCCCTATGGCGTAGTCCCCCGAGTGGCCATACGCGCCTTCGTCGCTGCTGGTGGAGTGGACGAAGCGGCGAATCAAATCTGGCTGTCGCGCCTGACTGGCCTGCTGATGAAGGAAGGCACCAAGTCGCGCTCGGCTGAGCAGCTTGCGCAGGAAGCCGCCGATACTGGTGGCCAGCTCGAAATCGAGCCCGGCGACGAATTCACTAGTGTCGGCGGTGTGGCGCTCTCCGATCATGCAACGCAATTCATTGCGCTCGTCGCGGACGTGCTGATGAACCCCTCTATGCCCGCTTCCCAGACCGCCAGGTTGAAAGCGGACCTGTCGCGCGAACTCGCGGTCGCGAAAACTCAAACCGACGACTTGGCGCGCGAACGCTTTCTGCAAACGCTCTATCCGAACAGCCCATACGGCCGGATCTTCCCAACCGAGAGCGAGCTCCAAGGCTACACCGCCGCGGATGCGCAAACGTTTTATCGCGCAAATTTCAGCCCGGCGCGCACCCATCTCTATGTCGCGGGCAAGCTGGATCCGGGCCTTCGCGCTGCCATCCGAACCGATTTTGAAGCGTGGCCCAAAGGCGCGCAACCATCGTCTGTTTCGGCGAACGCCGTCAGAAGCCGCTCCTTTGCCATGATCGACCGGCCCGGCGCTGCTCAATCCACTCTCTACATCGGTCTGCCTGTTGCCGATCCCACCAGCCCGGATTACGTCCCACTCGATGTCACTAATACCTTGCTCGGCGGCTCCTTTGTGTCGCGCATCACTTCGAACATCCGCGAGCAGAAAGGTTACACGTATTCGCCGCGCAGCCAGATCGGGACGCGCACTCACTTGGCCTATTGGGTGGAAACCGCGGACGTCACCACCTCGGTAACCGGCCCGTCGATGAAGGAAATTTTTTCCGAAATCGACCGACTGCGCAAGGAACCGCCCTCCGAACCCGAGCTGAAGGGTATTCAAACTTATCTTGCGGGGTTATTCGTGCTAAGAAACACGCTCAGCCCAGACGCCGTTATTGGACAACTGCACTTTGTCGACTTGCAGGGATTGAACCGCTCTTTTCTCTCCGACTACGTGCAAAAAGTTCTGGCTGTAAAGCCGCAGGACGTTCAGGGCATGACTGAGAAGTATCTCGTTCCAAGCAAGATGACGATTGTGGTCGTCGGAGATAAGTCGAAGATCGCGGACCAGGTGCAGCCCTATCAGACTGCCTCTCCGTAGTTCCTGACTCGGCATGATATACTCCCGCGCTAGGTACATCTGATGCGAACTCTTCAGTGGGCACTCACGGCGGCAAGCGTCTCGGCCGCACTTCTTTTTATGACCGGCTGCTCGTCGAATCCGCACGCGCCGTCCGAGAAATACATTCTGGTCGCGGATAACACTAAGATTGCTTATTGGCAGACAGCGCTGCAGGGCCTCACGCGCGCCGTAAGCGAGATGGGCGTGAAGGGCGAGATGCAAGGTCCGGATGGGCACGATCCCAACGGCGAGCATGACGCCTTCAAAAGAGCGCTGGCAGAGAAACCAGCCGGTATCTTGGTATCGGCAACCGATGCCAAAATCTTGGGGCCGGACATTGATTCCGCCGTGGGGCAAGGCATACCGGTACTGACGATCGATTCCGATGCACCCGACAGCAAGCGATTGTTTTTCGTCGGTACGGACAACTTCAACGCCGGCTCCATCGGAGGCAAACTCGCCGCCAAACTGATCGGCGGTAAAGGAAGCGTCGTGATCTTCACCATCGAAAGCCAAGCCAATTTGAAGGACCGCCTGAACGGCTATAAGGCTGCATTCGCGGAGCATCCCGGCATCCAAATTATGCAGACCATCGACATGAACGGCAACTCGGACATCGCCTTCGATAGCGCAAAGAAGCTACTCGATAGCAAGGCGAAAGTGGACGCGTTCATTTGCCTCGAAGCGCTGGCCTGCCCGGCCGTAGCCGACGTGGTCAATCGCGCGAACATGGGTGGAAAAGTAAACATCATCGCCATGGATACCGACCCGGGCACTTTGGACTGGATCAAGAAAGGCGTGATCTCCGCCACCATTGCGCAAAAGCCTTGGACCATGGCCTACTATGGCGCCAAATTGGTGGCGGATCTGCACCTGCATCCACCGAAACCGCTGGATGGCAACTGGAAGGAGAATTCCTTCGCGCCGGTTCCTCAGTTTGTCGACACGGGAACATTCGTGGTCGACAAGAACAACGTCGGAAGCTTGTCCCAGCAGCCCGGCGGCGGCCAATAACCTTCCAAGCGGCAGCGTCCTGCCGCTGCGTATCAACTGACTCTGATGCGCTTAGCTGAGATCTTCGCCTCGTAAGTTCCGATTTTGTTGCCTTGAGTGTCGTAGACATCCTCGATTGAGGTGCCGTGATAGGTGTCGCAATCCGGATCGAGCGTCAATGTCTCATGAATGATCACGACTCCAAGCAGATTACCGTTGGTATCGAAGTACCAGGACGGATGCTTGAGCTTGATTGTGAGAGGACCCGTCTTCTCCCAAACGCCGAGGCAGACGTTGTCGGTGATCGGGTTGCTTTGATCGACCAGAATTTCGGTGCCGTCGCTATGGAACGCGTCGAATCCCTCATCGATAACCTGGCCGTCGGCGATCAGCTTGGTGTCCCAGAGGCCGACGAAGCTATGCGACACGTTCTTGGTCTCAGCGGTTGCCGCCAGCGCGGACAGATCCGCCGCGAGCGGAGACGCGATCTGAGGCTTGGCCCCCGCAGACATGGTGCAAGCGCTTGCCGGGCGGCCTGTGAATAGAAGAGACGCAGCGGCTAATGTGGCCGATGCGAACACTATGTTTTTCATTCGATACATTGGTTTCTCCTTGGGTGTTCCCGAATGGCAGAATGCCTCAGAACTGCGATAAAGTCTTGAAAACAGCCCTTAGAATCTTTTAAAAACTTTTAGGGCGCTCTCATGGTTCCGGGAACAAAGGGGATGTATGAGTTCGGGCCGTATCGGCTCGACGCCACGCGGCGCACTTTGAGCCGTGGCGAAGAACCGCTAGCACTCACTTCCAAGGTCTTAGACACGCTATTGGCGCTAGTCACGAATCGCCACCGGGTCCTGCTGAAGGACGAACTGATGAAGTTGGTCTGGCCGGACAGCTTCGTCGAAGAGGTGAACCTGGCGCAGAACGTCTCGGCTCTCCGTAAAATCCTGGGCGAAAGCCCGGGCCAGAATCGCTACATCGCCACCATTCCCGGCAAGGGCTACCGCTTTGTGGGGGAGGTTCGGGGGGACGCGGCGCCTTCGCTAGCCCAGCCCGCACGGCGTCGCTCCAGGGCGGCGTTTGTCGCGACCTGTTTGTTCGCAGCGTTGGCCGCCTCCGTGTACATCGTCGGCATAGCCGGAAAGCGAACGACCACATTCTCCAGGCCTAGGTCGCTTGCTGTGCTGCCGTTCCGGTCACTGGACAAGCAGAACAGCGACGATCACTTAGGGCTCGGGATGACGGATGCCGTGATCACGAAGCTCACGAATGTGCGAGCGCTGGTAGTTCGTCCCACCAGCGCGGTTCTGCGCTATGCCGACGGCGCGACCGATCCGGCAAAGGCTGGACACGAGCTGGCCGTTGAATCGCTGCTGGATGGCAAGGTTCAGAAATCCGGCGACCGCATCCGGGTCACAGTCCAACTGGTCCGGGTTGATGATGGGCGGCCGCTGTGGGCGCAGACCTTCGATGACAAGTTCACCGATATTTTCTCCATGGAAGATTCGATCTCCGAGCAAGTTGCGCATGCCCTGGCGGTGAAATTTGGCGGCGAGGAGCAGAAGGAGTTGGCGCGCCACTACACGGACAATATCGAAGCCTACCGCGACTACGTCCAGGGCCGCTACTTCGAGTTTCAATTTACACCTGGAGGACTGAACCAGGCGCTTCGGGAGTTCGATCGGGCGATCGAGCTGGATCCGAGCTACGCGTTGGCCTATGCCGGCTTGGCCGATGCCTACACGACGGCCTCCGATTGGGTGCTGCCGCCGCGCGAAGCGCTGCCAAAGGCGGAATCCGCCGCCCGCAAAGCGCTCGTGTTCGATGACCAGCTAGCGGAAGCGCACGCCGCGCTCGCACACGCCCTGCTGCACGGTTGGAAGCTGCAGGCTTCCGGCCAGGAGTTCCGGCGCGCCCTGAGCCTCAACCCGAACAATACCTCGTTTTACTTTGCTTACAGCGAATATCTTGCCGATACGGGGCGGGAGGACGATGCCATTGCGGAGTTAAACAAAGCGCTGCAGCTTGATCCTCTTTCGCCGGAGATCAACGGGATGCTCCTCTGGCCCATGTATTTGAACCGCGACTACGACGGCGCATTGGCGGCCTGTGAAAAAACGATCAAACTGTATCCCGATAACTGGATGGCGCACTGGTGGGGCGGTGTCGCCTATCTGATGAAGCGTCAATTTCCCCTCGCTTTCGCGGAGTTGAGCAAAGCGCGGGCGCTGAACCCCGATTCCACGGGAACCGTCTCCAGCCTGGCGGCGGCCTACGCCTTATCTGGAAATCGTCGAGAGGCCGAGAAGCTGTTAACCGAGTTGATGAGCCGCAGATCGAAACAATATGTTTCGCCGATGGACATTGCGGCCATCTATCACGCGTTGGGTGAGAAAGACGAGATGTTCCGATGGCTCAACAAAGCCTTTGACGATGAATCGGAGATGCTGATCGTGCTTCAGTATGACCCGCAATGGGACGACCTGCGGAGCGATCCTCGGTTTCAGGAGCTAGTTCGAAGAGTTCATCGGGATACGTCGGCAGAAAAAATTTGAAATTTCTCTGCCTCTCGGCGTTTCAATTCGAGGCCCAGGCCCGGACGCGACAGATTGGGTTTCAGATTGCCGTTGACCGGTTTGATGGCTCCTTCGAAAATCATCTGCTCGATGCGCGCATGATCGTGGAAGTACTCGACATTGATGGCCGGAACTAATGCGCAACACAGCGTCGCATGCACCGAAGGCGAGGTATGCGCGGAGAGCGGGAAGTGATAGGTCTCGCAGACGTTACCGATTTTCAGAAAGTTTGTGACTCCGCCGCAGCGTGTCACGTCGGCTTGCAACACGTCGACGGCTTGCGCTTCGAGCAGCAGGCGCGCGTCGTCGAGCACGTAGATGTATTCGCCCGCCGCGATGTTCATGATGGCAGGCGCACGCTCGACCATCAGATGCAGGCCCACGCGATCGTCGGAAGTCACCGGCTCCTCGAACCAAGTAACACCCAGGCCGCCGAACTGCTGCGCCTTGTGCAGCGCCTGCTTGCGCGTGTAGGCGCCGTTGGCGTCGACGAACAGCTCTGCGCGGCCGTTTAGCGCCTTCTGTACCGCCGTCACCCGCGGCACATCTTGATCGGGATGCCGGCCGATCTTCATCTTGACAAAGCGAAGACCGTCGGAAGCCCAGCCGGTGAGTTGATCGATGAGCTGCTTCTCGCTATAGGAAGTGAAGCCTCCGCTGCCATAAGCGGGAATGTCGTCCCGCATTTTGCCCAAGATGCTGAGTAGAGGACGATCGAGCAGGCGAGCTTTCAAATCCCAGAGACAGTTATCGATCGCGGAAATGGCAGACGAGACCAGACCGGGCCGGCCCCAATTGCGAACTTCAATATCGAGCGCGGAATGGATAGCCGCGATGTCGAAAGCGTCTCTCCGCAAAACTACTTTGTCGATGAGCTCCTGCGCGACATGGGCTGCAGCGGCATTGGCGTAGGCGAAGCCGAGACCGGTGATCCCGGCCGCGATTAATTCGACGATGACGACGCTAGTCGAGTCCCAGACCGCGGTACCGTCCGATTCGTTGGGTTGATCAGTCGGAATACGAAGCGCTGTGACTCGGCCCGATTTGATAGCGGCGTCAGACGAGCTCACGGATCTTGTCTTTCGCGATAGTGGCGGCGATCTTCTCCCAATCCTTGGTGCCGCGCGCCATTGACTCCGCGAAGTGGATCGCCTGTTTGGCATTCACCTTGGCGGGCATCGGCGGTTCGTTCTGATCCACGACCGCTTCGATCAGGGCCGGCCCTTGAACCGACAACGCGCTATCGATGATGCTGCCGCATTCCGACGCGGTGTTGATGGTGAAAGCGGCGACCCCAAAGCCGCGAGCGACAGTGGCGAAATCGATCGGCTGGAGATCGCACTCATATTCCGGATTGC
>Ga0335074_10004041_pt1 | contig 20201 bp, 21 predicted proteins | sample Lox_Sample_23_FD_206715 | JGI IMG/M metagenome (GOLD analysis project Ga0335074, IMG submission 206715) | Soil microbial communities from Loxahatchee National Wildlife Refuge, Florida, United States - Lox_Sample_2.3 | ecosystem: Environmental > Terrestrial > Soil > Wetlands | place: USA... | reverse complement strand
AGCGCCGCACCCTCCTGATCGATCTCGATCCGCAAGGCAACGCCACGATGGGCTGCGGCGTGGACAAGGCGCAGATCGAGCGAGGCAGCTGCGAGGCGTTGCTCGGGGAGTGCGATACCGCGAGCGCCCTCGTCACCATCCAGCCGGCTGCTTTCAGCCTCCTGCCGGCCAATCAGGATCTCACCGCCGCGGAAGTGAGGCTGCTCACGATGCTCACCGGCCGCGAGACCAAGCTGCGCACCGCGCTCAAGCCCATTCGCGAGTCGTTCGACGTGATCCTCGTGGACTGCCCGCCCGCGCTCAATATGCTGACGGTGAACGCCCTCGTCGCCGCCGATAGCGTGCTCATCCCGATGCAGTGCGAGTACTACGCGCTCGAAGGACTCTCCGCGCTCCTCGCGACGATCGAGCAGATTCGCGCGGTGAATCCCGATCTCGAGATCGAGGGGATCCTGCGCACCATGTTCGATCCACGAAACAACTTGACCAACGAGGTGAGCGCGCAGCTGCTCATGCATTTCCCCGACAAGGTCTTTCGCACCATCATTCCGCGCAACATCCGTCTCGCCGAGGCACCGTCGTTCGGCAAGCCCGTGCTGTTGCACGACCGGGAGTCGCGTGGGGCGCTCGCCTACCTCGCGCTCGCGGGCGAGATGATCCGCCGGGAGGAGGAGCAGCGGTCTGCCGAGCCACTATCGGCCAGGGTGAGCGACAGCGCCGACGAGCCGGCGCAGGTCACGAACGACGGTACGGGCACGGCGGGGCCCCGGACGCTCGCCGCTGCGGACAGCGCCCCGAGCGCGAGTGCCTCGGCCCGCAACGGTCGCGATTCGCTATGATCCGCGCCCATGATGCAGAAGAAGCCTAGCCTCGGCCGAGGGCTCGAGGCTCTCATGGGTCACGCGATCACCCGGCCCACGGCGGCGGGTGGCCAACCCGCCGCGGCGAGCGGCGAGGAGCTCGCCAAGCTGCCGCTCGACCGGCTACAGCGCGGCCGTTATCAGCCTCGCATGGATCTGCGCCCCGAGACCCTGCAAGAGCTTGCGGACTCGATCAAGGCACAGGGTGTCGTCCAGCCCATCGTCGTACGGCCGATCGACGGAGCCTCGGCGTTCGAGCCGCAACGCTACGAGATCATCGCCGGGGAGCGCCGTTGGCGCGCCGCACAAATGGCCGGTCTCACGGAGATTCCGGCGCTCGTGCGACGCATCGCCGACGATGCGGTGATCGCCGTCGCCCTGATCGAGAACATCCAGCGGGAGAGCCTCAATCCCCTCGAGGAGGCCCGTGCGCTCGACCGCCTCGTGCGGGAGTTCCAGATGACGCACCAGCAGGCGGCCGATGCGGTCGGACGCTCGCGCGCCGCGGTCAGCAATCTGCTGCGGCTCCTCGATCTTGCGCCGGAGCTCTCGGAGCTCCTCGAGAAGCGCGAGCTCGAGATGGGTCATGCGCGCGCCTTGCTCGCGCTTTCCACCCGCAGGCAGCAGGCCGAGGTCGGGGCCCTCGTCGCGAAGAAGGGCATCTCCGTGCGCGAGACCGAGGCGATCGTGCGCCGGCTGGTCGCGCCGGCCAAGGCGCCCGGAGCTGCGGGCGCTGCGGCTTGCGACCCCGACGTGGAGCGTCTCGAGCGGGATCTCGCGGAGAAGCTCGCCGCGAAGGTGACGATTCGCCACGCGAGCACCGGCAAGGGGAAGCTGATCGTGGACTACAACAGTCTCGAGGAGCTCGAGGGAATTCTCGCGCACATCCAGTGACCGCGCGCGGTGCCTACCGTCCGAGGAGACGCACCTCGCGCTGCGGCACGGCAATCACGACGCCGTGCCTGTGCAACGATTCGAGCAGGGCGCGGTTGATCTCACCCGTGGCGGCGAGGTAATCCCGCACGCTCACCCAGGGACGCACCGCGATCTTCACGGCCCAGTCATCCAGCGAGGCCGCCTGCACGATGGGCGGCGGCTCCTGGAGGATGCGCGCATTTCCCCGCAGCACCTCGTTGATCAGCGCCACCGCGGCACCGAGATCCGTGTCGTAGGAGACACCGACCGTGAGATCGATCTGCCGGATCGCGCCGAAGTTGTGGAGGATCTCCCCGACGATCTTGCGATTGGGGATCACCACGTGCGAGCGGTCGAGATGGACGAGCGTCGTGCTGAAGAGCGTGATGCGATCGACCTGTCCCTCCTCGGCGACGATCGAGATGTACTCCCCGACTCGAAAGGGTTTCGAGAAGAGAATGGAGAGTCCGGCGACGACGTTGCTGAGCACGCCCTGTGTCGCGAGCGCGAGGCCCGCGCCGATGACGCTCAGCCCGGCGATGAGCGGCAGCAGCTGGACCCCGAGGTTTTGCAGCGCGAGGATCCCGAACAGGCTGAACGTGAGCACCGCCGCGACACGCGCGAGCAGCTCCCGGAGCGGCGGCTCGAGGTCCATCCGGGTGAGACGCCGGCCCAGCCAGCGACTCACCCAGCGGCTGGCGGACACGCCGGCGACGAGAATCACGGCCGCGACGAGCACCTTGGGTCCGAACTGGATGGCCAGGTCGAGGAGCCTGCTCTTCACCTGGCCGATCGACGCAAGCGGCTCGTTCATCGGCGTTCGCTCCCCCTGGCGGCTCGGCGCATTCTAGCGGTACCTCGGCGTTGCGCGGCGCGATTGCCGTGCCGCGCCCGCGGGGGATCGCTCGTATGGCGTTTTCGACCGCGCCTCTCTATAATTCCGCCGCTTTTTCGCACGGGTGCGTAAGTGCCCGTCGAACAAAGTAAAAAGCCGAGCCCATTCCTATTCCTCTTCCGGAGCGCGAAGCGGTTTCGCAGAGCGCGGCAAGGCGCCGACCCGCCACGTCCTGGAGTGACACGCTCGCGTGGGGGATCGGACTTCGAGCGTGTCACCTAAACTCGCGAGGTTTTGAAGTAGGTGGCGGTCACCATCGAGCTGCCCGATGTGCGGCGGCTGGCGTTGCGCTTCGTGCGGGCGCAGGCGCTTGTCACGCTGCTCGCGGCCGCGGCGTGCCTCGCGCTCGCAGGTCCGCGGGCTGCGATTTCCGCGCTGCTCGGCGGCGGCGTCAGCACCGCCGGAAGTCTGGCGATGGCGCTGGTCGCGTTTCGGCGCGACGCCCCCCCCAACGCCGTGTCGATGCTGGCCGGGCTGCTGGTCGGTGAGGCTGCGAAGCTGCTCGTGGTGGTGATGCTGTTCGTGCTGGTGCTGACGTTGATGAAGGTCGCGCCCGTCCCCATGTTGAGCGCGTACGTGGCGACCTTCCTGGTGTACTGGTGGGTGTTCACCGGCGAGCGGCGCGCAAGCGGGGGCGCACTCTCCGGACGGGAGATGCGGTAGAGATATGTTGCTGCGATACCTCACGGGTGAGGCTGCGAATCCCAACGAATACATCCTGCACCATCTGACTTTCCTGACGAACGGAAAGCCGCAGGGCATCCTCGACTTCGCGGTCGTCAATCTCGACAGCGTGTTCTTCTCGGTGCTGCTCGCGGTGGTATTCGGCGGCACCTTCTACGCGGCGGCACGCCACGCCGGCACGGGCAATCCGAGCAAGTTCCGCAATTTCGTCGAGTTCGTGGTCGAGAACGTCGATGACCAGGTGCAGAGCATCTTCCACGGCAAGAGCAAGCTGATCGCGCCGCTCGCGCTCACCATCTTTTGCTGGGTATTCCTCTTCAACGCCTTCGACGTGCTGCCGCTCGATCTTCTGCCGGATGCGGCCGGCGCCGCGGGCGTCGCTCATCTGCGCATCGTGCCGAGCACGGATCTCAACGTGGTGTTCGGCCTGTCGCTCACCGTGTTTCTGCTCATCGTTTTCTACAGCATCAAGATGAAGGGCGTGATCGGCTTCCTCGCGGAGTTCGCTCTGAATCCGCTGCGCGTGTCGAATCCCATCGGGCAGGCGGCGGTCGCTCCCTTCAACATCGTGGTGGAGTTTGCCTCGTTCCTGGCGCGTCCGGTGTCGCTCGCGCTGCGACTCTACGGCAACATGTTCGCCGGCGAGATGGTCTTCATTCTGATCGCGCTGCTGACGCTCACCAAGGGCTTCGCGGGACTCGCCACGGTCGGCGGCTGGCTCGGCACCGTCGGCTCGCTCCTCCTGGGCGTCGTGTGGTCGGGCTTCGACTTGTTCATTGGATTTCTGCAGGCCTTCATATTCGCGATACTGACGGTCGTGTACCTGGCGCAGGCATCCGAGACGCACCAATGATCACGAACGTTCTGGCAACCGTCGATTTCGTACTGAGGAGAGTTTGATGGATAACATTGGACACATCGAGGCAATGACCGTGCTCGCCGTCGGCATCATCTTCGGCATGGGCGCGTTCGGCACGGCGATCGGCTTCGGGCTGCTCGGTGGGCGCTTCCTGGAAGGCATGGCGCGCCAGCCCGAGCTCGCTCCCGCGCTGCTCGGGCGCGCATTCATCTTCGTTGCGCTCTTGGACGCGGTCACCTTCATCGGCATCGGCTTCGCGCTGTTCTTCACGTTCGCGAACCCCTTCGTTTCCGCCTATCAGGCCGTGGCGCACTGAGCCGGCGCGCCGGCGCTGGCCCACGGCTGCATGCGGCAACGAGACGGCGTGTTGAGGAGACGCGAGTGAATATCAACTTGACGCTCGTCATCCAGATGGTGGTCTTTGCGATCCTCGTCTGGTTCACGATGAAATACGTCTGGCCGATGATTCTCGGCCCGATGGAGGAGCGCTCGCGCAAGATCGCGATGGGCCTCGCGGCCGCGGAGAAGGGGCAGCAGGAGCTCGCTCAGGCGCACACTCGCATCGAGGAGATGATCCGCGAGGCGCGCGAGCGCGCCAACCAGATCATCGACCAGGCGGAGCGTCGCGCCAACGAGATGATCGAAGCGGCGAAGCAGGCCGCCGACTCCGAAGGTCACCGCATCCTCAAGGCCGCGGAGCAGCAGATCGAGCTCGAGGCGGGGCGCGTGCGCGACCAGCTGCGCAAGGACGTGGCGCAGCTCGCGATCGATACGGCCTCGAAGCTGCTCGAGCGCGAGATCGATGCGCGCGCACACCGCGATCTCATCGACAAGCTCGCCGCGCAACTGTAGAGGGCACCCACCGAGGCACCAGACATGGCAGCAGACAAGGCGACCATCGCACGGCCCTACGCCAAGGCGGCCTTCGAGGAGGCGCAGGCCCATGGGCGGCTCGATGCGTGGGCGGGCTCGCTCGCGCTCGCCTCCCAGGTGGTGAGCGACCCGCGCGTGGCGCAGCTCATCCACGACCCGGAGGTGACGCCGCCGAGCCTCGCGCAGCTCGTGGTCGACGTGGCTGGCCCCGAGCTCGGCGAGCACGGCCGCAACTTCGTGCGGACACTCGCCGCGAATCACCGCCTGGCGTATCTGCCGGAGATCCAGGCGCTCTTCCAGGCGCTCAAGGACACGGCCGAGGGCGTCGCGGACGTGAGGATCACCTCGGCGGCGCCGCTCGACGCCGCTCAGCAGGAGACGCTCGCCGCGGCGCTCGCGCGCCGGCTGCGCCGGCGGGTGCGTCTGCACTGCGACACCGATCCGAGGCTGATCGGCGGGGCGGTGGTGCGCGCCGGGGATCTGATCATCGACGGGTCGCTCCGCGCTCGGCTCGAGCGCATGGCGTACGAGCTCACCGCGTGAGCCGCATCTTCGGGGCTTGAGCCCACAAAGGACCGCATCATGGCCATCAAGGCAACCGAGATCAGCGATCTCATCAAGCAACGCATCGAGAGCTTCAAGCCCGCGACCGAGGCGCGCAACGTCGGCACGATCGTCTCGCTGACCGACGGCATCTGCCGCATCTACGGTCTCGCGGACGTGCGCTACGGAGAGATGCTCGAGTTCCCGGGCAACACCTTCGGCCTGGCGCTCAACCTCGAGCAGGACTCGGTCGGCGCCGTGGTGCTCGGCGACTACGAGCACCTCTCGGAGGGGGACACGGTCAAGACCACCGGCCGCATCCTCGAGGTGCCCGTCGGCCACGGACTGCTCGGGCGCGTGGTCGACTCGCTCGGCCGCCCGCTCGATGACCAGGGTCCGATCAAGGCCGATCACAACGCGCCCATCGAGCGGGTGGCGCCGGGCGTGGTGTATCGCAAGTCGGTGAGCCAGCCCGTGCAGACCGGCTACAAGGCGGTCGATGCCATGGTGCCGATCGGCCGCGGGCAGCGCGAGCTCATCATCGGCGATCGCCAGACCGGCAAGACCGCGCTCGCGGTCGACACCATCATCAATCAGAAGGAGAGCGGCATCAAATGCATCTACGTCGCGATCGGGCAGAAGCAATCCTCGATCGCGAATGTGGTGCGCAAGCTCGAGGAGCACGACGCCCTCAAGCACACGATCATCGTCGCGGCCTCCGCCTCGATGCCCGCCTCGATGCAGTACATCGCCCCCTACAGTGGCTGCACCATGGGCGAGTTCTTCATGGACGGCGGCGAGGACGCGCTGGTGATCTACGACGATCTCACCAAGCAGGCCTGGGCCTACCGGCAGATCTCCCTGCTGCTGCGCCGCCCGCCGGGGCGCGAGGCCTACCCCGGCGATGTGTTCTATCTGCACTCGCGGCTGCTCGAGCGCTCGGCGCGCGTCAACGAGACCTATATCGAGGAGATCTCCCAGGGACGCATCAAGGGCAAGACCGGCTCGCTCACGGGACTGCCCATCATCGAGACGCAGGCGGCCGACGTGACGGCCTTCGTGCCCACCAACGTCATCTCGATCACCGACGGACAGATCTTTCTCGAAAGCGACCTCTTCAACGCAGGCGTGCGCCCCGCCATGAACGCCGGCATCTCCGTGTCGCGCGTGGGCGGTGCGGCGCAGACCGGCATCATCCGCAAGCTCGGTGGCGGCATTCGTCTCGCGCTCGCCCAGTACCGCGAGCTCGCCGCCTTCTCACAGTTCGCCTCCGACCTCGATGAGTCCACGCGGCGCCAGCTCGAGCGCGGCCAGCGCGTGACCGAGGTGATGAAGCAGAAGCAGTATGCACCGATGTCGGTTGCCGAGATGGCGCTCTCGATCTACGCCGTCAACAGCGGTGCCATGGACAAGGTGGAGCTCAAAAAGGTGCAGGCGTTCGAGGCGGCGCTGCAATCCTTCGCGAAGAGCACCGCGGAGCCGCTGCTCAAGGCGATCAATGCCAATCCCAATCTCACGCCCGAATTCGAGCAAGGGCTGAAGAAGCTGTGCGAGGAATTCGTGCGCACGGGCAGCTACTGAGATGCCGGGCACCAAGGAAATCCGCGGCAAGATCGCGAGCATCAAGAACACGCAGAAGATCACCCGGGCGATGCAGATGGTCGCAACGAGCAAGATGCGCCGTGCACAGGAGCACATGCGCGCCGCGCGTCCCTACGCGCAGAAGATGCGGTTGGTCATCGGCCATCTCGCCGAAGCCGAGCCCGACTATCCTCATCCGTTCCTGCTCGAGCGCGCCGTGCAGGCCGTCGGGCTCATCGTGGTGAGCACCGACCGCGGCCTCACCGGCGGCCTCAACGTCAATCTCTTTCGCCAGGTGCTCGCGACCGTGCGCGAGTGGCAGCAACAGGCGAAGGAGGTGAGCTTGTGTCTGATCGGCGCGAAAGGCGTCGGCTTCTTCCGCCGCCTGCGCCTGCCCATCCTCGCGCAGGCGACGCACCTCGGCGATCGGCCGCATGTCGCCGACCTCATCGGACCGGTCAAGGTGATGCTCGATGCCTACCGCGAGGGGCGCATCGACCGGCTGCTGCTCATCAACAATCGCTTCGAGAGCACCATGACGCAGCGCCCGGTCGCGAGCCAGCTGCTGCCCGTCCCGCGCTTCGACACGAAGGATCTGCCGGAGCACTGGGACTACATCTACGAGCCGGACGCCGCGGCGCTGCTCGAGGGGGTGCTCACGCGCTTCATCGAGTCGCAGGTCTATCAGGCGGCCGTGGAGAACGTGGCCTGCGAGATGGCCGCGCGCATGGTCGCGATGAAGAGCGCGACGGACAACGCCGGCAAGATCATCGAGGAGCTGCAGCTCGTCTACAACAAGGCGCGCCAGGCGGCGATCACCAAGGAGCTCGCGGAGATCGTGGGCGGCGCGGCGGCGATCAGTTGACAGGCTGTCGGAATTGCGAGGAATCGATCATATGGCAACGGCGACTGAAACAAACCATCGCGCGAGCAAGACCCCCGAGCGGCAGGGCGTGCAGGGCAAGATCACGCAGATCATCGGCGCGGTGATCGACGTGGAGTTTCCGCGCGATGCCGTGCCGAAGATCTACGAGGCGCTGAAGCTCGCCGATGTCGAACTGACGCTCGAGGTCGAGCAGCAGCTCGGCGACGGCATCGTGCGCACCATCGCCATGGGCTCATCCGAAGGCTTGATGCGCGGCATGACCGTGCACGCGACGGGCGCCCCGATCGAGGTGCCGGTGGGCGCCGGAACGCTCGGGCGCATCATGGACGTGCTCGGCCGTCCGATCGACGAGGCGGGTCCGGTGAAAACCACGGAGCGCTGGCCGATCCATCGCCCCGCGCCGTCCTATGCGGATCAGGCGGGCGGCCAGGAGCTGCTCGAGACGGGCATCAAGGTCATCGACCTCATCATCCCGTTCGCCAAGGGCGGTAAGGTCGGCTTGTTCGGCGGCGCCGGCGTCGGCAAGACCGTGAACATGCTCGAGCTCATCAACAACATCGCCAAGGCGCACGCGGGCCTGTCCGTGTTCGCAGGCGTCGGCGAGCGCACCCGCGAGGGCAACGACTTCTATCACGAGATGAAGGAGTCCGGAGTGCTCGACAAGGTCGCGATGGTGTTCGGCCAGATGAACGAGCCGCCGGGCAACCGGCTGCGCGTCGCGCTCACCGGGCTCACCATGGCCGAGTACTTCCGCGACGAGCGTCGCGAGGGCGGCCGCGGCCGCGACGTGCTGCTGTTCATCGACAACATCTATCGCTACACGCTCGCCGGAGTCGAGGTGTCGGCCCTGCTCGGGCGCATGCCCTCGGCGGTCGGCTACCAGCCGACGCTCGCCGAGGAGATGGGCGTGCTGCAGGAGCGCATCACCTCGACCAAGACCGGCTCGATCACCTCCATCCAGGCGGTGTACGTGCCCGCCGACGATCTCACGGACCCCTCACCCGCGACCACCTTCGCGCACCTCGATGCGACCGTGGTGCTCGATCGGCAGATCGCGGCGCTCGGCATCTACCCGGCCGTGAACCCGCTCGACTCGACCAGCCGCCAGCTCGATCCGCTGGTCGTCGGCCAGGAGCACTACGACACCGCGCGCGGCGTGCAGGCGGTGCTGCAGCGGAACAAGGAGCTGCAGGACATCATCGCCATCCTCGGCATGGACGAGCTGTCCGAGGACGACAAGCTCACCGTGTACCGCGCGCGCAAGATCCAGCGCTTCCTCTCGCAGCCCTTCAGCGTCGCACAGGTGTTCACCGGGCAGGAGGGCAAGTACGTGCCGCTCAAGGAGACCATCCGCGGCTTCAAGGGGATCCTCGCGGGAGAGTACGATGCTCTGCCGGAACAGGCCTTCTACATGGTCGGCACGATCGATGAGGCGATCGCCAAGGCGAAGACGCTGCAGTAAGGTGAGTCGCGAGGACCGACACCATGGCTGAAACGAGTGCACCGACGATCCAGGTCGATATCGTGAGCGCGGAGGGGCAGGTCTTCTCGGGACCCGCCCGCGAGGTGCTCGCGCCGGCCTCCGAGGGCGACGTGGGTATCCTGCCGCGCCACGCGCCGCTGCTCACGCTTCTCAAGCCCGGCGCCGTGGTCGTGAAGACGCCCGAGGGCGAGGAGCATCCCGTCTACGTCGGCGGCGGCGTGCTCGAGGTGCAACCCCAGCACGTGATGGTGCTCGCCGACACGGCGGTCCGCGCCAGGGACATCGACGAGGCCGCCGCGCTCGCCGCCAAGCAGCGTGCCGAGGAGACGCTGCGCTCGAAGGTCGACAAGATCGAGCAGGCGGAGGCGCTCGCGGAGCTCGCGCGCGCCGTTGCGCTCCTCAAGGTCGTACAACGTCTGCGCAAAGTCCGCGGCTGACGCGCGGCTCGCGTGTGATCGTGCACCGCGCCACGCTCAACATCCTTCGCACGGTGTGGGTCGTCGGCGCGCTGAGCGGCGCGCTCGGCGCGGCCGTGGCATCGAGCCCGCTGCCCGAGGCGGAGCGCGTCATTCTCGCGGAGCAACCGCGCCGTGTTCTGGCCGAGGTGGACCACATGGCGCCGCGCGTCCCCGGCAGGCCCAACGTCTTCTTTCTGGGCCTCGCCGGCTATGGTGAGCAAGCCGTCTTTCGCAAGGAAGAGGCGCTCGCGCGGCGCACATTCGGCGAGCGCTTCGGCTCGCTCGACCGCTCGGTGGAGCTCGTGAACGACGTGCACGACCGGGAGAGCCATCCGCTCGCGACGTTCGAGAATCTGCGCGACGCGCTGCGGCTGATCGGCCGGAGGATGGACCGAGATCGGGACGTGCTGGTGCTCGTCGTCACCTCGCATGGGTCCGCGGAGGACGGCATCGCGTTGACGAACGGAGACCTCGTGGACGATGCCCTGTCGCCGCGCGACGTGCGCAAGGTGCTCGATGAGGCCGGCATCCGCTGGCGCGTCATCGTCGCCTCGGCCTGCTATGCGGGCATTTTCATCCGTCCGCTGCGCACGGACACGACGCTCATCATGACGGCCGCCGATGCGCGGCACAGCTCCTTCGGGTGCGCCGACGATCGCGATCTCACGTACTTCGGCGAGGCGCTCATCCACGACGCGCTGCCCGGGGCGTGCTCGCTCGAGGACGCCTTCGCGAGCGCTCGCCGCATCATCCGGCGCCGCGAGAGTGATGAGGGCGAGGTTCATTCGAACCCGCAGCTCTACGTCGGGTCGCACATGCGCGCGAAGCTCGCGGCGCTCGACCACGTGCCGACGGCGACCTGCGCCGGGCCGCAACGCGCACCCTCGCACCACTCGCGGGCCGCCACGTGACGCCGCGACGCTCGCAGCCGTCCGCTCACCGCGCGCGTCCGCGGCCCGGCGCTCGAACGACCCGTCGCTCGAGTCGCTCGCCGTCGGGCGGTTCGCTCGCCGTCGTGATCCTCGCCGCCGGCCAGGGCAAGCGGATGAACTCCGATCTACCGAAGGCACTGCAACCGCTCGCGGGGCGGGCGTTGCTCCAGCACGTCGTCGACACGGCGCGCGCGCTCGAGCCTGCCGCCATTCACGTCGTCTACGGGCACGGCGGCGAGCGCGTGCGCGAGGCCCTGCGCCACGAGCCCCTCTCGTGGGTGCCGCAGACCGAGCTGCTCGGGACCGGACACGCGCTGCTGCAGGTCGCGCCGGCGCTGCGCGATGAGCAGCGGGTGCTCGTGCTCTACGGGGACGTGCCGCTGATCACAGTGGCGACCCTGCGCCGCCTGCTCGACCTGGCGCAGGCCGATGGGGTCGCACTGCTCACGGCGCTGCCCGGCGACCCGAGCGGCTACGGGCGAATCGTTCGCGACGCACGCGGACGGGTGCGCCGGATCGTCGAGGAGCGGGATGCTACGAAGCGCGAGCTCGGGATACGCGAGTGCAACACCGGCGTGCTCGCGGCGCCCGCGCGGCGCTTGAAGGGTTGGCTCGCGCGCTTGACGAACGCGAACACGCAGCGCGAGTACTACCTGACCGATGTCATTGCGATGGCCGTGCGAGAGCGGGTTCCCGTGCGCCCCCTGGCCGCGCCGGACGCGACGGAGGTCCTCGGCGTGAATGACAAGGCGCAGCTCGCGCAGGTCGAGGCCACCCATCGTCGCAGGCGGGCGAGCGAGCTCCTGGCTGCCGGTGTGACGGTCCTCGACCCGGAGCGCCTCGACGTGCGTGGCAGCGTTCAGGCCGGGCGCGACGTCGTGCTCGATGTGAGCATCATCCTCGAGGGTCAGGTGAGGCTCGGGGACCGCGTGCGGATCGGACCGTACTGCATCATTCGCGACGCCGAGATCGGCGCAGACACCGAGATTCTCGGCAACTGCGTGATCGACCGCGCCGTCATCGGCCCGGGTTGCCGCATCGGGCCGTTCGCGCGCTTCCGGCCGACCTCGACGCTCGCGCGCGACGTGCACGTCGGCAACTTCGTCGAGGTCAAGAACTCGCGGATGGGCGCCGAATCGAAGGCCAATCATCTGTCCTACGTGGGCGATGCGACGGTCGGCGCCCACGTGAACATCGGCGCCGGCACCATCATTGCGAACTACGATGGCGCGAACAAGCACCTCACCACGATCGAGGACCACGTGCATACGGGTTCCAACAGCGTGCTCATCGCTCCGATCACCGTCGGGGCAGGGGCGACCATCGCGGCGGGATCGACCGTGACGCAGCAGGTGCCTGGCGGCAAGCTCACAATCGCGCGTGCCCGGCAGACCACGATCGAGGGCTGGCAACGCCCCCGAAAGCGGACGCCCTGACTCGAGCCGCCGCGGGGCGCCGCGCGCTCTAGCCTGTGCGCCCCGCGCCGCGGATGCGCTCGAGAAGCGCGGACGTGGACTTCTCCGGCACGAGCGGCACGAGCGCGACGCGGCCGCCACTCGATTCGACGAGCTCGCGTCCGACGATCTGGTCGGGGCGGTAGTCGGCGCCTTTGACGAGCACGTGCGGCCGCACCGCTTGCAACGTCTCGAGCGGGGTGTCCTCGTCGAAGATCGTCACCGCATCCACGAAGCTGAGCGCGGCGAGCAGCGCGGCGCGCTCGGCCTGCGGCACGAGCGGCCGCTCCGGACCCTTGAGGCGCCGCACCGACTCGTCGCTGTTGATCGCGAGCACCAGCACATCGCCGAGCTTCGCGGCGCTCTCGAGCAGCGCGAGGTGGCCCGCGTGCAGCAGATCGAAACACCCGTTCGTGAACACGACGCGCTTGCCCGTCATGCGCCAGGACGCCGCTCGCGCCGCGAGGGCCTCGCGCGGCAGGATCTTCTCGCCCGGCCGGGAGGAAAGTGCGTTGCGGATGTCCTGGACATCGACCGCGACCGCTCCGACCTGCCCGACCGAGACGCCGGCGGCCGCGTTCGCGATCTGCACCGCCGGAAGGAGCGCCGCTTGCGCGGCGAGCGAGACCGTGAGAACGGCAATCGCCGTATCGCCCGCGCCCGTCACGTCGTACACCTCGTGCTTGGCGGCCGGGACGCCGATGTGAGGTCCATCGACGGGCACGAGCAGCATGCCGCGATCGCCGAGCGTCACGATCATGGCTTCGAGCCCCGCGGCCTCGGCGAGCCGGCGCGCCGCGGCGGCGATGGACTCGACATCGTCCGGGCCGAATGTCTGGCCGGCCGCGGCTTCGAGCTCACGGAGGTTCGGCGTGATCAACGTCGCGCCGCGGTAGCGTGCGAAGTCCCGGCTCTTGGGGTCGACGACGATGGGCTCGCGGCCGCGGCGTTGCAGCAGTGCGCCGATCGTCCCGGGCGCGAGGACGCCCTTGGCGTAATCGCTGAGGATCACGGCATCGGGGCGCGGCCCTTCCTCGAGCGCCGCGATCATGCGCGCGATGTACGGCGCGGCGCACGGCGTCACGTCTTCCCAGTCGAGTCGGAGCAACTGCTGGTGGTGGCCCAGCACGCGGAGCTTGCGGGTCGTTGCGCGCTCGGGCGCCTCGATGACGGCGCGCGTGTCGATGCCCGCCGCCTCGCACAGGCTCCGCAAATGCGCGCCGGCGGCATCGGCGCCGACCACACCGGCGAGGCAAACCTCGGCACCGAGCGCCGCGACCTGGCGAGCGACATTGGCTGCGCCCCCGAGCCGATGCTCCGTCTCGCGCACGCGCACGACGGGAACCGGCGCCTCGGGTGAGATCCGGTCGACGGCTCCCGCGACGTATTCATCGAGCATCAGGTCGCCGACGACCCAGATGCGGACTCCCGAGTAGCGCTCGAGAATCGCGAACAAATCAACGCTTGTCATCTCCACGGATCTCCGCGACGAGCGCGTGCGCGAGCGCCGCGAGGTCGTCGAACACGGGTATCGTACGATCGCTCATGTGCTTCGCGGTCTCGCGCCCTTTGCCTGTCCGGACCAGGGCGGCCGCGACCCCGGCGCGTGCCGCGGCTTGCAGATCGCGCTCGTCGTCGCCGACCACGAGGCTCTCCGAGGGCGCAATTCCGGAACGCTCGATCGCCGCCCGGATGAGTCCGGCCTCGGGCTTGCGGCACGCGCAGCGCGCCTCCGGCGCATGCGGACAGAAGAATACGGCATCGAGCGACCCACCGCCCGCGGAAGCCTCCGCCAGCATCCGCGCGTGGACCTGCTGCAGGTCCTCGAGGCTCATGAGGCCGCGGCCGACGCCCGACTGGTTCGTCGCCACCGAAATCCGGACTCCGGCGCGATGCAGCGCGGCAAGACCCTCCAGCGCGCCCGGCAGCCAATGAAAATCCTCGGGGCGCCGGACATAACCCGCTCCCGGCGCCTCCCGGTTGAGCACTCCATCGCGGTCCAGAATGACGTGGTGGTACACCATGAGCGTGCCGTTGCAGCTGAGCGGAGCAACGGCCGCAAGCCTACAACAGCAGAAGCGGGGACGGCGCTAGACTAGTCCATTGGCAAGGCCGGCCTGCGGCGGTTTTGCCGACCGTGCCTTCGTTTCCGGCCCTTGGGCCGCCCATGGCGCGATAAGAACGAGGATCGACGAGCATGTGTGGAATCGTGGGCGCGATCGCGGAGCGCAATGTTGTTCCCATCCTGATCGAAGGGTTACGGCGCCTCGAATACCGGGGATACGACTCCGCGGGCATCGCGGTCGTGAACGGCGCTCGTGGCCTCAGCCGGCTGCGCACGGTCGGCAAGGTGCAAGCGCTCGAGGATGCTCTCGGCCGAGATCCGCAGTACGGCAAGCTCGGCATCGCCCATACGCGCTGGGCGACGCACGGTGTGCCGAGCGAGCGCAATGCGCACCCGCACCTCTCGGCCGATGGGCTCGCCATCGTGCACAACGGCATCATCGAGAATCACGAGGAGCTGCGCGGCGAGCTCGAGGAGCGCGGCTACACGTTCACGTCGGAGACCGACACGGAAGTCATCGCGCACCGCATCCACCATCATCTGCAAGCGGTGGGGGATCTGTTCAAGGCCGTTCGCGCGACCGTCGCCGAGCTCGACGGCGCCTATGCGCTCGCCGTGGTGAGCGAGAGCGATCCGGAGCGTATCGTGCTCGCGCGCGAGGGCTGCCCGGTGTGTATCGGCCTCGGCGTCGGGGAGAATTTCATCGCATCCGATGTGTCCGCGCTGCTGCCCGTCACTCGCCGGTTCATGTTCCTCGAGGAAGGGGACGTGGCCGAGGTGCGCCGCGACTCGGTGCGGGTGCTCGACCGGGAGGGGCGCAGCGCCGAGCGCCCGGTCCGCGAGAGCGAGCTCTCGGCCGATGCGGCCGAGAAGGGCCCCTATCGGCACTTCATGCTGAAGGAGATCCATGAGCAGCCGCGCGCCGTCGGAGACACGCTGCAGGAGCGCGTCGCCCACGGCCGGCTGCTCGAGGCCGCCTTCGGTCCGACGGCGGCCGAGGTGTTCCGCCGGACGGAGCATGTCCACATCGTCGCGTGCGGGACGAGCTTTCATGCCGGCGCCGTCGCGCGCTACTTCATCGAGCAGATCTGCAAGCTCCCCTGCACGGCGGAGATCGCGAGCGAGTACCGCTATCGAAATCCGCTCGTGCTGCGCAATTCGCTGTTCGTGACGATCTCCCAGTCGGGTGAGACGGCCGATACGCTCGCCGCCCTGCGGCTCGCCAAGCAATCCGGCTATCTGTCGACGCTTGCGATCTGCAACGTGCCGGAAAGCTCGCTCGTGCGCGAATCGGAGCTCGTCATGCTCACGCGCGCGGGGCCGGAGATCGGCGTCGCCTCGACCAAGGCGTTCACGACCCAGCTCGCGGCGCTCTCCATGCTGGTGGTCGCTCTCGCGAAGCATCACGGCGCGGACGCGGAACGCGAGCGCGGCCTCATCACGCGGCTCATCGAGCTGCCGGCGCTGCTCGAGAGGACGCTCGGCCTCGACGACGTCGTCGCCCGCCTCGCGGAGCGATTCGCCGAGAAGCACCACGCGCTCTTCCTCGGCCGCGGCGCGCTCTACCCCATTGCCATGGAAGGCGCGCTCAAGCTCAAGGAAATCTCGTATGTTCACGCCGAAGCCTATCCGGCGGGCGAGCTGAAGCACGGCCCGCTCGCACTGGTCGATTCCGAGATGCCCGTGATCACCGTGGCACCGAACAACGATCTGCTCGAGAAGCTCAAGTCCAATCTGATGGAAGTGCGCGCGCGCGGGGGCGAGCTGATCGTCTTCGCCGACCCCGAGGCCGGGCTGAAGGATGGCGACGGCGTCACCGTCATCACGATGCCGAAGCACGTGACGTACTTTCAGGCGCCCGCCGTTTACACCCTCCCGCTACAGCTGCTCGCCTATCACGTGGCGATCCTGAAAGGCACGGACGTCGATCAGCCGCGGAATCTGGCGAAGAGCGTCACCGTGGAGTGAGGCGCGCCGGACTCGAATTTTCAGAGACCTCGACCTTATGATCCGACCTCGTGGTCGCAGGAGGCTCTCATGAAAATCGCCCTGATCGGAGCGGGAAACGTCGGCGGTGCGCTCGGCAAGCTGTGGGCCGGCCAGGGCCACGACATCGTGTTCGGGGTGCCGGATCCCAAGAGTCCGAAGTACGCAGCGCTCCTCGAGTCGATCGGCGACCGGGCACGTGCCACGAGCGTCCCGGAGGCGGCCGCATCCGGCGAGGTGGTCGTGTTCGCCACACCGTGGCCGGCGACGGAGCAGGCCGTACGTTCGGCCGGAGATCTCAGTGGCAAGACCGTCATCGACTGCACCAACCCCCTCAGCCAGGATCTATCCGGGTTGACCGTCGGCACGTCCGATTCGGCCGCCGAGCAAGTCGCCCGATGGACGATGGGGGCCAAGGTGGTGAAGGCCTTCAACACGATCGGTGCGGACAGTTTCGCGAATCCGCGGTTCGGCGCGACGAACGCGAGCATGTTCATCGCGGGGGACGACTCGACCGCCAAGGCGACGGTCGGCCGACTCGCGGCGGAGCTCGGCTTCGACGTGGTCGATGTGGGTCCTTTGCGGGCGGCGAGGTGGCTCGAGCCGCTCGCCATGCTCTGGATCCATCTCGCCTACGCGCAGGGACTCGGGCCGAAGGGTCACGCTTTCAAGCTCTTGCGCCGGTAGGGCACGACCATGCCACAACTCATTCCCCGTCCGATCATCGTTCAAGCGGCCGGCAGCAAGCCGAAGGTCATCGAGGAGTTCGTCGGGCGCCCGAGCACGCGGACCGCCGATGTGAGCGTGGCACGCATGAAATCCCCGAGCGGCTGGCAGGAGCCCGGCCAGCGGCCCGGCTTCCGCGAGATCACGGTCGTTCTCGCGGGGACTCTCCGGGTCGAATTCGCGGGGGGTGTGCTCGAGGTGACCGCCGGACAGGCCGTGATCGCCGAGCCGGGCGAATGGGTGCGCTACTCGACACCCGGCGTCGACGGCGCCGAATACATCGCCATCTGCTTGCCGGCATTCTCACCGGAGACCGTGCACCGCGACACAGTGCCACCATGAGCGAGACCACCCGCCCCACACCTCCCGGCTGGCCGCGAATCTCATCGTCGGTGTTCTACGAGGATCCCGCGATGCTCCCGAGGGACACCTCTGGTACTTCGTGCAGCGCCTACCCCGCTCCGAGGCCTGAGGGGAAGCGGTCGCACGCGGCTCGAATCACGACTGGAACGGCTTATGATGCCCCCGTACGACCAGCGAGCCCATCTCCGGCTCAAACGAGGGGAACTGCGATGCCGGGTCCAGCCAAGACGGTCACGTGCGGTCTCGCCGCTCTTGCGGTCCTGCTCGTCCGTGCGCCGCTCGTCCTCGCGGGGCCCACGTGCGCCACGCTCAAATCGCCCCCCTCGGGAAGCGTTCCTCCGGGAGATGCACTGCGCGCCGGGCACCTCGGACGCGAGATCGGCAATACCCAGGACATCATTCACTTCTACACGGATCTGATCGGGCTCGGGCTCGTCGGCCCGCGCGATGCGCCGCGCCGGTTCATGGTCAGCCATCCGCTCGCGGAGTTTGCGGAGCTCGGCGAGGATGCGAACGCCTACGACTCGGTGAGCCGTGTCGCCCTGCTGCCCATTCCGGGAACCGCGACGATCCCCGGGGCTCCGCTCATGACGATCGAGGCCATCGAGATCAAGGGAGTCCACGCCCGCCCATACAACCCGCTCATGAGCGACCCGGGCGCGAGCTACCTGAAGCTCATCGTGCGCGATCTCGATGGCACGCTCGCGAAGCTCAAATCCGAGCGTTTCCCGGTGATCAGCGTCGGCGGAGCGCCCGTGGAGCTCAGCGGGTGGCCGGGAATCGGCGGTCGGATCCGCGCCGTGTTCGTGCGCGACCCGGACGGGTATCCGGTCGAGCTGATGCAGGTGACTCCGGCGCCCGCGAGCACGGCTCCCCCCGGCTCCAACGTCCTCGGCGCGCGGGTCGCCGTCGTCGTGAACGATCTCGAGACGACGTGCCGCGTGTATCGCAGCCTCGTCGGGCCGGATTTCAAATTCTGGGTGAGCCCGACGTGGCTCGGTGACGAGACCTACACCAAGCTCACCAATACCGCGGGACCGTTTCGCTTGGCGCAGGCGCTCGTTCCCGGCTCTCCCGTCGTCCTGGAGCTCATCGAGTACCGGGATCACAACCCACAGTTCGAGCGCGCGTACATCCAGGATCCGGGCACCGCCCACTTCCTGTTCATGGCCAAGGACGACGACGTGATCATTCGGCGGGTATGGGCCGCGCACCTGCACACGCTCAGCCGCTCGAACGCGCCGGTCTTCATCGGCCCGACCACACGCTCCTTCTTCGTCCCGGATCCTCAGGGGTTCTGGCTCGAATTCATGGATCACGACGTGAAGCGCGATCCTTCGATGAAGTAGATTCACGAGGCCTGCGCCGCCTCGATCAGCGCTCGAGTGAGCTCCTCCGGCGCATCGAGCATCACATCGTGGCCGCAGGCCATCGAGGCGGTCCGCCATCCCCTCGCCCTTGCCCGTGCGTGTGCCCGCGGAAACGGCGTGTCCTCCCATCCGCTCGCGCGGATGTACGTGACGCTCCTCAGCGTCTCGAGGCCGCCCTGCAGAGACAAGCGCTCCTCGAAACAGGCGAACGGATGCGGCGTGCATTGGCGATCCACCCAATCCCGGTCCGCCGCGTTGACGTTGAATACGGCCGCCGGGACGTGGGGTGACTTCCAACCCTCCCCGAGCTTCAACGTCGTCTCGATCAGCAGGTTGCGCTGCGATTCGTGCACGTTCTCCAGGACGTTCTCCCCGCTCTCGAGCACGAACGCATCGAGGTAGACGAGCGCGCGGATGTGATCGGGGATGCGATCCGCGACGCCGCTCGCGACCGCGCCGCCATAGGAGTGACCGCACAGGAGCACGTCCGCGAGCTCTTCCCAGCGGATGAGGCTCAGCACATCGCCCACGTGGGTGCTCAGGTTCACATCGCGGGTGAGGAGGTGCGAGCGTTCGGCGAGCCCCGTGAGCGTCGGCGTGAATACCTCGTGACCCGCGAGCTGCAGCAGGCGGCGCACGCGTCTCCAGCACCAGCTGCCATGCCAGGCGCCATGAACTAGAACGAACGTGGACATGCGCTCACCTCGACTTTGCCCGCACGGCACCGAGCGTGCCGAAGAACCGAATGACGGCCTCGAGGTCTGCGTGCGAGAGCGTCCCGAGCAGACCGCGCGTGGCGGCCTCGATATCTGCATACATGGCCTCGAGCCGCCGCAGACGCCCCGGCAGCAGGCTGACCAGGAGGCTGCGGCGATCGGCAGGATTGGGCTCGCGACGAACGTAGCCGGCACCGGCGAGCCGATCGAGAGCGACCGTCACGCCGCCGCTCGAGAGACCGGACCACGCCGCCAGGCTTCCGGGGGTGCTCGGTCCGTTCAGCTGCAGCACATGCAGCAGCTGCAGGTCGGTGAGGCCGAGCCCGACGTGCTCCGCGGCGCGCGCGTTGAAGAAGATCGAGCTCGCGATGAAGCGGCGAATCTCGAGCACGATCCGGTCCACGGCCGCGCCGCGCTCGGCACCCCTCTCCCGGCGGACGGGCCGCTGCCGGGCAGGCCCTCTGCGCGCTTCGTCCGCGGCGCGCGCCGCGCGCCGCGGGGTGCTTGCGGCTCCGGATCCGGGTTTAATTTATCTTACCTTAGAGGTATATT
>Ga0335074_10004040_pt1 | contig 20202 bp, 19 predicted proteins | sample Lox_Sample_23_FD_206715 | JGI IMG/M metagenome (GOLD analysis project Ga0335074, IMG submission 206715) | Soil microbial communities from Loxahatchee National Wildlife Refuge, Florida, United States - Lox_Sample_2.3 | ecosystem: Environmental > Terrestrial > Soil > Wetlands | place: USA... | reverse complement strand
CAACTCTCGGCATGGGCGATGCGCTGGCGATCGCCGTGCTCGAGGCCCGCGGTTTCACCAGACAGGATTTTGCGCGCTCGCACCCCGGCGGCTCCTTGGGGCGGCAACTGCTGTTGCACGTCGAAGAGATCATGCGCACCGGGGAGACCCTGCCGCGCGTCGGTCCGACGACGCGCCTCGGCGAGGGGCTGCTCGAGATGTCCCGCAAGGGGCTCGGAATGACTGTGATCGTCGACGAGGGGAACCGGATCCTCGGTGTCTTCACCGACGGCGACCTGCGGCGCGCGCTCGACCGTCATGTGGACGTTCACCGTGCGACGATGAGCGAAGTGATGACATCGCCCTGCAAGACCATCTCGCCGCAGGACCTCGCGGCCGAGGCGGTGCATCTGATGGAGGTCCACCGCATCACCGCGCTGCCGGTCGCCGATCAGCATGGCTGCCTCGTTGGCGCGCTCAACGTGCACGATCTTTTTCGCGCGGGCGTCGTTTGAGCGCCGCGACCGCGCTTACGACTGCGCTGGCCGATGCCGCCGCTCGAGTGCGCCTCCTGGTGCTCGACGTCGATGGAGTTTTGACCGACGGGCGGCTCTACTACGGAGCGCGCGGCGAGGCGCTCAAGGTCTTCCACGTGCGTGACGGTCTGGGACTGAAGCTGCTGGCGAAGGCCGGTATCACGGTCGCCGTCATTTCGGGGCGGCGCTCCGCCATGACGGCCAGGCGCTGCCGCGAGCTCGGTGTAAGGCACCTCGTGCAGGGCGCTGAGAACAAGCTCGCCGCCTTTCAGCGGCTGCGCGGGCGGCTCGGAGTGGCCTCGAGCGCTTGCGCCTGTGTTGGCGATGACCTACCCGACGTAGCGCTCATGCGCGAGGTGGGTCTTTCGTTCGCGGTTGCCGATGCGCACCCGCAGGCACGCCGCGCCGCCCGAGTCGTTACCGAGCTGTCAGGTGGCCACGGAGCGGTCCGCGAGATCTGCGACCTGCTCCTCGAGGCGCACCGACGCGCCGGTGTGACACCGTGATATTCCGGATCTTCGCCGTTCTCACCATCGTAGCGGTGATCGTGGCGTCGCTGCTGCTCGCCGGACAGCAAAATGGCACTCGGATCTCGGCGACCGTCGAGCGGACCTCCTGGGACGAGGGGTATTCGGCCCGCAACGCGCGCCTCATTCAGACCGGGGCCGACGGGCTGCCGATCTACACCCTGAACGCCGCCACCATCCGGCAGCTGCCAAACCAAGACCAGGTGCAGCTCACCCAGGTACAGATGACCTTTCGCGACCCGAACGGCACCCCCTGGTCGGCAACGGCCGATGAGGGGACACTCGAGCAGGGCGAGGGACAAGTCGCTCTCTCCGGTGACGTGCACGTCATCGGCACCCCGCCCGAGGCGCAGGGGCCGGCGCAAATCACCACCGCCGCGCTCTCCGTGGACCTGCATAGCGATCTCGTGAGCACGCGCGATCCGGTCACACTGCTCTGGGCGGGAGCGGTGCTCAACGCCACCGGACTGGTGGCGGATTTGAAGGACTACCGCGTGGAATTAGAATCCCAGGTACATGGCACTTTCTCGAAGTAGCCTCCTGATGATCGGGCTCATGCTCGCCGCGCGCGCCGTCGCCGCCTCCGGCAGCGGCACTGCGGTCAAGCAGCAACCCCTCGTCAATCCGCAGGCGCAGATCACGCTGGATGCCGCCTCCTCCGAGGTCAACGCCAAAACCGGCACCGTGAATTTCATCGGCTCGCCCTCCCGCCCCGTCGTGCTGTCGCAGGGCAACACGCGGGTGCGCGCAGACCGGGCGAATACCACCTGCCTGAAGCGAGGCGGCGCCGCGGTCACGCAGTGCGCGAACAGTCGCTGGACGTTCCAGGGCAACGTTCAGATCGATGCGCCACCGCGGGGCAGCCTGCAATCGGATGAGGCCGTCGTGGAGGTTCGCGACAACCGTATCGCGCGCGCGACGGTTACCGGAAATCCAGCCGAATTCGAGCAGCAGCGCGCGGACGCCATGGGCGTTACGCGCGGTCATGCCGACCAGATCGTCTACGACGTCAGCGAAGGAACCGTGCGCCTCACCAACGACGCCTGGGTGTCGCTCTCGGGCGGCAGCAACGACATCGCCAGTCAGCAGATCGTCTACAACATCCGCTCCGAGAAGGTGCAAGCGACCTCGCCCGGCACCCAGGGCGTGCACATCACTCTCACGCCGCAGGCGCTGCCCAAGAAGCGCCCGCCGCAAAACCACAGCGGGCCCGCGAGCCGCGCGCACAGCCCGCAGGTCCCACCCGCCCAGGAGCACCCCGGCGCAGCGCCGCGGCCGACCGCCGGGCCGCCGGCGATTCATTACTCGGCCCTTCCTGGGCCTCGCCCCCGCTCCGGCGAGGGCCGATACGCGCTCAACTCATGACCGCCCTGCGCGCGAGCGGGCTCGAGAAGAGCTACAAGTCCCGTAAGGTCGTCAGCAATCTCAGCATCGAAGTCGCCAACGGCGAGGTGGTGGGACTGCTAGGACCCAACGGAGCCGGCAAGACGACGGCGTTCTACATGATCGTGGGGCTCATCCCCTGCGATGCCGGCCGCATTCACCTTGGCGACACGGACCTGACGCTGCTGCCGATGCACCGGCGAGCGCAGCTCGGGCTCGGGTACCTGCCGCAGGAGGCCTCGGTCTTTCGCAAGCTCTCGGTCGAGGACAATGTGCTCGCCGTGCTCGAGCTGCGAGCCGATCTCGAGCGCGCGGCCCGTGAGCAACGCCTGGAGGAGCTGCTCGAGGAGCTGCGCATCGGACATGTGCGCCGGAGCCTCGGGCTATCGCTCTCGGGCGGGGAGCGGCGCCGGGTGGAAATCGCGCGGGCGCTCGCCGCCGAGCCGCGCTTCATGCTCCTCGATGAGCCCTTCGCCGGGGTCGATCCGCTCTCGGTGCTGGACATCCAGCGCATCATCCGCGAGCTCACGAGCCGCGGCATTGGCGTGCTGATTACCGACCATAATGTGCGGGAGACCCTCGGGGTCTGCGGGCATGCGTACATCGTCAATCAGGGGACGGTGATCGCTCAGGGAACTGCGGAAGAAATCCTTGCCAACCCCCAAGTTCGTGAGGTGTACTTGGGCGAATCGTTCCGACTTTGAGAGCGTCTCCGGACGCATGAATTGACTGATAAAATTTGCCAAATCAGAGACTTACCTTAGGAAGGCTTGAGGCCACCCCCGTGCCGGCATGCTGAAACCGTCCCTGCAGCTCAAGCTGGGTCAGCAGCTGACGATGACCCCGCAGCTGCAGCAGGCGATTCGGCTCCTGCAGCTGCCCGCCCTCGAGCTGCAAGCGCACATCCGCGAGCTGCTCGAGACCAACGTGATGCTCGAGCCGGTGGACGACGGCCACGACGAGGGTCTCGACGGTATTGCGCTCGAGCACTCCCAGACCGCGGAACCGGCCGAGGCCCCCGAACCTGCGCGCGAGAGCGCCGTCGAGGTGCTGGACGAAGGTTGGGGCGACCACAACGTCGGGCCAACCGAGGCCCCGTGGAGCGGCGAAGATGACGATCGCCAGCAGGAGTTCGCGGACTCGGCGGGCCAGTCACTGCAGGAATATCTGCTCTGGCAGCTCGAGCTCGCGAGACTCGAGCCGCGAGAGCTCGCGATCGCGCGCGCCATCGTCGACGCCATCAGCGACGATGGCTACCTGACCGAGCCGCTGGCGGAGATCGCCAGCACTTTGCTCCCGGAGATCCACTGCGAGCCCGCCGAGGTCGCGGCGGCCCTGGAGGACGTGCAGGCCCTCGATCCACCGGGAGTGGGTGCGCGCTCGGTTGGCGAATGCATCGAGCTGCAACTGCGGCAGCTCGATCCGGCCATCCCGGGATTCAATGCGGCGATCGAGATCGCCCGACATCACCTCGAGCGCATCGCCGGGCGGGAGCTTGCGGTCGTCAAGCGTGAATTGCGTGCGAGCGACGAGGAGCTCGCCTGCGCGCTCGCGTTGGTGCGCTCATGCCATCCTCGTCCCGGCGCAACGGTGAGCGCGGGTGCGGCCGAGTATGTCGTCCCCGATGTGTTCGTGCGCCGCACGGAGCACGGCTGGGCGGTGGAGATCAACTCGGCCACCCTGCCGCGGGTGCGCCTCAATCAAAGCTACGCCAGCCTCATCGGCCGCAACGCCAGCCACGCCACCATGCGCGCGCAGCTGCAGGAAGCGCGTTGGCTGCTGAAGAGCCTGGAAATCCGCCACGAAACCCTGATCAAAGTCGCCCGCTCCATCGTCGAGCGCCAGACCGCCTTCCTCGAGCACGGCGAGGAGCACATGCGCCCGATGATCCTCAAGGACATCGCCGAGGCCATCGGCATGCACGAATCGACCATTTCCCGCGTCACCTCCGGCAAGTACATGCACACCCCGCGCGGCGTGTTCGAGCTGCGCTTTTTTTTCTCGAGCCATGTCGAGGGCGCCGATGGCTCGGGCACCTCCTCGACCGCGATCCGCGCCAAGATCAAGAAGCTCGTCAAGGATGAGAGCACGGATTCGCCGCTCAGCGACGGCCGCATCGCGGAGCTCCTTTCGGAGGAGGGCATTCCGGTCGCACGCCGCACCGTCGCCAAGTACCGCGAAGCGATGGGCATTCCGCCCTCCAACGAGCGCCGCCGGGCGGGTTTGGGGCAGATGTGATCAAGTTGAAATCAGTCATAACACGTGAGAAGGAGACGGCTATGCAGCTCAACCTCACCGGCCACCACGTCGAGGTCACCCCGTCCTTGCGAGGCTATGTGGAGAAGAAACTCGAGCGCATCGGACGGCATTTCGAGCAGGTGATCGACGTGCACTGTGTGCTTACGGTGGAGAAGCTGCGACAGAAAGCGGAAGCGACACTGCACGTGAGTGGCAACTCCATTCACGCGGACGCTACCGAAGAGGATATGTACGCCGCCATCGATCTGCTGGCCGACAAGCTCGACCGCTGCATCAAGAAGCACAAGGAGAAGCTGACGGATCATCACGCGGTGGAGGGGCGGGCGCTGCGCGCCTGATGCCCCCGCCCTTGCGGAGGATGCTCAACCGGTGCCGCCGTGCGCATCGTCGTTCTAAGCGGACTGTCCGGCTCGGGCAAGAGCGTGGCCCTGCACATGCTCGAGGACCTCGGCTTTTACTGCATCGACAACATTCCGGCGGCGCTGCTGAAGCCGTTCATCTCCCACGCCGTGCGCGGTCCCGAGAGCACCTACGAGCGCGCGGCGGTCGGGCTCGATGCCCGCAATACCGCGGCGGAGATCGCCACCGTCCCGCAGCTCATCGATGAGCTGCGTCGCAGCGGCATCGGCTGCGAGATCATCTTTCTGACGGCGAGCGACGAGGAGCTGCTGCGGCGCTTCGCGGAGACGCGGCGCAAGCATCCGATGAGCCGGCACAACGTCGACCTGCGTGCCGCCATGGCCCTCGAGCGGCAGGTCCTCGAGCCCATCGTCTACGCGGCCGACCTCGTCATCGACACCTCGCGGCTGGGAGTGCATGCGCTGCGGGAGCTGATCAGGCTGCGGGTCGGCGAGCCGTATGCGGGCCGACTCTCGCTCACCTTCGAATCGTTCGGCTTCAAGCACGGCATCCCCGGAGATGCCGACTTCGTGTTCGACGCCCGCTCCCTTCCCAATCCCTACTGGGAGCCCGCCCTGCGCGCACTCACGGGCCGCGATGCCGAGGTGATCCGCTTCCTCGAAGGGCAGACCAACGTGGCGGCGCTGGTAGCCGACATCGCACGGTTCATCCGGGCGCGCATCCCGGAATACGTGGCGAGCAATCGCGGCTATCTCACCGTGGCGGTCGGCTGCACCGGTGGGCAGCATCGCTCGGTCTATATCGTCGACAAGCTGGTGGCGCAATTCGCAGGCGAGAGCGCCGTCGTGACCGCCCGCCATACGGGCCTCGGATCGAAAGCAAATGCCTGAGCGGTTCCGGGCCGCCGGTAAAGCTTATGTTGCCTGCGCAACCCCTGCCGCGGTCATGAGGGGCGGCAGGCGCTCACCGCTCATGAACGCCGCCAGGGCCGACCTCGCCTCCATCGCGTCGCGATAGCCGAGCTCGATGAGCGCGCGCGTGTAAGCGGCCTCGAACATCAGATAGCTGGCGAGCTGATACCCCGACACGTCCCGTCCGCCGATGACGCGCAGCAGCACCCGTAGGCTGCGCGGGATGTCGCCGGTGTATCGTGCCGCGATGTCGCTCGGATCGATGCTTGGAGCCAACATCAACGTATCCACGCGCCGCAGACCACGGGCGGCGGCGGGCGCCTCGTGCACGAGCTGGTTGATGCGCGCGATCTGCTCGAGATCGCCGTAGACCTGATCCGTAAAGAGCGTGTCGATCATGTAACCGAGTACCTCCCCCGGAGTCGGCATCATGGGGCTGGTGCCGCCGGCCGCCACGCCCGCATCCTGCCGCGCCCGCACACCGATGATGAGCAGGCGGTCCGCGCCCAGGTGGATGGCCGGGCTCAGCGGATTCAATTGGCGCATGGCGCCGTCCCCGAAGTACTCGCGACTGATGCACATCGGCGGAAAGAGCAGCGGGATCGACGCGCTCGCCATCAGGTGATCGAGCGTCAGCTCGGTGCGCCGGCCCATGCGCTGCGAGCGCGTCCATTCGGGAATCGACTCGAGGCCATCGAAGAAGGCCACCGAGTGACCGCTCGCATAGCTCGTCGCACAGAGCGCGAATCCGCGCAGATGTCCGCGGACGATGCTGCGGTGAATGCTCCCGCAGTCGACGTTCGTCGCCAGGAGGTGGCGCAGCGGACTGTTGTCGAGGAGCGCCTTCGGCGGTGAGAGCACGAGGCCGCCCGAGAGCAGGGCGAGCATCCAATGCGTGCCGGCGCGCAGCATGTGCACCGGATCCACATGGAAGACCTGGCCGGTGCGAAAGTTCGCCCAGACGCGCTCGAGGCCAGCCACGGCGCGGCGCCAGCGATGCGCCTCGGCGGCGAGCACGCAGGCCGCCACGGCACCGGCGGAGGTGCCCACGATGACGGGGAACGGGTTGCGGGCGCGCGGCAGCAGCTCCGCCAATGCCAGCAGTACGCCGACCTGGTAGGCAGAGCGCGCGCCGCCCCCCGTCAGCACCAATCCGACGGTCGGCCGTGCCGGCGGTTTTCTCGCGATTTCGACGGGCGCATCCACCAATGAACGCCTTCGGGGCTTCAGCTTAGATTACAACGGCACGCCAAGCCCCCGCCCACGCCCGCGGCCGTTTGTGATCGAGGTCCCAGCGGAACTATGGCTCCGCAGCCGGGAAGCAAGCAATGAGGCGGCCCACGGGGGCGCCGTGTTATTGCCGGTGAATCAGGCCACCTGCAGGATTTGCATGGAGTTCGTCCCCCCCTGCACGCCCGACAACTCGCCTTTGGTGAGGATCACCAGGTCTTTGCGCTTGACCAGGTCGAGCTCGAGCAACCGCGAGAACAGCGCCCCATAGAGCGCCTCGGTGGATGTGGCGCGGGTGACATCGAAGACCACCGGATAGACACCGCGGTAGATCGTCACGCGGCGCCGGGTGGCCTCGTGCCGGGTGAAGGCGTAGATGGGAATGTCGGATCGAATACGCGACATCCACAGGGGTGTCGCTCCCGACTCGGTCAAGGCGACGATGGCGCGCACCTTCAAGTGGTTGGCCGTGTACATGACGGCCATGGCGATCGCTTCCTCGGATCCCTTGAACTGACCCTCCGTGCGATGGCGGGTGCGGCTGTGAGTGAGCTGGTACTTCTCCGCGCCTTCGATGACCTCCGCCATCGCCTCCACCGCCTTGACGGGGTAGCGGCCCGCGGCCGTCTCCGCCGACAGCATGACCGCATCGGTGCCGTCCATCACCGCGTTGGCCACATCGCTCACCTCCGCGCGCGTCGGCACCGGGTTCTGGATCATCGACTCCATCATCTGCGTCGCGGTGATCACGACGCGATTCCTGCCGCGTGTCTGATGGATGATGGTCTTCTGCAGTCCCGTGAGCTCGGCATAGCCCATCTCGACGCCGAGGTCGCCGCGGGCCACCATGACCACATCCGCCGCTTCGATGATGCCCGGCAAGTTGGCGACGGCTTCGTGGCGCTCGACTTTGGCGACGATGCGCGCCTGCCCACCCGCCTGGCGAACGAGCGCACGGGCCTGCTCGATGTCGGCGGCATCGCGCGCGAAGGACACCGCGATGTAATCGACCTTCTCCTCGGCGCCGAAGCGAATGTCCTCGCGGTCCCGATCCGAGAGGGCCGGCGCCGAGATACCACCGCCCTGACGGTTCAACCCCTTGCGATCCGACAGCTCGCCACCGACGCGCACACGCGTCTCGATCCTCGTGCCGGCCACCCGCTCGACGCCGAGCACGATCTGGCCGTCGGCGAGCAGCAGGGTATCGCCCGCGCTGACATCCTTGGGCAGATCCTGGTAGGCGCAGCCCACCTCCTCGACCGTGCCGGCCTTCGGGTCGAGGGCGGTATCGAGCGCGAATGCGCCCCCTTCCTTGAGCACCACCTTCCGCTCGCGAAAGCTCTCGATGCGGATCTTGGGCCCGCCGAGATCGAGCAGCACACCTACGCATCTGTCGGCCCGATTGGCCGCCTCGCGCAGCATTGTCAGGCGGCGCCGGCGGTCATCGAGCGTTCCGTGAGAGGCGTTGAGCCGTGCCACATCCACTCCGGCGCGCATCATGTCGGTCAACACGGTCACATCGTCGGTCGCCGGCCCGACAGTCGCCACGATTTTGGTTCGTCTCAGCATGGGTCAGCCGCTTGCGCGCTCCTCCAGGGCGGCGACGGCGGGAAGTTTCTTGCCCTCCACGAACTCGAGGAAGGCGCCGCCGCCCGTGGAGATGTAGGAAATCCCGTCCTCGACCCCGTACTTCTCGATCGCCGCCAGCGTGTCACCGCCGCCGGCCAGCGAGAAAGCCTTGCTGCGCGCGATCGCCTGGGCGATGGCCCGCGTGCCCTCGCCGAACTGCTCGAACTCGAATACGCCGACGGGTCCGTTCCAGATGATGGTGCCCGCCGATTGCAGCATGCCGCTCAGCCGGTCGGCGGTATCAGGACCGATATCGAGAATCCGCTCATCCGGTCGAACGTCGTGAATCGAACGCACGTCGGCGTGCGCGGTCGCCGCCAGCTCCTTCGCGACCACGACATCGGTCGGCAGCGGTATTTCCGCGCCGCGCGCGCGCGCCTGCTCCATGAGCCGACGCGCGACCTCGAGGAGCTCCGCCTCGTAGAGAGATTTTCCCACCGCCACCCCGGTGGCGGCCAGGAACGTATTGGCGATGCCGCCGCCGACGATCAGCTTATCGACCCGGGCAAGGAGCGATTCCAACACCGTGAGCTTGGTCGAAACCTTCGAGCCCGCGACGATCGCGACCAAGGGGCGCGCCGGCTTCTCGAGCGCCCGCTCGAGCGCCTCGAGCTCACCGACGAGCAGCGGGCCCGCGCAAGCGCTCTTCGCGAAGTGCACGACCCCGTGGGTGCTCGCCTCCGCCCGATGCGCGGTGCCGAATGCATCCATCACGAACACATCGCAGAGCTCGGCCATCCTGCGCGCGAGCGCCGCGTCGTCCTTCTTCTCGCCCTTGTTGAAGCGGACGTTCTCGCACAGCACCGCCGTGCCGGGCTCGCAATCGATGCCGTCCAGCCAGTCACGCCGCAACGGCACCGCCTTACCGAGCAGCTCGGACAGACGGGCCGCCACCGGCTTCAGCGACAGCGCCTCATCGAACTGGCCTTCCTGCGGCCGGCCGAGATGCGAGAGGATGAAGACCTTCGCGCGCTGATCGAGCGCGTAGCGGATGGTCGGCAGCGCCGCACGAATGCGCGCATCGCTAGTGACGACACCATCCTGCACCGGGACGTTGAGATCCTCGCGAATCAGGACCCGCTTGCCGCGCAGGTCCATGTCCGTCATGCGCAGGATTTTCATGACGCTCTGGCCCAGGCGAGCGTCGTGTCGATCATCCGGTTGGAGAAGCCCCACTCGTTGTCATACCAGGCGCAAGCCTTCACCAGGTTGCCGCCGATCACCTTGGTGAGCGTGGCGTCGAACACCGACGAGTGCGCGTCATGATTGAAATCGATCGAGACCAGCGGCGCCTCGTTGTACGCGAGAATTCCGCGCAAGGCGCCGCCCGCGGCCGCGCGCAATGCCTGGTTTACTTCCTCCACCGTGGTCGCTCGCTTGGCGGTGAAGGTGAGATCGACGAGCGAGACGTTGATGGTGGGCACACGCACGGCGAAGCCATCGAGGCGGCCTTTGAGCTCGGGGAGCACCAGACCGACGGCGGCCGCGGCACCGGTCTTGGTCGGAATCTGCGACATGGTCGCCGAGCGGGCGCGCCGCAGGTCCTTGTGATAGACGTCGGTCAGCACCTGATCGTTCGTGTAGGAATGAATCGTCGTCATGATGCCGGCCGAGATGCCGATGGCATCGTGCAGAACCTTCGCGACCGGCGCGAGACAGTTGGTGGTGCACGAGGCGTTGGAGATCACCGTGTGCTTGCTCGAGAGCACTTCGGTGTTGACTCCATAGACGATGGTGGCGTCGACGTCCTCGCCGCCCGGCGCGGAGATGACGACGCGCTTCGCGCCGCCGGTCAGGTGCGCCCCGGCCTTGGCCTTGCTGGTGAACAGCCCCGTGCACTCGAGCACATACTCGACCCCGAGCGTTCCCCATGGGAGCTTGGCCGGATCGCGCTCCGCGAGCACGCGGATGCGGTCGCCATTGACCACCATCGAATCGCCATCGACCTTGACCTCGCCGGGGAAGCGGCCATGCACGGTGTCGTATCGCGTCAGGTGCGCATTGGTCTTCGCATCGCCGAGGTCGTTGAGAGCGACGATCTGCACTTCTTCGGTGCGTCGGCCCTCGTAGAGCGCGCGCAGCACGTTGCGACCGATGCGGCCGTAGCCGTTGATTCCCACCTTGATTGCCATGACCGGTCTACCTTCTTTAGCTGAATGTGTTCACGTTTCGATGCCCGTTACCGGGCCGCCCGCCGACTCAGGCGCAGGTCGCGTGCAGCGTAATGCCCATGAGTCCCGCCTCCCGGGAAACGGAGACGGGCGCGCATTGTCCATCAGACGCTGCCGTTGCTCAATCGCGTTCTGAGTTCCGCCCGCGGGTAGCGAAATGCCCGGGGAAACTGTATGACGCGGCGGTCACGCCGCTGCGTCCGTGCACCGGAGCCGGGCCATCGAGCCTCGAACCCCGAGGCATTCCCGCGGGTGCCGGAGTGTCCGCTGGGCCGTGCGGCGCCGAGCGGCAAGCAGCGTCACGGTCGAGCACGAGCTGCGCGTCGCAAGAGCCCGACAGGCGACTTATGTTCGGTGGCGAGAGGTCACAGTATTGCAGTAACAATCAGCGCAGTGGCGCAGATTTCAGGCATTCCCGGGCCCTGCGCGACCCAGTTCACTGCAGGCCCGCATGGGCTCTCTGTTACCCTGCGCGCATGACTGGCATGATGAGCGTAGTGCGTCTGACTCATCTCACGGACCCGCATCTCTACGGCGGCGAGGGCGAGCTGCTGCGCGGGATTCCGACACTGCCGTCGCTCGAAGCAACGCTCGCGCACGCGCGGCAGCGCGACTGGCCACCGGATGCGGTGCTGGTAACGGGTGATCTGGTGCAGGACGATCCGGCGGGCTACGTCCATTTCCGACGCGTGTTCGCGGCCTTAGGGCTGCCGGTGCTCTGCCTGCCGGGCAATCACGATGAGCCCGAGGCGATGCGTCGTGAGCTCGATGGCCCGCCATTCACCCTCGGCGGAGCCGTTGATCTCGGGCTCTGGCGCATCGTGCTGCTCGACAGCACGATGCCGGGATCGGCCGCCGGACGACTGAGCGCGGAGGCTCTGGCGACACTCCAATCGGCGCTAGCCGCTGCGCCGCGACGCCATGCGCTCGTGTGTCTGCATCATCACCCGGTGCCGATGGCCAGCCGTTGGCTCGACCGTGTGGGACTACAGAATGCGGACGAGCTCTTCGATGTCATCGATCGGCATCCCAACGTCCGCGGCATCGTGTGGGGCCACGTGCACCAGGGCTACGACGCCCTGCGCAACGGCGTGCGGCTGCTCGCGACCCCTTCCACCTGCGCGCAGTTCCTGCCCCGTTCCGAGCAGTTCGCCATTGACCGCCGCCCGCCGGGCTATCGGACGCTCGAGCTGAAGGCCGACGGCTCCATCGTCACCGATGTCGTCTGGACGGAAAGTGGCGCGGGCGGCGCGTCGAAGTCGACGTGGGCCGCCGCCTGAACCGCGGCGTCGTCCAAACTGCGCCACGCTTCGAATACTTTCTCGACCGGGATCTGATCCGCGCGCTCGAGCTCCGGCGGCCCGCCGACGCCGACGATCGGGAAGCGACCCGCGCCACGCGGCAACCATACCCGCGAAGGCTGCGCGCCGTAGAGCACGACGAGCGGCACGCCGAGCGCCGCGGCCGCATGCGCCGGACCTGAATCCACGGAAATCATGCTGTGAGCGATCTCGCAGAGGCCGAGGAACGGACGCAGCGCCGTGCCGGCCGAGATGACGCAGGGCAGCGCGGCGGCCGCGCGGATCGACTCGAGCAGCGGCATCTCGGCGGCCGCCCCCCTCACCACGAGCATCGCCTGCGGCATATGCTCGTGCAAGCGGTGCAACAGCCGCGCCCAGCGCTCGACAGGCCACGCCTTATCGTCGCGCCCGCGCCAGTTCCGCGCTCGCCGTCGGCCCATGGCGCGATGGTTGCCAGGCTGTACGAGAACGAGCGGCTCGCCCCGAAAACCACGCGCGCGAAGCCACTCGTCGCGCTCAGCCCGTTCGATGTCCAACACGCGAAGCCGCGGCGACCAGACCGTTGCGGGCGCCGCGGGCACCGGGTAATCGGCTGCGCTCAGCGCAGGTGGCGTTCGCCGCGCAAAGCCGAGCAGCGCGTCGAGCCAGGGCCTCTCAGTCCCCGGCGCCTCGTCGATGAACAGACAACGCCGGGGCTCGATCCCGCTCAGGCGAAGCAGACGGCGGATCCGGCGCACCTGCCCGGCATGATGCTCGAAGACGTAGATCGGCGCCGGGGCGCTCGCGCGCAGCGCGCGTCGAATCGCCGGCCATGCGAGCCCGAACGGTGTGGGCAGCCTGCGTGGCAACGACCAGCACTGCGCCACCTCGACGAGGCCGAGATACAGATCGGGCGCCCAGGCATCCGCGCCCACGACATAACAGGGCTCGCCGTAGCGCGCGTGCAGCAGTCGCAACGCCGCCGTCAGCATGACCATATCGCCGATACGGCCGAGCTTGAAGACGAAGGGATGCAGCGGTCGCGCCATGGCGCCATGCTACCTCGAAGCTCATTCCGCCAGCACCTTACGCCAACATTGTGTTACAACCGAAAGACGAAAGCGCGGATCGGGCCCGGTCACCGGTCGCGCGCCGGCGCGCCAGGCCCGCAGCCGCTCGACGTAGATGTCGAAGAGGCCGAATCCGGCCGCCACCCGTGCCGGCAGGCTTCGCCAGGCCATGGGGCAGCCGCCCAGCAGCCCTTCGTACAGGCGCTTGGCGACCGTCACCGGCAGCACCTGCGCGGGATCCGCCAGAACCTCCAGCGCCGCGCCGCAATCGTGCGCCAGAACCGGCGTGCCGAGCGCCCGCGACTCGGCAAAGACGAGGCCGAAGGTCTCCGGGATGACGAAGTTGGGAAAGAAGGTGCAAAGCGCCGTGCGCACTTCCGCATGAATCCGTTGCTGCGGCTGCGGCCCGAGATACTCGACGCCCTCGACCGGCGCGCTCTCGTCGGCCTTGTAGCCGGGATTGCCGACGACGAGGCGCACATCGGGCATCGCTCTTCTCACCGCGCGGAACGCGTCGAGCGCGAATTTCAGCCCCTTGTTGGGAGAGGAGAGGAAGACCAGCTTGCGCTCATCGATCGGCGAGCCGTCCGGTTGCAAAGCGTCATCCACGGGGTTGTAGATGGTGCGGGCCGAGACACGGTCGTCCACTCCCATCCAGCGCAGCGCCGCCTCGACCGCGTGGCGCTGGGTGTCTGAAACGCAGATCACGTTCACGGCGAGCTCGCGCAGAATGCCGGCATCGGCGGCGATCCTGCGGGCGCGCTTCGACCGCGGCCTCACCCTGTCGTGCAGCCAGAGGTGAATGCGCGCGTTGGGATAAAGCTCCCGCACCGTCGCCAGTGCGCGCGAATCGCGGTTGACGATCACGCGGGTGATGGCGGGATCGCGCCGCGGCGGCAGGTACCGGCCGTTCGCGCTCGTGCGATTGTGCTGAACGACGAGCGCCTCCAGGGCATCGGCGATGCGCACCACGGTCGCTTCGGTACCGCCCATCGCCTGGCGTCGCAGCGTCTCGCTGTCGTACGGGCGCTCGCAGGTGGGATCGAAGAAGAGTGTGTTGCTCATGGCAGGCATCGAGTATAACTGCCGCAATGAGACTGCTGTTCGCAGAGTCGAGCACTCGAGGTTATGGGACCGAGCAGCACATCGCCGCCCTCGCGACCGCGATGGCGCGGCGCGGACATGACGTTCGCTGTCTGGTGATCGCCGGTGCTCCGGTGGACATCCTGCTTCGCGGGGCTCGCGTGCCCACGGTGTCGGTGCGCCCCGGCAGGACCCGCGGCATGCGCATCGCGGCGGTGCTTCTGTGGCTCGCGCTGCGCCAGCGCCCCGACTGGATGGTCTCGAACGATCCACGCTTCTACCGCATGTTGCTCGCGCTACGCCGCATCAACGGCGCACGCGTGGCACTTTTTCGACATTGGCACGATGCGCCATCGAGACGACGCACGCGCGAGCTGCTCAGCCGGCGCGCCGACCGATTCATCCTGGTGTCGCGCTTCCACCGCGACGACTACCAACGTCAGGGAATGCGGGTCGAACGGACCGCGGTGCTGTACAACCCCATCGATACCGGGCGCTTTCGGCCCTCGCCGGCGCTGCGGGCAAGTACCCGCGCGCGCCTCGGCTGCGGCGACTCCGAGGTGGTCATCGGTTATGTCGGAAGGTTGATCGAGGCGAAGGGCATCTTCACGCTGTTAGATGCCGCGGAAGAGGTGCTCGGCGCGGCGCCCTCGGCCAGCATGTTATGGGTAGGCGACGGCGAGGATTCGGCGACGCTGCGCGCGCGGATCGCGCGCTCGGTGCACGCGAGCCGCCATCGTTTTCTCGCCTGGGAAGCGGACATGGCCGCGCTCTATCCGGCGCTCGACATCCTCGCCGTGCCGTCGCTATATCCGGAGCCCTTCGGACGCGTCTGCGTCGAGGCGCAGGCGGCCGCGGTAGCGCTTGTCGCGAGCCGCGCGGGCGGACTGCCCGAGACCTTCGTGCCCGAGAGCACCGGCATCGGGGTCGAGCCCGGCGACGCTGACGGGCTCGCGGCCGCGATACTCGACCTCGTCCGCGATCCCGAGCGGCGGCGGCGGATGGGAGCGGCCGGACGCGAATGGGCCTGCGCGCGATTCTCGCTCGAGCGAATCGCGCGCGACTTCGAGCACCTGCTCGCCGGCGGCTAGCGGCGCGGCGGCGGCACGCCTAACTCAACTTGCCGTGGGACTCGGAATCGTCGACCTCAGACGCTCGAGCAATCCGCACCAGGCCTCGAACACCACTGGCTCCGGAATCTGGTCCAGCCGGCTCGCCGTCGGCGGCCCGCCGACACCGATCACCGGCGATCCCACCGCGCTTCGAGGCTTCCAGAGGCTCGGCGGGTAGGCGCCGAAGAGCACCACGAGCGGCAGTCCCAAGGCGGCCGCGGCATGCGCGGGTCCGGTGTCGACGGAGATCATGCTGTGGGATACGGCGCAAAGCGCAAAGAGCCGTGTCAGTGACAACACCGCGGTGTGGACCGGGGGCCCCTTCGTCGCGCCGCGGATCCACTCCAGGAAGGCCGCTTCCTGCGGCGCGCCCACGAGGATGATGATGGCCTGCGGCATTCGCCGGTGCACGTCCTGCAACAACGCGACCCAGCGCTCGAGCGGCCATGCTTTGTGATCATCGGCGGCCAGCCGCGGCCGGCTGCGGCTCTTCATCGTGCGCTGATTACCCGGTTGCACCAGTACGAGCGGCCGATCGAGCCAACCTCGCTCCTCCAGCCAGGCCCTGCACTGCGCGCGCGCCTCGGGAGTCACGGTCAACCGCGGCGCGCAACGGGGTGCGGGCTCCGGCCACGGAAAGTCCGCTTCCCGGAATGCTGGCGGGGTGCACCGCCCGAGCTCGACGAGCCGGTCTACCCAATGCTCGGGCGCCTGCCCGCGGCACTGCGCCGCCGCGAGCATATCCTCCATGAAGACGCAATGACTGGCCGGCGTGCCGCTCCAGCGCAGCAGGCGGCGCACGCGCGGCAGCTTGCTGGGAAAGTCCTCGCAAACATAAACCGGGCAGCCACGAGCGGCGCGCAGCGCCCGCAGGGCGCGCCACCACTCCGGGTCGAGGAAGAATGCCGTGTGCCGTCCGAGACAGCGGACCTCGACGACGTCACGGTGCGCGCCGTAGATCTCCGCGGTCCATGTGCCCGCGCCGATGATGCGGCACGGCTTGCCGTAGCGCCGATGAAGGATCTCGAGCAGCGCGCTCAGCATGATCATGTCGCCGACTCTGCCGAACCAGATGACGACCGGGTTTGAAGGAGCTTGCGACACGGATTGGGGGGAGCGGGGCAGCGCCGTACCCTCGTGCGCGCCAGTATAACGCCCCGAAGAGCGGGCTCGCTTCGCCGATTTGCGCCTCCAGGCGCGTTGCCCGTACATTGCCGCCCCCATCCGATGATTCCTCCGCATGCGCGCCTTCGTCTGGTTTCTGCTCCTGATCGCGGTCAGCCTCGCGGCCATGGCGGCGCTCACTTATCCCGCCTGGCTGCTGCTGCATCCGCATTTCGATTTTCCGTTCAATCGCATCGGCGAGCGGATCGGAATGCTCGCATTCCTCGTGGGCTTCCTGCTGCTGGCCCGTCGACTGCGGCTGGCCGACCGTGCCAGTCTGGGGTTCGGAGTGTCCCGCGGGATCTTTCTGCGTGAGCTGTGCATCGGGCTGCTGCTCGGCGTGATCACCATGGCGGCCGTGGCCGGGTCAATGGTGGCGCTGGGGCTGCTCGATTTCCGCCAGGCCGCGGGCTACGACGCCGCGGCCCTGGCCGCCCTCGTCGGCAAACGGCTCGCGAGCGGCCTTGCGGTCGCTCTCATCGAGGAGACGGCGCTGCGCGGCGCGATGTATGCCGCCATCCAGCGGGAGTCGGGCACCGCGCTCGCGATCGCGCTGACCTCCATCGTGTATGCGTGGACGCATTTCCTCGGCAGTTTCCACATTTCCGCGGCGCAGGTCTGCCCCTGGAGCGGCGTCGCGCTCCTTCAGGGTACCCTGCAGTCCTTCGCGCACCCGCTCGGCATCGCGGACGCGTTCCTCTGCCTGACGGCGGTCGGCGTCGTGCTTGCGTTGGTGCGCTCCATCACCGGCAACACCGCGGCGGGAATGGGGCTGCATGCCGGCTGGGTGTGGGTGATGTTGGTCGTGCACGGACTGTCGCAGCCAAACCGCGGCTCGCCGCTCAGCTTTCTCCTCGGTCGTCACGACGGCTTCACCGGCTGGTTGGTGCTCGGCTGGACGGTCGTGCTGGGCGTCGGACTCTGGCGGTTCTACACCTTCAGGGTCCTCGGCCCGAAAGCAAGTGAGTAGTAGATCGGCGCGCGAGCTCAGCCAGCAGCTTCCCGTGCAGTCCGCCAAAACCGCCGTTGCTCATGATGAGCGCGTGGTCCCCGGGCCTCAGCGTCTGCGCGAGATCCCGCGCAAGGACCGCCACGTCGCCGCGTCCGTGCCCACGGCCGCCGAGCGCGGCAAGCACCGCCCCCGCATCCCAGCCGAGATCGGCGGGCGTGTACAACCAGACTTCATCCGCTCCGGCCAGGGAGGCGGCCAATGACTCGCGATGCACGCCCATTCTCATGGTGTTGGAGCGCGGTTCCAACACGGCGATGATGCGCGACGATCCGACGCGCCGCCGCAGGCCATCGATGGTGGTCGCGATGGCGGTCGGATGGTGAGCGAAGTCGTCATACACGCTCACCCCGTTCACTTCGCCGCGTAACTGCATGCGCCGGGCCACGCCCGCGAACGCAGGCAACGCCTCGATGGCGCGCTCGACGGCGACGCCGGCGTGCCGCGCCGCGGCGATGGCCGCGAGCGCGTTCTGCATGTTGTGCGCGCCGATGAGTCCCCAGCGCACCGTTCCGCGCGGCCGGCCCTGCTCGAGAACCTCGAAGCAGGAAAAATCCTCGATCCCGCCCGTGACGCGCGCGCTCCAGTGCGCCGCCGGCATGGGATGGCCGGCGAAACCCTCGCACGGCGTCCAGCATCCCATCGCGAGCGTCTCCCGCAGGCGCTCATCCGCGGCGTTCCAGACGATGCGGCCGCCGCCCGGCACGGTCCTCACCAGATGATGGAACTGCCGCTCGATCGAAGCGACGTCCGGATAGATATCAGCGTGATCGTACTCGAGGTTGTTGAGGATCAGCGTGCGCGGGCGGTAGTGAACGAACTTCGCCCGCTTGTCGAAGAAGGCGGTATCGTACTCGTCCGCTTCGATGACGAAGAAGGGCTTGGCGCCGAGACGCGCGCTGCTCTCGAAGTTGGCGGGCACGCCGCCGATGAGGAACCCCGGTGCGAGTCCGGCGTGCTCGAGGATCCAGGCGAGGAGCGAGGAAGTGGTCGTCTTGCCGTGCGTACCCGCCACGGCCAGCACCCAACGGTCGCGCAACACCTCGCGCGCAAGCCACTCCGGGCCCGATGCATACGGAATGCCGCGCTCGAGCAGCGCCTCGACCACCGGTTGACCGCGCGTCATGACATTGCCGACGACGACCACGTCGGGCGCGGGATCGAGCTGCGCGGCATCGTAGCCCTCGATGAGCTCGATCCCGAGCGCCTCGAGCTGCGTGCTCATCGGCGGATAGACGTTGCGATCGGACCCGGTTACGCGATGGCCGTCGGCGCGCGCGATCGCGGCGATACCGCCCATGAAGGTCCCGCAAACGCCGAGAATGTGCACGTGCATAATAGGCTGGGATTCTACAGATCATCCTTCACGCTGTTGCACCACATCGCCGACACTGCCGACGCCGTCACCGATCTCGCGGCCCACCTCTCGAGGCAGGCGACGATCGGGCTGGATACCGAATTTCTTCGCGAGCGCACCTATCGCGCGCAGCTCTGCCTCATACAGGTATCGGCGGCTGACGAGGCGAGCTGCGTCGACCCGATCGCGGTGACGAGCCTCGGCGCGCTCGCCGACCCGCTCACCGCCGCCGGTGTGGTGAAAGTCATGCATGCGTCGCGGCAGGATCTCGAGGTACTCCTGCCGGCCGTCGGCCTCGTGCGCCCCGTGTTTGATACACAGGTCGCGGCGGCGCTCGCGGGATTCGCCGCGCAGGTCGGCTACGCCGAGCTCGTGCGCCGGCTGCTCGGGGTCGAGCTGGCGAAGGCGCACACCCGCACCGATTGGTCGCGCCGGCCGCTTTCGGCGGAGCAGATCGAGTATGCGCTGGATGACGTACGGCACCTGATCCCGCTGAAGACCGCTCTGGAGCGGCAGCTCGAGAGGCTCGGCAGATCGGCGTGGCTCGCCGAAGAGCTCGCCGGGCTCGGCGACGCGCGCAGTCTCGCGACCGACCCGGAGGAGGCGTGGCGGCGCATCAAGGGCCTGCGTGGCCTCGATCCGGGCAGAGAGCGTCTGGCGCGCGAGCTCGCGGCATGGCGCGAGCGGCGCGCGATCGAGCGCAACCGGCCGCGAGGTTGGATCCTCGATGATGCGGCGCTGCGTGAGCTGATCGTGCGCGTGCCGCGATCAGCGGCGGCGCTCGAAGCGATCGCGGAAATACCGGCAGGCGTGGTGCGCCATTGCGGCCGTGAGCTGCTCGCGTGCGTTGCCGCGGCGAAGCTTTCGGACCCGCCGCCCCCGCTCGATGCGCGCCCCCGGCCCGATCCGCTCAAGAGCGCGCTGGCGAAGAAGCTCGGCGCGCTGAATCAGGCTGTGGCGACGGAGCTGGGCATCAGCCCCGAGGTGCTCGCGACACGCCGTGACCTCGAGCGGCTCGCCGAAGGCGGTGATGACATCGCGGCGCTGAGAGGCTGGCGACGCGCCGTGATCGGCGAGAGGCTGCTGGCCGCGATGTAGCTCGCGCCCGGAGCGCATCCCAAAGATGTAACGCTCATTTCGCC
>Ga0335074_10004039_pt1 | contig 20202 bp, 22 predicted proteins | sample Lox_Sample_23_FD_206715 | JGI IMG/M metagenome (GOLD analysis project Ga0335074, IMG submission 206715) | Soil microbial communities from Loxahatchee National Wildlife Refuge, Florida, United States - Lox_Sample_2.3 | ecosystem: Environmental > Terrestrial > Soil > Wetlands | place: USA... | reverse complement strand
TTGAGTCGGCCGCCCGGGCACCATCCCGTCGCGGCCAAACAAAAAGGCCCCGGGATGGCATTCCCGGAGCCTTGGCGTTTGGGTTCAGATCACGCCGCGCCGCGCCGGGGGTGGCCCGGCGTCGTCGTGGCGTGTCGGCACAGCATGCCTGTATTGTACCGGCGGGCCACTCCGCGAAGCTCGCCATTTCCGCGGCCCAGGTGCGTCCGCGGCTCCGCGCCGGCGCCCCAAGGCCGTCGACGCCCCACCTCAGACTTGCAACATGCGAGCGTCCGTAGATGTGCCGGGTTTTCAGGACATTCGGTCACGGCCAAATTACTTTATGTAAGCGTCCGTGACGACCCTCCGCGCCGGGCGCTCGGATGGGCCGGCATAGCCTGAGGGCATGCGGGCATGGGTGGTGAGCAAGCCCGGGCCGATAGCGACCGGCCCGCTGCGACTGATCGAGCGGCCGGTTCCCGAGCCTGGGCCGGGCGAGCTGCTGATCCGGGTTCTGCTGTGCGGCGTGTGTCGTACCGACCTGCATCTGGCCGAGGGCGACCTGCCGCCGAAGGCGCCCGACGTCACGCCCGGCCATGAGGTCGTGGGCGAGGTGGTGGCCACCGGGCCGGGCGTGGTCAGGTTCGCCACCGGAGACCGGGTCGGGGCCGCGTGGCTGGCGGGCACGGACGGGCGCTGCCGGTACTGCCGCCGGGGCCTGGAGAACCTCTGCCCGCACTCGGTCTACACCGGCTGGGACATTCAGGGCGGCTACGCCGAGTACCTGGTGGCGTCCGACGCCTACGTCTACGAGCTGCCGAAGGGGTTCGGCGACGCCGAGCTGGCGCCGCTGCTGTGCGCCGGGATCATCGGCTACCGGGCGCTGCTGCGGGCCGAGCTGCCCGCCGGGGGCAGGCTGGGGATCTGGGGCTTCGGCGGGTCGGCCCACCTGGTCTCGCAGATCGCCATGGCCGGGGGCGCGGCCGTGCACGTGTTCACGCGCGACGAGAAGGCCCGCAAGCTGGCCCTCGGGCTGGGCGCCGCGTCCGCCCAGGACTCCTTCGACCCGGCGCCGGAACCGCTTGACTCGGCGATCCTGTTCGCCCCGGTCGGGACGCTGGTCCCGCCCGCGCTGGCCGCGCTCGACCGCGGCGGGACGCTCGCCGTGGCCGGGATCTACCTGAGCGACATCCCGGAGCTGAACTACCAGGAACACCTCTTCCAGGAACGGACGCTGCGCAGCGTCACCTCCAATACCCGCGGCGACGGCGAGGAGTTCCTGCGGCTCGCGGAGCGGCTGCATCTGAAGGTGACGGTCAACCCGTACCCGTTCGATCAGGCGGAGCAGGCCCTGGCCGATCTGGCCGCAGATCGGTTCACCGGGGCCGCGGTGATCACGATGTGAAGGGCGTCTGGCCGCCCCGGGCACCCCGGCCCGGGGCTGCTTCGAGCGCGGAGTAACAATGACCCAAGGTGAACGCCGATGAGCAGGCAGTAAGCGGGAGGCAGGAGGTACGTGCGGTGCGGATGAGGCGGCTCGTGAGGACGACGGGTCGGCTGACGCGCTTCGCGCGGAGGCTATGGCTGGGCAGAAACCCCCTGCACCGCCGGATGGACCGGATCGAGGCCTGGATCACAACCGGGCTGCTGGCCATATTCCTGGCCGGCGCGCCGCTGTCCTGGATCGCCACGGGACGGTGGGTGCAGCACGGGGGACGGGCTGAACAGCGCGCCCAGCAGGCGTGGCGGCAGGTTCCGGCGGTCCTGCTGCACTCCGCGCCCGCGCTGCCGCGCTTCTACTTCCGGACGTCCTGGGACCCCAGCGTCGATGTGCTGGCCCGGTGGACCATGCCCGGCGGGCAGGTGCGGACCGGCATGGTCTCGGTGCCGTCCGGCACGTCGATGGGCCGGACGGTCCCGGTGTGGGTGGACGGCACCGGCCGGCCATCCGGACCGCCGCTGTTCGCGTCCGCGCTGGCGAAGCGGGTGCTCGGCGCCGAGGTTCTCGCGCCGCTGGCGCTCGCGACGCTGCTGCTGAGCGTGGCCCGGCTGGTCCGGTGGCAGATGGATCGACGGCGGATGGCGGGCTGGGAGGCCGACTGGGCCTTCACCGGTCCCCGCTGGACCAGACACAGATAGCGCGCCTGGCCCAGCGGGGGAGCGGGGGTCAGGGGAGGCCGGGTTAATGCACCGGCGTCGCTGGCACCGAGGGGATGGCCTTCTCCTCCCCGGCCTGGCGGGCCAGCCTGCTCGGCCACCACATCCAGCGCCCTATGTCCAGGGTCAGCGCCGTGACCAGCACGGACCGCACGATGATCGTGTCCAGCAGCACGCCGACCGCGACCGCGAAGCCGATCTCGGTGAACTCGACCAGCGGCAGCGTGCCGAGCATCGCGAACGTGCCCGCCAGCACCGCGCCCGCCGAGGTGATCACGCCGCCGGTCGCGGCCAGGCCCGTGATCGCGCCTCGCCGCGGGCCGGATCTGATCGTTTCCTCGCGGACCCGGGTCATCAGGAAGATGTTGTAGTCGATGCCCAGGGCGACGAGGAACACGAAGATGAACAACGGCGCCGAGGTGTCCTCGCCCGCGAAGCCGAACAGGTGCCGGAACGCCAGCGCCGACAGCCCGAGTGCGGCGCCGAACGACAGGATCACCGTGCCGATCAGCACCAGCGGCGCGACCACCGCCCGCAGCAGCAGGCCGAGAATGATCATCACGACGAGCAGCACCAGCGGGATGATCACGTTGCGGTCCCGGGTGGCGTAGTTCTCGACGTCCATGGTCACCGCGGTTCCGCCGCCGACCTTGGCGTCCGCTCCGGGAACCTGGTGGACCGCCGCGCGTACCCGGTCGACCGTGGTGAACGCGGCCTGGCCGACGGGCTGACTGGTCAGCGTGCCCTGGAGGTAGACCAGGCCGTCCTTGGTGACCGGCGGGGACACCGCGGCGATGCCTGAGGTCCTGGCCAGAGCGCTGCGCAGCGGGCCCTCGGCCGCGGCGTTGCCGATCACGGCGACCGGTTCGCCCGCGCCGGCCGGGAAGTGCCGCGCGAGCACCTGCTCGCCGGCGACCGAGGCCGGCGTGCCGCGGAACGACTGGGCCGTGGTCAGCGAGCCGACCTTGAACCCGATCAGGCCGAGCGAGGCGGCGGCGAGCAGGACGGCGGTGACCGTCCACACCAGGCGCGGCCGGCCCGCGATGGCGTTGCCCGTCTTGGCCCACACGCCGCTGGCCGTCGGCTCGGCCGTACCGAACCGCGGCCGGATCGGCCAGAACAGCCACCGTCCGCAGATCACCAGCAGGGCGGGGAGCAGCGTGACCATGGCGATCAAGCCGACGACGATGCCGATGGCGGCGACGGGACCGAGGCCCGAGATGTCGGCCGAGTCGGCGGCGAGCAGGCAGACCATGCCGGCGATCACGGTCGCGGCGCTGGCGATGATCGCCGGGCCGGCCCGCCGCAGCGCCACGGCCATCGCGACGTGGCGGTCCTCGTGCCGGCGCAACTCTTCCCGGTAGCGCGCGATGAGCAAGAGCGCGTAGTCGGTTCCGGCGCCGAGCACCAGCACCACCAGGATCCCGGCGCTCTGGCCGTTGACCGTGAGGCCATGCTGGGTGAGCAGGTAGATCACGGCCTCGGCCACGGTCAGGGCCACCCCGGCGGACACGATCGGGAGCAGCCATAGCACCGGACTGCGGTAGGTGAGCAGCAGCAACGCGATGACCACGGCCAGCGTGGCGAACAGCAGCGTGGAGTCGATGCCCTTGAAGATCTTGATCTCATCGGCGGCGCTGGCGGCCGGGCCGGTGATGTGCACGGCCAGCCCGGGGTCGCCCCTGGCCGCCGTGGTGTTCACGCCGTTGATGAACCCGCTGATGTTGGAGTTGTAGCCCAAGACGGCCCCGATGACCGTCTCCAGGGCCTGGTGGTCGCGGGACGGGAACGGGCCCGTCACCCGGCCGTGCACCGCGGGCAGCGTGGCGAAACTGCGCGCGTCCGCGGTGGCCTTGCGCACATCGGCCGCCGTGATTCCGGATGCCCGGGTGTAGACCACCACCGCGGGGTTCAGGTTCGGCGAGGTGAACTTGGCCTGCAGGTTCAGTTCCTGCGTGGATTCGGCGCTGGCCGGCAGGTAGGACGAGGCGTCGTTTCGCTCCGCTCCCTGCAACTTGCCCGCGAGCGAGCCGAGCAGTGCGATGACGATCAGCCAGAAGACGACGACCAAATATTTAGTACGTCTTCCGCAGGGCAACGCGGTAAGTTTGCTGATCCTGCTGGCCTGGTTGGTACGCGCGGTAGTCACAACTGTCTCCCCGTGAGGGCCTAACCGGGTCATCCGGCCCGACCGGGCCGGTGTTCGAGACATACGATGTATCGCGTTCGGTCGCAGTGTCAAGTTATATCTCGAACACGGCGGCGCCGGTTGCGCTGCGGCGCTGCGGCAGCGTCACGGGGCCGATCCCACCACGCGGCTGACCAGGGCCTGGCGGCTGCGGGTGCCGGTCTTGGTGAAGATGGCCTTCAGGTGATCTTGCACGGTGTGCGGGGACAGGAACATCTGCTGTGCCACCTGGCGGGTGTCCCCGCCGGCGATCAGCTGGCGGAGCAGTTCGCCTTCCCTGGAGCTGAGCGCGTGAGCCCGGGCGAACAGATCGGTCCGGTCGCCCGGCGTGGTCGCCTCGATGGTCACCGCGATATCGCGGTCGGCCCGGCGGGCCGCCTCGCCGATGCGGGCGGCACGCAAGGTGAGCCACGCGGAACCGGGCAGATACACCCGCGCTTGCGGCGGATGGGCGTCGACGCCGGCCTCGCTGGCCAGCAGTTGCGCGGCGACGTTGTAGGCACCGGCCGGGACGGGGGCCTGATTCCCGCTGGGAGGGACCAGGCGGCGCAGGTAGTCCTGGGTCTCGGCGGTCTGGGCGCGCACCCGAAGGTCGGGCGACAGCAGCAACACCACCGGGCCGGGGCTTTCCGGCTGGGCGCGGGCCACCGGGCGGAACGTGCTGGCCTGGGTCCGGCGCAGCGCCGCGGTCAGCGGCCCGGTGAGCTGGCCCAGGAATCCGGCCTCGGTCTCGTCGAAGCCAGGCATCGCGGCCGACCGCCACAGGTCAAGGAACCCCCAGCAGCCGAACCGATCGGCGAAGACGACCGAGGCCACATCGTGGATGCCGTAGCGGCGCAGGAACTCCCGCCACGGCAGATTCCGGGACGAGTCGTCGGCGGTAGCCTGCCGCAGGGTCCTGGCCTGGCCGCCCGGCAGTGTGGTCCACCGGTTCGCCGTGGCCTGGTACTTCAGCCGGATCAGCATCGGAAGCTCCGGCAGGCACGGGACGTCGGCGAGCGGTGCGGTGCCCACCCAGGTCTGCGGGTCGGTCAGCAGCCAAACGTGGGCATCGAAATCGATGATGCGCCGCAACTCGTCCAGGACGGCCAGCCGCAACTCCCGGGCGTCGACCGCGGGCGCGCACAACCGCGCGACCCGCTGCGCGGAGCGCGCGTAATCGCCTTCGGTCCGGGCCACGCCCGCAGGATAGCCGCGTCCCTGCGCCCCGGGCCGCGCGGGCTGAGCTGTGAAAACCCCAGGAATGTGGGATGGTTCGCGTCCGGCCGGCCGCCCTAGCGTGAGCGGAGAACATGATCCGGTACGAGGAGGGGCCATGACGACCCTGCACATCGAGCATGCCATCGCGGACTTCGATCAGTGGAAGGCGGCGTTTGACCGGTTCGGGCCGGCCCGGGAGCGGTCCGGTGTCCTGGCTCACCGTGTGTACCGGCCGGTGGATGATGCCCGCTACGTCCTCATTGACCTCGACTTCGCCGCGCTCGGGGAGGCGCAGCGCTTTCTGAAGTTCCTGCGCGAGCAGGTGTGGGCCTCGCCCGAGAACTCGCCGGCGCTGGCCGGCACGCCCACGACGAGGCTGGTGGACCTGGCCGAATCGGCCTCGGCCGGCTGGGCACAATCACCGATGTGAGCGTGCAGTTGAACCACACCATCGTTGCCTGCCGGGACCAGCAGCGCTCGGCGGCCTTCCTGGCCGGCATCCTCGGCCTGCCGCCGGCCACGCGATTCGGGCACTTCCTGGTGGTCGAGGCCGACAACGGCGTGTCGCTGGATTTCGCCGAGACCACCCGGCCGATCACCTCCCAGCATTACGCCTTCCTCGTCGGCGAAGCCGAGTTCGACGCGGCCTGCGAACGCATCCGCGACCAGGAGGTGCCGTACTGGGCGGATCCCGGGCGAACCCAGCCCGCGATGATCAACCGGCGTGACGGCGGCCGCGGCCTGTACTTCGAAGACCCCGACGGCCATCTGCTTGAGATCATCACCCGCCCGTACGGCAGCGGCGGTCAGTGACTAGCGGGCGGTCTCGGGGAACAGGGCGATCGACGCGGTGAAGGTGTGCAGGAAGTTCTGCCCGCCGACCGGCCCGAGTTCTCCGGCGCAGAAGAACCCCGCGACCGGGATCTGGCTGAGCATCTTCGCGACGAGCGCGGCATCGTGGTCGGGCTCTGAGAACAGCCGCGAACCGCGGCCGTTGCAGGTGAACAGCAGAGCGCCGGCGGCGCGGCGGCCGCCGAGGGCCTCGGCCTCCCGCTCCAGGATGCGCCGCAGGTCCTCGTCGGCGGACCGCGCGTCGCGAACGTGGAACTGCACCGTCTGGCCCACCTGCACCTCGTCGCTGACCGCGAGGGTTCCCGACTCCGGGTCCGCCCCGATCAGGCCGCGGATGAGGAAATCGCCCTGGCGCGGCTCGGCCTGGTACTCGTCGATGACCATCCCCACCTGCACGCCGTGGGCGAGCAGTTCGCGCTCCGGGCCGGGCATCGCCGCGGCGAGCTCTTGCAGGCGCGCGAGCGGCGGGCGCCCGCCGAGCTCGAAGATCAGGTTGCCCTCGGCGCGGGTGATCGTGTACGGGTCGCCGACGGGGCGGCAGCCCTGGGCGACCAGCGGGTGGAACTCGGCGGCCGGCAGGTGAGCTCCGACCGCGCCGCTCGAGACCACCTGGCCATTGAGGAACATCTGGCTCCGCTGTACGGCGAGGCCACCACTGGCCATCCCGCCCATGACCACTGCCCCGGGAACATGTTCGTTCAGGTGGGCCAGCAGGTCATCGGCCGGGAACGTGAACGGGTCGCAGATCAGGAGGTGCGCGCCGCCGGGATCCGGCCCGAACCGGTAGCCGCCGAAGGCGCCTCCGCTGGGCGTCCGGACGAACTCCATCGCGAACGTCTCCACCGGGCCGAGGTCAGCGGCGAGCCAGAGCGAGACGGCGGGCTCGGACTCGATCTCACGAGCGCCGCCCGCCACCGCCTCGGCCACGCAGCCGATGAGCGGCACCTGGCCCAGCTCGTCGGCCACCGCCGTGACCAGGGCCTGAGCCAGATCGAGGAAGTGCGCGGAGGCGAACAGCACCGCGAAGGAGGGGGACACGTCGCCGAGGGCGGCGCGTGCCTCGGCCACGGCCCGGCTCGCCCCCTCACGAGCGTCCGCGGAAAGGACCAGGGCTCCTCCCGCCTTCACCATGTCAGGTTACTGGGCCGCGCGTCGCTCCGGGCGTTCCAGCGGCCCGGGCGCACGAGCGGCCCGGCCGCACGAGCGTCCCGGGCTCGGTGTGCTGCCGCGCCCGCGCGCCGCGGGAACGCTCAGCGGTGAGCCGCATCGGCCGGGGCGTTCGCGTGCCTCAGGGCCCAGTCGAGGGCGTCGTCCGCGATCATCTCCCAGCCCGGCTGGGCGGGGAGCAGGTGCGCGTATCCCGGGTACTCCCTGACCTCGGTGACGGTGTTCGACCGGTAGCGTCTGGCGTTCGACTGCTGGATCTTCGGTGGCATCAGGTGGTCCTCGCCACCGGAGATGAACAGCAGCGGCGCGCGGTCGTCGTTGTCGTAGTCCACCCAGGTGTCCTGGTGGCCGGGCAGCAGGTTGGCGAGCGAGGAGTCCCAGAAGATCCGGCCCGAGGCCGGGATGTGGTACCGCCTGTAGAGCGCCCGGGACTCGTCTTCGGGAAAGGTATTGGTGAACGCGTAATGCCACTGCTCTGGCGTGTAGCCCACGGCCCGATGGTGGTTGGCCGGGTTGCGCAAGACCGGGAACGCGGCCTTGATCTGTGAGAAGGGGATGACGGGGACGCCCTCGGTGGGCGCCGAGTTGATCGCGACCCCCACGGCGCCGAACCCGTGGTCGAGCAGGATCTGCATGAAGGCGCCGCCGGCGGAGTGACCGATCAGGATCGGCGGCGTGCGGAGATTGCCGACGACCTGCTCCAGCTTTTCGATGATGGCGGGCACGGTCAGCGCCTCGATCGGCGACGGGTCGGCGTTCAGCGCCTCGACCTCGGCCTCGAATCCCGGGTACCCGGGCGCCAGGACCTGGAAGCCGCGGTTCTCGTAATACGGGATCCAGCGTTCCCAGCTGCGCGGGGTCACCCAGAAGCCGTGGATCAGGACGATGGTGTCGGGCGTGGGCATGCCGGTCATGCTGCCTCCTTCGGTGCCGGAATTTCGAGAACACCCGGGCCGCGTGCAGCATGGACGCAGGCGATGTGCATGCGATGTGAAAGAGGCCAGACGCGCCGCGGCGGCGCGAGGGTCAGAGGTCGCCGGCCAGCTCGGAGGTCCAGATGACGACCCGGGTCCGGTCGCCCCGGAACAGGTCACGGGCGAACTCGACCGGCTCACCGGACCGGGCGTAGGCGGTGCGCTCGACCAGCATCAGCGGGGCGCCCTCCGGGACCTCGAGCGCCTCGGCCTCGCGCACCCCGGCGGTGACCGGTTCCATGCTCTCCCTGGCCCGGTACGGCCGCACGCCGTAGTTGACCTCGAGCAGTTCATACAGGGAGCCGTCCAGCCGGCAATCGAGCATGCCGGGGAAGCGGGCCGCGGGGAAGAGCGAGCGCTCCACCGCGATCGGGCGGCCGTCGGCCAGCCGTATCCGGCGCACCTCGTACACGGGGTCATCAGGGCCGATGCCGAGGGCGGTTCCCGCGGCCGGGCCGGCCGGCCGCTCGCTCGCCGTCAGCACGCGTGCCCCGGCCACCATCCCGTGGCGGCGCAGCTGCTCAGAGAACCCGGCCAGGATGGTCAGGTCCTGCTCCAGCTTGGGCGCGGCGACGAAGGTGCCGCCGCGCCGGCCCACGGCCCGTGTCACCAGGCCGCGCCGGGCCAGCTCGGCCAGCGCGTGCCGCAGCGTCATGCGGCTGACCCCGAACCAGGCGGCCAGGTCATGCTCGGTGGGCAGCCGGTCCCCGGGCATCAGCGCGCCGATTGCGATCTCCCCGGCCAGCCAGTCCTCGATCTGCCCGTGCACCGTGGCCCCCGGCCCGCGCACGATGACCGGCGGCTGCCTGGCGCTGGTCCGCAGCGCGGGCCGGGTCCCCTGGTGCCCGGCGTCCGGCTGTGACGGCATGTACGTCCTTCCCCTCCGGCCCCGCTCCCGCACGGCGCCGTTCCCGCTCAGCCCCGTTGACGCTCAGCCCCGTTGACGCTCAGCCCCGTTGACGCTCAGCCCCGTTCCCGCCTGACTCGCTCCCGATGAGCGGCGCGACGTCAGCCAGCGGGCCCCCGGCAGCTTAGGGCAGCAGGCGCCGGACCGGGACGAGCCGGTCGGCCCACCCGGGACCGGCGCCGCAGCCCTCTCCCCCCGGGGTGGTCAGGCCCCCGCCTGCGGAGCGGCCCCCTGGCCGTCCACGGCCGGTAGCTCATCGTCTGGAGACGGGGCGGTCACCGGTGCGAACGCCTTGGTCCGTCCGACGATCAGGTAGTAGATGACCCCGATCAGCGCGATGACGATCGCTACCGTCCACAGGATCGGGATCTTGTTCAGGAAGCCCAGGCCCAGGCTGAGCAGCCCGCCGGTCTGGTTCGGCTCGGGATTGCTCAGGGCCCGGGGCCAGGCGAAGTTGACCAGCATCGCGCCGCCGTACAGCAGCCCGACGATGTTCACGACCATGCCCCAGCGACCGAGCCGGAACGGCGCCCTGGCCTTGGGCCAGCCGCGGGCGCGGGCCCGGAGGATCACCAGGTTGCCGAGGAAGTAGCTCAGGTAGATCATGCCGGTGGCCGCGATCGCGATGATGCCGACGCCCGCGTACTTGATGAACGGTATGGCGGAGATCAGCGCGACCGCGATGCAGGTCCAGACCGGCGTGTGCAGGCTGGGCGACACCCTGGCCAGGGGCTTGGAGAACGGCAGCTGGTTGTCGCGCGCCATGCCGAAGCACAGCCGGATCGTGGCGGCCAGGATCGACAGGCAGCAGACGAAGATCGCGGCCGAGACCACCAGCAGGTACAGGGTGGCGAAACCGGTCGAGAAGTTCGCCTCGATGATCTGTGCGGGACCGAAGAGACCCGTTTGAGCGGCGTGCAGGTTCGGGATCGCCATCAGGGTTCCGAGCAGGAACACGCCGCCGATGATGAACGCGCCGACCACCGAGAACAGGACCGCCTTCGGCGCGTTCCGGCGCGGGTCACGCGTCTCCTCGGCCAGCGTGGACGCGGTGTCGAAGCCGTAGATCACGAACAGGCTCATGAACATCGCCGCCAGGAACGTGTTCGGCGCGACATGGATGCCGGTGCTATTGGTGACGACCTTGAATCCCTGGTGGTTGTGGAAGGCCATCAGGATCAGCGCGAACACGAACATGCCGAGGATTTCGAACACCACGCCGGTGTTGTTGATGATCGCGACCAGCCTGACCCCGTAGATGTTCAGGATCGTGATCACCACCAGCGTGATCAGCGCGACGACGAGCTGGGTGTGCAGGCTGGCGGCGTTCAGCGAATGCCAGCCCAGCCCGTTCAGCGCCGGGATCAGTGCCAGCGGCAGCGTGGCCACCACCGCGGCCACCGTGATGATCCCGGCGAACAGGTAGATCCACCCGGTCATCCAGGAGTAGCTGCGATTGGCCAGGTACTTCGTCCACTGGAAGACCGACCCGGCCACCGGATAGTGGCTGGATACCTCGGCGAAGTTCAGCGCGATGATGAACTGGCCCAGCGCCACGACCGGCCAGGTCCAGATGAACACGCCGCCGAGGGTGGTCAGGCCGAGCGCGAAGAGCGTGAAGATGCCGGTGGACGGCGAGATGTAGCTGAACGCGACCGCGAACGAGCTGAATAGCCCGAGCCCGCGCTTGAGTTCCTGCTTGTAGCCGAAACGTGCCAGGTCGGCCGCGTCCTGCTCGTGCCCGCCGGAAACCTGGGTGCCGGTGCTCGTGTCGCCGGTGCTCATATCGGTGGCCTCCTCTTGGGGCGGGCCCGCACGGTTGACGCGTAGCGTATGGGCGCGTACGGCAAACTGTCCAGACCCTTTGGGCCGGTCGTTACGACCTAGTTACGGACGCTCCCATGCGGCACTTGATGCCAAAATGCGCCTTGAGTGGCCTGGGCATATGCGAGAAAATCCAGAAACGCCGACCGGCTGGGCGGCGGCACGTGCGACACGTTAGGGTCTAGACCTTAGATAGTGACAGGAGGGGGCCGCCGATGGGTGCGCGGACGGTCGGCGACGGGGCAAACGCCCGTGCCGAGCCACCCGAGCCACCCGAGCCACCCGAACTCGCCGCCCTCTTCGACCGCACCGCCAGCCTGGCCGCCCGGCCGCGCCAGGTGCGGGAATTGCCCGGCGGCCTGACCAACCGCAACTACCAGGTGACCACCCCGGACGGCAGGTTCGTGGCCCGGGTCTCAAACGAGGGCGGCGACCTGCTGGCCATCGACCGGGACGCCGAGTACCGCAACTCGGTGGCCGCGGCCGCGTCCGGCGCCGGTGCTCCGGTCATCGAGTACCGCCCGCAGGACCGGCTGCTGGTCGTCGGCTACATCGAAGGCCGCACGCTGGGCAACGACGACGTGGCCGACCCGGCGACGATCGTCCGCATCGCGGACGCGTGCCGGCGGCTGCACAACGGCCCCCGGTTCGTCAACGACTTCGACATGTTCGACATCCAGCACCGGTACCTGTCGGTCGTCAGGTCCCGGCGGTTCCGGATTCCGGATGGCTACGACGACCTGCTGCCGCAGTTCGAGGCGGCACGGGCCGCCCTGGAGGCCTCGAGCCGAGGCGGCACGGTCCCCTGCAACAACGACCTGCTGGCCGCGAACTTCATCGACGACGGCGACCGCATCTGGCTGATCGACTACGAGTACTCGGGCAACAACGACCCCTGCTTCGAGCTCGGCAACATCTGGGGCGAGTGCCGGCTGTCCGTGGAGGCCCTGGAGGCGCTGGTCGCCGCGTACTACGGCACGCCGCGCCGAGCCGAGACGGCCCGGGCCCGCCTGCTCGGCCTGGCGGGCAAGTACGGATGGACGCTGTGGGGAGCGATCCAGCACGCCGCGAGCCCGCTGGACTTCGACTTCTGGACCTGGGCCATGGAGCGTTTCGAGGGAGCGGCGGCCGGGTTCACCGCCGGAGACTTCACCACCTTGCTCGAGGACGCCCAGCGGCATGACTGATTTCCCGGCCCCGCCCGCGCCAGCCCTGCCCGGCCGCGCGCGCGTGGTGATCATCGGCGGCGGCGTGATCGGCACCAGCGTCGCCTACCACCTGGCCGAGATGGGCCGGACCGACGTGCTGCTGCTCGAGCAGGGCCAGCTGTCCTGCGGCACCACCTGGCACGCGGCCGGCCTGATCGGCCAGTTGCGCGCCTCGGAGAACGGCACCCGGCTGGTGCAGTACTCCTGCGAGCTGTACGAAAGGCTCGAGCTCGAGACCGGCCTCGGCACCGGCTTCCGCCGCTGCGGCGGCGTGACCGTGGCCCGGACCCCCGAGCGCATGGTGCAGCTGCAGCGGACCGCCGCGGCCGCCGCGGCCTACCAGCTGGAATGCGAGCTGATCAGCCCGGAGCAGGCCGCCGAGCTGTACCCGGTCATGAGGACCGATGACCTGGTCGGCGCGATCTGGCTGCCCGGCGACGGCCGGGCCAACCCGACCGACCTGACCCAGGCGCTGGCCCGCGGCGCCCGCGACCGCGGGGTGACGATCCGCGAGCGGGTCCGGGTGACCGGCATCGACACCGACCGGGGCGCGGTAACCGGGGTCCGCACCGACCACGGCGACGTCGAGGCCGAGGTCGTGGTCAACTGCGCCGGGCAGTGGGCCAAGCAGGTCGGCGCGATGTGCGGCGTGACCGTTCCGCTGCACTCGGCCGAGCACTTCTACGTCGTGACCGACCGGGTCGACGGGGTGCACCGCGACTTCCCGGTCCTGCGCGACCCCGACGGCTACACCTACATCAAGGAGGAGGTCGGCGGGCTGCTGGTCGGCGGGTTCGAGCCCGAGGCCAAGCCGTGGGTCTCGCCCGACCAGATCCCCTACCCGTTCGAGTTCCGGCTGCTCGACGAGGACTGGGAACACTTCTCGATCCTCATGGACAGCGCGGTTAACCGGATCCCGGTGCTGGCCGAGACCGGGATCAAGAAGTTCTACAACGGCCCGGAGAGCTTCACCCCGGACAACCAGTTCATCCTGGGCGAGGCCCCCGAGCTGCGCAACTTCTTCGTCGGCGCCGGGTTCAACTCGGTCGGCATCGCGTCGGCGGGCGGCGCGGGCCTGGCCCTGGCCGAGTGGATCACCGAAGGCGAGCCCGCCCTGGACATGTCGGCGGTGGACATACGGCGGTTCGCGAGGTTCAACGGCAACAACCAGTGGCTGCACGACCGGGTCGGCGAGGTCCTCGGCCTGCACTACGCGGTGCCGTGGCCGAACCGCGAGCTGGCCACCGCCCGCCCGTTCCGCCGCTCGCCCGCCTACCACCTGCTCGAACGGGCCAACGCTGGCTTCGGCAGCCGGATGGGCTGGGAGCGAGCCAACTTCTTCGCGCCGCCGGGGGAGAAGCCCGTGATCGAGTACGGCTGGGGCCAGCAGAACTGGCAGCCCTGGTCGTCGGCCGAGCAGCGCGCGACCCGCGGCGCGGTCGCCCTGTTCGATCAGACCTCGTTCTCCAAGTACCTGGTCGTGGGCCCGGACGCCGAGCAGGCCCTGCAGTGGCTGTGCACCGCCGACGTCGCCGTCAAGCCGGGCCGGACCGTCTACACGGGCATGCTCAACGCCCGCGGCACCTACGAGGCCGACATCACGGTCACCCGGCTCTCGCCGACCGAGTTCCTGCTGGTCAGCAGCGCGGCGACCACCGAACGCGACAAGGACCACATCACCAGGCGGATGCCGGACGGATGCCGCGCCGAGGTGGTCGACGTGACCAGCGCGTTCGCGGTCTACGGCGTGATGGGACCGAGGTCGCGCGACCTGTTGTCCCGGCTCTCCCGCAGCGACTTCAGCGACCCGGCGTTCCCGTTCGGCTCCAGCCGCGAGATCGATCTCGGCTACGCGACGGTCCGGGCGACCCGGATCACCTACGTCGGTGAGCTCGGCTGGGAACTGTACGTCCCGGCCGAGTTCGCGGTCGGGGCGTTCGAGGACCTGACCGCGGCGGGCGCGGGCCTCGGCCTGGTGAACGGGGGCTACTACGCGATCGAGTCGATGCGGCTGGAGAAGGCCTACCGGGCCTACGGCCGCGAGCTGACCACGGATTACAACCCGGTCGAGGCCGGGCTGCTGTTCGCGTGCAAGCTCCGCACCGACATCTCGTTCCTGGGCCGGGAGGCGGTGGAGAAGGCGCGCGCCGCGGGCCCGCGCCGCCGGCTGGTCTCGCTCGTATTGTCCGACCCCGATGCGATGATCTGGGGTGGCGAGCTGGTGCTGCGGGACGGGATCGCGGTCGGCCAGGTGACCTCGGGCGCCTGGGGCGAGGCGGTCGGCGGGGCCGTCGGCCTGGCCTACATCCGCAACCCGGACGGAGAACCGGTCACCGCCGACTTCGCCCGCGCGGGCTGTTACCAGGTCAACGTGGGCGGGCGGCTCTACTCAGCCGCGGCGGGCCTGCGCCCGCCGTTCGATCCGGCCGGGGACCGGGTGAAGGGCCATTACGGCGAGAGCGTCGAGCCGTCGAACACCGCTCCCTGACCCGTCCGGCCCCGGGACCCGGCGACCGAGGGCCCGGGCCCCGCGAACTCTGCTCGAACTCGGCTACGGTGCAGGTATCCGCGGACCCGCGGGCCCGGCGGCGCGGTCGAGCGCCACGACCACAGGGAGTCACCCGTTGCCACAGGAGAACGGCGCCGCGCGCCGGGCGGCCGGGGAGCTCGAGGCGGCCGCTCTCGCCGTGCTCCAGGCGGCCGGCTCGGCCCTGACCCCGGGCGACGTGCGCGAGCGCCTGGGCGGCGACCTCGCGTACACCACGGTGGTGACCATCCTGTCCCGGCTGTATGCCAAGGGCGTGCTCACCCGGTCCCGGACCGGGCGGGCCTACGCGTACGCGCCGGTCGCCGACGAGCCCGGGCTGGCCGCGCGCCGGATGCGCGGGCTGCTCGAGGCCGAGCCCGACCGGGAGGCGGTGCTGGCCCGGTTCGTGTCCGGCATGTCGCCCGCGGACGAACGCCTGCTGCGCCGCATGCTCGCCGAGCACCTCGCCGAGCATCCCGCCGATCAACCCGCCGACCCGCCCGGCCCGAACGACTGAACCGCCGTCGCCATGCGCCTGGTCGTCTACCTCCCGCTGGTCGTCTCGGTCCTGGCCGCCGTCGCGGCCCGCCCGCTGGCCGAGCGGGTGCCTCCGCGCACCGCGGCCTGGCTGCTGACCGGCTCCGCCGTGGTGCTCGCCGCGGCCACCGGTGCGGGCCTCGGCCTGCTCGCGCTGTCGGCCGCGGTCCGGCTCCCGCCGGTCGACGCGCTCGGCGGCATGTCGCTGAGCGTGGTGCGCCGCGACGACCCGGCCCCGCTCCCGCTGGGCATCGCCGCGGGCCTGCTGCTGGCCGCGGCCGCGGCGGCCGCGATCCGGGCCGCCTGGCTGCGCACCACGGCGCTCGCCGCGGCCCACCGCCGGGCCCGCTGCCTGCCCGGCACCGGGCAGGTGGTGGTGCTGGCCGACCAGGCCGCCGACGCGTACGCGGCGCCCGGCTGGCCCGGCCGGATCGTGGTGACCTCCGGAATGCTGGGCGCGCTCACCAACGCCGAGCGCGAGGTCCTGCTGGCCCACGAGCGGGCGCACGCCTCGGGCCGCCACTATCTGTTCACCACGGCCGCCCGCCTGGCCGCCGCGGCCAACCCGCTGCTGCGCCCGCTGGCCGACGCGGTCGGGTACACCCTGGAGCGCTGGGCCGACGAGCACGCCGCCGCCGTGGCGCGCAGCCGGCCGCTGGCCGCGCGCACCGTGGCCAAGGCCGCGCTGGCCGCCCGCGCCGCCCCGCCCCGGCGGCCCGCCTCCGCCGCCATGATGGCGGCGGCCGCCGCCCCGGCGAGCGCCCGCGGCGCCGGCCCAGTGCCGCGCCGGGTCGCCGCGCTGCTGCGCCCGGCCCCGCGCCCGCGCCTCCTGCTGGTGGTCGCCGCCGTGGTCCTGATCGTGATCTGTGGCGTTTCCGTCCTCGACGCCGCCCGTGACCTGCACGCCCTCATCGAGTTCGCCCAGGCCGCCGCCTAGATCTAGAACCAGTAGTTACGCCCCGGCTCACCCCGATCCGGCAGGCCGTTCAAATCTGGCTCCGCGGCAACGGCGAGGGTTGGCGCTTCGCCGCCGCTCAGCACCTCCGCAGTGCACGGGATGACTTGCCCGGCACTGACATGCGGGAGCGGCTCGCACAGCGCGGCCAGCGTCTCCCGCCCGATCAGCCCGCGCCGGTAGCAGCGCAGGTAACGAGCCAGGTGCTGCCCGTCAGCACCGCACGGCTTGCCCGGCGCGGCCCAGCAAAACCCGCACGACACGATCAGCGCCACGTCATCCAGGCTGGTCACGCGGAGATATCCATGCCCAGCGCGCGCCCGAGGGCGAGATAGCCACGAGCGCGGGCCAGCCCGTCCGCGCAGGCATCGCACAGCTCGTCCCGGCCCGCGCAAGCCCGACATTCCACCGGCGGATCGCGGTAGAAAACCGCGTCCGCTAACGCCTGACGCAGCAGCTCACGCTGCGCCGCCGGCACGAGCAGGGCAAGCGCTCCTTCGCTGGTCACTTGATCGGCCGGAGGCTGGCTGGCGGGAATGCTTGGCCGTCGTTTCGCGCCAGCACGTCCTGGCAGGCGAAAGCGAGATCATCGAGGATCTCCTCCAACCGCTCGGCGCGCACCGCGCGCCGCATGGCGGACAGGTTGATGAACTTGGGTTCCGAGTCTTCTGCTGCGTCCTCTTCGTAGACGACCAGCAGGCGCGAGATCTTGGCCATGCTCCCTCCGGGGGTAGAGACGACGGAGCCACTTGTCGGATCCGCCAGGCCTGTACTTGCTTCCCTCCTCTAGTGTACGCCCGTGTACTGCCCTGTACTGCCCTGTTAGTCAGTAATGGGTACGTCACTACCGTGCGGAGGGTGATCAGGCGAGACGGCCCTGTAGCGCCATGGCGGCAGATAGCGCGGATCTACCGGGACAAGATCAGTTCGGGCGAGCTGAAGTCCGGAGACCGGCTGCCGTCCATCAGGTCGATCACCCAGGAGTACGAGGTAGCCGGTACGACAGCCCAGAAGGTCATCGAAGCCCTGCGGGACGAAGGGCTGGTCGTAACCAGCCCCATGGGGACGTTCGTCAAGTGATCGCAGGACCGTTAATTGCCGGGCTTCGCCCGTTCACCATGGTCAGGTGCTAACGGCGGTGTCTGCGGCCGGGTGTCTGCCGGGACTTCGTTGGTGAGCTGGCGAACGCTGGGGACTAGGAGGAGCGAGAGGATGGCGGCCAGCTCGATCAGGCCGGTTCCCAGAGCACCGTGTGCACTCCGAGGGCGGCGGCGACGGGGCCAGCTACGGCCAGTCCAACTGGGTAGGTGGCCAGGGATGCGAACCAGTCGTAGGAGCTGACTCTCGACAGGGCTTGTTCGGGGACTTGCCGTTGCAGCGTGGTGGTGAACAGGCCGTAGAACACGATGATGCCGGTCCCGGCCAGGGCGGCCGCCGCGGCGATGGCCGGGATCGGCAACCCGGCCGCGAAGGCCATCGGTGGCAGGGCGAGCGTGCAGGACACGGATACAGCCCACCGCAGGGGATGTCGGGGCCGCAGGCGCATGCCGAGCAGGCCTCCCGCCACCGAACTCCCCGCCGTGAGAGGCGGTCCGCGATGACGCCTCCTGCCAGCAGGAGAACCACCTGGGCCGCGGTCTCGGCCCCAAGCACGTAGCCGAGATCAGCCGGGGAGTGGGTAAGGTCCAGTACGGCGAACGCGAGGGCGACGGGTACCAGGGCGTTGCCCAGCGCCGAGACCGACTGGCCAATGAACAGCAAGCCTGAAGTTGCGTTCCCTGAGCGCACCCACGCTCGGAGAGTGTCCCACAGGCAGACACTGATGTGCTGTTCCATACCTTCTCGGATGCTTTGGCCGTCGATGGTGGACTACCCGGCCGACGTCGGCTCGGATGAACCAAGAAAATTAAAGATCAGCGACTTGCAGAATGAAGATATTCAAGATACAACTTGAGATATGACCGATCAGGCGATGGACTGGCAGGAACTCACGAACCTGACCCGGGGCCAGCCGTTCGTCGTCGAGCGGGTGCGCCTGGCCGCAACCGGCGTCGCGATCGAAGGCGGGTTCGAGCTACCGCAACTGGCCCAGCTCAACGTCGAGGATCAGGTCTTCGTCACCGCGTTCGTGCGCTGCCACGGCTCCATCAAGGAGATGGAGCGGATCTTCGGGGTGAGCTACCCGACGATCAAATCGCGACTGAACCGGATCGGCCAGATGCTCGACTTCGTCGAGACCGACCCGGCGCCGTCGCGGGCCGACATCATCGACCGGCTGCGCCGCGGCGAGATCACCGCACAGCAGGCACTGGCGGAAATGGACGGCCGCCCATGATGCCGCAGCTGCTGACCGTGCGGGTCGACCGCCCGCAGGGCCGGGCTATCCGGGTCTGGATTCCGCTACTCCCCGTGGCGCTAGTGCTGGCGCCATTGCTGATCGCGGCCGCGCTGGCGGGGGGCGTCGCGTGCCTGGTGTACCGCGTCAGGGTGGTGCCGGCTTTCGGCGTCGGCTGGCGTCTTTTGTGCGCGTTGCCGGGCACCCGGGTCGCCATCCGCGAGGGACATACGGCCGTGCTCGCGAGCATCCGGTAGGGAAACAGGAGGTTGCCGTGAACGAACAGCGCAAGGACATCCTCGGCATGCTGGCCGAGGGCAAGATCACCCCCGAGGAGGCGGAGCAGCTGATCACCGCGCTCGAGCGCGACCAGCCGCCGGCAGCCGCGAGTCCCGGCGCCCGGCCGAAGGGCAAGGCGAAGTACCTGCGCCTGGAGGTGGACACCAACGAGAACGGCGAGCCGGGGCGGGTCAACGCCCGGGTGCCGCTGCAACTGCTACGCGCGGGCGTGCGGCTCGCGGCGCTGATCCCCCCGCAAGCGCTGGCCAAGGCCAACGCCGAGCTCAGCCGGTCGGGAGTTCCGTTCGACCTGGCACAGCTCAAGCCCGAGCAGCTCGAGGCCCTGGTTGACCAACTCGACGAGGTGACCCTCGAGGTCGACCAGCCCGACGCGAAGGTACGCATCTACTGTGAATAGCCGCCGATCGCCCGGCCCGCGCCGCGCCCGTCATCTCGCCGACGGCCGATCCGCGCTATAACGTGGAATCCCGTGGCGCGGTGCCGCCGCGCCGCCGCCGAGGAGGCCAGATGTCGGCAGATGTGCCCAGCTCACCCGCGCTGCGCGCGTCCGACGGGGACCGCGACCGGGTCATCGAAATGCTACGATCCGCCGTCGCCGACGGCCGGCTCGACCCGGCCGAGTTCGACGAGCGGCTGGACGCGGCGCTGACCGCCCGCACCATGGACGCGCTGGCCCCGCTCACCGCCGACCTGATCGCGGCGCCAGGCAGAAACGGCGGGCTGGCGCTGCCGCTCGCCGGGACCCCGGCCCAGCCGGCCGCCGAGCTGCTCACCATCAGGGAAAAGCACGGCTCGGTGCGCCGCGACGGCCGATGGGCACTGCCGCACCGGCTGGCGCTGCGCACCGCGTGGTGCGACGTGTTGCTGGATCTGACCAGCGCGGTGCGCAGCGGACCCGAGCTGGTTATCGAGATGCGGGTGCGCGGCGGCGACGTCGAGCTGGTCCTCGCGCCCGGCATGGTGGTAGACGCCAACGAGCTGTCGGTGCGGCACACCAGGCTGGCGATCAGCAGGGACGCGGGCGACGGCACGCCGGAGACACTGTGCGTCCGCCTGGTCGGCCAGATGCGGCACGGTCAGGTCAGCACCCGG
>Ga0335074_10004037_pt1 | contig 20208 bp, 22 predicted proteins | sample Lox_Sample_23_FD_206715 | JGI IMG/M metagenome (GOLD analysis project Ga0335074, IMG submission 206715) | Soil microbial communities from Loxahatchee National Wildlife Refuge, Florida, United States - Lox_Sample_2.3 | ecosystem: Environmental > Terrestrial > Soil > Wetlands | place: USA... | reverse complement strand
GAAGCCTTGATGGAGATCGCGGCGCATCCGCCGGCCGATTCCGCGGGCCTCGAACACATCCGCGCCGTGCCGAAAGGCTTTGCGACGTCGCGCCTCGGCAAGGGCCTGCTCGAAGCGCTCGCCAAGGGCCAGACCGGCGAGCCGCCCGACGGCATCGAGCCCGAACGCCCGCGGCGCAAGCGCGAACCGTCGGCGTCTTCGATCGATCTCCTGAAAACACTGCTGCGTCTGCGCGCGGAAGAAGCGGGCGTGGCGCCGCGTCTGATCGCCAATGCGGAAGACATCGAACGTATCGCCGCGCGCGAAGATCAGGGCGTGGCCGCGCTCACCGGCTGGCGCGCCGACGTCTTCGGCCACGACGCCAAGGCGCTCCGCGACGGCAAACTTGCGATTGCGCTGGAAAAAGGCGAAGCCGTGGTCGTGGAACTGGAAGAGTAGTCTCGCTGGGACCGGCGGCGTCCCGCCGGCATTCTTCAATCTGTGTTGCTATAGCCGGCGGGACGCCGGCGGTCCCAGCAAGCCAATCTCAAAAAATTCACGTTGTCTCTTCGAATAACTCCCGCCCGATGAGCCAGCGGCGGATTTCGGATGTGCCGGCGCCGATCTCGTAGAGCTTGGCATCGCGCAGAAGGCGGCCGGTCGGATAGTCGTTGATGTAGCCGTTGCCGCCCAGGCACTGGATCGCTTCGAGCGCCATCCACACGCCTTTCTCCGCCGCGTAGAGAATGGCGCCGGCCGCATCCTTGCGCGTCGTCCGCCCGCGGTCGCAGGCCTTCGCCACGGCATACACATACGCGCGCGCCGTCGAGAGCGTGACATACATGTCGGCGAGCTTGCCCTGCATGAGCTGGAACGAGCCGATCGGCTGACCGAATTGCTTGCGGTCGTGAACATAGGGCAGCACGACGTCGAGGCACGCCTGCATGATGCCGAGCGAACCCGCGGCCAGCACCGCGCGCTCGTAATCGAGGCCGCTCATGAGGATATTCACGCCGCCACCGGCGCGGCCAAGGACGTTCTCTTCCGGCACTTCGCAATCTTCGAAGATGAGTTCCGCCGTGTCCGAGCCGCGCATGCCGAGCTTGTCGAGCTTCTGCGCGGTGCGGAATCCCTTGAAATCTTTTTCGATGAGAAACGCCGTGATGCCGCGCGGGCCCGCGTCCGGATCGGTCTTCGCATAGACGACAAGCGTGTCGGCGTGCGGGCCGTTGGTGATCCACATCTTGGTGCCGTTGAGCACGTAACGGCTCCCACGCTTCTCCGCGCGCAGCCGCATCGACACGACGTCGGAGCCCGAACCGGTTTCGCTCATGGCGAGCGCGCCCACATGTTCGCCGGAGATGAGCTTCGGCAGATAGCGGCGTTTCTGCTCTTCGCTGCCGTTCTTGCGGATCTGGTTGACGCAGAGATTGGAATGCGCGCCGTAGGAAAGGCCTATGGCCGCCGAGCCGCGGCTCACTTCCTCCATCGCCACGCAATGTTCGAGATAGCCGAGACCGGTGCCGCCATAATCCTCTTCGACCGTGATCCCTAAGAGCCCCAGCGCGCCCAATTCCGGCCAGAGATGGCGCGGGAAGGTGTTGGTTTTGTCGATCTCTTCGGCGATCGGCGCGATCCGGTCGGATGAGAAGCTCCGGACGCTGTCGCGCAGCATGTCGGCCGTGTCGCCGAGGTCGAAATCGAGCGTGGGATAGGAATTGGGGATGGTCATGGCGCATTAACCCGCGGTTGGGACCGGAGTAGTTACTCTGTCACGGGGCGCTTCCCAAGCCGGAAATGCTCTGGTACATCCCGGCCCCCAATGCGGTCGTGGCGGAATGGTAGACGCACTAGCTTGAGGTGCTAGCGGGGCAACCCGTGGAAGTTCGACTCTTCTCGACCGCACCAACCTACGCAGCGAAGCAGCGGAGGTTGTCCTTCGTAGCCCGCCAGGGCGAGGCAGGACGTGCGACGTCTCGCCGCCTCGGCGACAGGCCTCGGACTAATGTCCGGGAGAAGCGAGAATCAGCCAAAATTCCCTGACCAGCCCGCGAAGCCGGGCCGTCATGCCGCCGCGCGATTCCACGGCATGATTGCGAGCAGCCGGGCCATGCCGCACCAGCCGGAGAGGCCGGCAAATACCAGCCCGCAGCCGACGAACGCCGAAATCGCTGCGAACCAGGGCGACGCGGTCGCGGCCAGGGTCAATCCCAGGAGCACAAGGCTACCCGCCGCGATCTGAACCTGGCGCTGCAATTCGATCGGTTTGGAGCGGTCGAGCGACGTCGGCAGCCCCGCCTCTTTCCAGCCGGCGAGGCCACCCTCCAGCAGATAAACCTCCGGCGCACCGCAGACCGCGAGCTTCTCAACATTGTTCGCCGTACGGCTGCCGGCCTGGCAATGGAAAATCACGGCCGGACAGCCGTTACCCAAATCCTGCCCGCGCATCTGAGACAGCGGCATAAGCTTCGCACCCGGGATGCTCTCGCGCGCATGCTCCATCGGCTCGCGGATATCGACGAGCTGCGCGCCCTTCTCCGTCATCAACCGCTGCGCCTCGCGGGCGTCGATGGTTCGGATGGTCATGATTTCTTCCTTCCACAATAGATTTCGTGAAGCACTTCGATGACGCGCGCCGCTTTTCCGTCGGGGAGGCGGTAATAGATGGTCTGTCCGTCGCGCCGCGTGGCGACGAGTCCTTCCTCGCGCAATTTCGCCAGATGCTGTGAAAGTGCGGACTGGCTGAGCCCCGACGAAACCACCAGCGCACCGGCGGAACGCTCGCCGTCCACGAGGTCGCACAGCACGGCCAGCCGCGCTTCGTGCGACAGCATCCTCAACATCGCCGCGGCCTTTCCGGCATTGCGGCGCATGGCGTTTCTGTCCTTTTGATCGAGCATCTTCTGTCTTTATATAAGCCATTGCTAATTTAGATATTTCTAATATATTGTCAAGGATGCAATGGAGGACAGGGCTGTGGAACCGAGGATTGAACCGTATTTCGATGAGGCGACGCTCACCGTCACCTATCTGGTCAGCGATCCGGAAACGGGACAGGCGGCGGTCGTCGATCCGGTGCTGGACTTCGACGCAAAGTCCGGCCGCACCGCCACCCGTTCGGCCGACGCGGTGCTGGCCGCGGCCAGAAAGCAAAATCTCACGATCGCCTGGATCCTAGAGACGCACGCCCACGCCGACCATTTATCGGCGGCGGCTTATCTCAAGGAGAAAACCGCCGCCCAAGTTGCTATCGGCGAGAATATCGAAGCGGTCCAGAACGTGTTTCGTCCGATCTTTCATGCGAGCGACCTGACAGGCGATGGCAGGCCATTCGATCGTCTCCTCAAGGACGGCGAACGTTTCGCGCTCGGCGCACTCGACGTCGAGGTGCTTCACACGCCCGGTCACACGCCGGCCTGCGTGAGCTACCGGATCAGCAACAATGTGTTTGTGGGCGATACGCTGTTCATGCCCGATTATGGCACTGCCCGCACCGATTTTCCCGGCGGCGATGCGCACACGCTCTACCGCTCCATTCAACGACTGCTGGCATTGCCGCCGGAAACCACACTGTGGATGTGCCACGACTATAAGGCGCCCGGCCGCGACACCTATGCTTGGAAAACGACGGTGGCCGAGGAGCGGGCCCGCAACATCCACGTCCACGAAGGCGTGAGTGAAGACGCATTCGTCGCCATGCGCACGGCGCGCGACAAAACGCTTTCCATGCCGGCGCTGATTCTGCCGTCGGTGCAGGTGAACATCCGGGCCGGCCGCATGCCGCCACCCGAAGACGACGGGAAGATCTATCTCAAGCTGCCGGTGAACGCCCTTTAATCTGCTTCGATCGGGCGGTACAGGCTGGACAAAAAACCGAAAGGCCCCTGAAATAGTACCCATTCAAAAGGGGCCAAGAATGAACCGTATCGTCCGCTGCATCGCCACCGCGATGGTCTTCGGCTTCGCGAGTATCGCGCTCGCGCACGCAGCTCCGATGGCACCACCGAAAATCGTCTTCGGCGCCGCTGACCCGGCGCTGGCCCCTGCAGGCAATTATGCGCTCGACCCAAACCATACTGCGGTCGTCGCGCGCGTTTCCCATATCGGCTACTCGTTCAGCATCTTCCGGTTCGGCAAGACGGCCGGCAGTCTGACCTGGGATCCGAAAACCCCGGCCACCTCGAAGCTTTCGGCCAGCGTCGAGACGGCGTCAATCGAGACGCCGGTTCCCGGCTTCGCAACCGAGCTCGCGGGCGCCCAATATCTCAACTCGTCCGCCTACCCGCAGGCCACATTCGTCGCCACGAGCTTCCGCCCCACCGACGCCACACATGGCAAGGTGGACGGCACGTTCACGCTGATGGGAAAGACAAAGCCCGTGACCTTCGACGTCACGCTGGTCGGCGCCGGTCCTGGTTTCTTCAACCATCCGCGGATGGGCATCCACGCGGAGACGGCGATCAATCCGCAGGACTATGGCCTGCCGGCCATGTTCGGCAACACGACGGCGCTCGTCATCGACTCGGAATTCGTGAAGCAGAATTAGGCGCCGCTAAATTCCCTCGCCGTCCACCCCGATGTGGATGCCGCATTCGTCCTTGTCGAGCCCAGACCAGCGGCCGTCGCGATAGCCTTCGCCGGACTGAACGCGGCGCGTGCAGGGCATGCATCCGATGGAGGGATAGCCATCGTCCACGAGCGGATGGCGCGGGATGTCGTGCTCGGCCGTATAGGCCTCAAGATCGGCGAGCGACCAATCGGCCAGCGGATTGAAGCGGAAGCGGCCGTCGAAATATTCGACTGTCTTCATCTCGGCGCGGGCGCTGGTCTGGAAGCGTTTGCGGCCGGTGATCTGCGCCGAGAAACCCCACAGCGCGCGCTTGACTGGCATGACTTTGCGGAAATCGCAGCAGGCATCGGTGTTGCGCGACCAGAGCGTGCCTTCTGGATCGAGGCGGGCGCGATCGTCGGGATGCGGCCCGATGGTGCGCAGATCGGTCAGACCCAGCACGTCCTGCAGCCGGTCGCGGTAACGCAGAGTCTCGCCGAACAGCTTGCCAGTACTGAGAAAGAGCACCGGCGTCGTGGGATTGATCTTCGCCACCATGTGGAGCAGGATAGCCGACTCCGATCCGAAGGACGACACGATGGCCGTCTCGCCCGGGAATTCCTCCGCCAGCGCCAACCGCAGGACACCCAGGGCATCGCGCCCATCCGCGGCGGCTTCGAGCTTGGCGAGACGGGCCGCCGCCAGCGGGTCGCGCGCGCCCAGGCCCTGCCGGTCAAACGCTCGCGGAGCGATGCCGCGCGCCTGGTCGATGATGGTGACGCGGGCTGCGGTCATCCGAACCACCAATGCGCCAGCGCGCGTGTCTTCTCGGAAATCTGCGCAGGAGAAAGCCCGCTCGCGCGCCAGTCAGCCCGCCTGGCGCCGATCTCGGCCACCCGTTCGCTCCATTCGAACCCGAACTGGTCGGAGAGCCACTCCCGGATCAGACGGACAAGGCCCGGGGAGCGGCCGCGGCTTGAGACCGTCAGCAGCAGGTCACCCCGGCGTACGGTCGCAGGGACATGGAAATCGCACAGGAGGGGCTCGTCTTCGACGTTGACGGGGATGCCGAGCGCCCTCGCCCGCCCCGCCAGCGCCGCGGAAATCTCGTGCTCGAGGCCCGCGATATAAAGGGCGGAAAGCCCCGACAGTCCATCGCGGTCATCGGGCCGGATATCGACCGGATGGACCCCCGCCTCCGCCAAGTGCGCCCGCCGCTTGGCCTGCGCCTCTCCGGCCCCGGCGAGGCCGATTTTCACCTTGGAGGGATCGAGTATGAGGGGAAGCACAACCCGCTCCTGCGGAACCTGAAGTTCTACACAGAAGTAGGAGCGTACACCCAATAATGCAACAAGTCAGTGGAAAATCTAAGAATCTACACTATAATTTCGTATAATAGTTCAGGGCGTCTTGAGCAACTCGGTGATCGAGACACCGATCTTGTCGCCCTGGATGATGATCTCGCCACGGGCCACCGGCTTGTCGTTGGCCATCACCAGTACGGCGTCGTCCTGCTTCGAGTCGAGTTCGATGACCGCGCCGCGGCCCATGCGTAGAAGCTGGTGCATGGGAATGACCGATCGTCCGAGCACGACGGAGAGTTCGACCTTGACGGTTTCGATGTTGGAAGCCATGTGCCCTGCCCAGAGATGATGCGTTCAACCTTGCCCGTTCATGCTTTCGAGAAGGTTAAAATCGTCGTGACAGAGATTGAATGGCGCGTCGGCAAAGGGCTTCAGCCTTACGAGGAGGCCGTCGCTTTCATGGAGAGTCGCGCGGCGGCAATCGCTGAAGGCCGCGCGACGGAACTCGTTTGGCTGGTCGAGCATCCGCCGCTTTACACCGCCGGCACGAGTGCGAAACCGGAAGACCTGATCGATGCACGCTTTCCCGTGCACGCCACGGGCCGCGGCGGCCAATACACCTATCACGGGCCCGGCCAGCGCGTGGGCTACGTCATGCTCGATCTGAAACCGCGCGGCGGTGATGTGCGGGGCTTCGTGCGCGATCTCGAGGAGTGGCTGATCCGGACGCTCGCGCGCTTCAACGTCAAAGGCGAGCGGCGCGATGGCCGCGTCGGCATCTGGGTGACAAACGGCAGCCGCGAGGACAAGATCGCGGCCATCGGCGTGCGCGTGCGCCGCTGGGTCACGTTCCACGGCGTCTCGCTCAACGTCGATCCGGATCTCGATCATTTTTCGGGCATCGTCCCCTGCGGCATCCGCGAGCACGGCGTAACGAGCCTGGTGGCGCTCGGTCTGCCGGTGACCATGGCCGATGTCGATGTCGCGCTCAAAACGGCATTCGATGAAGTTTTCGGCGAATAGCCCAAATTTCGGCTCAAGTAAATGTCGACGGTCTTCAGAGATTTTTGACTGCTTCTACTTAGGTTCGATCGTATGGGTCAGTTGCAACCGATCAACAGGGCGTGGGAGCTCGACCGCAAGGCCAGGCTCGAAGGCTGGCCGTTCCGCTGCGACGCGATGCTGGAATTCGAACGCGCCGAGCTCAACGAACTGCGCGAACTGTGGCGCGCGCTGGCCGCGGGCAAGACTGCGCCGTCGCGCACCGATTTCGACGCGCGCACGCTGAAGCCCTACCTCCGCAACATCATGATCATCGAGCGCGTCTTCATCGGACCGGAGCGCTGGCGCTATCGCACGCGTCTCGCCGGCACGGCGGTGGCCGACATGATCGGCGATCCTACCGGCAAATTCCTCGAAGAACAGCTGCCGCTCGAATTGGTGCCGCGCTGGACAAGCGTCTACGACGCGACGCTCGACGGCGGTCGGCCGCTGCGGCTTGTCGCCAATTTCGAATTGCCACAGCTCGTCTTTCTGCGCGGCGAAGCGTTCGTTGCGCCGCTCGCGGATCGCGAGGGCAAGCTCACGCTCGTTTTCGGCTGCATCTACTTCGGGCCGAAGCCCGCAAACCGCTAACCGCCGCGCTTGCGGCGTTTGGGGGGCGCGGCCGATCTGCGGCCGAGACCGATCTGCTTGGCGAATTCGGAACGGCGCGCGGCATAGTTGGGCGCCACCAGCGGATAATCGGCGGGCAATCCCCACTTCGTCCGGTATTCTTCGGGGCTCATGCCGTAGCGCGTGCGGATATAGCGCTTCAGCATTTTCAGCTTCTTGCCGTCTTCAAGACAGACGATGTAATCGGGCGTGATCGACTTGCGCACCGAAATGGCCGGCTTCTGCGGCGACGGGGCGTCAGTCTGCTGCGCCGGCGAAAGCCCGCCCAGCGTCGCATGAATATTCTTGATCACAATCGGCAGTTCCGCGGGCGCCAGGTGATTGTTGCGAACATAGGCCGCCACAATTCTGCAGGCCGCATCCAATAAAGCCTCGTTCGTATCCATCACTTCCCTTGCCACCTTCTGTGCTCGGGCATTTGCGCCCAGAATCGTATTGCGGTGCGCGCATATTACATACGGGCCGCGGATTGTCCCGCGCACCCCTTGCAAGACTGCGATGACGTCCCAAACCACACCAAAGATTGGTGTTTTCGCCGTCTGCCGCTGCCGGCCTGCATTCAGGCCATCTTAACCACGTTGCCCCATCGTTCGGTATCCAAAGGGCAAAATCATGACGCCGAACAGCTTTCGCATTGCCACGACAGATATGGCTCGGGCACCGCGCATAGGGCTCGCCCGCCTGACCAAGATGGCCTTCGACGGCGCCGACTTCACGCCATTGTGGAACGAGCTGGTCGTCCGGGTGCAGCAAGATCCCCAGGATACGGCCGCGTTGATGGACCTTTCGGCGATCGCGCAGCTGACCGGCGACCCGAAAACCGGCGCCTCGCTGCAATCGCGCGCGCTGGTGCAGGACGTCCTTTACCGCTCGCCCATGACGCAAAGCAGCCCGCGGCTCAGAGTGCTGGCGTTTGCCGCGCCCATCGATATGGGCGGCAACACGCCCATCGAATTCCTGCTCGAAGGCAGCGACGTTCAGCTTGAAACGCTTTTCATCGCGCAGGGCCTTGCGCTGCCCGATCCACTGCCGCAGCACGACGTCGCCATCGTCACCATTCCGGACTCGAGCGAGACGCGGCCGATGCTGGCCATGATCGAGGCTTTCGCACCGCGCTGGCCGCGGCCCATCCTCAACCTGCCGCAAAAGATCAAAGGCCTCGACCGCGACCAGCTGTTCAAGCTGCTGCACGGCTTGCCGGGCATCGAAATCCCCATGACCGGGCGCGTGTCGCGCGAAGATTTCTCGGATATGGGGCTGTCCGACGTCATCCTGCGCGACGTGATCGCGGACGGCGAATTCCCGCTGATCGCACGCCCCGCCGGCTCGCACGCGGGCAACGGCCTCGAGAAGATCGACTCGGCCGCGGCGATCGACGCCTATCTCTCGACGCGCCCCGAAGACGAATTCTTCGTCTCGCGCTTCGTGGACTATGCGGGCGCCGACGGATTGTTCCGCAAGTACCGCGTCGTGTTCGTCGACGGCAGACCCTACGCCTGCCACATGGCCGTCGGCGACGAATGGAAGGTCTGGTATCTTAACGCCGACATGACCGGCAATGCATGCAAGCGCGCCGAAGAGGAACAGTTCATGGTCCGCTTCGACGAAGACTTCGCGCTCTGGCACGGCCAGGCGCTGCGCGAAATCGCCTCGCGCATCGGACTCGATTATTTCGCCATCGACTGTGCGCAGACGTGCGACGGCAAGCTTCTTGTGTTCGAAGCGGACAATGCGTCGATCGTCCACAACATGGATCCGGCCGACATTTTTCCCTACAAGGGCCCGCAGATGCGCAAGGTCTTCGATGCCTTCGTCGCGATGCTGCACAAGCACGCGAGCACAGCCGAGGCGCGCGCGGCGTGAAGACATCGTCCTGGCCCACGCTCGATCCCAAGGACTGGCCGTCGTTCCGGCGCCAGGCGCACATAATGCTGAACGACATGCTCGACTATCTCGAGCACACGCGCGAGCGCCCCGTCTGGCAGCCCATTCCGGATGTCGTCCGCGCGTCCGTGCATCAGCCGAACCCACACAACGCCGAGCCGCTGGAAGACGTCTATCGCGAATTCCAAGACGCGATACTGCCTTATGCAACGGGCAACACGCATCCCGGATTCATGGGCTGGGTGCATGGCGGCGGTACGCCCGTCGGCATGCTGGCCGATATGCTGGCCGCCGGGCTGAACGCCAATCTCGGCGGACGCGATCACATGCCGATCGAAATCGAACGGCAGATCGCGGAATGGGCGCGGGGATGGTTCGGTTTTCCCCAAGGCGCGAGCGGTCTTTTCGTCACCGGCACGTCGATGGCCAACCTGATGGCCGTGCTGATCGCACGGGCGGAAGCGTTGGGTGAAGGCGTGCGGGCGCACGGCATCGAGGGCGTGTCGCTGCGCGCCTATGCGGCCAAAGGCGTGCATGGCTGCGTGGCACGGGCGATGGATTTCGCCGGCCTCGGCAGCGATGCGCTGCGGCTGGTGCCGACCGACACGCTGCATCGCATGGACGTGGCCGCGCTCGACGCGATGATCACAGAAGACCGCAAAGCGGGATGCCTGCCCTTCCTCGTCGTAGGCACGGCCGGCGCAGTCGACACCGGCGCGATCGACAATCTCACCGTGCTGTCCCGCATCGCGCGCAAAGAAAAGCTCTGGTTCCACGTCGACGGCGCATTCGGCGCGTTGGCCATATGGTCCGAACAGTTGCGGCCGAGACTGTCGGGAATCGAGCACGCGGACTCGATCGGCTTCGACTTCCACAAATGGGGCCAGGTGCCCTACGACGCGGGCTTCCTGCTCGTGCGCGACGGCGAGAAACACCGCGCGACCTTCGCCTCGCCTGCGGCCTATCTCCGCCGCGAGACGCGCGGGCTTGCCGCCGGTTCGCCCTGGCCCACGGATTTCGGCCCTGATCTGTCGCGCGGCTTCCGTGCGCTCAAGACGTGGTTCACGCTCAAAACCTACGGCACATATCAGTTGGGCCGCATGATCGAACAGAGCTGCATGCTGGCGCGGCACCTCGAAGCGCGCGTCCGCACCGAGCCGCAACTCGAACCGCTTACGTCGGCGCAGCTCAACATCGTCTGTTTCCGCTACCGTTGCGACAACGCCGACCGCATCAATGCCGAAATCGTGGCCGATCTGCATGAGCAGGGCCGCGTGGCGCCATCTGCGACCACCATCGGCGGTAAGCTCGCGATCCGCGCCGCCTTCGTGAACCATCGTACCGAGCCGTGCGACGCCGATGCGCTGGTGGAAGCTGTCCTCGAGGCCGGCGCGAAGAAGACAGTGCCGGCTACCCTCAGCACCTACGTCATCACGCGGCGTGCTGTGAGCGCATAACTTTCAACCGCCGCGCGCGAAGCTGATGGTTTCGTCCACCAGCGCATCCAGCGCATCGACAAAAGGCCGGCCCTGCGGCGGCGGGAGCAGCGAGAGTTCCGTGCAGGCGATGAGAAAGGCGTCGGCGCCCGCATCGTGCAATCCGGCAATCGCAGACTCGTAACCGGCACGCACCTGTTCGGTGATGGCTTTCGCCTTCACGGCGCGGATCGTGGCAAAGACGGCCGCTTCGCCTTTTGCTTCCGGAAAGAGCGCTTCGAAACCCGCCTCGCCCAGACGCTCCGCATAAAGCCCGACCTTCTGCACGGCCGGCGACGCGAGCATGCCGATTGTCTTCGGCCTGGGCTGCAAAGCGCCGAGACGCGCAATGGCTAGCGCGATCATGTCGAGCACGGGAATGTTCACGCCGTGCGCGATGGCGGGCAGATAGTAATGCGCCGTGTTGCAGGGGACCGTGAGGAAATCTGCACCTTGTCGTTCTAAGCCTCGCGCCATCGCGATGAGCACCGGCGTCGGATCCTCGCCCGTGCCTTCGATCAGGGCTGCGATGCGCGACGGGATCTTGGGATTGTTGTCGACCAGCACGCGGATATGATCGGCGTCGTCGCGCGCGGGCGTTCCTTCCACGATCCGGCGCAGGAAATCGACGGTCGCCTCCGGTCCCATGCCGCCGATGACGCCGACGGTTTTGTCGCGCGCAGCCATCGCTCAGGAGTAGCCCGGCAGGTCGAACGCGTCGGGATAGCCGAACAATCCCGCCGAGCCGCCCGTGTGCAGGAACACGATGTTGCCGCTCTTCGGGAAGAAGCCCTTCTGCACGTGATCGATGAGGCCGTCAAAGCCTTTGCCGGTGTAGACGGGATCGAGCAGGATGCCCTCGAAGCGCGCCGCCAGCTTCACCGCCTCGCGCATGCCGTCCGTCGGCAGGCCGTAGCCGGGCCCGACATAGCCGCTGTTCGCCACGATGTGCTCGCGCTTCACGATGCCTTTGGCGCCGAAATACTCGGCCGAACGCACCGCGAGATCGAACACCGATTGCTCCTGCTTCTCCTTCGGCGCGCGCACGGAAATGCCGAGCACGGGAATATTGGTGTTGAGCGCCACGAGTCCCGCCACAAACCCCGCCTGTGTGCCCGCGCTGCCCGTCGCCTGCACGATGTGGTCGATCTTCACGCCCATCTCGTTTGCCTGATGCAACAGTTCGAGCGCACAGTTCGCATAGCCCAGCGCGCCCACGGGATTGGAGCCGCCGCCCGGAATGATATAGGGCTTCTTGCCCTTGTCGCGCAGATCGGCCGCAAGCGCTTCCATCTCCGCATTCATGTCCGCGCCACCGGGGCGTTTGGAAATGGTCGCACCGTGCAAGCGATCAAGCAGCACGTTGCCGTTGAACCTGTAGGCCTCCGAATTGTCACCGGTACGATCCTCGAGGAGGATGTGACAGTCGAGGCCGAGCTTCGCTGCCCCCGCCGCCGTCTGCCGCGCGTGGTTGGATTGCGTCGCGCCCTGCGTGATGACCGTGTCCGCGCCTTTCGCCAGCGCCTCGCCCAACAGAAATTCGAGCTTGCGCGTCTTGTTGCCGCCGGTCGAAAGCCCCGTGCAGTCGTCGCGCTTGATCCACAACCGCGGCCCGCCCAGATGCTTCGACAGACGATCCATCGGCTCGAGCGGCGTCGGCAGATGGGCAAGATGAACGCGGGGAAAGCGGGCGAAATGCATGTGCGGTTTCCTTTTCTTCGTATATTAGCCGAACGATCACTGACTTCCCTCCCCTGCGCATCGCGCGGAGGAGGAAAAGTCACTTCAGATACTTGTCCCACCACGCCAGTGTACGCTTTTCCTCGTCGGCGATGTGGGCGGGATCCCTGAGACCATGGCCTTCGCCGGGATAGATCGCATAAGAGACCGGCACGCCCAGGTCGTGCAATGCGTGCCAGAATTCCTGCGTCTGCGGCGCGGGGCATTCGATGTCGAGCGCGCCAACATAGGCGAAGACCGGCGTCTTCACGTTCTTGATGAAGGTGATCGGCGAGGATTTTGCGTAGACGGCCGGATCGTCGTACACGCTGGCGCCGAAATACGGGATCATCCATTCGTCGATGCCGTTCTCGCCGTAGTAGGATTGCCAGTTCGCGATGCCCGCGCCGGCGACACCGGCTTTGAAGCGGTTGGTCTGTGTCACGGTCCACATGGTCATGTAGCCACCATAGGAGCCGCCGGTGACGCCGAGCCGCGCATCGTCGATAGGCGCGTCTTTCTCAACCTGATCGATGCCGGCCAGGATGTCGCGCAGATCGCCGTAGCCGAAGTCGCGGACATTGGCCTGCGTGAAGGCTTCGCCCTGTCCGAAACTGCCGCGCGGATTGGGGAAGAAAAGCGCGTAGCCCTTCTCGAGTTCTTTTTTCTCCAGCCCGGGACCATTGAAACGCGGAACGGAAGTCGCCGCCGGCCCGCCATGGATGACGGTGATCATCGGCAGCTTGCCCTTGGCGTGCAGCGGCAGCAGCAGCCAGCCCTGCACGTCGTAGCCGTCGCTTTTCCAGGTGATCCTTTTGACAGTCGCGGGCATGGTGAGGCCGGCGTTCGCGTGCGTCAGGTCGTGCCAATGGCCGACCTCGCCCACTTCGATTTCCGGAGGCGTCGTATAGCTCTCGTGAACCGTTGCCGTCACGTGCGAAGGACAAGCTTGCGAAATGCCGCCGTTCTCGCCGCGAACGGTTTCTTCGCCCCACCACAACACAAATCCTGATGGGTATCCTTCTCCAGTACGCTGAATGAGATGTGTCTGCGATCCGACAAGAACCTCATACCGCAGGTACCCCTCGCAGCTCCAGGCAAGACTGCGCGCTGAAGCTGGCATATCCGGCTCAAGGTTGACGGTAGTGCCGCCAGCGACCGGAACCGCGAAGACGTCGCCGCCAGTCGAACCAAAGTCGCTCATCAGACCGCTGATGAAAGCGACTGTCTTGCCATCACGCGAGACGACCGGATCGGCGATCTGGTGCCGCGCAACCGGCGGGTCGAAGATCACTTTCGCCGTGCCGTTCACGTCGAAGCGATAAAGCTTCGCCACCCACCAATTGTTGTCGCCGTCGCCATGGGCGGCCGTGCCGACGAAGCCGGAACCGTCCGGTAACACATCGAACTGATAGACGAACATGTCGGCGGGCGATTTCCAGACGAGCTTGCCGCCGTCGAGAACGCCAATGCGCTGCTCCGGCACGGGGCCGCTTAAATCGCCGGTGATCGGCGCGCCGGGCTGTGTGGCGCCGACTTCTTTCGTGGCGCCTTCGACCGCCAGCATCGCTAGCTTGCCGTCCGGCGCGTATTTGATGTCGCCGATGGTGCCGTTGAAATCGAGGATGTCTGTCGGATTGGAGCCGTCGGCGGCGACGGTGTAGACCGAGCGCGCATGCGTGCCGGGCTTGCGCAGCGCAAAGGCCAGCGTCTTTGCATCGGCGCTCCAAACCGGCGATGACGGCCAGCATTCGCGCACGCCACCGCAAGGAAGCGCCACAGAGGTCGTGTGCTTTCCGTCGACCGTCCGGATCACCAGCGCGCGGATGACGGGTTCGCCGCCCGACGGCGACGCATCGCCTTCGACCGACGCCACGTTCTTGCCGTCCGGTGAGATGGCGACCGACAAGAAGCGATGGACCACGCGATCCTCGGCCGCAGCCGGTGCAATTGAAAGCGCCGCGAGGCAGAACCCAGCTGCAAGCGCACGCGACACATTGAGTCCGACAGACATCAGATACCCCCATTATGCGATGCTGGCTCAAACTGATGGCCGCCGATGGAAACCTTTTTCTTCCGGCGGTTCCGCCTTGTGCAGATCGATGCTGGTGACTTTCGAACCCGCGGGCCCCTGGGTACAGGCGCCGACCAGCGCTTCCACGGACTTCGTCGAGCCCGACACGAGCGCCTCCACCGTGCCGTCGGAGCGGTTGCGCACCCATCCGTCGAGATTGAGCGCGCGGGCCTTTTCGATGATGAAGTTGCGAAAGCCCACGGCCTGCACGAAGCCTTCGACCTTCAGCCGCAGCGATGTGATGTCGTCGTCGCTTTCCGCCATCTATTTGTCGTCCTGGGAAGCGTCCGTCGGGTATTCCGCCTGAATCGCATCGAGCTTATTCTGCAGATGCACACGGTGTTCTTCCGTCAACGTTCCTCCGTCCGCCTCCCGCAGCCGCAGACCTTCGTTGCGCAAGTCCAGAAGCGCCTGAACCTTGGGCGGGTAGTGATGGAGGCGACCTTGCGGGGGATATCCGCCATGCAGCAGCGGATCGGATGGCTGCAGACCAAGCGTAGTCGGCGGTGACACATACGGACCGGCCGAGGCCGGACCGAGCAAGAACGCGAACGCGCCGGCAAGAGCTATGCGCTTCATCGCGCTCTCCAGTTCACGCGAACTCCAGGATCACGTCGTCCAACGCCAGACTGTCGCCTTTCTTGGCGTTGATGATCTTGATCGTACCGTCGCGCTCGGCGGAAAGCACGTTCTCCATCTTCATGGCTTCCACCACCGCCAGCGTTTCGCCGGCTTTCACCTCCTGCCCCTGATGCACGTTGATCGATACGACCAGGCCGGGCATGGGACAGAGAAGCAGCTTCGACGTGTCGGCGGCGACTTTGGCCGGCATCAAGGCCGCGAGTTCCGCAGCGAGACGGCTCCGGACCGTGACCAGCGAACGGGCGCCGCCGTGGATCACTTCGTAACCGCCGTGCTTGCGCGCGATCTGAATGGCGTAGCGCTGGCCGTCCTCGATCAGATGCATGACGACCTCGCCGGGCCGCCATGAAACCTTCGCGCCGTAGAATTCGCCGGAAACGTTGGCGGTGATCGTGTCGGCGGCGAAGGACGCATCCGTCACCTCGTATTGCGCGTCGCCGAGCGCCACGACGTATTCGCGCGACGGCGCGTGCGCACCGTTCAGGGTGCCGGAGATGTCGCCCGCGCGCTGCGTGCGCACGAGCTTGGCCACGACCGCCGCCGCCACGAAGCGCCGCGACAGCGCACGATCCAGCGGACGCCCGTGGAAACCGTCTGGATATTCTTCGGCGATAAAGGCCGTCGTGATCCGGCCACTGCGGAAGCGCGGGTGATGCATGATGGCGTCGAGGAAAGCGATGTTGTGGTTGATGCCTTCGATGCGGAATTCGTCGAGCGCCGATCCCATCGCATCGATGGCCCGCTCGCGCGTCGGCGCATGGGTGCAGAGCTTGGCGATCATGGGATCGTAATAGATCGAGATCTCGCCGCCTTCGTAGACGCCGGTGTCGTTGCGCACGGTGACCTCTTCGCGCTTGCCTTCGAGCGGCGGGCGATAGCGCGACAGCCGTCCCGTCGACGGCAGGAAGCCGCGATAGGGGTCTTCCGCATAGATGCGTGTTTCGACGGCCCAGCCCGTCAGCTTCACGTCGCTCTGCTTCAGCCTGAGCTTTTCGCCATAGGCCGAACGGATCATGAGCTCGACGAGATCGACGCCCGTGATCAGCTCCGTCACCGGATGTTCCACCTGCAGGCGCGTGTTCATTTCGAGGAAGTAGAAGTTGCGGTCCTTGTCGACGATGAACTCGACGGTGCCCGCGCTGTCGTAGCCGACGGCCTTGGCCAGCGCGACCGCTTCTTCGCCCATGGCCTTGCGCGTGGGTGCATCGAGGAACGGCGACGGGGCTTCTTCAATCACCTTCTGATGGCGGCGCTGGATGGAGCACTCGCGTTCGCCCAGATAGATGACATTGCCATGCTTGTCGCCCATCACCTGGATTTCGATGTGGCGCGGTTCGGTCACGAATTTCTCGATGAAGAGCCGGTCGTCGCCGAAGCTGGCGCGCGCTTCGTTCTGCGAGGACTGGATCGCCTGCGCGAGGTCCTTTTCTTCGAAAACAATGCGAAGACCCTTGCCGCCACCGCCGGCTGACGCCTTCACCATCACCGGGTAGCCGATGTCCTTGGCGATGGCGCGCGCGTGGGTTTCATCTTTGATCTCGCCGACGAAGCCCGGAACGGTCGTGACCTTCGCAGCAACCGCCAGCTTCTTCGATTCGATCTTGTCGCCCATGGCGGCGATGGCCTTGACGTTCGGCCCGATGAAGACGACGCCGATCTTCGCAAGCGCTTCCGCAAAAGCCTCACGCTCGGACAGGAAGCCGTAGCCCGGATGCACCGCTTCCGCACCGGTGTCGCGGCATGCCTGCACGATCTTGTCGATCTGGAGATAGGATTGCGCCGACGGCGGCGGCCCCAGATGTACCGCTTCGTCGGCCATTTCCACGTGCAGCGAGTCGGCGTCCGCGTCGGAATAGACGGCGACCGTCTTGATGCCCATCTTCCGCGCCGTTTTGATGACGCGGCAGGCGATCTCTCCGCGATTGGCAATCAGGATCTTCTTGAACATGCCTCGTTAGCTCTTCCCTGCCATCGTCTTGTCGCGGGCTGCGCGGAACTCGCTGTCCTTATACCAGTCGGGCCACATGTCGCTGTTGGCGATTTCGTCACCCAGCGCATAGAGCGCGTCGAGATCCTGGACCGGACCGGAGAGATCCCAGTTCGGATTATATTCGTCCGAGGGCTGGTGATAGTGGTGCAGCAGATAGTCCTGCCGCACAGCCTTGCCCGCCGCGACGCCGCCGTCGATCAGATCGTAGCCGCCGCCCGGATCGAGCATCGGCACACCCACCTTGGCGAGGCTGATGTGGTCGGAGCGGTAGAAATAGCCTTTCTCCGGCTCCGGATCGGCGGTGATGACGCGGTTCTGCGTCTTGAGCACCTTGGCCAGCATGTCCTCGAGCTCGGAGGCGCCGCTGCCCACCACGATCATGTCGTGCGCGCGGCCTTCGGGAATGTTCGCGTCGAGGTTGATGCCGGCTACGATATGGCTGAGCGGCCAGACGGGATGCGACGCGAAATACTGCGAGCCCAGAAGTCCCTGCTCCTCCATCGTCCAGCAGATGACGGCGATGGAGCGCTGCGGGTGCGGCTTGTCGCTCGCGAACTTCTCCGCGATCTCGAAGATGCTCGACACGCCCATGCCGTTGTCGACCGCGCCGTTATAGATTTTGTGCGGGCCGGGCACATCGGGCTTCACGCCCAGATGGTCCCAATGCGCCGTATACAGAACATATTGGTCGGGATGCTTAGAGCCGCGGATCACGCCGATGACGTTGCGGGTATGGATGTGCGTGACGGTCGACTGCGCGTCGGCCGAAAGGCTTTCGCCCGTCATCGGCACGGCCTTGAAGCCCGGCTTGTTGGCGGCGGCTTTCAGCGTTGCGTAGTCCAGGCCCGCGCGCTTGAAGAGATCCTTCGCCGTGTCGAGCGTGATCCAGCCTTCGATCGCCGCGCGGTTCATGTTCCGGTTTGGGACATCAAGCCAGGATTTTGCGCCCGAATTCGAATTGCGCACGACTTGCCAGCCATAGGCCGCTGGCACAGTCTCGTGCACGATAATGGCGGCCGCCGCGCCCTGCCGCGCCGCTTCCTCGAATTTGTAGGTCCAGCGGCCGTAATAGGTCATCGCCTTCCCTTTGAAGAATTTCGGATCGGGATTGGGATCTTCGTTGCCCGGATCGTTGATGAGAATGACGACCGTCTTTCCCTTCACATCGACGCCCGCATAGTCGTTCCAGTTGTATTCGGGCGCGACCACGCCGTAGCCGACGAAGACCAGCGGCGCGTTTTTCACCTGCACGTCGGGGCTCTTGTAGTGCGCCGTCCAGTAGACGGCATCATCTGGGAATTTGGGCGTGATCTCCCCTTGCGGCGTGGCGAAGGAGAGGTGCGATTTTGCCGCGTCGAGTGTGATGTTCACGGCCGGCACGGGCTGGAAGTAGCTGCCGTGATTGCCGGGCTCGAGCCCGATGCGTTTCATCTCGTCGGCCAGCCATTGTGCCGCGGCTTCGCCCGCGACCGTACCCGGCCCGCGCCCCTGGAAGGCGTCGTCCGCGATTGCCTTGTCCCGCGCGCCCAGGTCCTGGGCGGTGATTTCGGGGCTGGTGATCGGATGGGCCGGATAGGACTGCGAGAAGGCGGGAACGGCAAGAAGCGAAGCGCCGGCGAGGACCGCCAGGACACGCGTGGGCTTGGAAAGCATGTGCGGACAGAACCCCTCTGTGGACGGGGGCGCATCCTAAGTCCTTCCGCGCACGGCGCAACGCTCCTCTGCGCGGCAAGGCGGCCCGGAAAGCGGCCGGCTCTGCTAGTCTGGATCGAACCGCATTCGGGGAGGGCCGCCGATGACCGTCGCCGAGTGGACGCTTTTGGGCGCCGTTCTGCTTTACCTCCTCACCTTGGCACCGGTGAAGCCGCTCGGATACCGCACCTTCGACAACGCCAATCCGCGCAATCCGGAGTTCTACACGCCCGGCATACGATCGCGCGCGCTTGGAGCCCACCTCAATGGCATCGAGACGTTCCCGTTCTTCGCCGCCGCCGTTCTCCTCGCCGAGTTCCGCCATATGCCGCAATCCCGGATCGACATTCTGGCGGTCGCATTTCTTGCCGTGCGTTTCGCCTTCGTGCTTGCCTATCTCGGCAATCGCCCGACGTTACGTTCGCTGCTGTGGAACCTCGGGTTTTTCGTCAACGTCGCAATCTTTCTTATGCCATGGTGGTGGCCGGCTTATGGCGGCCTCTGAGATTACGCAAGAGGAGCAATGCAATGGAATTCATCCGCTCGCACGGGACCAAGGCCGCCGGCCTTCCCTTTTCCGACGCCGTCCGCGTGGGCGACGTGCTCTACCTCTCGGGCCAGCTGGGCAACCTGCCCGGCAAGATGGAGCTGGCGCCGGGCGGCATGGAAGGACAGACGCGGCAGATGATGGAGAACATCGCCCGCGTCCTGAACGCGAACGGCCTGTCCTTCGACGACGTCTTCAAATGCCTCGTGATGATGAAGGACATGAACGAGTGGGGCGCGTTCAACGAGGTCTATGTCGATTACTTCAAGCCCGACCGCCTCCCCTCCCGCTCCGCCTTCGGCGCCGCCGCCCTCGCCCTCAACGCCGCCGTCGAGATGGAATGCTGGGCCTATGCGGGGAAGAAGTGAGAGCCGATGGACGCGAAGTTTCCCACGCCGCCCTTTCGGTGCTCGGAGTGCGATGAGATTCACCACGAGCTGCCGGACGTAGGCTACCGCGAGCCTGCCTATTGTTTTGGCGTGCCGGAGAAAGAATGGTCACAGAGGATTCACTTGAGCTCCGATACTTGCGTCATCGACAACGAGCACTTCTTCGTACGCGGCGTGATGCAATTTCCAGTCCTGGGCACGTCCGAAACATTTAACTGGGGCGTCTGGAGCACGTTGAGCAAGGCGAACTTCGATCGCTATGTCGAGCATTACGACGCGGACCTATCCAG
>Ga0335074_10004036_pt1 | contig 20209 bp, 16 predicted proteins | sample Lox_Sample_23_FD_206715 | JGI IMG/M metagenome (GOLD analysis project Ga0335074, IMG submission 206715) | Soil microbial communities from Loxahatchee National Wildlife Refuge, Florida, United States - Lox_Sample_2.3 | ecosystem: Environmental > Terrestrial > Soil > Wetlands | place: USA... | reverse complement strand
GCGACCGACACGATGTGCGGCATGCCGCCCAGCGAGCGCCGGGGGCCGTTGGTCTTGAGGGAGGAGAGGGGGACCGACTCGTCTTTCCAGAGCAGCACGTGGTGCTCGAAATAGACGCCGTCTTGTTGGGCGAGGGCGATCTCGGCCACGGGGACCAGCTCGCCTTCGACTTGGCAGGTGCTGCCCGAGAACTTGAGCTCGGTCATGTCCCGCAGCCGGGGCGACTCGCGCCAGCCGGAGTCGCTGACCGTGTCCCGTATGTCTAGCGGCGCCCCGCACGTTATGCAACTGGTGGCCCCCGGCTGGTTGTTTGCTCGGCACCACCCACACACGATTGCTTCCACGGCTCGAAAACATAGCAGTTCTGCGCGTACGTTGGCTGCTAGGCAGCCCATCCGCGCTCTTGAACGGTATCGTTTCTGCCATGGCACTGTTTTCGCGGGAATTTATCGCGGTACCTGATGACCGTAAGGGTCAGATCGTTTTCAAGTGGCCCGATGTAACGATCCGCCGCTTCACGCACGCGATCGTCAACGCCGATGAAGTGGCGATGTTCGTCAACACCGGCCAGATCGCCGCGACCATGGGTCCCGGGCGGCACTCGATCGACGCCGACGAGATCCCCGGACTCGGCGCGATCATCGACTTCGCCACCGGCGGCAACGCCTACCGGGCGGAGCTCTACTTCGTCGGCACCCGCGAGTACACCGGCTTCAAGTTCGGCGGCCGCGTGGACGACGTCCAGGACCCGCGGACCGGGCTGGTCGTGACGCTGCGCGTGTTCGGCGACTACGCGCTCCGGGTGATCGACCCGGCCCGGCTGATCACCAACCTCACCTCCACCGTCGACGTGACCGACAACGAGCGGATCGCCGGGTGGGTCAGCGACCAGCTGCTCAAGGTGATGCGGACCAACGTCACCACCCAGGTGGTCGCCAACGGGTGGCCGATCCTGGGGCTGTCGGTGCACTCGCCGGAGATCGAGCAGGCCGCCATCACGGCCGGCAACGGGCAGCTCGAGGCCTACGGGATCGCCATCACCCGGATGGGCAACTTCGACATCAACCTCGCCCCCGAGGACGCGGCCCAGCTCAAGCAGCTGGCCAAGGACAGCTCCTACTCCCAGCTGGCGGGCGGGTTCGGGCAGTACGCGGCGGGCGAGATGGCGCTCGGCGCCGGCCAGGGCATGGCCCAGGGCGGCGGCTCGACCCAGGGCGCGTTCCTCGCGGCCGGGCTCGGCCTCGGCGGCGGTCTCGGCGGCGCGCTGCAGCAGCCCGCCCCGCAAGCCCCCGCTCCGGCCCCGCAGGCGCCGCCGGCGGCCGCCCCGGCGCCGGCGCCGACCGGCGTGGCCTGCGCCAACTGCTCGACGTCGAACCCGGCCGGGGCGAAGTTCTGCATGGGCTGCGGCCAGGCCATGGCCCCGGCCGTCAAGCACTGCACCGAGTGCGGCACCGAGCTCCCCGGCGCGGCCAAGTTCTGCGCCAACTGCGGCACCGCGGCCGGCTGACCGGGCCGCTGTAGTCTGAGCTTTTTTATCCCGGTTACCCCCAAAGGCATTACCTTTTGGGGGTGGCCGGGATAACGATGTTCGACACGATCTATAACGATCAATTTCCGCCAAATGCCGCCGCCTACGCGGCCTACGTCGACGGCGGCCTCGGCGACCAGCCCAACTACGCCTACATCGTCTCCGCCTTCCCCAAGGCGGAGCACATGTCGATCTCGCTGTTCGGCAACAACGCGGACGCGCTCGACGTCGAGTCCGGCGCGGCCACTGCCTCCCAGGTTCCCGCCTGGGTTGACGCGCAGCGCAAGCGCGGCGTCCAGCGGCCGGTCGTGTACGCCAGCGCGTCGACCATGAACAGCGAGATCCTGTCCACGCTGAGCGGGGCGGGCATCGCCCGGTCGACGGTCCGGCTGTGGACCGCGCACTACGAGGTCGGCCAGCACATCTGCGGCCCGGGCAGCTGCGGCGCGCTCAGCGTGGACGCCGACGGCACCCAGTGGACGCCGAACGCGGTGGTCAACGGGGCGACGCTGGTGCTCGACCAGTCGCTGCTGCTCGAGAACTTCTTCACCACCGATCCGAATGTCATCACGGAGGCGGAATTGCAGTCAGGACAGCTGAACAACGGCAAGAACGCGGTCACCGCGATCGCCGTAGCGCCAGGGACGGCGCACCAGATCGCGTTCGGCTGCGACAACAGCATTCAGGGCCAGCCGGTGACGAGACTTCGGGTCGCGATCTTCGACACCGCCTGGCACGTGACCGCCGCCGCGTTCGTGGACAGCTCCAAGGGGCTGACCCACCTGGCCTTCCCCAACCCGGCTAAGACCGGCGTGATCTCCGTTACCCGCACCGACGCGGGCGTGACCGATGTGGGTTACGTGGTCTACTGACCACCCCAGGAAAAATCAAAATCCCTGATATCGAACGGGCCGTTGCTCCGCCCCTCCCCTCCGCGCGCCTCCGCCGTCGCGGCGCGCCCGTATGGCACGCTTAGCTCCGCAATCACACGAGTTAATCCGACTTCCGGGAGCTGGACCGCACCATGATGGGCCGGGATCACGCGCTCAGCGGCGCCCTCGTCTTCGCCGCGCTCGCAACGACGCTGCACGTCAACGAGGCGCACCTGGCGGCCGGGGTGGCGCTCTGCGCCGGGGCGGGGGTGCTGCCCGACATCGACCATCAGGACACGTCGGTCTCGAGCTCGTTCGGGTTCCTCACCGAGGGGTTCTCCCGGCTGGTGGCGCTGCTGTCGGGCGGCCACCGGCACGGCACCCACAGCATCGTCGGCATCGCGGTGTTCACCGTGGGATCGTACTTCGCCGGCCAGTACCAGCTCTCGGGGCCGAAGGTGGCCGGGCTCGGGCACCCCGCGTTCTCCTGGCACCTGGTGCCCGCGGTGCTGCTCATGTCGCTGCTGTACTCGGCCGCGCTGCGCGCGCTGCACGTCGGCGGGCACCACGGCGACCTGCTCGGCATCGGGGCGGCGATCGTCACCTGCTACACCGGCGCGGACCTGATCAGGCTGCCGGTGGGCTCGTGGCACGTCCCGATGCTGGCGATCGCGGTCGCGCTCGGCTGCGCGGCGCACATCGCGGGCGACGAGCTGACGCACGGCGGCTGCCCGATCTTCTGGCCGGTCAGCATGCACGAGTTCCACCTGCTGCCGAGGCCGCTGCAGTTCACCACGGCCAAGCTGTGCGAGACCTGGATCGTCTTCCCGCTGCTGGTGGCCGGGCTCGGCCTCGCGGTCTGGCACGACACGGGCCATCCGCTGGCGCTGCCGTCATCGCACACCGCGGCGGCGCCCCGCTAGCCGGTCTTGACCCAGATGTACTGCCGGACGGTGTCGTTGCCATTGGGTATGACGTCGGCCAGGCTGTAGTGCGGGTCGGCGGCCAGCGTCCGCGCGAGGACCGCGTCCACCCCCGGGGTGGTCTGGTAGTTGAACGCGACCACGTTGAAGTAGCCCGCCTTGATCGCGGCGACGTAGCCCGCGTTCCCGGTCAGGAACTGGCCCTGGCTGCTGGTGTAGCCGATGTAGTAGGTGGAGGTGAACTGCCGGGGCTGCGCGCCCGGGTCGTTCCTCAGGTAGTAGATCGGCACCTCGTCCACCTCGACCAGGTAGCGCCCGTCGGGCCGGATGTAGCGGGCCAGGTCGGCGGTGAACACGGCGCTGTTCGGCCACGCGTCGAAGAGGTTGTTGGCGCAGGTCATGCCGATCGCCAGGGAGGCGCCCCAGATCGCGATGCCGATCTGGGTCCGCCGGAAGTGGTCGCCGATGATCCTGGCCAGGCCGACCCCGGCGATCGGGGCCGCGAGCATGAGCCCGAACCCGACGTGCTTCCACAGCGAGGTCTCGGTGTGGATCCGGATCTGCTGGATCGGGGCGAGCACCGCGCTGACGGCCATCAGGCCGCCGAGCAGCGCCCGCCTGAGCCGGCCGCCGCTCGGCGCCACCCGCTCACCCGGCTCGGTGGCCGGGCGCAGCGCGTAGGCGACGGCGCCGACGACCGCGAGCAGGAACGGGACGCCGACCCACTGGGCCGAGTCCCACAGCAGCGACCCGGTGGAGATATCGCCGGGGAAGCGGTCAAGGGTGGTGAACTTGAAGCCGGTCAGGTAGTCAGGGCCCGCCAGATAGGCCGCCCCGGCCAGCAGCCCGATCGTGGCCGCGGTGAGCGCGGCCGCGTTGATCACGGTCCTGCGGCCCAGCCTGGGCACGGCGAGCCCGGCCAGTCCGATGACGCTCGGCACGAACAGCAGCGTCGCGTACTTGGTGGCCACCGCGAGCGCGAGCACCGGCGCGGCCAGCAGGAACAGCGGGCGGGCGCTGTCCGCGAACCGCACCACCAGCCAGGTCGCCAGGGTGAGCAGGAACAGCGCGGTGGCGTCATAGGTGGCCAGGTGGCCGAGGAACAGGGCCGGCTCGGTCACCGCGTAGCCGACGGCCGCGCACAGGGCGGCCCGCTCGTTGAACAACCGCCTGCTCATCGCGTAGATCAGGCCGGTCACCGCCAGCATCTCGAGGAGGCTGAGCGCCCGCGCGGCGGCGAGCCCGCCGACGCTGTCGGCCAGCGCGCCAAGCACCGGGTACAGCACCGGCGCGCCCGAGAAGTAGGACGGGTAGTCGCCCTGCAGCGCGGCGCCGTGCAGGAAGTGCCGGATCTCCAGGTGGCCGACGTAGAGGTACAGGCCCTCGTCCTCGAACGCGGTGTTGGACATCCGCAGCGTCAGCAGCGCCTGCAGGACCATGATGAGCACCAGCACGCCGCGGCTCACCCAGACCCGCCTTGACGTCGGCGGCGGGCCGGACTCGTGCTCTTCGCGCTGCCGGTCCGGCCGCCGGCGCACGGCCTCCTGGTGGGCGGCCTTGCGGTGGGAGCCCTTCTGGTGGTGGCCTGCGCGCGAGCCAGGGGCGGTGGTCGTCTCGCCGGGCGCGAGACCGCTGACCCCGGCGAACCGGTTCTCGGTGGTGGCGGCGGGCATCACCGCCCGCGCCGACGCGAACATCACCGTGTCCGCCTCGGCTCGCTGGAATTCCGTCGGCTCAGCCCTGCGCCTCGGCTCGGGCCGCCGCTTCGGCTCGGCCCTGCCCTTCTGCTCGGTCATCCGCTGATGCTGGCCAGGTGCATCGCGGCGACGCCGCTCGCCACCGCCGCGCGGGCAATCGGCCGGTCGCCCAGCGTCCAGTCGACCCCGTCCTTGTTGTAGTTGAACCAGACGAAGCCGAGGACATCGGTGTTGGCCTCGACCCCGCCGATGAGATCGCGGATTGACTCGACCTCATCGGGACCGGTCTCGACGGCGGTCTCGGCGATGATGATCGGCTTGCTCGTGAACTGCTTGATCTCCGTGATCGTGGGCCCGTAGACCCCGTCGAAGGTGTGCGGCCCGGTGGTCGCGAAGTACCCGGTGATGCCAACCCAGTCCACGTACGCGCTGCCCGGCCAGTAGGGCGCGAGCTCGACGTTGGGCATCGGGTTGACGATGTTCGGGTTCCACACCCAGATCACGTTGGTCGCCCCGGCCTTGGCGAACACGTCGTGGATGTGCCGCCAGGCCGCGACGAACTGGGCCGGCGTGGCCTGGCCGTTGCCCCACGGGTACCAGTTGCCGTTCATCTCGTGCCCGAAGCTGATCGCGACCGGGCCGTGGAACGCGCGCACCGCACGGGCGAACTTCGTGAGGTAGTTGTCGCTGCCGCCGTCGGCGACGGATTCGACCGTCGTGTTGAACGGCTCCCAGGCCATGTAGTACAGCGCGCCGTAACTCGTCGCCCGCGCGGCCGCTGGGGCGTCGAACGCGCTTCCCCACTCGACGTACTGGCCGAGCAGGTTCGGGTTGCGGCCCACCGACGCCGCCACCTCCTGGACCGGGGCAAGCGAGTCGGGCGAGCCGTCCGCCTCGATGCCGAAGAACTTGCCGTTCGGGTCCGTCAGCGCGGCGGCCGAGAGCGTGCCCGAGGGCACGCTCGGAGCGGACGGCTGCGCGACCGCGGTGCCCGGGGCGGCGGGCGTCGCGCTGAGCGCGGAGATCCCGCAGCCGGCCAGGGCGGCGACGACCGCCAGGCCGAGGCCGCAGGCGGCAAGACGCCGGGTCACCGGGGTCACGGCTGAGGCTCGTTCCGCGGCGCGATGAGGATGCGGCCGACGACGACGAGCTGGAACACGCCGAGGGCGAACGTGAGCACGAAGTTGTAGGCGTCCATCGTCATCATCCGCCACGCCGCCAGCCCCGCCCACAGCGCCGCGGTGCCGAAGGACCAGATGATCAGCCCGAGCCAGAGCCGGCGGCGGTCGTTGCTCTTCGCCGTGACCCCGGTGCCGGACGGCGTCCAGGCGCGCAGCCGGCCGGTCAGCGTGTCCCACAGCGCGAACACGTGCGCCCAGCCGGACAGCACCCGGACCGACCACGCCTCCAGCCGGTAGGGCGACCGGTGCCACATCGGGTAGATCACGCCCGCGTAGAACAGCATCGGCGCGAGGAAGACCATGTTCTTAAGCAGCAGGAAACTGGGGGTGAGCAGCAGCATGCCGATCGCCAGGGCGGGCGCGACGAACGTGAACACGGCCGTGTAGGCGTACCCGGCCAGGCCCGCCAGGTAGCAGATCCGGCTGTGCAGGGGCAGCCCGGCCGACCAGAACTTGCGCTCCTTGAGCAGGCTCATCGTGCCCGAGCACCAGCGGTACTGCTGGTTCATGAACGCCATCACGTTGTCCGGGCAGTTCCCTGTGGCCAGCGCGATCGGCAAGTAGCGCAGCCGCCAGCCCAGCCGGTACAGGTCGAAGCCGGTGTGCAGGTCCTCGGAGTGCTCGGCGAGCGACATGCCGCCGTTCTGGTCGAGCGCGGTCCGGCGGTACACCGCGCAGCTGCCGACGCAGATCGCGCCGTCCTTGCGCGCCCGCACCGTCTGGATCGACCGGTAGAACAGCTCCTGGATGGCGCCCGCGCCGCGCTCGACCCAGGTCTGCTCGTCGACCACCCGGCAGTACTGCGGGGTCTGCACGATGCCGACATCGGCGAACGCGTCGAAGTAGGGCAGCGACTCCGCCAGCATGTCCGGGCGCGCGGCGAAGTCGGCGTCGAGCAGCAGGATGAACTCGCCGTTGGAGATCTCGTACCCGTACTTGAGGTTGCCCGACTTCTTATACCAGCCGCGATCCGGCCGGGCCGCGTACGCGAACCCGAACCGCTTGGCCAGCGCCTTGAGCTCGGGTCGGCCGGAGTCGTCGAGCACCAGGGGCGTCAGCCTGCCCTGGTAGGCGGCGCGCAGCGCGGCGACGTGGGTCCAGCTATTGCGGAGCAGCTCGATCGGCTCGCCGCAGGTGGGCAGGAACACGTCGACCGTCGGATACTGGTAGGGCCGCCAGGCCTCGACCAGCTTCCGGTGCTCTGACAGGTTGAACTCGGGGCCGAACCCGTCCGCGACCAGCGAGGTGACGAAGGTCAGCGTGCCGAGCGCCATGAACGGCGCGTACAGCAGGAACCAGGGCGAGCTCGCGAACAGGCGGACCTGGCTGTATACCAGCGGCGGGAAGACAAGCAGGCTGCACAGCGTCAGCACCCAGGTGTGCCGCCGGACGTAGGAGAACTTCTGACCGTCGTGCGGCGGCTCGGGAAGCACCAGCCGGGGCGCTTCCTCCCGCTTGGGCCGGGAGTCCCGCGCGGGGGGCCGGTCCTGCCGCGGCTTGGGTTCCGGTCGCGGCTGGTCGGCTGGCTGGCGTCGGTTATCCGGCTGCGTTCGCCGGTGCCTGGGGGGCGCCTGGCCGACCCGGCCGAGGTCCGGCCGTCCTACCGTCCCGAAGTTTGCATCGGCTGCGGCTGCGGCGACGGAGACCCGACGTAGTTCCAAGACGTGCCACTCCAGTTCGTTCAGCTCGCTGCCCTACGCCCCCTGAAACCCACCCTGGTAGGTCAATCGCTCCACAAGCGTATGTATGTCTACACATCGCCGTTGGAGTTTCCCAGAAATGATCACACCGGGCGATAAGCCATGCGTCACCGGGTGCTAACGCATAGCGCAAACGGCCGCTGATTGACTACATTGATCGCCTAATCCGATTACCCAGCGCTTCTCAATCGATAAGTTCTGGTTAAGGCGAGCGGAGCCACCGGCGCCGTCGCTGGCCCGGCGCCTCCTCGGGCCCGGCTCGCCAGGCCCGGCGGAGCACGGCGTCGGCCTCGCGGGCCGCGGCGGTGATGAGGGAGATGGCCTGTCGGCGGGTGGCCTGAAGCTCCGGGTCGGCCGACGGGCCCTGGGAGGGCGGTGCGGCCGCGTCGAGCCGCGCACGCGCGGCGGCGGTGATCTCTTCGATGACGCGCTCGACGGCGGCCTCCGTCAGCGCGGCGACGGCACCGGAGCGGATGAGGCCGGCCTGCTCGCGGACGTCGTCGCGGAGCTGCCTGACGGTGGCCTCGGCGGCGGCGCGGAGGGCGGCGACCTCCGGTGATGGCGATCGGCGCGAAGGCGGCATGGCGGCGAAGCTCCCTTCCTCAGGAGCGCGGCACCGGGTCGGCGCGGAGCGGGGCCGGGTCGAATCCCGACGCCAGCGCGGTCAGCGCGGCGTCGAGGTAGGCCGGCAGGTCGCGGTCGGCCCGGTCCGACCAGCGGTCGTAGGCGGCGCGGCAGGCGGCGAGCACCGTCCGCCCGATCGCCAGGGGGTACAGCGACTCGGCGGGCTGGCCGAGGCGACGGCCCGCGAACTCGCTCACCGCGCGCTCCCAGTCCGCGTAGTGCTCGGCCGCGCCGAAAGAGAGCCCCGGCTCGGTGGCGATGAGGCCCATCCGCCGCCGCATCTCGGGAACGTCCTCGGCGTGGTAGTGATTGGCGGCGACCACCGCGCCGCGGATGGCGTCCATTATCGGCACGTCGTCGGGCACGACCGCGAGCGCGGCCCGGATCGTGGCCACCTCGGTGTCGAAGTCCGCCCAGAGCACGCTCGCCTTGGTGGTGAAGTACCGGAAGAAGGTGCGCTCGCTGATGCCCGCCTCGGCCGCGATCTGCTCGATGGTGGTGTTCTCGAACCCGTGATCGGCGAACAGCCGGAGCGCGATCCCCCGCAGCTCGTCCCGGCTGGTGGACGGCGGCCGACCGCGCCGGCCGCCGTCGGCGCCGGCCGTGGCTCGCTGAATCACCTGGACCGCCTCCGCATCGCTTATGTCACCTAATGACAATAACATCCGCACTGCGCTTACGGCAGCGCTGCGAACAACCGATTATCGGCAGCGTCAGGCGTAGACCGCGATGCCGAATGCCCCGATGCGATCGGGGGCGGAGACGTAGATGGTCTTGAACTCTCGCCTTCCAGCGGGACGGCACGAGTCAGTGACGGCCGCCCCTTCCTGCCCGTGCACCTGGAGGTTGAGCGGATTGGCGATGTCCCGGCTCATTTCACTGCGGACGCCGGAAAAACGAGGTCTGCCGCAGGTCTTTGCTCGGCTTGAACCCGGCGAAGGCCGTCTTCTCCCAGCCCGGGACGAGGTCGCCGAGCCGGCGGTAGGGAGGCATGTCGCTGTCGTCGGAGACGAGCAGGCCGCCCGGCCTGACCTTGGGGGCTGCCCGTCGGAAGCACTCGGCGCGGCACATGCCGTCCACGATGACGATGTCGAGGCTGCGGTCGGGAAATTCGCCGATGACCGCGACGTAATCGTCGAAGAATCGCTCCCGCGGGTCGCGGAGGTCGTTGAGGTGGAACGGCTCGCCGATCGTGCCCGCCGCCGCGGCCGGGATCGCCCGCACGTCCGCGCCCGGGCAGCGGGCCATCACCTGAGCCGCCCAGCCGGGGTCGTGCTCAACCGACGTGACCCGGGCGCCTCTGGCGGCCAGCCAGGCGGTCGATCCGCCGGAGCCCCATTCGAGCACCCGCTGGCCCGGGCGCAGCTGGCTGTCCAGGTAGGCGACTGCGCGCCGGTTCCACCACGGGGCGTCGACGCCCACCGCGGGATCATGCCGGAAAACGGTGCCGATGCTCGCCACCGCTTCCGGGTGCCGGGCCAGGGCGCCGGCGACGTGTCGCGCGTACTCGACATAGGAGGGCCGGGCCGGCCGATGGGGCTGGGTCGAGGTCACGAGGCGATCCTGCCGCTCCCGGGAAGGCGACGCGCCGCAAACGATCCGGCAATGCGTAACGAAATAATTACACCCCGCTACTTAGGTGCTCGCGCGGGATCAAGACGGGGCGCCGCATTCTTCGCCTCCGCTCCAGGAGCGCGGCGCCGGCCACGGCAACGGCCGCCGCGACGGACCCGATCTCGCTGGCGATCACGCCGCCGGACGGGCCGTAGTGAACGATGCCCCCGCCGGCCGGCGCGCGGACGCCGGCCTGCCCGTCGGCGAGCTCTATCGCCGGCCGGCCGTCGATCTCCCACCCGGGCGCGTAGGGCACGGGGATGGCGACAACACCCGGGCGGCCGGGAAGAACCTGGTAGTCGACCGGGTCAAGGCGGCGGATCCGGCGGTCGTCCTGCGTCTCCCTGGCGGTCGGGATGACCAAGTAGAGGTCGAGCGTCGGGCTTGAGTACAGGAGACGGATCCCGGGCGCGTCGACGACGTCGGTGAAGTCACGCCAGCCCGCCACCTTCGCCAGGACGACGAACCTGATCCCGAGGCCGGCCAGCGCGGCCCGCGTCGTTCGCGGGTCAGCCGGCGGCCCGATCACCGTGTCGAGGAAGGCATGCTCGGGATCCTCGGCCGTGAAGGCGTAGCCGGAGCCGGGGTTCTGGCTGACGAGGACGGTTCCGGGGAAATACAGGGCGGCCGGGTTGGCGATCATCCGCTGATCCGTGAACGGGGTCGGGAAGTACTCGCTCCAGGGCAGGAACAGCACCGTGCCCGACCCGGCGAGGCGCTCGGCGACCGACCATGAGGACGGCACCGTACTGGCCTTGACCTGGCCGCCCAGGCCGCCGAGCAGGTTCGGGGTGTAGCTCAGGGGCAGCGCGCCGGCCAGCGCGATGGCCCCGATCCTGGCGCCCCGCCCGCCGCTCCTGGTGGTCAGCCAGTCAATGCCCCAGCCGAAGCCGTACGCGTACGCGAGGGCGGTGAGGACGGCGAACTTGTCCGGCTCGCGCATCATGACGAAGCCGGGAACATGCTCGTAGGCGAGCCTGAACGCGGCGCCGGCGGGGCCCTGGTCGCCGAGGGCGAGGAGGTACCCGGCGACACCGGCGGCGAGGACCGCCAGCCCGTCGCGCCTGCGCGCCGGGTCGCGCAGCACCGCCGCGTAGCCGACCGCGACGACCAGCAGCAGCGCCGCGAGCACGGCGGGCCAGCCGGAGATGAGGTTCTTCGGCTCGGTCGGCCCCGGACGGAAGAAGCCGTACAGCCCGGCGACGTTCACCAGCAGCCCGAATCGCGGGTCAGCCTGGGTACGGTAGGCGGCCAGCTGGGCGAGCGCCCCGGCCGGGCTGGTCCCCGCGAGCACCGGCGCCACCAGCAGGTAGGAACTGATGGCGGCGGCGCCGAGCGCGGCCCCGGCGAGCCGGAGCGAGGCCGGCCCGCGGCGTGCTCGCGTCAGCGCGATCGCGGCCGCGACGGGCACCAGGATCCAGGCGAAATGCTCGCTCATCAGCACCGTGGCGGCGGACCAGGCGGCGGCGCGAGCCATCCCGTGGGGGCGCTGCGCGGCGGCCAGGAGCGCGTCCACGGCGAAGGGCAGCAGGGCGTAGCCGAGCAGCACTCCCAGCTGGCCCGCGTAGAGCCGGTCGAACACGAACGGGTTGACGGCGTAGAGCAGTCCCGCGCCGAGACGCGCCGGGGCCGCCGCGGTGCGCAGCATCCGGGCCGCGCCGGTCGTGGCGAACGGGAAGAACAGGGCGGCCGGGACGACCGAGCCCGCCTGCCCGAGGATGCGGTCGAGGAGACTGACGCCGAGGGCGAACGGGACTCCCCCGGTCAGCGCGTCGTTGAGGCCGAACGCTTCCGCTGGCAGGAGCGGCTGACGCGGGCCGGAGACGAAGTCAAGGAGCAGCAGCCGCCCGCCGGCGAACGGGTAGCAGACGCCCGCCGCCAGCACCACGCCGAGCAGGAGCGGTGCCGGGATGCGCCTGACGAGGGTAACGGCGATGCCTCCGCTCGAGGCCGGGCGTGCTGCGCGCGACCTCGCGCCGTCCGGCGCGCGAGTGCCCACGCGCCGCCGAGCAGCACCACACCGTCGAGGACGCCCAGTGACAACAGCAGCGAGGCGTGAATCGTGTGATCGAGCCCATCCGAGCCGGGCCAGGCCAGGCTTCCGCCGCTGACGGCACCCTGCTGCCCGCCGATGACCACCCGGGAGATCGTGAAGCTCGGCCTCGGCTGCAGCCCGGTTACCTGCAGGGACCCCTGCTCGTGGTCTTGAAGCCACCAGGCCGGGGCCGGGCTCGGCAGCGTGACAAGGCCATGCCAGCGCACGGTGCCGATGGTCGCGGCGGCCGTCCCCGAGCGCATGGACACGAACAGCCACCGCATCCGAGCGGTCCCGTTCCACGCGGTCGTATCGCCACTGTCATCGTTCGCCTGCAATCCGACCGTCAACCGCCCGCTCGCGGGGACCGCCGACACCGGGACGTCATACGTGACAACCGCCCAGCCGGCGGTGACCCACGTGGCCTCGGTTGGGGAGATTGGCCGACCCCGCACCACCAGCTCAGGCGCGCCGGCGCCGACCTTCGACTGGGAACTCCAGCCCGGTCTCCCGAGCAGGGCGCTGACCCAGAGCGAGCGCACCTGCCCCCGGCGCTGTCGCCAGTCCGGGATCTTCAGCTTCTGGGCGATGCCACGGCCGGATCGCGGGCTGCCGACGGTCGTCTGCGCGAGGTAGAGGGGCGCCGTGACGTCCAGGTTCAGCGAGGGACGGACGGCGCTCTCGCGCGCTGCGAGCACCTCAGGGGTGGAGAAGGCGATCTGCGCATGGGTCGGCGTCGTCGATAGCGCGCCGGGCTGCGATGCCGTGAGGATGGCGAAATCCGCGAGCGTTGACGGCCCCTGCGACCCGACTCCCTGCCAGAATCCGGGCTGCAGCGACCAGACGGCGAGAAAGGCGATGCCAAGCGTCCCGGCGGCGATGGACGAGCGAGCCAGGACGACGCGCAGCCGCTCAGGAATCGTGGCTCCGAGCAATCGCAGCGGCACGAGGAGCAGGCCGATGGTGACGACGACGGCCCCGAGGCGGGACGCCCACGCCGCCGCCTGGCTGCTTTGCGGGAACGGCCAGCCGGCCGCTCCCGTCGCCGCCCACATGTCGTACCAGTAGCTTTGAAAGGTACCGCCGTAAACGAAGACGATCCCCGCTGCCAGCTGGAGAGCCGGCCCGAGAATGATGGCCGCCGGGCTCAGCTCCACGCAGAGGGCGACCAGGCACATTCCGCCGAGCACGAGGACGGAGAACTGCGGGAGCATACCGGGGTCGAAGAGGCTAACGCAGAGGAGCAGGCCGCCCGCCGCCAGTATCCCCAGCCGGCTGCGACCGGCTGGGTCGCCGGCGCTTCTCGCCTTGCGGATGAGCACCGCCATCAGCACGATTGCGGCTGACAACAGGACGACCAGCCAGAACGGCCCCGGCGAGAGATCGAACACCGACCACAAGGACGAGCCCGCCTGGCTGGTTCCTGTCGCCTGCCCGGCGCTGCTGGCGACGGCGGCGGTGTACGACAGGCCCTCCAGCAGGCTGACGCGGCCGATATACGTGGCCAGCGGCGGCCCGAAGCAGAAGGCCAGCGCGCCCGCGCAGCCCACGGCGAAGCGGTACGCCTCCCGGCGCTCGATGGCGCCGACGTGCAGCCAGCAGACGACGCTGAGCGCGACCAGGGCCGGAAGGTACTCGATGCCGATACCCAGCCCGAGGACGATCCCGGCCAGCAGCGGCCGGCGGCGCAAGAGCAGATCCAGCGCAAGCACGATCGCCAGGACCGTCATCGACTCGACCTGTCCGTGCCCGGCCGAGACCCAGAGCGGGACCGGCGAGATCAGCCAGATCGTGGCCACAAGTCCCGGCCGCCGGCCGCGCAGCCGCCGGCCGAGATCGACCAGCACCGCGCCGACCAGGAGATCGGCGAGGACGAAGGGGAGCTTCCATGCCACGGCGAGAGCGGCCGCGCCGGAGAGGCCGAGGTGCTCGAGAGCAAAAGAAAGGCTCTGCGCCCCGACCGCGAGCACGCTCAGGTCGAATCCGAACTTCCACTGGTCGAAGAGCGGGACACCCCATCGCAGCCATGCACCGCTGGTCCCCGTCAGCACGGTGAGGTCGTAGGGCTGGCCCGCGACGGGCATCAGCGCGAAGGCCGCGAGGACGTGCACGACCATCGCGACCGCGGGCGCCCGGCCGAGCCGTCCCGCCCGCCAGCGGGCTGCGTGCTTCGGCGCCGCCCGATGCCGGGGGCCGGCGTGCACGCCTCTCGCCGGCGCGAGCTCGCGAGGAGGAGCCTCCAGGGCAATCAAGCCCGTACCTCAGGCTGGCTCTGCGTGACGTGGCGCCCCGGCGGGCTGTCCGGGCGCCGGTCCCATCGGGCGTATCCGTCGCCGGCCTGCATCCGTCCCCGTGACCGCTCGCCCCGCAGCCGCGCCCTGACGACGGCCCAGGCGGCGGCGTTCCCCGGCTGCCGTCGCAGGCTGGCGAAGGCGGCCCGGCGGACGACCCCCGGTGGCAACGGCTCGAACCAGTCGCGGCAGAGGCGCTCATGCGCGACGACCGTGCGAACGTAATCGGACCGCAGGTCGGCGTACGTCTCGACCGGGGCGTAGTACACCACCGCTCCCGCCGCGTAGCTGATTTCCCAGCCCGCCTGCCTCGCGCGCGACGCGACGACGCGGTCGCACGGCCACGGCCGGCCGCCCGATCCCCACGCCTCCCGGCGCACCGCCATCAGCTTCCCGATCGGCAGGAAGTCATGAGTGGCGAGACGGATCTTGATCTCGTGCATCATGAGGGCGCTGAAGGCGGCGGAGCGTTGCACCAGCGAGTCGACCGTCCGGCCGCGGTCGAGGTCGGCCCGCGCCGCCACGACTCCGACCTGGGGTCGCGCGAAGCCGCGCAGCAGCGCCGCGAAGGCGGCCTTGTCAACCAGGCAGTCGGCGTCGACGAAGAACAGCAGGGGGGCCGAGCTGCCGGCGACGCCGAATGTCCAGGCCGCCAGCGGACCGCCCCGCGGGCTCTGCCGGATCGCGACCGCGCCGCGCGCCCGCGCGACCTGCGACGTCTCGTCAGTGCTGTCGTCATCGACCACGATGACCTCCGCCGCCGCCACCCCGGCGAACTCGAGAGCCTGGTGAACGCTGTCGAGGCAGCCGCCGATGCGGGGGGCTTCGTTGCGGGCCGGGATGATCACCGCAAGATCAGGGGGTTTCACTGCCCTTGGACCTCCTCCAGGTAGCCGCCGGGCACCTCGGCGGCGCGAATTATCGATGGGACGCGATCGCGGCGGCGACCTCGGCCCACGGAAGCACGCCGACGGCCCGGGCCCGGGGCCCGTAGCCGCCGACGACCGCTGGCAGCAGCTCGACCAGGCCCCGGGCCAAGGACCCCGGATCGGCCCGGGTGAGGACGCCGCCGGACGCCCCGATCGAGTCCCGCAGCCCCGCCACGTCATAGCCGATCGCGACGGTTCCGCTCGCGGCCGCCTCGGTGACCACGAGTCCCCAGCCCTCGCGGACCGACGTGGCGACCAGGGCGTGCGCGCGACCCAGGCGGTCGCGTTTCGCATCCTCGGGCAGGTGCCCGAGGAAGGTGACACCCGGGCCGGCCACCGTGCGGAGCCGCTCCTCCTGCGGACCGCTTCCGATCACCCACATCTGCGCGTCGGGCAGCTGGCGGCGAACCAGGCCGAAGGCCGCGATGGCGTGCTCGGGACGCTTGTTGGCGCTCAGCCGCCCGATGAAGACAACGGTCGGGGCGGACTCCTTCTCGACCGGGGCCGGAACGGTGGGCACCCATCCCTCGGGCACGACCGTGACCCGGCGCAGGCCGTATTCCGCCAGCGATTCGCGGCTGGACTCCGACACGGTGACGACCGGGACATCGCGGTACGCCCGCAGCCAGCGTGGTTCCAGCAGGTATCGGCCGACGACCGAGATCGGCCACGGGGTCTCGTAGCGCCAGACTTCCCGCGCGACCTGGTGGATGAGGGCCACCACGGGCACGCTCCGCGCGAAGCGGGGGCACATAAACGGCCTCGTGTTCACGCAATCGAGCACGAGGTCGTAGTGGCCGGCTCCGGCACGCCGCCAGTACCGTTCGGCCTCGCGGTAGACGCCGGTTCGGCTGCCCCGCCGGAGCACGCGCACCCCGTCGAGGAACTCCTCGGCCGGCCGTCCCGCCACCGCGGCCGAGAAGACCGTCACCTGGTGGCCGCAGTTGACCCACTCGCGCGCGACCTGCTGCAGGTAGACCTCGGCCCCGCCGGCCCGGGGGTGGGCGAGATCCCGCCAGTTGTAGGCGAGGATTCGCAATGGCCCGCCCGTCATGGCGCGTCGGCCGGCGCGGAGCCTGCCAGCCTGCTGTCAGCGAGGCGCCCGGCGTCCGCCCGCGACCACTGGGCGGGGACCGCGGCCGGCGGCTGGCTGAGATCGGCCAGCGGCACGACCTGGGATCCGTAGAAATGCGTGATCCGCAGCCGGTAGAAGATCGCGAACGTATCGAGAAGCATGCCCCGCACCGACTTCAGCGAGATCGTGCTGGTGAACCGCTCGGTTATCCGGACGGGGAGCTCGACGAAATTCGAGTAGCCCATCCGGCGGGCGACCACGAGCAGTTCGAGGTCGAATGCGAACCGCTTCTCAACCATCTTCGGGAGGACGGCGGCCAGGGTCTCGCGCCTGATGAGCTTGATGCCGGTCTGCGTGTCCCGGGTCGGCAGCTGGAAGAGCACCCGGTTCAGCTGCTGGTAGCCGAATGAGTACAGCCTCCTGAGCGGCGGGTAGACGACGTCTGAGTCCGGATGGCGCTTGCTGCCGAGGACCACGTCCGGATCCCCTCTCCTGGTCGCCGCCAGGAAGTGGTACAGCTGGGCGGCCGGGATGTCGCCGTCGGCGTCGATGAAGCCCAGGTACCGGCCCCTCCCCTGAGCCAGGCCGGCCCGCAGCGCGGCCCCCTTGCCCTGGTTCCTGGCGAGCTGAACGACCCGGACCTGGCCGACCCCGGCGATCGACGAGGGACTTCCGTCGGTTGAGCCGTCCGATACCGCGATCACCTCGAAGGTGACCTGGGCGGCGCGCAGCACGCTGATGGCGTCTTGCACGTGCGGAGCCAGCCGGGACCCTGGGTTGTAGAACGGAATGACAAGGCTGAGGTCGAGCTCGGCGGGCGGGAGCTCGACGGCGTCGCGGCCGGGCACCGCGGCGCCGGCCACGGGCCGGGCGACCGCGGCCAGGGCCGGGAGCGCCATCAGCGCCAGCACGGCCCCGGTCGCCACCAGCATGCAGACGGCGACCGTTTCCATCCCCCCGTGCAGCACGGCGACCAGCACGATGACGAGGGCGACGCCGGCCCAGCTGGACAGCGCGGCCAGCGAGCGCCGGGCGACGTAGAAGTAGGTGAGCACGGCGATGACGCCGAGCAGGACGGAGGTGAGGCCGATGACCGCGACGATGCCCGCGGCGGCGGTGTAGTGCGGGCCGAAGAGCACCTCGACGATCACGCCGGGTACCGCCGCGAGCAGCGCGAAGACCACGAGCCCGATGGCCGTGACCAGCCCGAGCGTCTCGGTCAGGGTCTTGCGGACGCCGACGCCGGTGCGGCCGGCGGCAACCAGCCGCGGGAAGGCCACCGTCAGCAGCGCCCCGGGGAGGAACATCGCGATGTGGCCCGCGGTCGCCCCGGCCGCGTAGAGACCAGCGGCCAGGTGGACGAGGAAATGGCGGGCCAGGAACACGTCGATCCCGCCCAGCGTGGTGCACCCGGCCACCGCGCCGATCGACAGCACCGTGTCCCGCAGGGAGATCAGCACCGGGTCGAGTGCCTTCGTGACCACCTCCCTCCTCGCGATCAGGAGAAAGACCCCGGTGGTGAACGCCTGGCCGATCACCGTCGCCGCCACCGCGCCCGTCACCCCGAAGCCCGCCGAGACGAGCAGGGCGCCGCTGGCCAGCCGCAGCGCACCGCCGCCGAGGAACGAGGAGACGGCGACGGACACGAAGCGCAGCTCGCCGAGGAGCGCCCCCTGCAACACCGCGCCCACTACCGCCAGCGGGATCCACGCGCCCACCGCCAGGTTGGCGAAGGGCGACTTCAGGCTCAGGAAACTGTCAGTCAGCGGGGCGAGCGCCTCGGTGACCGCCATCGCCCCGACACCCCAGCAGGTTGCCCTGATCGTCAGGCCGCGCAGCGATACCCGTCCGTTGCCCGCGCCGGAGATGACGGCCTGCGTCACCGCGAGCTGCACCGCGCCGAGCGGGACGGCGAGCACGGCGATGATGTTCAGGACGGCGCTGAACGCCCCGTACTGCGGCGGCCCGAGCAGGCGGCTGATCAGGATGTGGAAGAGGAAATTAAGCCCGCTGACCCCCGTCGTGGCGACGACGAGGGACCAGCCGCCTTGACTGAGAAGCTCAGAAGGCAGACGCCTGCGCCGACTCCGGCGGTGACGGCTCCGGTGGCCGCCACCGCCCGTCCCCGGCTTGGCCCGGCGTCCCGACTGCTGGACCACTCCCACACTGCACTCCCTGTTCTGTTCGAGCGAAGGGAACCCGAATAGCGCCGTGTCTCGGTCGGCGCCCGTTATCGAGCCGTACGCAGCTGCCTGATGACGTCAGCGCGTGACCGCGGCTAGCTCCTGTTGACGGTGAGGTGCCTGATGTTCGACATGGACGGGCTGAGGTCCGAGTTCCCCCGGTAGTGGGCCTGGATCGCGTAGTAACCGGACCCGAGCTGGTTGTTCGTGAGGGAGCAGTGGCCCGCCCCGCGGGAGAGGTTGAAGTGGCAGAGGACCTTGTCCCCGGCGTACACGTCGACCACGCCGGTGGCGTTACCGACCACGGCGGTACCCGGCTTCACCGAGACGCGGAACTCCCCCTGGGACTCCTGGCCGCGGGTGACCGTGTACTTGGACAGCGCAAGGGACGAGGCCGAGGAATCCCGGAGCACCGGGAGGCGCTTGGTGTTCGACCAGGCCGCCCGGAAGTTCGGGTTCCCGCTGTAGAAGGCGCGAATGGTGTACGTCCCCGGCGGCAGGACCTTGTTGCCGACCGAGCAGTGGCCCGCCCCGTTGGACAGGCTGAAGCGGCACAGGAACCGCGCCCCGGCGTCCACTTCCACCAAGCCGGCTGGCTTACCGGACCCCTCGTCATTTCCGGTTACCGCGACGCGAAACGATTCCAGCGCTTCCTTGCCGTAGGTGACGGATGACCGGGACAGCGAGAGCGTGGCCGTGGAACTACAGACCGAGTAGCAGTTTTCAGACGCCGCGAGCTTCGGCTGAGGCGCCACGAAGGCACTGACGAGCAGGCCTGCCCCAAGCGCGCCGGCGAGGGGCAGATAAACCAATTTGTTAATGCGGAAATGCATAACATCTCCCTTTCCTGGTGGTGGTCCTTTTGAGCATTAGCGCAGGCGACAATGGCCGACCCCCAAAGGGCCGCGCGAATATACGGGACGTGCAGATGAGCAGCTGAGCAGCGGTCGTCAGTATGTGAAGAGGGAGACCGGACACGACCGATTAACAGAGGGGCGCCGGTCGTGACTGACTGTAGCGACTACGGAGTGCATTTGCTCGTGTACCGCGTGTGTAATTTTTGTGACCTACGTCACTCTGGTTGCTTCTGTCACCCACTGTCATTAATATCGGAGGCATTAGGTCACCGGGTGCCGTAATTCGCAGGCGCGGCACCCAGCAAGGGAGCTGTCACCATGGCTGGACGGGTAGCAGGCAAGGTCGCCTTCATCACCGGCGCGGCGCGGGGCCAGGGCCGCAGTCACGCGATCCGGCTGGCCGAGGAGGGGGCCGGCATCATCGCGGTCGACATCTGCGAGGACATCGCGAGCGCCGGCTACGGGATGCGACCGAGGCCGACCTGGCCGAGACGGTCAAGGCGGTGGAGGCGCTGGACCGCCGGATCTTCGCCAGGAAGGCCGACGTGCGGGACGCGGCCGCGCTCAAGGCGGTCGCGGACGAGGGCGTGGCCGAGCTCGGCAAGCTCGACATCGTCTCCGCCAACGCCGGCCTCTGCACCGTGCAGACCTGGGACGAGGTCACCCCGGCGGTCTGGCAGGACACCCTCGACACCAACCT
>Ga0335074_10004035_pt1 | contig 20209 bp, 17 predicted proteins | sample Lox_Sample_23_FD_206715 | JGI IMG/M metagenome (GOLD analysis project Ga0335074, IMG submission 206715) | Soil microbial communities from Loxahatchee National Wildlife Refuge, Florida, United States - Lox_Sample_2.3 | ecosystem: Environmental > Terrestrial > Soil > Wetlands | place: USA... | reverse complement strand
CATCGTGATCTGGCCCAGATGGTCCGCGAAGGCCGTTTTCGTGAAGACCTCTGGTACCGCATCGCGGTTTTTCCCATTCTGCTTCCACCATTGCGCGAGCGCGCGGATGATATTCCGATTTTGGCGGAACATTTTGCCCGCCGCGCCGCCGTGCGCTTCGGTTTGCCGCTGCAATTGCCCGCTGCGGAGGATGCAACTTTGTTAAAAAATTATTCCTGGCCGGGAAATGTTCGCGAACTCGCCGCCGTGATCAATCGCGCCGCCATTTTAGGAAACGGCGCCGGCCTGCAGGTCGCTCAGGCGCTTGGTGCGGCGGGCTCTTTTGCTTCCCAGCCGCCTCTGTCCCCCGTCTCCCATCTCGGCGCTTCAGCGCCGCTACCCCCATCTCCCGTCTCCCGTCTCCCGTCTGTTGTTCCTCTGAATCAAGCCATGCGCGCCCACATCGAAAACGCGCTGTCCGCCACCCACGGAAAAATCGAGGGCCCCGCCGGGGCCGCGGCGCTATTAAAAATAAATCCCCACACCCTCCGCGCCCGCATGCGCAAGCTGGGCATCAACTGGTCCGGATTTCGACAGCGTTAATGTGGGAACGTTGGCCGCGATCCGCCATCTAAAAAATGGTGTTGGCTTGCCGGGTAATACCCCAGGATGATAACATTCATTCGGCCGGTCAGGCGGCCCACGGTCCGCGTGAAGGGATTGTCCCACCTGTGCGACAAATTAAAAGGCGGTCTTCCGACCCCTTCGGCCCCAAAATGCGGACAACGGGGCGCTATGCGAAGGAGGTCGTCATGTCGACGCCCGTTTCTCCAATTCGTCCCATCCCAGCCAATCCGAACATTCAAACCGACCGCAAACGCGCCAAGCTGCTGCTTAAAGCCGCAAAGCGCGGCGACGCGAAAGCCCTGTTTTGCTTTAAAACCCACCACCCGCGTTTTGTGGCCCAGGACCCGGCCCGAATTGCGCACACCGTTGCCCTTCACGATGCGCAACTGGTGGTGGCCCGTGAATATGGTTTTGCCAGTTGGCCGCGCTGGAAACAATTTGTCGAGATTCGCCAATTGGACCGCGCTCATCGGGCCGCTGAATTAATTAAGACAACATGCTCGAACGACGTGCGCAAAGCGCAGCTCCTGCTTGAAATCGACCCGAAATTGGCGGCTTTCGATATCTATACCGCTTGCGTCTGCGGTAATGCGGAAAATGTTGAAGAATTCCTCAAACGCGAGCCGGCGATTGTTCGGCGCAACGGCGGGCCGCTCAAGGTTGAGCCGATTCTGTATGCATGTTTCAGTCGGTTCCTGCGCGCCGATGCAGCGCGAGCGGCGGGAGTTGTCAAAGCGGTGAAACTGTTGCTGGATGCCGGCGCAGACCCGAATGTTCATTTCTGGCTCAACGGCGAAAAAGAACGCTGGCTCCAATCGACGCTTTACGGCGCCGCCGGCATCGCCAACCACGCCGGGCTAACCGCGCTGTTGCTGAATGCCGGCGCTGTCGTTGACGCGAACGACAGGGAAATGCTCTACCATACAACCGAGTTCCCGGATGCGGCGTGCCTGCGGCTTATCCTCGCACACGGCAAACCACCGATCGATCAGGTGAAATATTGCCTCGGCCGCACGCTGGATTTTGAATACCCCGAACACGTTGCTTTGTTCCTCAAGGCCGGCGCTGATCCGAATTTCCGCACGAACTGGAACGGCGTTCGCACGCACCTTCATAAAGCTGTTTATCTCGGCCGCTCCGTTAGCATCGTAAAGATGCTCATCGACGCCGGCGGCGATGTGAATGCCGTCGACGAACGCGGAATCAGCATCTTGCGTTCGGCCGTTCGCAACGGCGTTCCGGATGTGGTGAATTTGTTACGAGCGGTTGGAGCGCATGACGAAAACATGACGGAAGCCGACGCTCGGTTGGGCGACCCAATCACACTCTGCCTCGCCGCGGCGCGAGATGATGTCGCGACGATCGATCGCCTGCTTAACGCTGGCGCCGCAATCGACGCGGCGGCCGGCCCCGACCAAACGCCCCCGCTGCATTGGGCCGCCTGGCGTGGCCGGTTGCGGGCGGTGCAGCGCCTCGTCGAGCGCGGAGCAGACATCCATCGCTGCAACGTTTATGGTAGCGCCGCACTGGGCACCGCCATTCACGGCTCCGCCAATTGTTTCGACACCGAAGGTGGCCCCGGCATGCGCCTGCCAGACGAGGCCGTCCACGGCGATTACCCTGCCATCGTTGAATTCCTCATCGCCCGTGGTGCCGAACTTCCCGATCGCATCCTGGGTGGCAGCGCCGCTGTGCAGGAAATTCTCCGCCTCCACGGTGTTCCGGATATGAAATGAGTTTATAGTCCCAACGGCGCCGCAGCGCTATTAAAAATTAAGCCTCGCACCTTCCGCGTCCGCATGCGCAAGCTGGGTATTAACTGGTCTAATTACCGTTCTCGTTAAAAAATCTTTGTGTATTTCGTGGTTCAAGCTCTGAATTCCGATAAATCGGGAAAATTTTCAAATTGAACACCGCTGCCGCGTTGCGGGGCCGGGTCCCGCTCGCTACGCTCAACCTATGAACAACTTTCCTGTAAGCCCGGAAAAGCAGACCCAGCTTTTACAGCGCATGGCAGCGTTGGGTGTGTATGAGGCGGATATCGAAGAAACTTTTGTCCGTTCCGGCGGCAGTGGCGGCCAAAAGGTTAATAAGTCTTCCACTTGCGTAAGATTGCTGCATCGCCCTACAAACGTACAGATCAAATGCCAGACCGCTCGCCAACAGGCGCTCAACCGGTTCCTCGCTCGGCGTCTTCTATTGGACAAAATTGAAACGCTCAAACACGGCTATGTGGCGGCCGACCGCATTAGGATTGAAAAAATCCGCCGGCAGAAAAGCCGGCGTTCCCGCCGGGCGGCACAACGAAACCGCGGCCCGGAGTGAGCCGCCGCCGTGTCCTCCGTGGTGAACGTTATTCACTCGCCGCCGGGCGATTATGCTTATAAAATCTCCGGCTTGTTATGCGAGGCTTCGCCTATACTTTATTGAGGTAATTCCATGACTTCCGCCAACATTCACGATCCATTCAAGGCTCGTTCTGAAGTTCAAACGCCTCTGGGCAAAAAATTTGTCTATCGCCTCGACGCCCTTTCCAAACACGGCCCCGTGGACAACCTGCCCTTTAGCATCAAAGTTCTTCTGGAAGCCGCTTTGCGCCACTGCGACGATCGCGTGGTGATGCAAAAAGACGTTTTGGCCCTCGTCGCCTACGAGGCAAAAAAACCAGCGCCGGTGGAAATCCCCTTCATGCCCGGACGCGTCGTGCTTCAGGATTTCACAGGCGTGCCCGCCGTAGTAGACCTCGCCGCCATGCGCGCCGCCATGGTCCGCATGAAAGGCGATCCAAAAAAAGTTAATCCACTCGTTCCCTGCGACCTGGTCATCGACCATAGCGTGCAGGTGGACGCGTTTAACAGCGGCGAAGCACTCCAGATCAACAGCAAACTCGAATTCGAACGCAACCACGAGCGGTACCTGTTCCTCAAATGGGGCCAGCAGGCGTTTAATAATTTCCGCGTCGTGCCGCCGGCGACGGGCATTGTCCATCAGGTGAACCTCGAATATCTGGCCAAGGTTGTCTGGGAAAAAGACGGCGTGCTGTATCCCGACTCCCTCGTCGGCACCGACTCGCACACCACCATGATCAACGGCCTGGGCGTAGTCGGCTGGGGCGTCGGCGGCATCGAAGCTGAAGCCGTCATGCTCGATCAACCCATATATATGCTTCTGCCCGAAGTCGTCGGATTCCGCCTGAACGGCAAATTGCGCGAAGGTTGCACCGCTACTGACCTGGTTCTCACCGTGACGCAAATGCTCCGCAAGCATGGCGTGGTGGACAAGTTCGTCGAATTCCACGGCCCCGGCCTGGCCGAAATGTCCGTCGCCGACCGCGCCACCATCGGCAACATGGCTCCCGAATATGGCGCGACCATCGGCTTTTTCCCCATCGACGATCAAACGCTTACTTACCTGCGCCTGACCGGCCGCGATGAAAAACTCATCCAAACCGTCGAACAATACGCCAAACTCCAGGGCCTCTGGCGCGATGATTCCCGCAAAATCACCTACACCAGCAACCTCGAGCTGGACCTGGAAACGGTGGAACCATCACTTGCCGGGCCGCGCCGCCCGCAGGATCGCGTAGCCCTTTCCTTAATGAAAACGCGCTGGGAGACCGAGCTTTCCGACGGTTATGGAAAACTCAATTCAGCCGAGGCCGATTTCGGCCCTTCTTCCGATGAAGGCGCCGCCGCCGTTTCCACCGTGGCGCTTCCCAGGCTCGATCCCGGCTTCTCCGGCGTGCCCGTGGAATTTGAAAGCAAAAAACTTCTGCTTAAGCACGGCGCTGTGGTCATCGCCGCGATCACCAGTTGCACCAATACCAGCAACCCCAGCGTGATGATCGCCGCCGGCCTTGTCGCGCAGAAAGCCGCCCAGCGCGGCCTGACGCGCCAGCCCTGGGTCAAAACCTCGTTGGCCCCTGGCTCCAAAGTTGTGATGGATTACCTTGCCGCCGCGGGTCTGGTTAAACCGTTGGAGCAGTGCGGTTTTTATCTGGTGGGCTATGGCTGCACCACCTGCATCGGCAATTCCGGTCCGCTGCCCGAACCGATCAGCAAGGCCATTAACGAAAATGATCTCGTCGCCGCCGCGGTGCTCTCCGGCAACCGCAACTTTGAGGGGCGCATTAACCCCGATGTAAAAGCCAACTATCTGGCTTCGCCGCCGCTGGTGGTCGCTTACGCTTTGGCAGGCACAGTGGACATTGACCTGACGAGCGAGTCGCTTGGGAAAGACAAGTCCGGCAAGCCCGCGTACCTCAAAGACATCTGGCCCAGCCAAAAGGAAATTGCCGCCAACGTCGCCAAATGCGTCAACAGCGGCCAGTTCCACAAGGAATACGCCGAAGTTTTCCAGGGCGCGGCGGAATGGAAAGCCGTCAAGGTCAACACTGGCGATCAATTTGAATGGGATTCCAACAGCACCTACATCCAGGAGCCGCCGTTTTTTGAAAACTTAAGCCCCACACCCGCGCCGATCGCTTCCATCAAAGGTGCTCGTGTACTCGCGTATCTTGGCGATTCGGTCACCACCGACCACATCAGCCCTGCCGGTTCAATTAAAAAGAGTTCGCCCGCAGGGCAATTTCTCATCGCCCATGGCGTTCAGCCTGAGATGTTCAACAGCTACGGCGCCCGCCGTGGCGACTATCGCGTGATGACGCGCGGCACTTTTGCCAACACTCGCATAAAAAACAAACTCGCGCCCGGCACCGAAGGCGGCGTAACCACTGATTTTCTCGATAACGCCGTTAAGCCGATTTACGACGCCGCCGTGCACTATAAGGAAAAACACATTCCGCTAATTGTTCTGGCCGGCAAAGACTACGGCATGGGCTCCAGCCGCGACTGGGCCGCCAAGGGAACTTTTTTGCTCGGCGTCCACGCGGTAATCGCGGAAAGCTTCGAACGCATTCACCGCAGCAATCTTGTGGGCATGGGCGTATTGCCGCTCACATTTAAAGACGGCCAGAACGCCGAACGTCTGGGCTTAAGCGGCCACGAAACGTTTGATGTTGACCTGCCCGCGGACATCAAGCCGCGCCAGGACATAAAGGTCCTCGCGACCAAGGCGGACGGCTCAAAAGTGAATTTCGTCACCACCTGCCGCATTGATACGCCCGTGGAAGTCGACTACTACCGCAACGGCGGAATCTTGCACACCGTTCTGCGCCGCATGGCGGCGTCGTAGGAAAATATGGACCTTGAGAGAGCCTCGACGGGCGTATCGGGATTTACCCTGCCGGAATGCCGCCTGGGCTCTCAAATGTAGAACAGCCTCTCCAGGTTGTTCCAAGCCCCGTGATTGCCTGTCCTGAGCTATGTCGAAGAACTTCCCGGGGCCAGTTCTTCATGGTCAAAATCCGCGTTAATCTGCGGATTCGTTCGTGCCGTTGTGGTAAAAAATTTAGTTTGCCGACCTCGGCAACATTGCCGGCAAAATATATCGTTGCAACATATCCACCGGCTGTTCTCCCAGCGCCCCATCATTCCACCCGGTGAACGTGGCGACTAATTGCAATTCCGGAAAAATAATTATGAATTGGCCGCCCCTGCCCAGCGCTCCATACCAGCCGACTTCTCGCTCGCCGAGACGAAATGAACCAAGCCACCATTGATACCCATATCCGGTTGCCGGCACCCACGCTGGAAGCTGCCCGGCGCCGGACTGCAGTTTTGTTGAGTCTATAACCCACTGGTTGCTGACAACTTGTTTGCCACCCCAGCGCCCGCCATTCAAATAGAGTTGCCCGATTTTCGCCATGTCGCGCGGTCGAAGCATCAGGCCCCCCAGGGTATTAACGACGCCACTGGGAGCTTTTTGCCAATAGTAATCGACGATGCCGAGCGGCGCAAAAAGCTGGCTCTGGGCGAATTTATCCGCGCGCTTCCCCGTGGCTTTATAAATAATCTGGCCCAACAACAACGAAATGCCGCTGTTGTAGACGAATTTTTCCCCGGGCGCGGAAACAATCGGTTTGGTGAGAAGATAACGAAAATAATCGCTGCTGGCCGCCATCGCCGCGGCGTCGTTGCGGGGGTCGGTATATGGATAGGTCCACTCATCCCATGACAGCCCCGCCGACATGGTGAGCAGGTCTTTAAGGCAAATCGCGGCTTTTTGCCTGTCGGCGAAAATATCGGCGTATTCGGGGAAAAAGACAGAAATTTTCTCGTTAACGCCGGTGATCTGGTGTTGATCTATGGCAATTCCAATCAAAACAGCGTTCACGCTTTTCGTCGCCGAGTGCATCTCATGAAGGGTGTCGCGTGTAAATGTTTGGCGTTGGCCCGCGCTGTTCGTGCCTGAAAAATATTCCTCAAGAACGAGTTTTCCGTTTTTAACGAGCAACACACCATGAATGTTTTTGTAGACATTATCGTCGATGCGATCCAACAATTCCTGAATCAATTCTGCATTAACTTTTTGGCTTTTTAGCGAAGCGGTTGACCAGCCGTCGTGGGTGTTGGGGGGAATGGCGTATTGATCGGCTTGCGCGTCATCGGCTGTAGCCAAAATTCTTCCAGCGCCGCGGTGAACCAAAAACCCTGCGATCAAAGCGCTTAAGAACAACATGGTTCGTCTGGTGAGGCGCTCGGGCATGGGCTTTTTCCGTTCCTTGTATTGTGGTTAAAAATCCGCGTCATCTGCGGATTCGTTGTGTCGTTGTGGTGAATTGTTCTGTTCGTGGGGTTCATATCGCTTACTCTTGCAATTCCGCCCAGATTGGCCCCGCCAAATCCCGGCCATTCACGCCCAGAACATCCGTCGCCGCCGAAGCGCCGTTGATCTGCTGGTCATAAATTTTCCTGCGATTGCTCACCGACCGGTCCACCTGCAGCGTCAGGCCCGGCAACTGTTCCTGAACAGTCCAATGGTCGGCGTCAAATTCGTTTTTTATCCCCGCCTGGCGCAATTCTTCGGTCAGATCCGCAACGCGATCGCCGTCGGCCACAACAACCGCAAGGCCGACGCGAAAATGTGCGTCCTTGCGGTTTGTTCCGGGCGGAATGTCCGCCATCTGAAGCAGTCTGATTCGTACGACGCCGTTCGCCAGGCCCTCTTTGTCCGCGGCCAGCTCAATCGGCGGCGTTGCGCCCGGATCGGCGCCCGGATCTGTGTACGTATGAACATAAAACACGCGAAACGCAGCCGCCGCCCCGCCAATGTTCACCGTCACCACCGAATCCGGATTAATGGGAATTGTCCCCGGTTCCGATAAATCAACCGTGTTGCCGTTAATCGCAATCTGCGACGCCGAAGGGAGCAGAATGTTCGTCGTCAGGCTCTTGGCGCCGGCCGGAAGCTGTGCCGTATCGACGTCCAGGGTTATCAGCGCCGCGCCGCCGCTTTGTACGCTGGCGAAATTGCCCGGCATATGCACCGGCTTGGAATATCCCGCCGCATACTTAACCCTGGTGAGCCCATACGGGAAGTCATACGCATCCACCACCACGCTGGCCTGCGGTAACTCTTTTCCCGCGAATGTGATCGCAAAGAGCTTGTCCTGCGGGTCGTACCATCCGCTGGTAACACCCAGCGCGATGTGCTCGCCCAACCACGCCCAGCGCTGGCCCTCCGGCCCCGCAAGCCATCTTGAAGTAACCTCCCTTGTGCCGCCGTGCGCCAGATTTACGATCGCTGGCCCCGGCCAATATCCGCCGGGACGCAGGTTGTCCAGAAGAAAAACACATTCGATGTTGGGGCCGCTTCCAAAAATTAGCGGATTTTTCGGATCAAATGGGGCAATTCCCGCGGCAATAATCTGGTTGGCCAGACGACCCTGGCCGCGCAAAAAGTCATAATCCCGGCTGTATGGCCCGCTGATTTTCTGCGCCGCTGCGAAATAATTGGCGGCGAGGTCCGTCCAGAAATAATTCAATATCGCCGCATACTTTTTCCGATCCTCGGGGTTGGCGGCATAACGATGCCCTTCCTCCAGAGATGCCAGGTCCACTTCATAATAAGTTGGCGAGTCGAATTCATGTATTCCGTTTTGCCGCGTATAGGCGATCCAGCCGTCAAGTTGTGTTTCCCCCTCATTTATCGCCGCTGTGTCATTTAAGTATTGTCCCAACAGCAAAAGATTCGTGGCCTTCATCAGATAAATGTTGGTGTAGCTCACCTCCACGTGATGGTTTTCGATGCCGGCGATCGCTGCCTTGATATGCGGATAAAGCCCCTGTAAAAACTGTGGCGAAAATTGTTTGCCGTAATTGATCAACAGCGGGCCGAGCGGCTCTGCGGCAAATTCAATCGCGTTCCGATCGGTTACCGCGGTTTGATTGGTCTGCCAGCAGACCTGGCCATACGTGCCGGACTGCGGGCTCATCTCCTGGGTTTCAAAAGCGCGGTTGACATATTCCTGTGCCAGACCCGGATCGCCGCCAAGCAACATGCTTAACATTGCCGCTTCGGTCAGCTGGCGCGTTTCCAGAGGATTGCCTGTTTCCGCGGCCGCAGTCTGGAAAAACTCAAGTTGTTTTTGCATCGCCGCGGTAAATGACGCCTGATCTTGTGCGCTTAGCGCGTCGGCCGACAGCAATCCCGGTCGGCCCAATAAACTCAACAATCCGGCAATGATCAGGCAAAACTTTTTTCCTCGCAAAAGAATGCTTCTACTGCCGATGTTCTTGTTGATCATATTATTCAGGAACGCACATGAGCGGTGGTTGTTGCTTTCCATATTGCGCCGGCGTGCCCGTTACGCCGCGATTTCGTGGTTGCAAAAACTACGGCGATTCCGGATGGTTTTTTCTCTTCTCGATCTGTTCCAACTCATAGCGCGGGGCCGTCGCGTCACGGATGCCGGGGCAGGTTTGTGCGGCTCGCGTCCACGAGGTTTCGCTTTTGAGGTTCTGTTTCCAGAATGGCCAGGTTCGGCACTGCGCCGGGCGCACGGGATAAATCCGGCAGGTCGCCTTGCCGCCGGTGCGCTCTAGAAAAATGCAGTCGTAGTTGGGCTTTTCGATCAGGCTGTAGCCCTGTTTGAAATGGCGCACGTGACGGTGGGTAAAGTCTTCAAAATCAAGTTTTAAATAGTCGGCGATTTGCCGCATGTTTTCGGGCGTAACCCACACGTAGCCCGGCGAGCCGCCGCAACAATTGCCGCATTGCGTGCAGCGAAACCGAAGTCCCTGGGAATACCAGGGTTCGGCTTGATTTAATACTGGCAGCGATTTCGGCTGTTTATCCATGAAATGATTTTAACACTTTTTGACCACAGAGGCCGCCGCGCCCGGCTCTGCCGCCTACTCCCGTCTCCCGACTCAGAACTCGGCGGCAGAGCGGCCGCCCCGTCAGATGACTTTTGCCCATTTTTCCGTTATCGTGCTGCCGCGAATTGCGATGTCTTTCGCGATGTTTTTTGATCCTTAAAAAGCAATTTAGGAGCAGGATTATGGCGGACCAACCAGCAACCGAAGTGCCCGCGGCAACCGGCCAACAGATACCGCAAATCCAGGTACAGATGCGCGATGAGAAGATGGTCACCATCTTCAGCAACCATGCCCGCCTGGCGGCGACCAATGAAGAACTCTTTGTTGAGATGGGCATCATCACCCAGCACGCCGAGCAGCCCAACACGGCGGTTATGGAAGTAAGCACGCGGGTGGTGATGAGCTTTTACGCCGCCAAGCGGCTGGCCCTGATGCTCAGCCAGGCGGTGCAGCGCCACGAACAGGTCTTTGGCCAAATCCAGCTTGATCCGCGGGCGCGCACCGGCCGCTGACCGGTTAAGTTGATTTTTGCTATAGTGCGGCCATGAATAATTCTTCCCGCCGCGATCTGGCGCATTTATTATTAAAAACCGACGCCGCGTTTGGCGCTGCGGAAGTGCCCTTACAAATTTCAAATTTGAAATCTCAAATTTCAACTCAGACTGCGCGGGCTCAAAGCTTAACTTCGAAATCTTCTGTTTCAAAAACCGACGATTCGGAGCTCTTTGCTGACGCGGCCGCGCCAGAGCCCGGGCGGACATTGATTATTCACGATCTGGAGCCCATTACGGATGAAGAAAAACGGCGGCGGCTGGCGGAGCTTTCCGAACAGGCGGCGGAAGAGCTTGGTAAACACTTAAATGATGTCGCCACGAAAGTGGTTTTTGGCGAAGGCGATCCCGCCGCGAAGCTGATGTTCATTGGCGAAGGACCGGGAGCCCAGGAAGATCAACTTGGCCGCCCGTTTGTGGGCCGCGCCGGGCAACTGCTGGACAAAATGATTCTCGCCATGGGCCTGCAGCGCCAGCAGGTTTATATCGCCAACGTTGTTAAGCTTCGCGCCGCCGAGCCGGACCCCCAAACCGGGCGGCTTAAAGACCGCCCGCCGACGACCGAAGAGGCGGCGCTGGGGCTTCCCTGGCTGGTTAAACAAATCGAGATCATCCGCCCGCACGTCATTGTCACACTGGGGGCCTCGGCGGCGCGGCACCTGCTCGGCGAAACATCCAACATGACCAGTCTGCGCGGCAACTGGCGAACCTTCCGCGGCATTCAGGTTATGCCGACATATCATCCGTCGTTTTTACTGCGGGCATATACGCCCGAGAATCGCGGGCGCGTCTGGAGCGATTTGAAAGCGGTGATGAACAGACTCGGCCTTAAGGTTAAATCGAGTTCCGGACCGGCATAGGGTCTCTATCAAAATACGCCAAGGCTTTTTTACTTTTTCCTTTATCTATGGCCCGGGCCCCAATCAGATCATCACATCGCAGCCAACTTGCCGGCTTTTGCGATTGAATTTATCGCGAACCGCGGCGCCCAGATCGATGCCGGCGCGATACGCCAGGAGGTCCAGATAAATGGCCACGTCGGCCAATTCGTCCGCAAGAAGCTGCCGATCGTCCACGTGGTGCAAATCGCCGCGCCGCATTTTCTTGATGATGTTGGCGGCTTCGCCGACTTCGCCCGCCAGCGCGTTGCTCCAGGCGTCCAACGGCCAGTCCGATCCGTCCGCGACGGTATGCGCGGGCTGATTTCTCGAATTTTTAAACAGCGGCAGGCGCTGAACGTTGGCTGTGCGCAGGGCATCAAAGGTCAGGGTCATAAATTTTTCCTTTTTATTCGTCGGCCAGTTCTTCGAGTCTTTTAATGGGCTTTACGGTTATCGACGCCGGCGCTGTAGGACACGCCTGTTCGCACATGCCGCAGCCGGTGCAGCCCGCGGACTTTACCAGAACCCGGCCGGTAGTCGGGCTGATGACAATAGCCTCTTCGCCGATAGGGCACGCCTGCAGACATAGCCGGCAATCTTCGCCGCGCGTTCTCAGGCAGGTTTTAAAATTCATTTCCGCCAGGCCGATGCGCACGTCGGTTCTGGCTACAACGCGCAGCGCCCCGCTGGGGCACGCGTGCATACACGCCAATTCGTCGCAAAGCGTGCAGGCCGCCGCGGATGGAATGATGTAGGGAAATCCGCCGGCGATGTGCAACCTGGGATTGATCTGAATGCAGCTTACCGGACAAACTTCCACGCACTTGCCGCATTGCGAACAGGTTTGCTCAAATTCCTCCGGCGGCAAGGCGCCGGGCGGGCGCAAAATAAATTGCGGAACTACCGGCGCTTTAACCGGCTGGGCAACCGTGTTGGCCGGCGCTCCGTAGCTCGCCGGCGCGGGCGCCGGGAAATTCCCCTGCAAAGCGTTGGCCACCGGTTGCACGCGGCGTTCTACAACCGCCGCCACGGGCGCAAGTAATTTACGCAGCGAAAGGGCGAAAAAACTCCTGCGGGCATCGCTGAATTCGGGGTCAGAGGCCTCCGGGGGCTTGTCCGGCGGCGTTGGGGACGGTGAACTTTTCTCTTCTTCCGGCATTTTTTCGATTATACAGCCAAGTTTTTCTGAATATGAACCTGATTCAAAGTGCCGATAATTAATTATACGGGGGGGGGCAGTTTGCGGTGCGTGGATTGCGCGGGCCCCGCGTATAATCTCTAGTGGAGTACTGTGGAGTACTAATGTCGCGATCAAAAAATTTTCTTCCGTTCTGGTTGTGCGTGGCTGCGGGTTGTTTAATTTCCGCAACAGCGGGTTTAGGCGACACGAGCGCGACGCCAGACACACAGCCCAGCCTGGAAAAAGCGACCGCGGACATGCAGCAGGCGCTTCGCGATTTATCTTCCGACCGCTACGAAACCCGCAAGAACGCGCAGCTGGAACTTCAGCAGGCCCTGGGGGAACAATTCGCCGCGATCATCAGCGCCACGAACGCGCAGGGCCCGGAACTCGAGACCCGGCTTGACTCACTTCTGACCATGAACGCGGATCTGTCGCGCTGGGCGATGGCGGTTTTGAAATTGCCGCCCCAGGAGCGCCAGGCCGTGTTTAACTGGGGTCTTACGCCTCAGGTTCTGCCCCTGGTGTCGGGCGCCTTTTCTCCCGACCCGATGACGCGGGCCTCGGTGGCGCGCCCCATCGGCAGGCTCTCGGGCCCCAACGGCGACTGGCTGTTGGAAACGCTTTTGAACGATCCGCAGCGCGTCGTATACCTCTCGGCCATGGACGCGGCCTGGGACCACAAACCGACCGAGGAAATGGTTCGCACGATGTGGCAAAAAGCGGTGGGCAGCGGCGAGTTTTCTCCGCCGCAACTGGCGCCGATTTACGTCAACTTCCGCGACCAGAAAATCCAGATTCAACAGTTTATCTATTACTGGGATACGGTTAGCGATGGCGGCTACGCCGCGCAGGTTCTGGAACACTGGGACCCGCCGCTGTTATCACCGCTGCTGGTGAATTTCACGCGTCATCTTTCGGACAACCCGTCGGTCGCCAGCAACTTTTTCGCCGGTCCGGGGATGATTTTGGCGCGAAATTACGCGGACTTGTTGTCGCTGGCCAAACCGCTGGATGCGGCGCCGCCCCTATTGAGCCTGGTCGGCACGCCCGTGAACAATTCCGTCAACCTTCAGTTCAACGGCAAGTCGGTGCACTGGGATGACCACACGATTATTCTTTATCTGTTGATCGTTCTGGCTAATCAGGATCCAGCCAAATTTCATTTTTACCGTTCGCCGCTGTATGGCGGAACCTGGCTGGTGGAAACCCAGGCGCAGGAAGAGGCGGACATTAAGGCGATTTGCGCCTGGTGGATGCAACATGGCGTGACCACGGCGAAGCCGCCGGTGGCGGCTCCGGGCAATCAGAACACGCAGGGCTTTTCCGCGCTTCCTGTGGGCGGAAATAATTAAATTTCTTCGCCACGGCGCGCGCGGAGAAATCAAAGAGAATTTTGGTCCCCCATTCATGCCCTTGTGGTAGAAATAACTTTTATCTGTATCCCCTGTGGTCTCTGTGGCTAAAAAGCTGAAAGCCGCGGCTCCGCCGCCTCACATTTTCAAAAAGTTGTCCAGAAGTTTATAGCCTTCGGGCGTCAGGAAGCTTTCCGGATGAAACTGCACGCCATGCAGCGGCCAGGTTTTATGCCGCACGCCCATGATTTCTTTTTCCTCGGTCCAGGCGGAGACGATAAAGTCGTCCGGCAGCGTTCCCGGGCGTATAACCAGGCTGTGATAGCGCGCGGCCTCGAACGGGTCGGCCAGGTTGGCGAATACGCCTTTGTTGTCGTGGTGTATCGGCGAAGTTTTCCCGTGCATTAAACGCCAGTTGCGTTCGACGACGGCGCCGAAGGTAAATCCGATGCATTGATGACCCAGGCAAACGCCCAAAATGGGAATCTTCGGTGCAAATGTTTTAAGCAGATCGTTGCTGATTCCGGCTTCGCGCGGCGTACAGGGGCCCGGTGAAATGATGATCTTCCCGGGATTGAGCTTTTCGATCTGCGAAACCGTTATTTTGTCGTTGCGTACAACTTCGATCGGCTCATTTTTTTCAATTTCGCCGAGGCGCTGCACAAGGTTGTAGGTAAATGAATCGTAATTGTCGATCAAAAGAATCATGCAAAACTTTCTACCACAAATGGTTCGCACACTCAAAGAACCCGCGAAATCCCCGGGAATTAAGGCCCACAAATCCTATGTGAAATCAATTTGCCGCTGTCGGCCCTTTTGTGGATAACTCGTGGAGAATCCATTTTCTACGTGCATCAACACCCCGACATTTTCAACCTTTTCGACCGATATTGGTAAACCAACGACTATAGGGCCGCCTACTGACAACAACCAATAGCACCTGGCGACAAAAGACCGGCGGTTTATCAACATCTTGTCCCTGTGGCCAATATAGTGGTAACCACCTGTGATTGCTGTAGTTACGTGCAATATTATAGCGGTTGTAAACTTACAGACAGTGTCTATTTATACTACTACTATTTAAATACTAACTTATTCTTTAACAATCACTTATATAGCCCGGTAATCGCGCGTGTCTGCCTGTGGAAAACTTGTCAATAAGTGTCGTTAAGCAGCTTTCTACTTATAGCGGTGCGCACGCGATAGATAGCACCCTTTGTGGTTATCTGCAGCTCTTCTTTAAGTCCCTGGCGCAGTAAACGATCCAATTCAGCTTTTGCCGGCGCACTCGCGGCGTGTACAACAAGTGTGCTGTGTGAAAAACCTTCCAGGGCAATGCAGTCCGCCAATTTTTGTGGCAGACGCTGCACAAATAAGTTGCTGGCCAACGCCATGATAACTGAGCGGTGTTGCAATTCATGTTTTTTAAAAGGCGCGAGGATGTCCTGGATTGATTTTGGCGGATGAGGATCGGTGGCGGGTTTAAAGCGCCGTTGCCGGGCCAGTCCGGCGACGGCGGCATTGTCCCTGGCGCGCTTAAATTCATCCAGTTTTTCGCAAACGGATTCTCTAAGCCTGTCTTGTCTGTTAATTCGCGAAGTGGTGCGGCGGGGAGAAGGATTCATAGCAGGCATAAATCACGAAAGTGTTCAGCTCAGGTTCACCGGCATAATCACATACAGAAAATTACTGCCGGAGCGAATCATGCCCGGTTTGCCCGGCGATTTGAGTTCAAACGTTATATCTTCAGTTGGAGCAACTTTTAAAGCCTCCGCGAGATAGTTGGGATTAAAACCGATTTCGATGGCCTCGCCGGAAAATTCGACCGGAACCTCCAGTTTTGCGTCGCCCATTTCGGGGGCGCGGGCGCTGATAATGAGCTGCTTGGGCGAAAAGCTCAGCCGAACAGAGCGGGATTCTTCGTTGGTTAACAGGGCGGCGCGCCGCACGCCGCTCAAAAGTTTGTCGCGATTGATAACCGCTTTGCGGTCGCAGTCTTTGGGAATTACGTCTTGGTACGGCGGGAACGAACCCTCAACGAGGGCCGCACTGAACATGGCACAGACGCCGTCTTTTTCATTGGATCCGGTGGCCAGGACGCGCACAAACAGCTTATTTTCCCGGAATTGCAGTTGCACGGTTTGTTCCGGATCAGTGAGCAGGCGGTCTAACAGGCCGATCGCCCTGATTGGCGCGACCGCGGAATGATCTTTGCTGCCGGCGGACTGAACCTCGTCGCGTGCCTGGGCCAGACGGTGCCCGTCGGTGGCGACCAGTGAAAGTTTTTTGGCTTTGCGTTCAAAAAGCACGCCGTTGATGGCGTAACGGCTCATTTCGCGGGCGGCGGCGAAGCGCGTGCGATCCAGCATGCTTTTGAGCTGGCCGGCGGAAATGGAAAAATCCGGCTCGCCTTCAAACCCGCTGATCGGTGGAAATTCATTGACGTTGTAACCCAGAAGCGTGAAGGTGCTGTCGGCGCCTTTGAGTGTGGCTTTTTCTCCGTTGACTTCCAGAGCCAGCGTTTCATCGGGAGAGGAATTGACAATTTCGTTGAGTTTGTTGGCCGGCAGGAGAGCGCTGCCGTCCTGTTTGATGTCGACCTGCGCCAGCGTGGTTTCCAGCGTGGCTTCAAGATCGGTTGACACGCAGGACAAAACCTTGCCGCGCGGCGTGGACGTCGTGCTAAGCCGCACACAGGTTAAAACCGGCTTGGGTGAACGAGCGGGAACCACGCCGCAAGCCAGCCCAAGCACATCCACCAGCGCCTGACGGTGCACAATGGCTTTCATATTTCGCTTCCTGCTTTCAGATCGGGCCTTATCACCAGAATCGCCGTTCGGCGACTGTGAGCATAGTAATGCTGGACGGCAAAATCGACAACAGAATACCCCTGCGGGAGCCGCTTTCGGGTCGCGGCGGGCGGTTCTTTTCCGTTCGCCTGGGCCCGCACTCGCGGCTAGAATGAATGGCCCGAAAAGGGGACCAGGCAGCGGTCCCCTAAGGAGTTTTTGATGTCCGCCGACAGCCAGCGCGAGCTGGGAACCATTCTGGACCCGAAATTCGACGCCGGCGGTTTGATTACCGCCGTGACCGTGGACGCCGACACCGGCGAGGTGCTGATGGTGGCGCACATGAACCGCGAGGCGCTGGAAAAAACCATTTCCGGCGGTCGCGCGGTTTACTGGAGCCGGTCGCGCGGCAAATTCTGGATGAAAGGCGAAGAAAGCGGGCACGTACAGGAAGTTCAGGCGGTTATGATCGACTGCGATCAGGACGCCGTTGTTCTGAAAGTTCGCCAGAAAGGCACGGCGTGCCACAACGGGTACCGCAGTTGTTTTTATCGCCGCGTGGTTCCCGCGGCGGCCGGCCGGCCGGTGGCGCTGGAATTTGTCGCCCAACGGCAAATCGACCCGGAAACCGTGTATAAAAAATAGCCGCAAAACCGGGGCTCCGCCGCGTAGCGGGAGGATATAATAATGTCGGATATGCCGGAAATTTTATCGGTGCGGGAAATGACCATGACGGATGCTAAAAACGAAGCGAGCCTGATGCCCGACGTGCAGGGGTCGGCCGATCGCAGAAACGTTTCCATCGACAGGGTTGGCGTTAAGGCGGTGCGGTACCCGATCACCCTGCGCGAGCCCGGCGGCGGCCAGCAGAGCACAGTTGCATCTATTAATCTATATGTTTCCTTGCCTAAGCACAAAAAGGGAACGCACATGAGCCGGTTTCTGGAAATACTCAACCGGCACCATCGACGCATTACACCCAGCCAGATCACGCCGATATTGCATGAAATGAAGACCAGGCTGATGGCCAGCGACGCACATATTGAAATGACCTTCCCCTACTTTATCGAAAAAACCGCCCCGGTCACGGGTGCCCGCGGACTGATGGACTATGTGTGCTCGTTTGAGGGCACCAGCAACGGAGAGGATGATTTTATTCTCGGCGTTAAGGCGCCGGCCACGTCGCTGTGCCCGTGCAGCAAAGAAATATCCAGCTATGGCGCTCACAACCAGCGCTGCGAGATTTCCGCACGCGTGCGGTTTACCGGCGAATTATGGATTGAGGATCTGGTAAAGATTATGGAGACGGCGGCCAGCGCTCCGGTTTACGCCGTATTAAAGCGACCGGATGAAAAGTTTGTCACCGAGCAGGCGTTTGATAACCCGAAATTTGTCGAGGACATCATTCGCGATTTAGCGCTGGCGATGGACGCCGATCCGCGCATTACCTGGTACAGCATCGAAAGCGAAAATTTCGAATCCATACATAACCACAATGCCTACGCATGCCTGGAACGCCGGAAAACACAGCAGGGCTCTCGCGAGTAACACGGCTGGTCTAACGGCGGGATTTATACGGTAATTTTCCTGAACTCGGCGCGATTGAACGGCACGCCGCCTTCTTTGGCGATGTGTTCAAATTCGGTGATTTCGGCGTCGGTAAAGAGCAGGCCGCCATACTTGGCGCTTTGCCGGGCGGCCATCGCCTCCGGCTGGCCGGGCAGCATGACCGACTCATTGCCGTGGCCGAGAATGTCGGCCAGAACGGTTTTGACGTTTTGCGATTGGGTGCGCCCAAAAGCGAAATCGCCGCAGTCCAGCGCGTCGGGACGAATGCACTGGAAGAAAAAGCAAGGCGTGCGCTTTTCGTCGGCCGGACCAACATTCCAGCGGCTGCGCAGCGTCGGCAGCGATCCGCCGATATAAGCGCCGAGAAGCTCATCGATCAGTGAAAGCCCGTAGCCCTTGTGTTCGCCGAAAGGCAAAAGAGCCGTGACTAATTTGGGGTCGGTGGTTGGATTGCCGTCTTTGTCTACGGCGCAGCCGGGAGGAAGGGGTTTATTTTCACGGGCGAACTGTTGCACGCGGCCCATGGCCACCACGCTTGTGGCCCAGTCGATGCAAATGGGAAAACCCACCGCGTCCATGGTGGGAAACGCCCAGGAATGTGGGTTTGTGCCGAGCGTGGGGAATTTGCCTTTAAAAGGAACCACTTCCGACAGAGCCGCGGTGCAGGCGGTGTAGGCAATATAGCCCTTTTGTGCGGCGTCGATTACGTACCCGCCGCCCCAGAGGTAGTGAAATGCATTATCAACCGCGACGGCCCCGATGCCGAATTCGTCAGCCAGGCGCATCGCTTCATCCATCGCCGCAAACGCCACGGCCTGCCCGAGTTTGCGGTTGGCGTTCCATTTGGCGACAGCCTTGAAACCAGTGGGCAGCTTCTCAATTTCCGCGCCGGGCTTGCAACCGCCGGCTTTGGAGCCAAAAAGCTCATCCAGGTGCAGGGCCTTGATGGCATTGTGGGTTTTAATTCCGTGGCGCGCCGCAAGCTCGCAAAAGCGCGCGCCGGCGGCGGCTTCCTCGGTTTTATATCCGCGGGCCCTATATGCGGCGGCGACGATCGTGTTGTGCACGGCGGCGGGCATAATAAACTGTTCGGTGGGAGGCATAGTCAAATCTCTCTGTAAAAACGTTTATTTATTGGCCTGAATATAATCCGGATTCCCGGTCAGGAAATTCACCAGATTGTGCGCGGCCCGCAGACCCTGGCGCTCAACGCTTTCGTTGGTCCGGCTGCCGATGTGTGGGGTGATAATCACGTTGTCCAGCTTCATAAACGGATGCGGGGCCCTGATCGGCTCATGTTCCAGCACGTCGGCGCCGTATCCACGGAGCTTGCCGGACTCGCACGCCTCGGCGACGTCTTTTTCCACAATTAATCCACCGCGGGCGGTGTTGATTAAAATCGCGCCGTCTTTCATCAAGGCGATGGTGTTTTTGTTAATAAGCCCCCGCGTTTCGGGGGAAAGAAACACATGAAGTGAAATAACGTCCGCCTCGCGCAAGACGTCTTCAATCGAGGCTTTTTTCTCTACAGAATACTGTTTCACAAAAGCCTCATCCCAATGGACGTCATACGCGATGGGTTTCATGCCAAAAGCGACGCCGCGCTTGATGACCTCTTTGCCGATGCGCCCCATGCCCACCACGCCGAGCGTTTTATCGCGAAGCTCGCAGCCAGTTTTGCGGTCCCAGCGTCCGGACTTGACGGAATTCATGTGAAACCAGAAGGATTTGGCCACCGCGATCATCAAACCAAAGACGTGCTCGGCGACCGTGGTTTCGTTCACGCCGGGGGTGTTCAGCACCGGAATTTTTTTGTTCGTCGCATAGGCAACGTCAATGGAATCCAGCCCGATGCCGTACTTGGCAATGACGCGCAAGCTGGGCAGCAACGCGTCGATAACTTTCGCCGTGATCTGGTCGTCGCCGTTTAATAGCCCGTCAAACGGCCCGGACTTGCGGATGAGGTCCAGCATCTGCGCTTCGGTGAGCGGGCCGCGCGCCCGAATGAATTCGAAGCCCGACGCCGCCAGCACGTCGTGATGCTTGCCCGGGGTGTC
>Ga0335074_10004034_pt1 | contig 20210 bp, 21 predicted proteins | sample Lox_Sample_23_FD_206715 | JGI IMG/M metagenome (GOLD analysis project Ga0335074, IMG submission 206715) | Soil microbial communities from Loxahatchee National Wildlife Refuge, Florida, United States - Lox_Sample_2.3 | ecosystem: Environmental > Terrestrial > Soil > Wetlands | place: USA... | reverse complement strand
GGCTGGACGATGCCGGCGGGAGACATGCAGACAGTGGATCCGTTTTTCGTCATCGCGCTGGCGCCGGTATTCGCCGCGCTGTGGGTGCGCCTCGGGCGGCGGGAGCGGGACCTATCCTCGCCGGCGAAATTCGCCTGGGGACTGCTGCTCATGGCGGCGGCCATGCTCATCATGTACGTCGCAGCGCTGCATGTGATGCATGGGGATATCGTGTCCCCGCTCTGGCTCACGGGCACTTATCTGCTGACCGCGTGCGGTGAGCTTTGCCTCTCACCCGTGGGACTCTCCTCCACCACCAAGCTGGCGCCAGCGCGCTTTGCCGGCCAGACCATGGGCCTGTGGTTCCTCACCATCGCCCTCGGCAGTTTCCTCGCGGGCCAGCTCTCCGGTACCTACAACGCTCAGGATCTCGCCACGCTACCTGCGCTTTACCTGAAGCTCTTCTGGTGGAGTGCCGTCGCCGGGGCGGTGATGCTGCTCATCACCCCGCCGGTCAAGCGGCTCATGGTCGGAGTGAAGTAGCCGGACTCACGCGTCGCCGGGCCGCCGCTCCACGGCCGCCTTCAGATCGGCGCGCAAGCCGAGGGCGAATCCTGCCTCCGCGACGAGAAAGAGTGGCGCGATGAGGATCTGCGCGAGGTTGGTCAGCAGCGCCGGCCGGTTGCCTTCCAACCGGTGCCCGAGAAGCTGCAGCGCCCACCCGACCACGAACACGACGCCGGCGACGAGCAACGCCGCGTGGATGCCCAGGCGGCAAGTCGCTTCCGCCGCCTTCGCCAGCACCGCCAGCACCACCGTGAGCGACACCCCAAACGGGGGATCGAGCGCGATGTACCCCACCGCCGCCGCGATGACGAGGATTCTGTCGAGATCGATCGTGGCGCCGAAGGCGGTCATCGAGTGCAGCGCCGGCGGGATGAGAATGGCGTAGGTGATCGCGGGCACGCCGATGTAATGCGTGAAACGATTGCGGGCATCGCGGTGGAACCGGCCGTAGGACGCCAGAATTCCCGTCAGTCGCTGCGCTGCCCGCGAGCCGGCCATGGGCTCGATTATAAGGTACAGTGTTTCGATGTCTGCCAGCGAACGCGATGTCGGTCTGGTACGAGTCCTCGGGACCTGGGGTCTCGCGGCGAGTGTCATCAGCATCATCGTCGGCGCCGGCATATTCGCGGTGCCGGGCAAGCTGGCCGCGTCGATCGGCGTGTACGCGCCGCTCGCTTTCCTCGGCTGCACGCTCGCCGTCTCGGCGGTCGGCATCTGCTTCGCCGAGGGCGGCAGTCGGATTCCGACCAGCGGCGGCGTGTACGGCTACATCGAGGTCTCCCTCGGACCGCTCGTCGGCTATGTCGCCGGCACGCTCAAGTGGTTTGGCAGCCTCATGTCCGGAGCCAGCGTGGCGGCGGCGCTGGCGGACGTCGCGGCCAGCATCACGCCGGCTCATTGGGTCGGTTGGGTTCGTGCGGCCGTCATCGTGAGCTCGATCGGCGGCGTCGCGCTGATCAACGTGCGCGGGGTGCGCAGCGGCGCTCGGCTCATCGGGGTGGCGACGGCGCTGAAACTGGTGCCGCTCGTGATCTTCATCGTCGTCGGGGCAACCGCGGTACACCGCGCGAATTTCGCCGTGCCGGTGAACCCGGTTACCGCCGCGCCCGGACGCGCGCTGATTCTCGCGCTCTTCGCCCTGATCGGCATGGAGACCGCGCTCTGCGCGAGCGGCGAGGTTGCCGACCCGGCGCGCACCATTCCGCGCGCGCTGGCGCTCGGACTCGGCACCGTGGCGGTACTCTACGTCTCGATCCAGGTGGTGGCACAGGGCGTCCTCGGACCCGCACTCGCCGCCTCGAGCGTGCCGCTCGCCGATGCGATGGCGCGCTTTGGCGCGGGGCTGCGCACCCTGATGCTCCTCGGTGCCGCCGTCTCCATGTTGGGTTGTATCGGTAGCGACATCCTCGGCAGTCCGCGCATGATGTTCGCCATCGCCCGCGATGGACTGCTGCCGCGGGTGCTGGCGCGAGTGCATCCGCGCACCCACGTGCCGCATGTGGCCATTCTGACTTATGCCGTGGTGCAGATCGCCTTTGCCCTGAGCGGCACGTTCGCCGAGCTCGCCGTGCTCGCGACACTGACGGTCGCCGGCCTCTACATCACCGGCTGCTTTGCCGCCTGGCGCCTGGCGCGCCGTGGAGTCGCGCTCGCCGGCGCGCCGCTTAATTTCCGCTGGCTCGGGACCGCGGCCGCCGTCGCGATCGGCTCGATGCTGCTCATCATCGCGCTAGCCTCCCGGGAGGAGATCACGGGGCTCATCGCACTGATCGCGATCAGCGCGGCGGCCTACCTGCTGCAAACCCGCTTCAGGCCTGTAGCGCCGGCTGGCGGCCGTAGTAGTTCGGGTAGTCGACGTTCAGCCCCTTGAAACGCCGGTGGATCCACAGGTATTGATCGGGAACGGCGCGCACCTGCTGCTCGATCAGATGATGGCAGCGCTCGGCATCGGCGACCGGTGAATCACTCGGGAAATTCTCGAGCGGCGCTCGTATGACCGCGCGATACCCGCGGCGGCCGGGCAGCCGCTCGACGAAATAGGGCAGCACCGCGGCGCCGGTCACCCGCGCGATGCGCGAAGTGGAGGTGTTGGTCGCGGCCGGGATGCCGAACATCGGCACCATCTCCGCGCCCTTCTTGCGGTAGCTCTGATCGGGCGCGTACCACACGATCTCGTTGCTCTTCAGTGCCGCGATCATGGCGCGAATGTCATCGTGCGGTATCGCTTGGCCGCCGTTTTTGCTGCGACAGCGCCCGAGCACGTAGGCGAGCGCTTCGTTCTTGGTGGGGCGGTACAGAACGTTGATGGGCGTGACGGTATCGAGGATCCTGCCGCCGATCTCGAGAGTGGTGAAATGAGCCGCGAGCAGGATGGCGCCTCGCCCGCGGGCGAGCGCTTCCTGCAAGTGCTCGAAGCCCTGCAGCTCGTACAGTTTCTTCAAGCGTGCCGCCGGACACCACCACGCGAGCGCGATCTCGAAGACGGCGATTCCCAGACTCGCAAAGTGACGGCGGAGCAGGCGCTCGCGCGCGGGGGGGTCGAGCTCCGGCAGGCACAGCTCGATGTTGCGCCGCGCGATCCGCGCGAATCGCATCGGCACTCGCCGCAGCATGCCGCCGATCCCTGCGCCGATGACGAGCAGCGCGCGGTACGGCAGGAGCGAGAGCAGCCACAGGATGCCGAGCCCCGACCAGGTCGGCCAGTACCGTGGCGCGAGCAGGCGGCTCCAGCGCGTCGGGCACGGCGACGCACGCAGCCGAGGCGCAGATTGTATGTACAAGAAGCCCCCAGGGCCGCGATGTAACAGTGGCGTGCCCCGCTTAAAGGAGCATAGCGCGTTTTGCTCGGGGAAGCGTGACGCGCTGGGGAATTTCGCAGTCGAGCGCCCAACGCATAGACTTGCTCCGATGACCGCTCCGCCCCTCGCCGGCCGCACCATCGCCGTGCCCGAAAGTCGCGAGATCGAGGTATTCGCGGCGCTCCTCGAGCGGCGCGGAGCGCGCGTCATCCGCTGCCCGCTCGTCGCCATCCGCGATGTCCCGGATCCGGCGCCGGTGCTCGCGTGGAGCCGGCGCCTCGCCGCGGGAGAGCTCGATGATCTGATCCTGCTCACCGGCGAGGGCTTGAGGCGCATTCTCGCCTGTATCGAGCGGCACGAGCCAACATTGCGGCCGCAGATCGTCGCGGCGTTGGCGCGGGTGCGCAAGATCACGCGCGGGCCGAAGCCGGCGAAAGCGCTGCGCGAGCTCGGACTCAGGCCGGACATCAGCGCCGAGCGGCCGACCACCGAGGGAGTCATCGCGAGTCTGCGCGCGATGGATCTGCGCCATCGCCGCGTGGGCCTGCAACTCTACGGCAGCGAAGCGAACCGCGGGCTCGTCGATTTCCTCGAGGGCTGCGGGGCGGCGGTCTTCACCGTGGCGCCGTATCTCTACGCCGATGCGGCCGACGAGCGGGCGGTGCTGAGCCTGGTCGAGCAATTGCGCGCCGGCCGGATCGATGCCATCGCCTTCACGAGCTCGGCGCAGATCGAGCGGCTGATCACCGTCGCCTCGGAGGAGGCGCTCAGGGCGGCGCTCGCCAACACGATCGTTGCCGCGGTCGGACCGGTGGTGGCGGAGACGTTGCGCCGGCACGGGATCGCCGCGCGGGTGATGCCGGAGGAGTCCTTCTTCCTCAAGCCGCTGACGAGAGTGTTGGAGGAGGCGTTGACAGGCGGCGCACGGACCGCCGAGCCCCCGCCCCAGGACTGAGGTCTACTCCGAGGCGTCGTCCTCGACCAACGTGCCCTGATGGAAGAGGATCTTCCACTCCCCGGAACGTCTCCTCCAGACACTCGCACGCCGAGTCTTGCGACGGCCCTGCAGCAACGTATAGGTCAACAAGTATGTGTCGCCACCCAGTTCCCGGCAGGCGAAGTCGATCGCTTCCCAGGTGTCCTCGAGCGCGAGATGGCTTGCCACCTGATGCCGATCCTCCAGCACATCGAGAAGGTGGTCGCGACTGTAGCGCCGTCCGGACGCGCCGACCTCCCAGAAATCCGGCTCGGTCATGTTCTCGAAATCCGACCGGCTGGTGCCGAGCTCCGGATGATGAAATATCGGCTCGCGGCTTCTAAGCTCCTGCAGGATCTCCCGCAGCCGAGGCTCGCTGCTCAACCACGGTTTCAAGTTCGACACCTCGTCAGGCGCATGGTAAGGACCCTCAAGCCGCTGAGACCGGGCGCTTGCGCCTCACCAATCCCGCCGCCAACGGGATCAGCGACACGACGATGATGAGGAGGGTCACCAGCCCGAAATTGCGCTTCACCAACGGCACATTGCCGAAAAGATACCCGCCCCAGAGAAAAAGCATCACCCAGGCGAAACCGCCGAGGATGTTGTAGGCCTGGAAGCGCCCGTAGGGCATGCGGCCAATGCCCGCGACGAAGGGCATGCAGGTGCGGATGATGGGGATGAAGCGCGAGAGCGCGATCGCCCGGCCGCCGTGGCGGCGGAAGAACTCCTCGGTGCGACGCAGGTATTCGACCTTCAGCAGCCGGTATCGGCCACTGAAGGCGGGAGGCCCCACGAGGCGGCCGACGGCGTAATTGACCGTGTTGCCGAGCACCGCGGCGAGGCCGAGCACCAGGAAGACGATCGGCGCGTTGAGCGTGCCGCTGGTGTCGACCGCGGCGAGCGCGCCGACACCGAAGAGGAGCGAATCCCCCGGCAGGAACGGCGCGATGACGAGGCCCGTCTCCGCGAAGATGACGGCGAAGAGGATCGGGTAGATCCAGAGGTCGACGCGCGCGAGCAACTCGACCAAGTGGCGGTCGAGGTGCAACACGAGATCAAGCAGCCATGAAAGCACGCTTCAAGGCTAGCAGGGTTTAAACCGCGCCGGGCTCGTTCGAGGCGCGAGCGCGGCAGGGAGCCCGGATCCCGCGCTTCGTGCTAGGGCACGTAATCGGCGCGCGCAATGCTCGCTGGCAGGTTGCGAGCGAGCGCCACGGTCTTCACGAGGTGCCCCGGAACCGGCCCGCCGCGGACTTCGCCTTCCAGCGTGTTCAAGGCCAGCCGGACCTCGGCATCGCGCGACTGCAAGGACGGCGCGCCCTTTGCCGTCATGACGTCCGCGGCCGGGTACTCCGGGCCATCCTCGACGATGTCGGGAATGATGCCCTTGCCCTGCACAGAGCCGCCCGATGGAGTGAAGTAGCGGGACGTGGTCAGCTTCACTGCGCCGCCGTACTCGAGCGGAATGACCGTCTGCACGGTGCCCTTGCCATAGGTCTTGTGCCCGATCAGCAGCGCGCGGCCGTGATCCTTGAGCGCCGCAGAGACGATCTCGGCGGCGGAGGCGGTACCGCTATTGACCAGCACCACGATCGGCGCGCCGTTCATCAGGTCGCCGGGCGTCGCATCCATCTCGAAGCGCGCATCGGGCGTGCGGCCCTGGGCGGTGAGGATCACACCCTCGTTGAGAAAGTCGTCGGCCACAGCGACCCCGGACTCGAGGACGCCACCGGGATTGTCGCGCAGGTCGAGCACCAGGCCGCGTAAGTTCCCGTTATTGTCGCGCTGGAGCTTCGATATGGCGGCACTCACCTCATCCGGCGTCGTATCGCTGAATTCGTCGATCCGCACATAGCCATAACCGGGCGTCAGCGTCTGATAAGTGACGCTGCGCACCTCGACGTTCGCCCGCTTGAGCGCGAAGCTCATCAGGCCAGGAGTGCCGGCGCGGTGGATGGTGAGAGTCACGGTGCTTCCCGACACCCCACGCATGTGCTCGATGGCGCCCGAGGCGTCCGCGCCGACGCGTTTGCCGTCGATCGCGACGATCTCATCGCCGGCGCGCAAACCGGCGATATCGGCGGGCGAGCCCTGAATCGCGTGCAGGATCTTCACCGCGGGACCATCCGGGGCAACCTCGATGCCGACTCCGGGGTAGGAGCCCATGGTGCTCAGGCGCGTCTCCTCGAACTCCTCACTATCCAAATAGGCGGAATGCGGATCGAGCGAGGACACCATGCCGCGGATAGCGGCATCCATCAGCTTGCGATCGCTTTCCTGATCGACGTAGTCGTGCTTGATGTGCTCGTAGACCTCGGCAAAGAGGCGAGCCTGCTGCCAGGGGAGTGCCGTCGTGTCCGAGGAGCCCTGTGCGCTCGCATCGCCGGCAGGGGTCGAATCCGTCTGCGCGGACTGGGCGACGGTGTCGATGGTGTTGCCGTTCCTCGCGAGGACACCGCCGGCAAGAGCGACGGAGAAGCCCAAAATCGACCCCGCGACGAGAGCGATCAGCGTGCGCTTGCCGCTTGACATGTGATGAATCCCCCCGTGGGATCAAAGAGTGACACGATGCTACGGCATGGCTCTGCCGGTCAATGGCTGCCCGACCATCGGCGGCTCTGACCCGACCAGGCGCGTCAAAGTGGAGAATCGACCGGGCTCGGAGGCCGTGGTGCGGCGGCAGCGGCGGCCGCAGGGTCTTCTGCAGCGGTGAGCTCCGCCAGCAGGTCATCGAACGGCAGCGGCTTGGAGATCGCATATCCCTGTCCGTAATCGACTCCGAGGGTGGCGACGCGCGCACGGATCTCCTCGGTTTCGACATATTCCGCCACCGTCGTGAGCGACATGGTGTGCGCGAGCTGCGCGATGGCGCGCACCATCGATTCGGCGCGCGGGTCGCGCACCACATCGCGCACGAAGCTGCCATCGATCTTCAACATGGTCACCGGCAGCTGGCGCAGATACGAGAGCGAGGAGAACCCGGTCCCGAAGTCATCGAGAGCGATGCCACAGCCGAGCGCCCGGATCTTGTCCATGAGGGCGCTCGCGCGCGCGACGTTCGCGATGGTGGCGTTCTCGGTCAACTCGAAGCAGAAGAGCTCGGGCGGCAGACCGCTCGAGACGATCCGCTTGATCAGGAAGTCCTCGAAACCCTCATCGTTGAGCGACTGGCCGGAGAAGTTGATGGCGAAGGTGAGCGGCACTTTCGAGAAGGTCTGCGCGTAGACCTTCAGGCGCTCGACGGTGCTCTCGATCACCCACCGATCGATTCTCGGCATGAGCTGATAGCGGGTCGCGGCCGACATGAAAGTTTCGGGCCCGGCCGCCGAGCCGTCCTCATCCAACATGCGCACCAGCAGCTCGTAGTGCGGCTTCAAGGCGGTATCGCGCCCGAAAGGCAGGATGAGCTGCGCGTCGAGGCGCAACCGGCCGGCGCTGATCGCATCGTGGAGCTGTCCGGCGATGTTGATGTCGGCGAACCTGCGGACCAGACTGACATCGTTCGTGCGATACACCTCCACCCGGTTGCGACCGCGATCCTTGGCGGCCTTGCAGGCGGTCTCCGCCGCCGCCAGCGAGTGCATCAACTCTCCCTCGCTGGTATCGAGGGCGGCCACGCCGACGCTGATCGAGAGGCGCAAGCGCGAGTTGCCATGCGTGTTGCCCAACTGCTCGGCTGCCTCGCGCAGCGACTCGCCGAAGCGCTCGGCGTCATCGAGCTGCCCGGGCAGGAGGACCGAGAAGCGATCGCCCGAAATCCTCGCCGCGAAGGCGCCCGGCGGCAGACGGCCGCGCAGCAGCTCGCCGAGCTGGGCGAGCACGCCATCGCCCACCCGCATGCCGAAGTTGTCGTTGATGACGTGCAGCTGGTCGACATCGATGTATAGGGAGCACCAGCCCGCGGCGCGCTCCGTACCGCCGACCACGGCGCGTACGCGATGCTCGAACGCGGGACGGGTGTAAAGGCCGGTCAGCGAGTCGAAGCCGCCGCCGTCGCCGCTCTTGCCCACCTTGTCCAGCTCGGCCACCGCGCGCTTGAGCTTGCCGAGGGTCAAGCGTGCGATGAGATCGCGGCGCAGACACTCGAGCGCGGGCTTCAGGATCGCATGGACGAAAGTGAAGCTGCGCGCCTCGGTCGCGCCTTCGCCGATCGCCGTGCACACGATTGCGACGACCGCCAGCGGGCGCTGCATGCCATCGTTCATCCAAAACAGGTACGCCGGCACGCTATTCGTGAGCATGTGCAGGTCGCCCGCGCTCTCGGGAGCCGTACCCGCCGCGGTGAGCGCGCCGCTCACGAGCGGCTCGAGCTCGATACCGGTCGGCGCATCGCTCGACCAGCGCAGCGTGCCGCGCGCATCGAAAATCGCCAGGCCGCGCACACCCGGCAGCAACGCGCGGCAGAGCTGCGAATAGGCTTCCAAGCCGCCCCAGCGATCCGAGGCTTTGGCAGAGCCCTCGGACCCGTTGGCACGTGTCTCAGGCATCGTTTTCTTTTCCGGAGGCCGGCTCATGCCGCGGCGGCGATCTTGCGTGGAAAATGGCTGCCACTCTCGCCCGGAGGGGTTTGCGCGGCCTTGCGCAAGTTGGCGATTCGCGGAAAGAGGCGCCTCGCCGGCGATCAAAGCTTGATGCGCCTCACATCCCGGCTCTCAAGGGCGCCGTGTGCACGCCGATGACGCCCGATCAGTGCGCGAGCCACGCGCTGGGGTCGAGCGGCCTGCCTCCCTTGCGGATCTCGAAATAGAGCTCAGGCCGAGCGCTGCCGCCGCTGTCTCCGGCCTCGGCGATGGTCTGCCCGGCGGTGACGTGCTGGCCGACCGACTCGTACAGACGGGCATTGTGGCCGTAGAGGCTCATGTAGCCATCGCCATGATCGATGATGATGAGCAGGCCGAGGCCCGCCAGCCAGTCCGCATAGATCACCCGACCCTCCGACACGGCGTGCACGGGCGCATCGAGCCGTGTGGCGAAGAGATCTCCCTGCCACTTCAAACCGCCGGCGCGGACTTCCCCGAAGCTCTCGAGGATTCTGCCCGCCACCGGCCGGGCCAGCCTGCCTCGCAGATGGGCGAAGGGTGAATTGCCGAGACTCTGCGCAGGCAGGCTCGCCGTCGCGCGCCGCAGCTGCTCGAGCAGCGACTCGAGACCGCTTCGCTGGCGCCGCAGCCGCGCCAGCCGCTCGGCACGGGTCTGCGTCTTCGCGGAGATGCTCGCCAGCACCTGCATTCGTTGCGAGCGCGCCTGCTCCAGGGTCGAAACCTGGACCTGTTGCGCCTGCTGCAGGCTTGCGAGCTTCGCGTCCTGGGCCTGCAGCCGGCCATCGAGCTGCCCGATCCGTTCCAAGTCCGCCTCGATCGCCTGGATCTGGAGTGCGCGCGCACGGCCGAAATAGCTGTAGTAGACGAACATGCGGCCGGCCTGGGCCGGATCGCCCTGATTGAGCAGGAGTTTGAGCGGCTCCTCCCGACCGATGAGGTATGCCGCCCGCAGTTGGCCGGCAAGCGCGCTACGGTTCCTCGCCAGATCCGCCTCGCGCGCGCGCCTCTGCGCCTCGAGCTGCGCCCTTTGGGCGGCGCTGGCCTGGCGCTGCTGGCGCAGGTCCTCGAGCGCCACCTGCGCTGCGCTCACGGATTTCTCGGTCGCGCGCAGCTGGCGCGTCAGGCGGTCCCGTTCCGCCTGGCCGCGGCTCACCTGCAGGGTGATGCGCGCAATCTGGCCGCGCAGCGCCTCGAGCCGCGCCCGGGCCTCCCGGGCATCGGCCAGGGAGCGCGCGTGCGCGTGATGCCTCACGGCCGCGGGTGCCGGGGCGATGGCGAAGGCGCCCAGGAGGAGAATCGCGACCAGGCCCTGGATGCGGACGACTTGCATAGGAGCGCTATAATGCGCGCCCTTTTTACGGGCGGCGCGCCCTTCCGGTGATACCTCCTGCATGGACCGTCTCGTTCAATACGTCCAGCTGAATCATTGGCTCGTCGCCGCGACGGTCGTGGTGCTCGCGCTCGTGATCGTGTTCGAGATGCGCGCCCGCGCGGAAACATTCGCGGCCGTCTCCCCGCAGGATGCCATTCGGCTCATGAACCGCGGAGCGGTGGTCATTGATCTGCGGCCCGCGGAGCAGTATGCGGCCGGCCATCTCTCCGGTGCGCGCCGCATGGACGGGGAGCAGATCCTCAAGGCGGACGAGGTGTTGAAGAAATACAAGCAGCGGCCGCTCATCGTCTATGACGAATCCGGCTCGCTCGGTGGATCCGCCGCACGGCAGTTGAAGACTCTCGGGTTCACCCAGGCCTTCAACCTGCGCGGCGGGCTCGCGGCGTGGCGCTCGGACAACCTGCCGCTCGAGAAGGGCAACAAGGCATGAGCCGCCCGAAGGTGGTGATGTACGCCACGAGCTGGTGTCCCTATTGCGCGCGCGCGCGACAGCTGCTCGAGGCCAAGGGTGTCGCGCTCGAGGAGATCGATATCGAGACGCGGCCCGAGGCGCGCCAGGAAATGACGACCCGCAGCAGGCGCGGCACGGTGCCACAGATCTTCATCGCCGGAAAGCATGTCGGCGGGTGCGACGATCTCTTCGATCTCGAGGCCCACGGCGGTCTCGACAAACTTTTGCAAACGGGAGTGACAGATGACGAATGAAGCTGCCGGTATCGCGCCGGCGCCCGAGGCCGGAAACGGCCCGGTCCTCGCCCTGCAGAGCGTTTACCTGAAGGACTGCTCCTACGAGGCACCGAATGGCCCGCGGGTCGATGGTAACTGGAATCCACAGATCAACCTCGATCTGCATACCGGCGCCGCGAACCTGTCGCCGGATGTGCGGGAGATCGTGCTGACGGTGACCGTCTCCGCGAAGCAGAATGAGAGCACCATCTTCCTGGTCGAAGTGAAGCAGGCCGGCATCTTCGTGATGCGCAACCTCACCGAAGAGGACGCCAAGCGCGCGGTCGGCAGCGTTTGCCCCGGAGTACTCTTCCCCTACGCGCGCGCCGCGGTGTCGCACCTGGTCACCCAGGGTGGCTTCCCTCAGTTCCTGCTGCCGCCCGTCAACTTCGACGCGCTGTACGCAGCCAACCAGAATCGGCCGCCCGAGCAGACCAACTAGTCGCAGCGCTGGATCCGGGCTCGTGCCACAGGTCATGAGCGTCATCGCCGGGACCGACTCACCGGTCGCCGTGCTGGGTGCGGGCTCCTGGGGAACGGCGCTCGCCATTCAGTTCGCGCGCAGCGGGCGGCCCACCCGGCTCTGGGGACGCGATCGCGCGGCCCTGGCGGCGATGGCGCGCGAGCGCCGCAACGAGCGCTATCTTGCCGGAGGCGCCTTTCCACCGTCGCTTGCCGTCGAGCCGGAGCTGGCGAACGCGCTACGCGGTGCCTGCGACGTGCTCATCGCCGTGCCGAGCCACGCTTTGCGCGCAATGCTCGGCGCGATTGCGCCGCTCCTCGGGCGTGAGATGCGTCTCGCCTGGGCGACCAAGGGATTCGAGCTTCCCTCTGGACTGCTGCCCAACCAGGTCGCGCGTGAGGTGTTGGGACCGAAGCGGTCGCTGGCGGTGCTGTCGGGACCGACCTTCGCGCGCGAGGTTGGGGCGGGTCTGCCCACGGCGATGACCATCGCGTCCTCCGATGCGGCGTTCGCAAAGACGCTGGCACAGGATCTTTCTTCGACGCAGTTCCGCGCCTACACCTCAACCGACATCATCGGTGTCGAGATCGGCGGTGCCGTGAAGAACGTGCTGGCCGTGGGCGCGGGTCTCTCGGACGGCCTCGGCTTCGGCGCCAACACGAGGGTGGCGCTGATCACGCGCGGCCTGGCGGAGATGATGCGGCTCGGCGTGGCGCTCGGGGCGCAGCGCGACACCTTCATGGGACTCGCGGGCCTCGGGGACCTGGTGCTCACCTGCACGGACGATCAGTCGCGCAACCGGCGGTTCGGTCTCGAGCTGGCGGCGGGCAAGTCGGCCCGGCAGGCGCTGGCGGACATCGATCAGGTGGTGGAGGGATACCCAGCGGCCAAGGCGCTGCACACCGTCGCCGCGCGCGCCGCAGTCGAGATGCCGCTCTGCGAAGGCGTCTATCAGGTGCTCTACGAGGGCATACCGGCGCGCGATGCGGTACGCGCGCTGATGACACGGCCGATCAAATCGGAGACCGACTAGCCACCGGCGGAGGCGGGAAAGGCTGTCTGAGGTCGTTCCGGTCGCGCCTCACCGCGGCCGGCGTTCGGGCGAGGACTCGCCGCAGAGTGCGATTCATGTGACTCTGGTCACAGAAGCCCGCCTCGCTCGCCACCGCGGCCAGCGATAGCTCGGTTTCCCGCAGGAGACGAGCCGCGCGCTCGACCTTCAATCGCGCGGCGGTGTCGAGGATGCCCTCGCCGCTCATCAGGCGGTAAGCGGTACCGAGCCACGACGGATGCCGCCCCAGCTCCCGGGCAAGATCCGCCACCCTCGCGCCCGCGTCCTGCCGCAGGCGCCGCTCGACGAAACTGCCCCATCGCGGCACCATCCGGTCGCTTTCGCCGACAGCGGTTTGCTGCATGAAGCGCCGTAATTCAGCGCGCAAACGCTCCTCGGCCAGATCGCGACCCAGGCGTTGCACGAGCGCGCGTGCCTGCGCCCCGACCCGGCCGCCGATCCACCTTCGCACCGGAGGATCGATCTGCCGGCCGCCGCAGCCGAGCCAGGCCGGATCGAATTCGATCTCGATCTGCTCGAAACCTTCCGCGGCTACCTCGTTACGATGAGCGGCACGGGCGCGGTAGAGCAGGGCGGAGGGGCCGGAAATCACGAGCTCACCGAGCTCGCTGTAGTTCGTATAGGCGCCGATCACGAACAGCGACAGCACGGGCCAGTCGTGCGCATGCTCCGCTACCCGGGCGTTGGCACGATCGATGACCCTCCTGACAGAGGCTCCGCTGAAGCTCGTGAGCAGCAGGTTCTTGCGTCCAAATCAGCCAGCCTGGATGTTACGGACCGGCCTTGAATCCGTCCAATCCCGTGAGCCGCCCGGCATGGTAGATAGGAGACTTTCGCAATCGGGATCGACAGCATGCAGACCTCTCACGCATCGATTGTTGGAACCTTCACCCGCTGCCTCGCGGCATGCATGCTGGTGGCGGCGATGCCGAGCGCGCGCGCTGCCGGGCGGCCGGATTGCCACATCGGCAGCTATCGGCTGGCCGACGGCAGTCTCGTGGATATCGGCCCCGGCGGTGACGAGGGCACGTATCGCTGGACGCGCTTCGATGGGATCACAGGGTTATTGCATCCCTCGACCAGCAAGGCGTGGATCAGCACTCGGGGTTGGACCAACTACGAGGACGGAATAACCGTCAGCTTCCCGAACTGCGCCGCAGGGAGTGTCGACTTCAACGGCGTGCCCGGCCATCGCATTACGTTCGACGTGAGGGACGTGGCCTTCAAAAGCCACGGCGTCACGCTCGTGGGCCGACTCATCATGCCCAAGGGGATCGATAAAGTCCCAGTGGTGGTTCTCGTACATGGGTCGGAGCACAGTTCCGCATTGAGCTCCCCTGGCGTGCTGTCCACTTTGCAACGGCTGTTGCCCGCCGAAGGGATCGGGGTATTCGCATACGATAAGCGTGGTACCGGAAAATCCGGCGGCCACTACACCCAGGATTTCGAGCTATTGGCGGCCGATGCCGTTGTCGCCGTGGGCGAGGCTCGTCGCCTGGCAGGAGCGAGACTGGGGCGCATCGGGTTCTGGGGAGGGAGCGAGGGCGGCTGGGTCGCGCCCATCGCGGCGAATCGGGTGCACGTCGACTTCGTCATCGTCTGCTTCGGGCTGGCCGTCGACGTGATCGACGAGGACCAGGAGGAGGTCGAGCTGCAGATGCGGGAGAAGGGCTATTCACCCGCGGTGATCGCGCAGGCGCGGCAGGTGGCGCGCGCCGCCGAAAACGTGTTCGTCGACGATTTCAAGCACGGATTCCGCCAGTTGGATGAGATGCGGGCGAAGTATGGTGGTGCGCGCTGGTACAAGGACGTGCACGGTGACTTCGCCTGGTTCGTGTTGGGTCATCCGGATGCGCAGCTGCGCAAGGAGGCGAAGGAATTCGACTGGCACACACCTTTCTATTACGACCCGATGGCGACGCTGCGCGCCGATCGGACACCGCAGCTTTGGATCCTGGGCGGTGAGGACTATGAGGCACCGAGCGCGGCAACGAGCCGCCGCATCAAATCTCTCATCTTCGCCGGTTTGCCGTTCACGCTCGCCTACTATCCGCACGCGGAGCACGGCATGACGCTGTTCGAGACCGAAGCCGACGGCACGCGCGTGTCGACCCGCTACGTGCCGGGCTACTTCGCCTTGATCCGCGACTTCGCCCGCTCGGGAAGGCTCCGGGGTACCTATGGCGATGCCGAGATCACGCGCGCGCGCCGAGGCTCCCGACCCGCCTCGGCCGCAGCTCGACGCTCAGGGATGGTGTTGAGCGATCACGCGGGCAGTTCCGACGATGGCGCCGATCACGAGCGCCACGACGGGAGCGGCTGATAACAGGAAGCCCAGCTCGCGCTTCTTCGGGTCGGCGACATACGCGAAGAAGTAGATGCCCCTGCCGATGAGGAAGAGCGCGCCGAGGCCTGCCGCGACATTGGCGCTCACATAGAAGCCGAACATCCACATGGCCGGGATGAACATGATGAGCAGCTCCAGGGTGTTCATCTGCACCCGGTAGTAGCGCTCGAACATCTCGTTGCCCGCGACCGCGGGCGCGGCAACCTGGTATTTCCCCCGGGCACGCGCGACCGCCGCTCCGAAGGCGAAGAACTGCAGCAGGGCGAGCGCGACGATCAGATTGACGGCGGCCATAACTGTGCAAGCATACTGCACTGCTCGTGCTCGGGGTAAGCGCCGTGCTTCGGGGCGTTTGGCGCGGCCGCTCGGCAGGGGCGGTGCGAGCGCCACGAATTGGCGCCGCGAAATGGCACAATTAGCGCCCATGCCGGACAAGACTCGAGGCTATGCCCACCGGATCGACCTCACCGCCGACGTCCAGGCGGTCTGGCGGACGCTGACGGATCCGACTCTGCTTCGCACCTGGTGCTCACCGAAAGCGGAAATCCGCGCCCGAGCCGGCGGGCTATTTCGAGCCTGCGTCGACCGCGTCACGGAGCTCGAGGCGCATATCGATGTCTGCGAGCCGGGACGGCGCCTGCGGCTCATTTACCTGCCGAGCAAGGCGCTCCCGCCGACGGATAGTGCCCTCATCGATGACTTCATCCTGGAGCCGGCCAAGGGCGGCGGCACCATCCTGCGGCTCCTCGGCTCGGGGGTGCCTGGGGCTCCGGAGTGGGACGCGCAGTATCTGCGCCTGCGGGCGGGCTGGCAGGCGGCAATGACCCGGTTGAAGGCCCTTATGGAGATGGCCGCCAAGCGGGGGGCGAGGTGACCGGCTTCGTCATCCGCGCCCTGATCAGCGCCATCGGGCTCTGGATCGCGACGCGCTGGGTCTCCGGGATCCGGATCGACACCGCCGGAACACTGGTGCTCGCGGGTCTGCTGCTCGGGGTCGTCAATGCCGTCGTGCGGCCCATTCTGATCATCCTGACGCTGCCGATCACCATCCTCAGCCTCGGATTCTTCCTGCTCATCGTCAACACGGCGATGCTCGCGCTGGTCGCGTGGATGCTGCCGGGATTTCACATCTACGGCGGCTTCTGGTCGGCGTTCGAGGCGGCGCTCATCGTCTGGATCACCGGGTGGCTCGGCTCCTGGCTGATCGGCCCGCGCGGCCGAATCGATGTCCACGTGCGCAGGCTCTGACCATGGCTAGCGTCCCGAGCGCCCCGCCAGGCTCGCTGCAGCTGAAGTTCTGCGGCCTCGCGCTCGCCTCCCCCATCGTGCTGCTCTCGGGCTGCGTCGGCTTCGGCGAGGAGTACACGCGGATCGAGGGGTTTTCCAACCGGGACGCGGGCGCCGTGGTCTTGAAGGGCACGACGCTTGGCTCCCGGCTCGGCAACCCGCCTCACCGCGTGTTCGAGACGCCCGCCGGCATGCTGAATGCCATCGGTCTGCAGAACCCGGGCGCGGAGCACGTGGTGCGACGCATCCTGCCGGAGCTGGATTTCAGCGAGACACGCTTCATCGCCAACGTCTCCGGCTCCACCGTGGAGGAGTACGTCGAGGTCACGCGCCTCTTCGATCAGTCGCCCATCGATGCCATCGAGATCAACATCTCCTGCCCCAACGTGAAGCAGGGCGGCGTCGCATTCGGCAACTACCCGGACATGTCGGCGCAGGTGGTGCAGGCGTGCCGCCGGGTCACGAGAAAGCCGCTCATCACCAAGCTCTCGCCGAATCAGACGGACATCCGGGAGAATGCCCGGCGCTGCATCGAAGCGGGGACGGATGCCCTTGCGGTCATCAATACGGTAATGGGGATGGCGATCGATGCGCGCACCCGCCGCCCGGTCATCGGCAACATCCAAGGAGGGTTGTCGGGGCCGGCGATCAAGCCAATCGCCCTGCTGAAGGTGCATCAGGTGCACGAGGTGGCGAGGCCGCACGGCGTGCCCATCATCGGCCAGGGCGGCATCACGACCGCGACCGATGCGCTGGAATTTCTGATCGCGGGCGCCACCGCGGTGGGCATCGGCACGGCGCTCTTCTACGATCCTTTCGTCTGCAAGAAGGTCAACGACGGCATCGCTGAGTATCTGCGCGCGAACGGGTTCGAGAGCGTCACCGAGCTGATCGGCAGCCTGCGCACCGCGAAGGAGATCCAGGACGCGCCGCTCTCGGGTTAGGACTCCTCCAGATCCTCCTCCGCCAGTCCGAGCTCCTTCAACTTGCGGGTGAGCGTGTTGCGTCCCCAGCCGAGAAGCTTCGCCGCGTCCTGGCGATGGCCCTGGGTGCGCCTGAGCGCGGCACGGATGAGGATACGCTCCATCACGGGCAACGCCTGATCGAGAAGCGGACGCTTGCCGCTTATCGCCTGCTGGTCGGCCCAGTTGGCGAGGGACTTCTCCCAGTCGGCATCGTCTGTGGCGGCGCCGGCGGCGAGGATCTCAGGAGGCAGGTCCTCGACGCGGATCTCGCTGCCCGGCGCGAGAACCGAGAGCCGGCGGCAGACATTCACCAGCTCGCGCACGTTGCCCGGCCAGCCGTAGGAGGAGAGCTTCGCCTCCGCGTCCCTGGCGAGCGCCTTGCGCTCGACGCCGAGATCGCGCGCGGCGACTTCGAGGTAGTGCCGCAGAAGCTCCGCAATGTCTCCCGCGCGCGCCCGTAGCGGCGGCAGCTCCAGACGGATGACATTGAGGCGGTGGTAGAGGTCCTCGCGAAAAAGCCCACGGGCCACGCGCTCCTGCAGATTCTGGTGCGTCGCGGCAATGACGCGCACGTCCACCCGGATCGATGTCTGGCCGCCCACCCGATAGAACTCCCCCTCCGCCAACACGCGCAGCAGGCGGGTCTGCAGCGGCATCGACATGTCGCCGATCTCATCGAGAAAGAGCGTACCGCCGTCGGCCTGCTCGAAGCGCCCGCGCCGCTGGGCATCCGCGCCGGTGAACGCTCCCTTCTCGTGGCCGAAAAGCTCGGACTCGAGAAGGTCCGCGGGAATCGCCGAGGTGTTGAGCGCTATGAAGGGTTTGCCGGCTCGCGGGCTGTGATCGTGAAGGGCGCGGGCCACGAGCTCCTTGCCCGTGCCCGACTCGCCGGTGATGAGCACCGTGACACTGGAGCGTGACAGCCGGCCGATGCCGCGAAACACCTGTTGCATCGCGGGCGCGGTTCCGAGCAGCTCCGGGATCCGCGGCGTCGCGGCCGCTTCCGTCGCGCCCGCGGACACGGCGCTCGCCGCGCGCCTGACGAGCGCAACGGCCTGATCGATATCGAAGGGCTTCGGCAGGTACTCGAAAGCGCCGCCCTCGTACGCCGAAACGGCGCTGCCCAGATCCGAATGCGCGGTCATGACGATGACCGGCAGCGCGGGACGGGTATCGCGGATGCGGCGCAACAGCGAGAGCCCGGACTGGCCAGGCATGCGGATGTCGGTGATCAAAACATCCGGCGCCTCGCGTCGCAGCGCCTCGAGGGCGGGCTCCGCGGCCTCGAACGCGCGCGGCGTCATGCCGCCGTTGCGTAGCGCCCGTTCCAACACCCAACGAATGGAGGCATCGTCATCGACGAGCCAGACACGCAGCGCGCCGCCGTTCATGCAGGCTCTCCCAGGGGCAGTAACAATGTGAACACGGTCCTGCCCGACTCGCTCTCGAACTCGACGAGGCCGCCGTTGCGCGAGACGAGCTCCTGAGCCACCGCGAGGCCGAGGCCGGTGCCGTTCGCGCGCCCGGTGACCAGCGGATAAAAGATGCTCGAGCGAAGCTCCTGCGGAATTCCCGGTCCGTCATCCTCCACCTGCACGCTGGCAACCAACCGATGCCGGGCCGAGCCGATGCTGACGTTGGAAAGCGCCCGGGTGCGCAGCACGATGCGCCCGCGCGCGCTCAAGGCTTGCATGGCGTTGCGTGCCACGTTGAGCAGCGCCTGGATGATCTGATTGCGGTCGAGCATGGCGCTCGGCAGGCTCGGGTCGTAGTCGCGCTCGATGTGGATGGCGGCGGCCGCTTCGGCCCGCAGCAGGTGATAGACGTGCTCGCAGATCTCGTGCACGTTGACCAGTGATTTTTCCGGCACCCGCTTGGGACCGGCCATGGAGTCAACGAGCGTGGTCAGTCGATCGGCCTCACCGATGATGACCTGCGTGTATTCCTTGAGCGTCGCACCCTGGAGCTCGCGCTCGAGAAGCTGGGCGGCACCGCGCAGGCCGCCAAGCGGATTTTTGATCTCGTGGGCGAGCTGCCGAATCATGAGGCGACTGCCGTCGAGGCGCGCGAGCAGGTCATTCTCCCGGGAAATGCGCTGCCGCTGGGTGGTGTCGGCGAGCTCGAGGAGCAGGTGGTTGCCGGTGATCTGGCCCTCGAGGGGCGTGATGGTGACATCGAGGCTACGGGATTCGCGGGTGCCGGCGGGCCGGATGGTGAGCTCACGGTCCGCGATGCCCTCGCCGGTCTCGAGCGCGCGCCGCAGAATGGCCGGCAGGCCGTTGCCCTCGAGCAGGAAATCGGAGAATGGCCGTCCCCGCGCCTGATTCAAGCTGAAGGCGAGCAGGTCCTGGGCGGCGACATTGGCGTAGATCGCGCAGAGCTGCGCATCGAGAACGATGATGCCGGTCGAGAGCGCATCGAGCAGCTCGGTGGGATCGAAATGCGACAGCGCCGAGGGGAAATGCTGCTCAGCGGCCACGTGGGATCCCTCGCGTCCTTGCCGCGCTCGGAGCAGCAGGTTGAGCGGCCGCTAGTGCGGATGGACCGGATTGTGCGGGTTCTGGACCGAGGGCTGGTGCACGAAGAAGGTAACCGTGCTCGTCTCGCAGACGATCTGGCCGGTGTTGTCCTGGATCACCGCCTCGACGGAGTGCTGGCCCCGAAAGACCGGAAAGGTAAACGACGTGCCGGCGCCCGAGATCTGCTTGCCATCGACAAAGAGGCGCACCTGGTCGCCGGCGCGCAGGGGCGGCGAGGTCTGCACCACCGCCGTGGCCTGATAGACGTTCATCAGCATCTGCTGATCGGTGGGCTGGGTGATCTCGCAACTCTGGTAGGCAGGGCCGGAGGGTTGCGTCTCCTCGGGCGCGGGATTGTAGGAGGAGGACACCGGCGGCGCGGTAAAGGTCTGGGCGCCGCTGACCTCCAACTTCTGCGCGTTGGGGTGCGGCTGGTCGCTGTAGTGGACGACGCCGTTCGCGTCGACCCATTTGTAGACCGTCGTCCTGCCGCTGTCGTCCGCCAGGGCGGCGGCGCAGAGCAGGCCGAGGCACGCAATCCCTGCCACACCGGCCGCAATCCCGCGGACGGAAG
>Ga0335074_10004033_pt1 | contig 20219 bp, 22 predicted proteins | sample Lox_Sample_23_FD_206715 | JGI IMG/M metagenome (GOLD analysis project Ga0335074, IMG submission 206715) | Soil microbial communities from Loxahatchee National Wildlife Refuge, Florida, United States - Lox_Sample_2.3 | ecosystem: Environmental > Terrestrial > Soil > Wetlands | place: USA... | reverse complement strand
GCCCGCCGGGCGGCGGCGGCCAGCTCCTCGCCGCTCATGTCCGCCCGCACGTGCACGCGCAGGTAGTCGGCGATGATCCGGTCGGCGTCAGGATGCATGCCGGAACCGAACAGCGCCTTCATCTGCGCCTCGGTGACCTGCTGCCCGGCGACGCCGAGGAGCTCCGCGCCGCGGCCCGCCCACCGGCCCGGCGGGTTCCCCTGCGCGGTGTAGTAACCGGCCGCGTCCTGCCCCCGCTCCCGCTGCACATCGCCGCCGGCGACCTGCCGCGTCAGGTAGGTGTAGCCGTCCCCGGCGGTCAGCTTGTGGATCGTCATCATCGCCGGGCCGCCCTTCTGCCGGTAGCACGCGAGGGCGCCGGAAGGCGTGCAGCAGGCCCGGCTGGCGGCCACCGAGCTGGCGCATGCCGCGTTCCGGGAAGCGGCCGATGCTTGGCCGGCGGTCTGCCTGGAGTGTCCCGTCCGGCGGCGCGCGTGGCGGTTGCGGTGTCAGCTCGCGCGCAGCGGTCCCGTGTCTGCGAATCCGGCAAAATCTGTATATCAGTCGTTACCCGGCGCAGGTGCAAGAGGTGTCCTGTCGGCATTGACCTCTGGCGGGGCAGGCGGGTGGTGATGGCAGGCTGCTGGCGGTGGCGGCGGACGCGCCGGGCGGCGTGCTGGCGGGCTCGGTGCGGCCGGGCAGGGCCGGCGGACGTTCGGCGCGCGCTGACCCTTGCCGTAACCGCTGCACTAGCGTCGGACGTATTCATGGGCTTACAATAGCCCTATGCTGCCAGCCGATGAAAGAGAACCGGGCAGTGTGCGGGCTACCCGCGGAGCGGGCTCGGCGCGGGCGCAGGCGCTGCGCCGGGCACGTGCGGCTTCGGCGGCCGCGGAGGCGGAGCGGGCGGCCCGGCACAAGCGGGTCGAGGCGGCCCTGGCGCAGTACTTCGAGTCGGCGTCGGTCGCGGGCAGGATCCGGGACGCGGCCAGGGCCCGGGCGGACAAGGTGCTGGCTGCCGCGGAGGCGGCGGCAGCAGAGCATGACGCGGCGGCGTGCGCGGCGGTCGCGCGGCTGCGGGATCTGGGGCAGGTGAACGCGCAGATCGCCGGCTTGTGCGGGATCAGCGTGACCGCGGTGCGGGCGATGGCGGGCCGGGGCCGTGCGGCCATTACGGAGAACGCGGGCGCTGCGGGCGGCGGGTGCGATGCGAGGTGACCAGAACGATTCATGCACGCCCTGGGTGGTCTCTGCTGGCGGGCTCTCGGGCGTGATGTCCGGCGCGGGCGCGTTCCGGTGGAGTGCGGACCGGGAGCGTTCCCGAGCCGGGGATCGGGAACGGGCACGCGGTGGTGGCCGCCGGGTCCGGGAGCAGCGGCCGCCGCGCGGCAAGATCGCACTCGCGTGTCAGCCGGAGTTGCGTGCGGGCGCTGCCCGCTCGGCGGTGGGAACGCGGCAGGGACACGGGCCCGGCGGGCAGGCACTGGCGGGAGCATGAAGGGTCACGTTCCTGGGCTGCTGCAGGATTCGGGGGACGAACGGTCCGCGCGTTCCCTAGCTCGGGAACGTCCCTGGGTACACCGCGTGCAGGCCCAGGTCCGTCCTAGCGCCCTGTGGCGGAACTCCGACGGGCGCGATTTCAGACGTCGGCGCCCCAGGGGCCGCGCGTTTTGGAAGTGCCGGGCCGGCCGGTCACTGGGGCCGACGGTAGCGGACGGACGGCGCAGGGCGCGGCAGGACAATCCGCGCCGAGCCGAGGACAGAGGCAGTAATGGGTGGCTCGCCCGAGGCGGGGATTGCGTGTACCGGGCGAACTGCAGGCGGGCGAGACGGGATCAGCTGTCCGGCCCGCCCGCCCTGGAGTTCACGCCGGTCGAGGCTGGCTGCCTTGCCGGCGGTACAGGTCCGCGAGGTCGGCGGTGGTCAGGCCGAGGCGGAGCTGGGGCGCGGGGGCGCCGCAGTCGAGCATGTCGAGCAGCAGCAGCGCGAGGCTGTAGCCGGGTGCGGCGTTCAGTGCGCGCTCCACTGCGGCGCGGGCAAGTACCCCGTTGCCGGTCATGCATGCTGCGGCGTAGGCGAGCAGGCTGGCGGGCGGGGCCGCGTACCGGCCCGGTGCGCGGCGGGTCAGGTCGGACCAGAGCTCGACCTGCGCCTGAGGGTCGCCGGAGTCGGCGATGGCCCAGGCCTCGTCGCGGAGCCTGATGGAGCCGAGCAGCACCAGCAGGCGGGCTGCGTCGTCCTCGGGCAGCGGCGCTGGCTTGGCGAGGATCGCGGCGACCTCGGCGAGGTACTCGGCCGGTGGCTGGCCACGCTGCCAGCCGGGTGGCAGCTGGCGGACATTCCGCCGGATCGCCGCGCGCATGCCGGCCTCCCGTTCACCGCCGACCGGCGCGATGGTGGCGGCCACGTGCTCGCGGCCGGGCAGGGGCGCGCTGCCAAGCAGCGTGAACTCGGCGGCGGCGAGAGTGCCATCGCTGCCGCACGGGTTGCCCTCGGCCGGGCAGCACCGGGGTTCGGTGCAGGTCAGCGACCACCATCGTCCGGCGGTGACGCGGAGGATGTCGCGGATGGTGAGCAGGCCGGCGAGATGGTCGCGGGCTTCGGTCAGGACCGGGGTGACCTGCTCGCTGGTGCCGTAGCCGAGAAGGATGACCTCGTCGGCTCGGTTGGCGGCCAGGCAGCTGACCAGGTGCTCTGACAAGGCTGGGATGTCGGCCGGCTGGGGGAGGTCGTACCGGAGCGTCACCGTCAGGCGCGGGCCGGCGAGGGCGAGGACGACGAGGCTGTCGCAGGGCTGGAAGCCGAGCAGGTGCGGGACGGCGGCGATCACGTCGTGCGGGGTGCTGAGCGTGATGCGGGCAGGATGAGAAGCGTTCATGGCGTTGGTTTCCTTAGGCGAGATGAGGCTGGCAGGGAGCTGCGCTGCGAGGGCACGGAGTGCCCGATGGCGGAGGGCTGGCGCTGCCCGGGCAGCCGGGGAAGTGCTGCCCGGGCAGCGCGGCGGGTCAGGCCGCGGGGGCGAGGTCCGGGTCGGCGGCGTCCCCGGCGGTCACGCCGTCCAGGACGGATGCGTCCGCCTGGGCCCTCGGGTCGGCGCCCTGGCCGTCGTCGGGGGTGAGCGCGGTGATCTTGCGGATCTTCGTGAGCGGGAAGATGACGCTGCCGGATACCCACTGGCCCTGGTTGTTCTGCCAGGCCCGCTCGACGCGGACGTCGTCGGCGAGGATCTGGACGAAGTCGCCGACCTTGTAGTTGCGCATCAGGTCCTCGGCCTGGGCGGTGTCGTAGGTGACGACCTTGACGCGGCGCTCGCGGGTGAACGGGACGCCGTCGGGGTCGTAGCCGCGCTGGGCGATGGTTACCCGCAGTTCGCAGCCGACGCCGTTGCGGAGGTTGAAGATGCGGGGGTCTGCCTTGAGGTGGCCGGTGATGTTGGCGGCGATCTTGCTGTTCACGTGGTTCCTCCCAGGTGTGTGCCGGCGGGCCGGCCGCCCGGGTGGCGGCCTGGGGTCTGGTTGCCCCTGTCCGGCATGCAGGCGTCCGCGCCGCGCCGCGGCCGGGAACGCAACGCTGGGCGGGCCGGGGCGGGCCAAGATGTTTGGCGGGCGGAGCGGGCCGACGCAGGAGGCCAGCGCAGCGGGGTTGCGGCAAAGATCTGTGGCCGCCCGGGCCGAGCGGAGCGAGAGCCCGGCTTGCGGGAGTGGCAAGCGCGGCGCAGGCTGCACGGCCGGGACAGGGAAGCCACCAGACCCGGCGAGCCCGAATGGTGTCGGACCGGGGCACGCCGGGGGAGGCGGGCACGCAGGACGCAGCCGGCAGCGGTCAGCCTCCAGGACCAGGGCCTCGTCAGCACCGCGCCGACTTCTGGGGCTGGCACTGCCAGCAGCGCCCTGCGCTAGCTCACCCGGCTCGTTCGAGCCACGCGATCACGTCCTGCTCCGAGCTGACGCAGGCCGCGCCATGGTGACGTATCAGCTCGTGGCATCCGGCTGACTGGACAGAGGTGGCCGGGCCGGGCACCGCCATCACTGGCCTGCCAGGTCGCGTGCATGACGCGCGGTGGACAGAGTGCCGCTGCGCAATGCCGCCTCGACAACGACGAGCCCGCCAGCAAGCGCCGCGCTGATCCGGTTCCGGAAGAGCAGCGGCACACGCTCCGGGGCACCCCAGGGCGGGCACTCGCTGATCAGCACCCCATGCGCCGAAGGACTGTTGTTATCCGCAGGTTCAAGGGTGCCAGCACTGTCGTTTCGCTGAGCTACTTAAGACCGCCGAGGGCAGACTGGACGCTAATCGTGGGGGCGGTGACCGCGTTCCTCTTGACCGCCGCGGAGTTGGAGGTTCCGCTTAGCCCGCGTTGGGTTCTCCGGGCGCTGTCGGCCGAGGCGGGAATGGGCGGTCGGCGGCGTGCCGGAACTACACCGCCGTGGTGCGGGTGTCTGGCGGGTTACGGGTGCAAGTGATGGATTGCGGCGTCCAGTTCTGCGCTGGCCTGGTTGCCCAAAGTTATGGCGGCGTTCCTCACTGCCGTAGCGCCGGCGAGCTTCAACGGGCTCATGACGGCGTCAATAGCCCGACGCATGCGGGTCTTGTCGTTCGCTGGGTCACCGATCGCTGCGTGCAGTTCGGCGAGGCCTGACTCAAGCTCGGCATGCTGATCGAGATCGAGATCGAGAGCGCCGGAGATCTCTGCGATCAGGTCGGCGAACTCGCGGATCCTGGCCAGGTCGAAGGCTTCGGTGTAAGCCTGGCTGAAGTTGGAACTGCCAGCCGCGACGTTGCCCTTGACGTCGCGGATGTTGTACTCGCTGGGCTGGTTGGTCACGATGCCCCCTGCCTGGCTTGCGCCGGTGAACACGTTCAGATTGGTGATGACGGCCGACCCCACGACCGCGAGGAGAGCCCCGTCAGCCTGCGCGGCCGAGGGCTGGCCGTCGTCCCCCGAGTCAACCTTGGCGCCCAGCCCGGCAACGAATCGGGTCAGTCCTGTCTGGATCTGGCCGATGACCCCGCGGATGAGGGACGGCGGGAACTCCACGTAAACAGCAATGATGCTGTAGGGCCGATCGCGGCGCTGATTCCAGACAGTCATATAGACGTCGAAGCCCGGCGGCGACAGCTGGACAAGCCGCCGCTGGGCCTCGTGCTCGGCGGCGAGCGCCTCGAGAGTATCGACACCCTGGTTAAGCGGCACAATCTCGCTGATGTGCTCACGAATGGGCTCGGGCAGTGTCATCGGATTAAGCAGGTGCGTCGCCTGCCGTCCCCAAGGGTCCGCGACAACCTTCATGATCGGCGCCCGGATCTTGCGGTACTCCGGGACCTCGAGGCCGCGGTATCCCTCCAGCTCGGCGGTAGCCCACTGTTCCAGGCTGGCGGCACCGATCCTGATACCGAGCATTACGCAGATGCGCAGCACATCGGACAGTGACGCTGTCGGGTCCAGCACGGCCTCGTCGAGCCTGGCCATCAGGTCACGCGATCGGGCCACGTCGGATTCCTCCCACGGCTAGCAGCAGTCCTGCCACTCTGGATCATGAAGGATGCTATCGAGTTCTGCGATGCAGAGCGCGGGCCTGCGTCAGGTGGTCGGCCCCGGCGCCGCGGTTCGCAGCGAGTTGAGCAGCCGCTCCTCGACACGGTCCAGGATCCGCATGAGCAGGCTGGCCGTCTGCACGGCCTCAGCGGCCTCGGAGATGTCGGCGTAGTCGACCGGCCGGTGGCCGGCGGGGTTGCGCAGCACGCCGTAGGCGCCGGCAAAGAGGGCACGTGTTCCCTCCTGCTCGCCCTTGACGATGGACGGGTCGGTCAGCGGCCCGCCCGGCCCGAACGCGCGATTCATCAGGTCGACGCCGATCGTGTCCTCCCCGAAGCCGCCCAGCTTGCGGACCCGAACTTCGACGGCTCGCATGGACGCGAACACACCAAGTTCGAGCTTGTTGTTCAGGAACAGGGTGCGGGCCTCGGCCTCGATAAGCGGATGCAGCCTGCTCGCGCGCAAGAACGGCGCGCTGACCGGGATGCCGCGGACCGGCTCAACGTTGACCAGCATGGAATCGCCTGACCGCAGTCCCCAGCCCTGGCGCAGCAGCTGCTCGAGCAACTGGTGACGCAGTTCCACGTCTGGGCCGGTCAGCAGCATGTTGTCCAGCCAGCGGCCAAGGAACCGGCGCACGGCGCGCCGGCCGATCGAGCCCCATCGCCAGACCGCGGCCAGGACAGCGTGGACGTCGTCGGCGCTTACCTCTTCGGGCAGGACCATGTCCGGAGGCGGTATGCCTTCGTCGGCGAGCAGCAGAACCCGGTCATCGCCGGCGTACTGGTCGGCGATGGCCTCGCCGACCTTCCGCAGGATCAGGTCGCTGATGGGATCGCCGGTGTCCTCACCGGCCTCAGGTTCGGGCCGTGCGATCATCCGGCTGCGGGCGCGGTCTTGTCCCTCGACGGTCAGTGCGAACTCGCTGATGGTTTGCAGATACGCCGTCGGGTCGGCGGTGGCGAGGTTAGGCCGGTAAGGATCGGCCTTCACCTTAAAGGTGAGCAGGCCACTGAGCGCGCAGATGTGCAGTTCCTGGATGAGGCCGGGCATGCGGTCCACCTGGTAGGAGCCACCGATCAGCTGCTGCATGAGCGCAAGGCCATTGACCAGGGCGAGCGGCCCGCCCTTGTAGGTCTCCTGCTGCCAGCGGTCGATCGCGCGCAGGATCTCGATATTGTCCCAGTGCTCCGCCATCGCTGGTTCTTCCTTGTGATGCTTTTCGCCGCCGGCCCGGACAGCCAGGCCGCAGCTCTAGCCCGCCGACAGTGGGCGCCGGCCAGCTCGGGCTGACTCTGCCATCAGCAGCTCCACCGCACCGGTAAACCTAGCCGCAGCTGCCGACAAGAACGGCGCACGCCCGCTGGCAGCCGTTAGTTCCCCGGCGCTGTAACAGCGCCGGGGAACTAACGAGGGTTGCGTTTGGGTTAGCAGTGCTCAGGCTGCTGGCAGCTCGGGCGGGTTGTCGTGGGGCAGTTCGGCCCGTGCTGCGGGCGGGATCTCGCCGCCGAGGCCGATGATGTCCAGGAGGATGCCGTGCAGCCCGTCGTCGCGGATCCGGTCGACGAGGTGCTGCAGGCGCTTCCAGCGCTGCTGGCTGGCGCGCTGGTCTTGCTCGATCTCCTGCCGCAGTTTGTCTATGGCCTGTTCCATGGACTTGTAGCGGCCCTCGAACGGCCCGGTGGCAACGTAGTCGTAGATCTTCCCCGCGATCTCCTGCCGGCCGGCATTGGCGGTCTCATGCCGCCGGACGGCGATGATGGCTTCCCTCAGGCCGGCGGCCAGGTCGCCGGCGTGGTCGTAGCTGCAGGCCCACAGGTCCCCGATTCGACCGGAGCCGTCCATGCCGATCGGCATGACCTCTGACACGATGACCCCGAATCGGGCCTTGGCCTGGAGGACCTCGGCGGCCAGCTTCGCCGGCCAGGCCGCACCCCAGGCAGCGGTTCGCTTGCATTCCCAGAGAATGATGCCGCAGTCCATGCGGCCGACGCGGACGACCTGGGTGATGTCGGGCCCGCGCCTGCCTTGCGGGGTGACGGTTATCAGGTCGTCTGGATAGCGGTGACGGAGCTCGTCGCCGAACATGTCCTGCCTGGTGACGCCTTCTTGCTGCCGCGGGCTGGTTGAGGTCTTGCGCTGGGCTTCCTCCAGCTGGCAGCGGACCCTGGTGAGCTGGTCCTCGAGCTGGCGGGTCTGGATGCCGTGCTGTTCCTGGAGGCGCCGCAGCTGCTCCTGGTAGGCGGCGTCCTTGCGGCGCAGGTCGTCGTCGGCTCGTTGCCCGGCCCGCTGGTCGGCGGCGGCGCGTTCCTGGCTGCGGATCTCGTCGCGCATTTGCTCGGTGGCTCGCTCGAGGTTTTCCTTTTGATCCTCGAGTTCGCGGCGAGCGCGGAGCAGGGCTGTCTCCTGCTGCCGGAGGTTCTTGATCTCCAGCTCGCGCTCCGCGAGCTGGCCCTCCAGGGTCCGGCGCTGGGCGACCTGCTCATCCAGGTCCCGGACGAAGGCGGCCTGGACCTGGCCGCGGATCTGCTGGCGGAGGTCAGCTTCCCAGGCCGCGCGCATCGGGGCCGTCAGCTGCCGGATCAGGGCCTCGTCAAGGTCGATGTCAGATCCGCAGCTTGGGCACTGAACTGTTGTCGTGCTCATTGGTTTTCGTTTCCTTAAGGCTGTAGACCCGGCGAGGCCGGGTCGGCTGCGTGGACAGGGCCAGGTGGTCCGCGCGTAGCCTGGAGGCGTGGGTGCCGCGGCGTTGCTGCGGTTCCTGGCTGCGGGAGATCCGGCGCAATCGGGTCTCCCGCGGCATTTCATGGATGGTCCGGTTCGATCACCTCCTCGCTGGCGCCCTCGGTGGTTGTTGCGGCGTGCCAGGCGTCGCGGAGGGCAGCCTGGTAGCCGCGCACGAACGGGCCCGACCGGGTGAAGCTGTACTGATCGAAGCCGATCGGGTCGAGCAGGCTGCCCAGGTCGGTCATGAAGTGCATGTACCAGTCCGGGGGATCGAAGCCCCCCTCCACTCCGGGCAGCAGGCCGGCTGCGGCCTGGCCTAGTCCGCTGGTCCAGCCCCGTGCCCACCGGACCAGGTCAAAGTCGTGGCGGGCCAGGTCGTCCAGCCCCCTCCAGATGACCTTCCCGGCCTGCGTGACCATGACCAGCGCAGCTCGGTACCCCTTCTCGTACTCCTCCGCCGCGCCCTCCCGGATGCTGCCTGCCGCCGCTGCGATTAGCTCGGCGGCGTCGGCCGGCCGACGCGCGTAGGCCGCGTCCTCCGGCGGGGACAGGCGCTCCAGGCCCCGCTGCACCAGCTGCGAGGTGTTGGCCTCGGGGTCGAGCGCCTTCGCCCGGTCCAGCAGGTCATCAGGAATGTAGACGGTCAGCTTAGCCATACCTTCAGTGTGCCACCTGAAGGTATGACATGCAAGGTGTGACTCGTGTAGGCAAGTCAATGCTGTCCTCCCTCCCGGAAGCTCCCTGGGACACCGTGCCAGACGGCCTGTCACGGCGAGATCACTGCGAGATCAACGCGCCGGGCCCCAGCACGATTAAGCCAAAACGCAATATCCTCGAAGCGGGACACTTCGCGGGGTTCTAAAAGGAGCAGCCGGTGACCAGGTCAGGGCCAAGCAGAGCCGACCTGGCCGTGATCTGCAAGCTGGCCGGCCGCGGGATATCGGTGTCTCCGGCGCAGCTGGAGCGGTGGCGCCGCGCCGGCCTGATGCCGCGCAACAGCCGCCGCGGCCGCGGCCGCGGCGGTGGGTCGACGTCGATGACACATCCCGAGGCCGCCGAGATCGCCGCCACCATCAGCTCTCATGCGCGGCAGGGCCGCGACCTGCGGCTGGCGGTCATTGACTGGTTCGCCGCCGCCGGCCTGCCTGGGCCGCCCGGCCAGACCGCGATCCCCGAGCCGCCGCTGACCGCGGTCAAGCAGGCGCTGGGCTGGATCATCACTTCCGGTCCGGAGTATCAGCTCCTGCAGCAGGCTCGCGCTTCCCGCACCGAAGAAGAGCTAGACGAAGTCTTCGCCAGCGCCGAGGTCGTCCTCCGGCCGATCACCAGCTCACCCGCCGTTGACTTGGACGCGGCCCGCCAGGCCGTAGCTACCGGGCAGGACGTCCCGCCACTGACCCGCCGTAACGGCCAGCAGGTCCGGGCAGGCTTCACTCACCTGATCGCCGCCACCGGAACCGGGCTAGATGAGTACGACCCTGAGCTGCTGGCGCAGTCAGCTGCCGACGTCGGCCTGATGCCCACTGTCGATGCAGAACACTGGCAGCAGTTCACCGCCAGGCTGCAGAACGCCTCAGCTCTGCCCGGCGGGTATCTGGTCCGGCAGCTCATCACCGAGTACGACCCGCTGGAGATGCTGAACCTGGCAAACCACGAGTGGCTGCTGCGAGCCCGCGAAGCGGCCAGGAACCTGAAGGCCATCGGCTCCCTGCTGATCCTCCACATGCTCCAGCTGCCCGACACCCCCGGCCTGAAGACGCTGCGCGAGGCCGCGGAAGGATGGGCCCTGAAGACACCGGCAATGATCGCTGCCCTCGGCGCTGACCGCACCACCAGCGTCGCTCACGCCATCATCGGCTGCCTGCACCCAGTCCAGCAGGCCATCGTCCAGGCCCTCATGGCGCTCGTCGACAGCGAACCCTGGTGGCCAGCCACCCCGCAGGCCGCCGGGCAGTTCATGGCCGACTGGCAGGCCGCGGTCGACCAGGCGCAGGCCGCGGCAGCATTTCGCCACCCATCCGGCAGGCAGCACGGCGCCAGAGGCGCCGGCTAGACGCCGAGCTGCCTTCAGGCCTCGGCATGGCTGAGACTGTGGCGGCGACCGCCCTCGCCGGAATTAGCCAGATCCGCAGCAGCCGGGCCGGGAGCGACTGGAGCCGGCCGGTGTCCTTCTTGGCAGCCGGATGAGTACGACTACACCTCGTGGCCCGGACAAGGTCAGCCGCAGGCCGCTGGTCTGCCATGCTGCCAGCCGCGCGGGCGATGGCAGCAGGGTCTGACGCTGCCGCCATTCGCGCAGGGCAGCGGCCAGGCTCAGTAGGTCAGGCAGCTGTCGCAGGCCGGCGCGCCGCGCTTCGCCCATGCGGGTGACCACGGCCAGGATTTCTGCCGGTGTCCGGGATCGCAGCAACGCGCCGATGACCGGATCGCCGGGGCGGGCCAGGAAGCTTAGCGTCAGCCGGGCGTGCCGCTCGCCGGTCTCGCGGGCGGTCACCGCGCTTCTCCCAGCCACAGGCCAAGCGCGGAACCGACCTCCGCGATGCGCGGCCGGGCGACGCCGGCCAGGTCCGCCAGCGTCCACGACAGCGCGATGATGCGGTCCGCGCTCCGGGTGCTGACCTGCCCGAGAGCCATCGCGCGCTCCAGCGGCACCGTAGCGCCGGGTTCGGGCGGGAACGCGCGCCGGATCTCGGGACCGGGCACGTGGGCATTGAGCCGCCACGGGGTCCCGTTCAGGCGTCGCGCGGCCCGGTCGCGGGCGGCTGCCACCCGGCTGGCGACGACGGTGCCGGGCTCGGCGCACCTGGCGTCGGCGAGCAGCATGTCCCTGGTCACGGGTAGCAGCGTGATCTTGAGGTCGGCCCGGTCCAGCAGCGGCCCGGACAGCCGGGCAAGGTAGCGGCGGCGCTCCAGCGGCGTGCAGTCGCAGGCATCTTCGCCGCCCGCCGCGGCGCGGCGGCACGGGCGCAGGTCCGCGCCGAGGACCAGGGTGAAACGGGCCGGGATCCGGACGGTCACCCCGGCCCTGGCGATCGCGATCTCGCCGGTCTCGGCCGGCTGGCGCAGGGCGTCCAGGGTGGCGCGGTCGAACTCGGGGGCGCAGTCCAGGAACAGGCAGCCCCGGTGGGCGAGGGACGCGGCGCCGGGCCGGATGATCCCGCTGCCGCCGCCGACGATGGCGGCGATGGTCGCGGTGTGGTGCGGGGCAATGAACGGCGGCCGGGTCACGAGCGGCATTCCTTCGGGCAGGGCGCAGGCCACGGACCGGATCGCGGTGACCTCCAGCGCCTCGTCCGGCGGCAGGTCCGGCATGATCGACGGAATCCGCTCAGCCAGCAGGGTCCGGCCCAGGCCGGCACGGCCGCGCAGCAGCAGGTGGTGGCCCCCGGCCGCGCAGATCTCCGCCGCCCGCCGCGCGTGCGGCTGGCCGGCCACATCAGCCAGGTCGCACTCCAGCGGGTCGGCCCGGCCAGCCTGGTCGGGGCCATCTGTCGGCAATGGCAGCCCGGTGCCCTGCTCGGCGATCTGAACGGCCGTGCTGTTCAGGCTGCGGCCGTTCAGCCAGTCCGCCACCGCGGCCAGGTTCGCAGGCGCGACGACCCTGACGCCAGGCACGAGCAGCGCTTCGCGCAGGTTCGCCTGGGGTACCACGACCGTGGCGAATCCCGCGGCCGCGGCCGCTGCCGCCGACGGCAGGACGCCAGGTACCGGGCGCAGCGCGCCGTCCAGGCCGAGCTCGCCGGTGAACGCGATACCGTCCAGCGCACCAGCCTGGATGGAGCCCGCGGCGGCGAGGATGGCGACGGCGATGCCCAGGTCAAAGCTGGTTCCCAGCTTGGGCAGGCTGGCCGGCGTGACGCTTACAGTGACCTGGCCATGCGGCCACTGGTGCTGGGTGTTGATGATGGCGGCACGGACCCGGTCGCGGGTCTCGCGCAGTGCGGTGTCGGGCAGGCCCTCCAGCAGCAGGGCGGCCGGCCCGCTGCGGGTCGCGGCCACGACCTCAACCACGGCGCCGTCGAGTCCGATCAGGGCGATCGCGTGAGCGCGCGCGGCTATCACCTAACTCACCTCCCCGGCCCGATCGGTTCCGGAATGATCCGGCCCGGCCGGCACACTATCGGCGACGTGGCCGAGCGCCGGCTCGGCGCATGCGGGCATGCCGGCGCGACCATGGCTGGTGTTGTCGTCGTGGCAGCCCGAGATGTGTGGTGTCGCGTCCGCGGCGCCGGGCGGGACGCTGGTGACGGGGAAGTCCAGGCCGTGCGCGGCGCGGAACTCGATCACCGGCTGCAGGGCAGCGCGCAGTTTTTCGGGCGTCGCGTCGGGCCGGTCGTAGCGGGCAGCGTCATCGCCCCGGATCAGCGCCGCCAGCGCGGAGCCTGCCCGCGCTGGCCCGCCAGAGTACAGCCAGCCTTCGGCGAAGCGATCGGATACGTCACACAGGGCGGCGAGCGTGGCCGTGGCAGGGCCAAGGACCGGATGCGAGCGCCACCAGCGGGCAGCGGTACTGATCTCCCAGGAGGTCATGTAGCTCATGCCCGGCTCCCGTCCGCCGGCGGCTGGCCGGCCTGGCCGGCGGGGTCGGCCGTGGCATCGCGGATGGCGGCGGCGATCGTGGTGATGATCTCCTCGTGCTCGCGCGTCAGGGCAGTCGCGGCAGCGCGCGCACCGGGGCCTCCGGTGAACACGGCCGCGCCTGCGAACAGTGGCCGGACCTGGCCGCGGGACAGGAACGCCACGATCGCCTCGGCCGCCGGGTTCGGCGTGAGGCCCGCGGTGATCAGGCTGTGGCCATCGGCCCACATGTCCAGGCCGGCGCTGCCCGGTCCGGGCTGGATGACGCGGGTAACGGTGAGGGTGCGGCAGCCGATGATGGCGCAGATCACCGCGCTGGCCTCGGCTGTGTCCTCGGGCACGTCGACGGGCTCGGTCGTTCCGTCGGGGCGTATTACTCGTGCTCGCATGCTGGGTTCCTTTCAGCGGATCGGGTTGCTCCTGGCCGGGCATGACGACGGCCGGGCGGAAGGGCCCGGCCGTGGCCTGGCACGGCGCATGGCGCCGGCTGGCAGTAATTGAGTGAGGCGGTTAGCGGGCGGCAGCGAGCTGCAGCGCCTTCAGCGCCTAGGACTCCATGTCGTGGGCGGCGTCGGCGTCGTCCAGGGTCTGGGCGACGCTGGTGACTGCGTGCATGACCCCGCCCGCGGTCAGAGATCCGCCGCGGATGAAGTGGCCCAGGATGGCGTCTTGCTGCTCGTCGGTGAACCGCAGCTGCTGGGACACCAGCGCGATGGTGTCCTGCGGCCGCTCGACCAGCACTCCGGCGTCCCGCTCGATCCGGGTCACCACGGACTGGACGTAGGCGGGGTCGAGGAACCGGGCCACGGCGTCGCGGGCCTTGGCGGTGATCAGGTCCAGATTGCGCTGCTGGGTGTCGGCGCTCCAGTCGATCACGCCCTCGGCGAGCTTGCCGCCCAGGTGCACTGCGCGGTGCGCGTCGGCGGTGATCGTGTACCCGTTCCGGCACACCTGCACGACCAGGCGCGGGGTGATGGCGGCGGCGCCGTCGCCGGTCTCGGAGTTGGTGATCACCAGGCCGCCCCACACCACCGGGTTCGCGGCGCCCTCGGCGCCGGTGAACGGCGACCGGTACCCGTCCAGCAGGACCGGCGCGAGCGCACTGACCTGCTCGGAGTACAGCCGGACGTACATGCGCCGCTCGGTCAGGTCACAGCCGTGCACCTGCACCGGCACCCCGGCCCGCTCCACCCCGCCGAGGATGGCGGTCAGCACGTCCAGGTGGTCGATCCGCTTGTACCCGTCCGACAGCAGCGCCCGCGCCACCCCGCGACCGGCCTGTCCGCGGAAGCACCGGACCAGGAACCGGCGGGCCGGGTCGGCCCGGTCTAGCCAGCCGTTGACGTTCGCGTCGTACAGTTCGATGGCCTGGTCGCGGAGCTTGCGCAGGTACCGCAGGTCGATGCCGAGCTTGTCGCTGATCCCCTCATCGCACACCGCGGTCGGCCGGTAGGTGCCGTCGGCCAGGTCCACGCCGGTGTCGGTGAGGACCGGCTCGGTGCCGGCGATGACCAGCATCCCGCCGCGTGCGCGCAGCGCGGACGGCGGCGCGACGACATCGACCTTGCGGGCCTGCTGCTCGCGCAGCAGCGCGGCCAGGTCACCCAGGTCGGCGTGCCGGGTGGTGAGGCTCGCTGCCTCAGCCGGGACAGTCATCGTGTACTCCCCTTCCCTGCAGGTGGAGAGCAGGCGGTTCCTGCCCTCCGGCAGGGCCGGGGATCAGCGCGGCGGCTGCAGCCGGGAGTCCACCGGGCGGACGGCGGGCCGGGCAAGATGCTTCCCGGGGCGGACCCGGCGGAGGAGGGAAGGATCTGTGACCGGCCGCCGGCGAGCGCAGCGAGAGCCCGGTTGACGCACGCCAGGCCGCCGCGACACTCAGCCCAGCGCGGCCGGGCAGGAACCGCCCTTGCGCGCCGAGTGCACCTCCAAATGTGTGGCAGAATGCGGGATCGGCCGGCGGCCCGCTGCTCTGTCCGTATGACAGCGGTGGTGTACGCCTAGCGGGCTGTTCGTTCCGTGGTGCTGGCCAGTGCGCGCCTAACGTCGGGGTGCTCGTCGGACTGGAGAGCGGCGATGACTTCCGGGGCGAGTTCGCCGGCGCGGCTGGCCAGGTTGGCTCGTACCTGCGCGGACGGATCGGTCACGAGTACTCGCTGTGCGGTCACATCGAGGACGGCCGCAGCCGCGGCCACCGCTCGCACCTCCGCGTTCGGATGGCCAACGAGCACGGTCCTGTGATCGGGAAGGCCGGGATCGAACCGGTACGCCAGCGCTACGATCATGGCACCGTGCTTGGCGGCTTCCGGGTCGGGACCGCGCAGCAGTTGCAGTGCGTGGATGATCATCTGGCGCCCGGCTTCCGGCGGGAGGACTTCGACCTCAGCGCCGCCCGCTTGAGCTGCAGATGCGGCTGCGCTGGCGGCCATGACAAGGGCCAGAGCCGGAAGCTCCCTCGCGCCAAGGTTGAGGCGTCCCCGGCTTAGCGGGTCACCTGAAGTAATCTCCAGCTGGTCGAATTCGCTCAGTTCCGGGTTCTCCGCGATCGCGAGAAGCCTTCCCGCGTGGCGGGCATTCACCTGTGCCGGCAGATGGGCACGGAGCAAGTCCAGCGCGACGAGCGCGTCGGCCCGGACAAAGGCGGGCGGGTTCGGGCTTCCGGCGACTTCAAGGATGTGGTCCGCCACTGCCGTGGCCACAGTCTGCGGAGAGGCAGCAGCAGTCAGCGCCGACGCGTCAGGTTCCCACGATCCCGAGCCGACGTCACCTGGATTCTCGGCCGCGAGTCCGCCAGTGCTATCAGTTCCGGCAGGCGAGGTCGGCTGCGCACCCTGCGCCACAGCCACCTGGTCCGGGCCTGAAGGCGGCACGGTCGGGGGAGCTGAGGGCGACGGGGACAGGGTCATCGAGAGCTGGATCTTCTCATTGACTATCGGGCCTACCCCCGGACGCAGTTCTTGCGGATCTACGTCGGTCAAGGAGGTGGCGGTGGCCAGCGCGGAGGCTAGGACAGCCGCATCGAGGAGCTGTGTTGTCCTGGACCAGGTGGTGGCAGGCTCTCCGGCTGGCTGCCGAAGCAGCCGTGCGCAGGTGCGCCTGGCGGCCAGCTGGACGGCAGTTGTCGCCTCTTCCCAGGTAGCCAGGACCCGAATTGCCTCCGGGTTCCCTGCGTCAGCCGTTGCCGTCACCGCAGCCCTGACGGGTTCCCGCGCCTGATCGGGCAGGTTCGCGACCATCTCCCAGAGCAGGGGCGGGGGATCGGGGAGCCCGAGCTGCGACCCGATGACCTCGGCGAGATCGTCCCTGCGGCCCGGCACCGCCCAGTACAGCTGGATCACCAGATCGACGGTCTCCGGGAGCAGCGCCACACCAGCCGCCAGCCGTGGTCTCAGCAGTTCGAGGACTGGGTCAACAGCGCTGGCCGGGAGGTTGCTTCCGAACCGGCTGAGGGCTTTCACTGCGTCCAGAGCCGGGTTCGGCGTGATCCGTGGCGATGTCCACAACGCGGCGGTCAGGCCGAGCAGCAGGTGCACCGCCGACTCGGCTGCGGCGGCATCGTAGAGCCGGGCTTGGGCGCCGATCACCTGGGCGGCCGCGGCCTGGCACGCTCGAGCCGGCGACCGTGTCCAGCCTTCCACCGGCTGGAGCGTGCCGAGGCGCCTGGCCATGTCGGCTGCCTTGCCGCCAGCGCCGGCCATCACCCACGCGATCACCGCGACGTGCGGCCGCCCGGCTGCCTGCAGGACGTCGCCGAACAGGTCTAGGGTGTCGCGCTCGTCGCTGAGCTGTCCGGCAAGCCGGGACTCCCACAACCACCGGCGGGTCACGCCGAATGCGTCCGGTAGCTTGCCGTCGTGGGCGTAGCGCAGCGCGCCGAGTTCAGCTGACCGGTCGGTGGCCAGCAGCCGGGCCGCGTTCGGCAGGGAGGCCGGGTAGTCCAGCTCGTCGAAGGCTGGGACGGGGTGCTCCAGGATGGCGGCGTTCAGCGCCCGTCGGTAGCCGAACACATCGCCGTACAGCCGGGACTCGCTGGACAGCAAGATGCTCTGCCGCCACAGGTTGACTGCGCGTTCCATGTCGCCGTGCATCGCGAACGCGCGGGCTGCGCGGGCAGTGACCAGGCCGCCGGCCTCCCGGTAGCGACCTGCCCCGGTCTGCTCCAGCAACTCCGCATATGCCGCTTGAACATCCGCTGCGGAGGAGTCCACGGTCAACCCTGTGTCGGCCAGCGCGCACGCGAGCCTGGCACGGATGACCACGTCGGCGCTCGACTGGCGTGCCGCGCACCGCCGGAGCCGGTCAAGCAGATCGGTGGTGTTCCCGCCTGGGGTGACCAGCGAGTATGGCGGATCGTAGTCATACCAGCCGTCCACCAGGGCCTGTTCGAGGACAGCGCAGGCAAAGGAACGCGGCGTCAGAATCGCGTTGCGCGGCGACCGTTTCCAGGGCGGGCACGGCCACCGAAAGCAGGCTGCCCTGCTCGTACCAGGACTGCGCGGCGGTGAGGGCGTCCAGCTTCGCAGCCTGCAGTTCATCAAGGTCCGGCCGGAGCGCCTGCAGTTCTGGGTGTACCGAGCCGAAAGTGTTGGCGCGCTCCTCCGTTGAAGTGATCTCGCGCCAGGTCCCACAAGATGGTGAACGCCTCAGCACGGTCCCCGGCGGCCTGGAGGACCCGTGCCTGCTGCCTGCGCTGCCGGGCAGCGTGGGCGGGGAAGTTTGCCTCGCCGAGGGCCTCGGCGAGGAGGCCGTATAGCCGGGCCGAGTCAGCGGGATCGCTGCTCTCGCGTGTCTTGGCGTCTTCAGCTAGAGCGCTGAGGTTCTTCAGAACTTGAACTGGGTTCTCCACCAGGCCCAGGCCGGCCGGGTCGGCGGGGTCAGGCGGCGAAGGGGCGAAGCCGCAGAACAGCCGCGCCCACTCCGGCCCGAACACACTGTTAACCAGGGGACCGCTGTCGCGCAGCTTGCTGCTGATCATCTCCCGGCCCCACACCTCGATGACCAGGTCACCAGCGTGCTGTTCCTGGAGTTCCTCCAGCCTGTCCTGCAGCGCGGTCTCGGCCTCGAACTCCGCGGAGGTGAACAGCACGTACCGACGGGCGGCGAACCGTCGGGCCGGTTTCTCCCCTCCTTCCTTCTGCGGCTTGGGATCGGCGTACTCGGTTACCGCGGATGTGATCATGTCCGGTGTCAGAACGGCGTAGCGGCGGACCTGGTACACGCTGTTGAAACCCACCGCTTCCCGCTCAAGGATGTCGAGCCCGTGCTGCTTCTGGCCGCGCCGTCCGTAGAAATGCGCTCCTAGATTCTGCTGCCGCTTGATCATCTCCGCAGCAAGGCGTTCCAGCACCTCGGGATCCAGTTCGCCCAGCGGCAAGTTCGCCGCTCCGGCCCGCGCCGTCGGCAACTCCGACGTCTGCTGTGCCTGGGCCAGGTCCGCGAACGTTACCTCGCGTAGCTCATCTCCCTCGGCATCACGTTCCGCTCCCAGGTCATCAACGCCATCGTTCGCCGCGGCATTCGACACGCCAGCCCCTCTCAATCTGCGCAGACACATCAACCGCCCATTGATCATGCCGCCAAGCGATCACCAGGTGGTAACCAACTGCCGCGCGACATCTGGGGACGGGGCGAGACGTCCCGCGTGCCGTCAGTCCTGGGCGGCGAGCGGGTGGGGCTCGCCGGTCAGGGCAGCGAGGGCGGCGGCGACGTCGGGCAGCCCGGCACGGACGTAGGTCGCGGTGGTCCCGGAGTCGCCGCTATCAGCGTGGCCGGCGTAGGCGCGGGCGGTCGCGTACCCGAAGTTCCGCTCCACCCAGGTCAGGGTGGTGTGCCGGAGCCAGTGGGTGCTGACGCCCTGCGCCGCGGCCCAGGGCAGCTGCGAGCGGATCCGCGACCACAGGTGGTCATACCGGCGGCTGGTCAGCGGCGCGCCGGTCGCATACCGCAGCAGCGGCCCGTCCGGCTCAGCCTCCCGCTCGGCGGCGTGCTCCCGGAGCCGGGCCATCAGGGTGGGCGACACCGGCTGCCACCGCACCGTCTCGCCTTTCTCCCGCAACAGGATCAGGCACTGCACCGGGTCCAGGTCCCGGGGCCGCAGGGCCAGCGCGCCACCCCGGCGGCACGCGGTCTCGGTGTGCAGCCGCAGCAGCAGGCTGTCCAGCGCTGGGTCGTTCCCGGTCGTGATGGCGGCCTGGTTGATCTCGGCCAGCGCGGTGCCGGGCACGGCCGCCCGGGCCGACGGCAGGCGCCGGGGCTTGTCGACCTTGCGGGCGGGGTTGTCCGCGATGCTGATGAGGCCGTCGTCCTCGGCGTGCCGGTACAGGCAGCGCAGCGCAGCGATCAGGTGCTCGGCGGCGCACCGCCCGCCGCGGCCGTTGCGCCTTACCACCACGGTGGCCCGGACGTGCGCCATCAGCTGGCGGATCTCCGACGGCGACGGCTCGTCCAGCCGCCGCCCGGCCCACCGGTCGAGCACCTTGGCCCAGTACGAGCCGTAGGCCCGCCGGGTCCCCGCGCTGACCGACGCGGACACCACCGGCACGTAGTCGGCGAATGTCGGCACCTCGCGCCGGGGTGACCCGGCCGCGGCCAGGTCGGCGGGCGTCAGGCCCATCCGCTCCAGCAGCAGCAGCGCCGCCTCCACATCGGCCCGCCGGCCGCCAGAGCGCCCGGTGTCCTGCGCAGCGGTCATGGCGCACCGCCTTCATCGGCCGCCAACGACATTTGCGCCCGGATGACCTGATCGACGACGGCCATGGCGCAGGCCGCGAGCAGCTGGCCGTCAGGGCGGCCCGCCAGGAGCACCCGGGTGCCCGGCGCCAGTCCGTACCGGCGGCGCAGCACTGCCGGGATGGTCAGGTGCGCGCCGTCGCCGACGGCATGCAGGCCCGCCGGGTCACGGCGCGCGAGGATGACGCCATCCGCGGCCATGATCGTCAGCCGCTCACCCGCCTGCCAGCCGAGGGCACGCATCACCTGGCTGTCGCCGACGCGACCAGACGCGTCGACCCGGCCCATGCCGTACACGAGCTCGGATGGGGGTGCCGGTGAGTCGGGAGGGACCGCAAGCGGCAGCGCGACCGGCACGGGCCGGCCGCGCGCTCCGCCCCGGCCGGCCATCCGCCCGGTCGGCGGGATCAGCGCCGCGGTCAGCTGCTCAGCCACGGCCGCCCCCTTCGCGGAGGCGGGCGCGCGGCCCGGACGCCGCGCCCGTCTTCAAGCGGGGCGCGCGCGTGTTCAAGTAGGCGTGTTTTAGGGGAAATATTGCGTGTTTTGGTGTCCGAGGGGGGACTTGAACCCCCATGCCCTTTTGGGGCACTAGCACCTCAAGCTAGCGCGTCTGCCTATTCCGCCACCCGGACGTGGGCTCTGTCCTCAAGCTGAGCCGGCCTCACGATAGCAA
>Ga0335074_10004032_pt1 | contig 20219 bp, 17 predicted proteins | sample Lox_Sample_23_FD_206715 | JGI IMG/M metagenome (GOLD analysis project Ga0335074, IMG submission 206715) | Soil microbial communities from Loxahatchee National Wildlife Refuge, Florida, United States - Lox_Sample_2.3 | ecosystem: Environmental > Terrestrial > Soil > Wetlands | place: USA... | reverse complement strand
ATGACTTGCCGGGCGACCCGCCATGGCAGCCTCGATGCGCTCGATGTCCTCCGGTTTCGCCCCCTTGATCCAGGCCGCATAGGTCTTCAGCATCGTGGTGACGCTGTGCCCATCCTCCTGGGCGACGAGCAGGGGATTGTCCCCCCGCATGAGCCTCCAGCTGATGAATGTGTGACGCGCGTTGTAGGGTTTACGATAGCGGACGGGCAGCGTTTCCAGGACCTCACGCCAGCGGTTATAGGGCAGGTAGACGGTTTCAAACGGCTCGCCGCCTTCGGTGAAGAAGAGGCGGTCATGACGGATCTTGCCGGCGGCGACCATGCGCTCGCGCAGCGCCAGCTGCGCTCGCAGCACTTCCAGCGCACGCGGGCAGAGGGCGATCTCACGGTCCTGACTGGTCTTGGTTCGGTTCTTGTCCCGAGACAGCACTACCGCCTTGGTGACGCTGATGACACCGTTGACGGTGTCGCAGTCGCCAACTTCCAAGGCAAATTGCTCGGATTGCCGCAGACCGGTGAAGAATCGAAATTCCTCATAATTTCCGTACCACTCGCCGTGAATGAGATGCGACGCTGAGATGATCGCTTCGGTGTCTGGGGCATTAAACGGATCAACGACAGGCCGATCTTTCTTGGTGATACGGAATGTGGTGAGTGCCAAGGCCGGATTGAACTTGCCCGGTAAATCCCGGTAGCCGAACTTAAATGCAGTGCGGACCGCGCTGACGACATTATTGTATGTCTTCTTCTTTCGTGTATGGGCCGCAGCAATTTCGGCTAGCTCCGAATACATCACCTTCTCAAATTGCGCTTCTCCGATCTTCGGAGCCCACACGGCATCAAGGATTTTGCGATAGCCTTCCAGCGTGGAAAAGGCGAGATCGTCCATCGATACACGCACTTCGCAGTGGGCCAGGAAGCTTTTGAAGACGTCATTACACGTCTTAGGTTCCTCGCTCTGCTCACTGGCGGCAGTCTCTACCTTGTATCGATAGTCGGGAAATTCTTCGTCAAAGTCGAACGTCCCGCTTTTGATCCGAGCCTTGATCTCTCGAAGCTGTTGGTAGGCCCGTCGAAGATTGGCCTCACTGGGAGGCCGATAAACCGTGGGTCGGTAGCGAACGCCCGCCACCCGGAAATCGAACTCGATCCGGTCCGACCCTTTGGCACGAACGCCGCTCAGGTTTGCTTTTCTAGCCACGGCTATACCACATGCATCCGCCGAAAAAACATGCAATGCGCCTGTCCACTGTCGCCTTCTATCGACCGAGCCCCAACAGCACCTTCAGGCGGGCTCTGACAGATTGCACGGTCGCTCGGGGGACGGCGCATAGCCTGGTTGCGCTGCGTGCCTTGGTATCGATCGTTCGCATCTGGTGAGGAAGAACGACGCCCGTGACTGCCAGGCCGGCCGGAATCGACACCTCCAGATCGTTCCGTGCGCCGGTCGTCCGGCCTCCATGGGTCGTAATCGCGCAAACCATCGCCAGTCCCAGCTCGGAATGCAGCGGATCGACGGACACCACCAGTACGGGTCGCCGGCCGCGCTGCTCGTGTCCGACCGCCGAATCCGCGTCGATCTCTAGGACATCCCCCTCCGAAACGGCCATTACAAGATCTCACGGCCCCGCGGTTTGCCGAGGTCGACGAGCTCTCTTTTGGCCTTGCGCAGCGCTTGGCCGAGATCGCGAGCAGTGAAGCGTGGAGTCTCTTCCGCCTTTTCGACGATTAGCCGTTTGCCCTCGATGCGGAATTCAACTTTGGCGTTTTCCTCAATCTCCATCTGCTTGGCAATGGCAGAGGGAATGCGAAATGCGAGGCTGTTGCCCCATTTCAGGATGGCTTGGGACATGGCAGTTCCTTGCTTGTTTGCGTGTAGTCATAGTATATACATATTCGGGCGATTGCGGAAGCGCCACCCGGGCCACCGTGCGCCCACCCGCATGATGTTGATGCGCTCGCCGACGGCGTTCGCCAAGCTGACGCACGAGTCGGGACTTTACGGCCTGCGCCCGTCATCTTCGACCCACCGGTGATAGCCAACGAGGTCGATCAGGATTCGCCCATCAGGCGCGCGCCGCCACACCTTGCCCTCCTGCCAATCGCCCCGCTCGATCTTGCGCTGCATCGCCTTGACGGTGTAACCGGTCAGGAGGTTCGCTAGGGGCAGTAGGACATATCGTGCCGTGGTCGGGTTCGAAGCTATCTCACGGTCCATGGTGTCGGGTGCTCCGGGTACGCCGCGCGGACGCCAAGCAGGAACTCAGGGGACGTGTGGCCGGGCGGTGCGACCGACAACCGAACAGATGCAGCTGGCCGGGGGCGTGATGCCCCGCCCGTTGGAAGCGAGGGGGGCGGGTCTTATGCCGTTTCGGTGAGGTCCGGGGAATACCCGACAACCATCGGCGGACATCCTCCCGATGCCAGCCGATCGGACGACCGCGAAACTGCCGTGGTCTTGGAAACTGCCCTAGGAACGTCAGCGCGGCAAGTGCCCATCGCGGACGCCGCGTAAGTCGAGCGACCTCGTGCGCGCTGAGAAGCTCAGTCCATGCGGGCGTTCGTTCGTTGACCCATTTGGGAAGAGTGACCTTGTTTGACACGGCGGCGGCAAGGGTCGTCCCCGATCCGGAGGTATCGGTGCTCATGACGTGCATGACTCATGATGTGTGGTTCCGGTCGTTTAGAGACGAGTTGTCACTCACTGCGAATCTTTTCAGATCAGCGCCACAACGGCCAGCGGGAGTTTCGCCGAAAATTCGGGCGATACTCGCGGCCCCGAAGAACGATTCCGATATGTGACGCGAGACGGCGTTTCAGCGAAGATCGCCGTGGTCGATGGACCTATTGGAGTCGCCATCATTATGGGCGAGAGACTACGGCGAGCCGCGCAATTGTGGTCAATGCCGGACTCGCCTTCACCTTGAACAGTCAGAAGCTCAAGGGTGAATTCCATTGTAACGGCGCAGCACACTCCTTGACAGGCCGCAGCTGGGTAGCGAATTTGTCGTGCATTTGCCCGCTATGCGGGACCGGCAGTGCTCGGCATGACCGGCTCTCGAGCCGAATGTGAGTGCCGTACTTGGCGCGGCCGCTATGCGAGGAGGCTAAGAGTCGCATCCGCGACCATTGGAATCGACCAGAGGAGCCGTTCGGTACGCTCGACCCCTCCCTGAAGCCACGCACCGCGGGTGTGCCGAGCGCGGGAATTGATGCGCTGCCCGGGGATCCCGGGGATGTGTTAGACTCAAGTGCCTAATAAACTTAGGGTTCGTGCGATGTTGAGCCTTCCCGCCGAACTTGCTCGCATCGGCCTGGATGCAGCCCCTGACGCAATGATCTTCATGGATGCCTCCGGCACTATTTGGTATGCGAATCGGCAAGTGTCCGCCTTGTTCGGCTATCCGCACGAGCAGATCATCGGCCAAAGCATCGAGAAGCTCATGCCGGAGCGTTTTCGCTCCCGGCACATCCGTCATCGCGAGAGCTATGTCGCTAACGTCCGCGTGCGTCCGATGGGTGCGGGATTGGAGCTCTTTGGGCGGCGGCAAGATGGCACGGAGTTTCCGGTCGAGATCAGCCTGAGCCCAATCGCGGACGGCGAGCGCTCACTTGTGGGCGCGGCGATTCGCGACGTCACAGAGCGCAAATTGGCCGAAGACGAATTGCGAAAAGCTCGCCAGGCAGCCGAGGTCGCGCGCACACTCGCCGATGAAGCGCGTGAACTCGCCGACCGCGCGAACCAGGGCAAGAGCCGCTTTCTGGCCACCGCGAGTCACGACCTGCGCCAGCCTCTGCAGACCCTCGCACTTCTCAACGGCACCTTGCGACGGACTGTGAGGGATGCGGATGCGGGCGAAGCGCTCCATCAGCAGGAGCAGGCCATCGATTCGATGTCGCGGCTGCTCAATGCATTGCTCGACATCAGTAAGCTCGAATCAGGAGCGATTAAGCCGGAGCCTGCTGATTTCACGGTCGCCGCCCTTTTCGAAGAATTGCGCACGGAGTTCGCAAGCATTGCGGCCAATAAGGGACTGCAGCTCGAATTCGAATCCTGTCAGGACTACGTCCGCAGCGATCCGTCGCTGGTGGAACAGATTCTAAGAAATCTAGTCTCCAATGCCATCAAGTACACGCGTGAAGGCTGGGTGAGGCTGCGATGCCTACATGAGCCGGCGCTCGTTCGCATCGAGGTGTTGGATAGCGGCATCGGCATTCCAACCGCGCAGCTCCCGCTCATTTATGATGAGTTCTACCAGGTGGGAATTCCGCCCAACACTTCTCGCGATGGCTACGGCTTGGGACTGAGTATCGTGCAGCGGCTGGTGAAGCTGCTCACCCTTCAGTTAGAGGTGCGCTCGGAGGTCGGCCGCGGCTCCTGTTTCTCGCTAGTGCTGCCCGCGAGTGCCCGCCACGCTCGGCCAACATTGTCTGGTTTGGCGCAAAATCCCATATCCGCGCCGCAGGTCGGCACGGCGCACGTCCTGTTGGTGGAAGATGACTTGGCCGTGCGAGGCGCCACCGTGATGTTGCTCAAGGTGGAAGGCTACCGTGTGACCGCTGTTGGATCCGTTCAAGAAGCGCTAGCACATGTTCAAGGGGGCAATGTCCTTGACCTATTGGTGACTGATTATCATCTGCGCGATGGGGAACTCGGCACACAGGTCATCACCTCGTTGCGCGAATCCCTGACTGCTCCCGTGAAGGCGGTGCTCATGACCGGCGACACATCCTCCGCCATTAAGGACTTGCCCAGTGACCCCTATGTGCGCGTTGCCAGCAAGCCCATCAAAGCGGAGGAGCTGCTGACCTTGCTCAGAGCGCTGCTCGCCGCCTAAGTACGAAAGGGGCCAAGAGCACCGCACAGGTTGTCAAGAAAAGTGCTTGCGCGCACAGGTCCGAACACGCTCCAGGTACCGTGCCGCAAGGGCTTCCGAGAGGCCGGGGCCGACCTCGTCGAAATGCACATGCTCGAGCAAATTGAAGCCCGTCGCCCGGAAGACATGAGTGTCTTGCAGAACTTGCACGGCATTCCAATTGCTGCTCTGTACCAGAAGGGGCTGAGGTGCTCCGGAGATAGTGATCAGAACGGCGCTCTTTCCGGAGAGAAGCCCGCGCACGATACCGCCATGGGATTCATAGGCAAAACCGCGCGAGAACACCCGGTCAATGTAGCCTTTCATGATCGCGGGCATCGATAACCACCAAAGCGGGTAGATCGCGGTCAGTACGTCGGCCGCAAGAATATCATTCTGTGCCTCTGACAGCTCCGCGCTCGCCGGACGACTGGCGCGGTCCGCCACGAGTTCCTGCGCCGACAGCACTGGGTTGAAGCCCATGCGATACAGATCGTATGTACGCTGACTATGCCCGAGCGTTTCCAGCTCGGCTGCATAGGCACGCGCTAGCCCCATCGTGAAACTCTCTACGACCGGATGAGCGACAATCAAGAGGTGTTGCATTTTGAATTCCTTCTCAAGCTCAACATAATCCTCAGCCGCTATCAAACCGCCCGGCGTACTTCTGACTGCTCGAGGCAACTTTGGATGCCCGACGTTCGGATACTTAACGATGATACCGCTGTTGTGGCCTTTGCGAGTCTTTGGTTCCGCAGAGCCTGTTCTGGCGACTCATGGGACTCGGCATCAACCGCGACTCAACGGCACGCAAAGGTCCGCGTCTCATCATCATAGGTAAACAGCTCCGCATACCGTCCCCAGTCGATAGCGATCCGCAGCGAGCGCTCGGCCTCGACAGGGTGCAGATGATCCTGCAGCTCCAACTCGAACCGTTCGCGAGGGGCGCGATGATCATCGCGTTCCTCGAGCACCTGCAGCATATGCGCGGCAAAGGGAACGAAACACTGTAGGTGTTCGCGAAAGAGGCGCTTGCGCTCGTCGGTGCCGCTCTGAGCAAACACGCGGCCGGCGGCCGTCAGCTTGATGGAACTGTCTTCAAGCTCGGCGAATTCGAGCAGATGCAGTGCCGCAGCGATCGGGAACAGGTCGTTGATCTCCAGGGCGAGCGCAGCGGCTATCTCGGACAACTGTGCATGGCCCAGGTACGGCGGGGCCGCGAGGGTTTCCATAAAGCCGCTGATGCGATTGATCGATGCCTGCGGGAGCGGTTGCGCCAGATTGCCGCGCAGGGTGCTCCGGGTGCCGGTTGCGGTCGCGGCCGCGATGCGTGCCGTCAGGGTCGAATAGATCTCCTCGACAATCGCGTGAAAGGCGGGATCCAAGCGGTTACGCGGCTGTGCGAGCGCAACTGGGATCTGAGCGGCGATGTGGCTGGGGTGAGCACCGAGCACGAGGATACGGTCACACATCAGCACGGCCTCTTCGATGTTGTGCGTGACCATCAGGACACTGCGTGTGGGCAGCTGATGCCCGATCCACAGATCCATAAAATCCGTACGCAGCGTTTCGGCTGTGAGCACGTCCAGCGCCGAAAAGGGCTCATCCATCAGCAGCAATACCGGATCACTCACCAGCGCGCGCGCAAAGCCCACCCGTTGGCGCATGCCGCCCGACAGCTCGCGCGGAAACGCCGACTGGAAGCCATCCAGGCCGATCAGATCGATGGCAGCCGAGGCGCGCTGGTGCACTTCAGCGGCCGGTAGGCTCAGGGCATCCAGACCGAGCTCAACGTTTTGCAGCACCGTGAGCCAGGGGTAGAGGGCAAAAGTCTGAAATACCACGGCGATGCCGGCGCTCGGGCGGGTGAGAGGGCGGTCCTGATAGCGCACCTTACCGGAGCTCGGCGCGATGAGTCCGCCGGCGATGCGCAGCAGCGTGGACTTACCGGAACCGGAACGGCCGAGAAGGCCGACGATTTCCCCCTCGCGTAGCATGAGATCGATATCCGTCAGCACCGGCAGCGGTGCCGCGGCAGGTCTCGGGAAAGCCTTGCAAATCTGCTGTAGCTCGATGACGACCCTCGCTGTAGATGCCGGATCCATATCGTGTCCCTAGTCGAGCCGCGTGCGCCGAGCGGCAAAGGTGTACAGGGGTCGCCAGATCGTGCGGTTCATCAGGACCACGAGCACCGACATCATCGCCACGCCCAGCGCAATACGCGCGTAGTCGCCGGCCGCCGTGTGCTCGGCGATGTAGGCGCCGAGCCCCGGAGTTGCCAGCCGGGTATCGCCCCAGCTGACCGCCTCGGAGACGATGCTCGCATTCCATGCGCCGCCCGAGGCGGTGATGGCGCCGGTGACGTAGTACGGGAAGATGCCCGGCAGCAGCACGTCGCGCCACCGGCGCCATCTATGCAGCCGCAGGCTCGCCGCGCTCTCACGCAGATCGCTCGGAAAGGCGCTCGCGCCGGCAATCACGTTAAAGAGGATGTACCACTGAGTCCCAAGGATCATCAGCGGGCTGAGCCAGATCTCGGGGGCGAGGCGATAGTGAACGATGAGAAACACCACCAACGGGAACAGCAGATTGGCCGGAAAGGCAGCGAGAAACTGTGCGATCGGCTGCAGCTGCTGCGTGAGTCGGGGACTCAGGCCGATGAGAACCCCCAGTGGGACCCATACCACCGAGGCGAGCACGATCAGCACCACGACTCGCAACAGCGTAAGCGCGCCATCGGTGCTCACAGTGCGCAGATCCGCGAGTGTGAGGACCGGGCCGGCGAAGTGGACAAGCCGCCAGCCCGCGTAGCTAAGCAGGATTGCGATGCACCCATACCAGGCGAGGTCGAGAAGCCATGCCGGCAGAGCGGAGATGATCGGAACTGATCGGGGTAGCGCCAGTCGTGCACGCGCGAGGCGCGCGAGTGCCCGAGCTACTGGCGCCGCCAAAATCCCGATCCAACTAGAGCGACGCAACAACGTCAGCAGCCAGCTGTGCGGCTGGATCTGCGCCGCACTCTGTTCGACGCGGAACTTGTCGGCCCAAGCCACGAGCGGACGGAACAGGAGCTGGTCATAGAGTGCGATCGCAAGGCTCATGGCCAGGATCGCCCAGCCGATCGCCGCCAGATCGCGCGCCTCGATCGCACGTGCGACATATGAACCTACCCCGGGCAGCGCAATCTGGGTAGAGCCCACGGCAATGGCCTCGGACGCTACAACGAAGAACCAGCTTCCGGACATTGACATCATCGTGTTCCAGATCAAGCCAGGCATCGCGAACGGCACTTCGAGTCGCCAGAAGCGCTGCCAGGCTGTCGCGCATAGGCTCCTGCTCGCCTCGTCCAGGTCGGTCGGAACCGTGCGCAGTGACTGGTAGAAGCTGAAGGCCATATTCCAGGCTTGGGCCGTGAAGATCGCAAAGATCGAGGCGAGTTCCGGTCCGAGCGCGCTCTTGGGGAACAGGGAGACGAAGAACACCACTGTGAAGGAGAGATAACCGAGGACAGGTACGGATTGCAGGGTGTCCAACAGCGGAATCAGCACCATTTCGGCACGCCGGCTCTTGGCCGCCCAGGTGGCGTAAGTCAAAGTGAATATCAGTGAAGCGACTAGTGCGCCCAGCATGCGCGTGACGGTGCGCAGCGTATAGAGTGGCAGAGCCGCCGGCGACAACGAGATCCGTGGCGCTCGCGCGAGGGTGAGCGGGGCCACCATCTGGTGCGCGGCGAGGCCCAGCAGCACAATGATCGTGAGCACCAGCACCACGGCGGCCACATCCAGGATGCTTGAGGGGCGGCCCGGATCCCCGAACGGCTTGATTTGGGCATTGAGACGGTACGGCACGTGATTTATTGCGGCAGGACTCAGTCCACCGGTCGAGGCCCCAAGAGCTGTCCTTGAGCTATTCTCGCGCGGATCTGCGCAGAGGCATGCTATTCATACCTCAGTGCCTCGATCGGGTTCAGATGCGAGGCTTTGCGCGCCGGGTAATACCCGAAAAAAATTCCGACCGCAGCGGAAAATGCGAAGCCGCCACTGATGGCCGCTGCAGACAACTGCGTCGGCCAATGCACCACGGCTGAAATTAGTACCGAGACGGCGATGCCCGCCAGGATGCCGGCGATGCCGCCCGCGACACTCAGGAAAATCGCTTCGGTCAGAAATTGCAGCAGCACGTGCACTCGCCGGGCGCCGATTGCCATGCGCAGACCAATCTCGCGCGTTCGCTCGGTCACTGAAACGAGCAAGATGTTCATAATGCCGATCCCACCAACCAGCAGCGAGATCGAAGCCACCACTGCCAGCAGCAGTGCCATGATGTGCGATGAGCCTTCGGCCGTTTGGGCGATTTGACTGAGGTTACGGATCGAGAAATCAGCGATGGCGCCGGCGCGTATATGGTGGCGGCGCATCAGCGTGTCGGTCACCTGCTGCAACGCTGTTGGAACTTGATCCTCGCTGGCGGCCTGGACATATATGGAGTTGACGTAGCCGGTGATGCGCGCCGGAATATTGTAGGGGTTGGGGGGAGGCGGGAAGGCTGCCGCGGTAGTGGTGACCGTGAGGGTCGCGTTAGAAACAGTGGTCGTCGCAAGGGTTTGTGCTTGGTTCGGGGCCGCGACGCCCAGGACCTTCTGTTCCGCTGTGGTGAAGGGAAGAATCACGATGTCATCCTGGTCCTGGCCGTAAGTGCTCTGGCCCTTGGGGGCGAGCAGGCCGACGATACGGACACTTTCTCCTTTCACCAGGACGCTGGCGCCAATGGGATTCTCATAGGTACTGAAGAGCTGCTGATAGACAGTCTGGCCGAGCAGCGCGACCATTGCCGCACTGTTCTCATCTGACTGATTGAGCGCCCGACCGGAGGCGATCTGCCAGTTGGTAATTCGTACGTAGTCGGGCGTTGCGCCCTGGACGTTGGTCGTCCAGTTCTGGCTGCCGTATTCCACCTGGCTCAGTTGCCTGATCATATAGCCGACATCGGCGACCGCCGGATCCTCGCGGCGTAGCGCCAAGGCATCGCTCGTGGTGAGCGTCGAGGCGCTGCCCAGACCTGCTCGCGCCCCGCTCGCGGTGGTCGCGCCTGGCTGCACAACGAGCAGGTTCGTTCCGAGGCTCTCGATCTGCCTTTCGACCGCTTGGTTGGCACCCTGGCCAACGGCGACCATGGCAATCAGTGCCGCCACACCGATGAACACGCCCAGCGTGGTCAACACGGATCGCAGCTTGTTGCGTCCGACCGCCTGTGCGGCGCTGCTCAGGATCATGCTGGCAAAGCCTAGCGAAGGCGCCGTGACGCGCCTCATTCGCGTACTGCCGCCCCCTCGCGTTGCAGACGGCTTTCGCTCGACGGCATCGGTGCGCCCCAGTCCGAGGGTCACCGAGCTCCGTGGGGCCGCGCTCTGCGGCTGCTCCACGGGAGTGGCCGCGCGATTGATCTCATCGGTGAGGATCTTGCCATCGCGCATCGTGATGATTCGATCCGCGTAGTCGGCAATATCGCGCTCATGCGTGACCACGATGATCGTGACAGCCTGCTCTCGGTTGAGCAGACGCAGCGTCTGCATGATTTCGTGCGAGGTACGCGTATCCAGATTGCCCGTCGGTTCATCAGCCAGCAGCAGGCCAGGCCGGTTGATGAGCGCGCGCGCAATCGCGACGCGCTGCTGCTGGCCGCCCGAGAGTTGACCGGGGCTATTGTTCTCGCGGCCGCGCAGCCCCAGCTTGTCGAGCGCAGTGCGAGCGCGGCTCAACCGCTCGTTGCGACGCGCGGGCCCGGTGGCGGCGTAGTAGAGTGGTAGTGCGACATTCTCGATCGCGCTAGTGCGCGCGAGCAAGTTGAAGCTTTGAAACACGAAGCCCAGGCGCTCGCTGCGAATGCGGGCAAGTGCGGGTTCCCCTAGATGCGCTACATCGATACCCTCGAACAGATATTGTCCGGCGGTGGGTTGATCGAGGCAGCCGCACAGGTTCATCAGCGTGGATTTCCCAGAACCCGAGGCGCCCATGATGGCAACAAATTCGCCACTGGCGATCGTCAAGCTCACATCATCGAGCGCCCGCACCTCGGACTCGCCCAACCGGTAAAGACGCGTCACGTGCCTGAGCTCGATCACCGGTTTGGCCATGACGTGGATCCGCTTGCCGCTGCCAATTCACAAGCCAAATCGGAACTGGCCGGTATGGCGGCTGGAGCTCTCTCGCTGCTCTCCGATGATGACTTGATCGCTCGGGCGCAGATCACCACCGATCACCTCCGTGTAGGTGTCGTCATCGAGCCCGGTACGGATACCAAGGGCGAGCGGCTCGCCATCCCTCAGTACCCAAACTTGTGCGGGCTCGCGCGAAGCACCGACTGATTGCACCGCGCCGCTTCGCGACCCGCCAATCGGTCCGGCTGTATGCGGTCCGCTGGGCACGAATCGTAGTGCCTGATCGGGTACGCGTAGCGCGTCGGTGCGTTGGTCGGTTACGATTCCTACGGTCGCCGTCATGCCGGGCATCAATAGGAACTTCGCATTGTCTACGCCCACCACGACATCGTAGGTCACCACGTTCTGCACCGTCTGCGGTGCCTGGCGCACTTGGACCACGGTGCCTCGGAAGGTACGGTCGGTGAATGCTTCGACGGTGAAATTTGCTTGCTGGCCGTCCTTTATGCCGCCGATGTCGCTTTCACTGACGTTCGTGTCGACCTGCATTTTGCTCAGATCAGTCGCGATCAAGAACAAAGTAGGTGTTTGGAAGCTGGCCGCCACAGTCTGGCCGATCGTGATGTTGCGCGCCACGACCGTGCCGTTGACAGGCGAGACGATATTAGTGTACGCGAGATTGACCTGCGCGGTCTCCACCGCCGCGCTATCAAGCTGCACGGTTCCCGCAAGCTCCTTCACGAGTGCGTCCTGATCGTCATAGGTCTGTTTGGCGATGGAGTTCTGACCCCAAAGCACCGCGTAGCGGGCGAGGTCCACGCGAGCCCCCGCTAGTTGAGCAGAATCCCGTGCGAGTTGGCCTTTGGCCTGGTCGAGCGCCGCTTGGTAGGGTCGCGGATCGATCTTGGCACAAAGTTGCCCCTTCTTTACCCGCGTGTTGTAGTCGCAGGACATTTGCTGGATGACCCCCGAGACATACGAGCCAATAATAATCGTGAGAACGGGATTAACGGTCCCCGTTGCCACGACGGTACGCGCGACTGTGCCGCGGGTGACCGGCGTCGTCAGATACCTCACCGGGGCATTACTTTGCATCAGCCACCAGATCGCGCCGGCGACCAGCAAAAGGGCGGCGAAGAGGGCCATAAATGGCCACACGGCTCTATGAGATGAAGGCTCGGAGCGCCCGGTGGTCGGAACCTCGCGCCGATCCTCCGTTGCGACGAGCTTCAATGCGTCCAATGCCCTGACTCCTTAGTGCCCATTGCTCGAGCACTTTGATCCTTCCGTATAAGCAAAGGCATGCGCATTAATGCGGATGGATGCACGGCCATCAGCTTGCATCGACCGTCACGTCGAGCAGCGTATGCACGGGATGGAATCATGATCCGCTAGCCGTATTGCGGGCCCGCGCTTCGGAGACTACGCATTGTCTCTTAGGAGCTTTGTTTGTAGCGTTGCGCATCGTTTGGAGCGGTGCTTGTGGATGCCGGGATGCCGTTTGAGCCTTTTCGGATGTGCGATCCGTCCACTGAATCGGCACAACGTTGGGCCATGACTGCAGAGGCGGCGTATTTTTATGCCCAGCGACGCGGTTTTAAGCCGGGGCATGAACTTGAGGATTGGCTTGCGGCAGAAGCGGAGCTTGAGAGGCTACGAGCTCCCGGAGCGCCTTCCGTTCGATCTGTATTCGCGCCGTAGCTGCGCCGTCCGACCGGTACGAGCCCGTCAAGCAATCCAACTTGCCGGTGCTAGGAATGCCTCGCGATTAGTGGCTCTGCCTGTTGGCTCGTCGTGACGTCGCAAGGGGCTTATGCCGCGCGGCTGTGCCGAGTAGGGGAAACTGCGGATAGCCTGCACTGCAGGAGTGGGCTATTTAAAACAACTGCGGCGCAATCGAATTGCTTGCTCAAGACTGCTAGGTCGGGGGTATTCGCAATGCGCTAAACGATTATGTTAAGCGGAGAAAATGGGTTTCACGAAAATTGAGAAAGATAGAGCCGGCGTGCACGAACCGCTGACGCTCTGCTATCACGGCACCATCGGTCCTGTGGAACTAGAGTCGAGCATCGTATCCTCTGCGCGTGTGGAAGCGGAATCAATCCTAGGAAGGGGCACGCATCCGAGCGCCGTCCCGAGGTCCGAGGCCGTCTGGGCTGCCTCGAGCATTAGGGATGCAACCGCCATTGCGGCTATTCGCTCCTACTCGCGGTCTGCGCCGATACCACATGCGTACATTCATGTGTATCAAGTGCAGCTTGTCCCGTTCCACGCCGGACCCGTCGCTGTGATCGAAGAACTGCAAAGTCGGCTCCTGGCCGGACGGCAGGCTTCGCTTGAGCCGCTCATTCGAGAGTACTGGGAGCCGATGGGCACATGGAATTTACAGGAAATTCTCGCGGCTTCTTTGACCGTGCTCAAGGAAGTGCCAGCGACCACTGAGCGTGAGGTTTACGTGCGTCGATGGGTGCACTACAACCAGGATTGCGAACGCGCTCAGTCCCTATGAATCATGTCGCGGGATTGCACCGACTGCGGGCCCGGGCAGCTGCAGCGATGCTTACGCTGTGCGATACCTCCAGCACGCGAGGAACGCTGCCTACAATTTCTGCCAACAACGGTCGACTGTTGAAGGGCTTTAGCTCGCGGAATTACATTGCAGAATATTTTATCATGGGCCGGACGTCGCGCCGATCAGGTCATCGGCCGATCGAGATCCATTGTCATGCGCACCAGTTGTGCTAGCGAGTGCGCCTGCATCTTCTCCATGACGCGCGAGCGGTGAATTTCGATGGTACGCTGGCTGACCCCCAAATCGCCGGCCATCACCTTGTTGGGCTTGCCGGTGGTAACAAGGTTGAGGACCTCTCGCTCGCGCGGGGTCAAGGTGGCGAGGCGCTCGCGGATGCGATCGGTGGCTTTTAGCTGCGTACGCATCGACGTGTCACGCTCAAGTGCGCGTTGTACCCTGTCGATGAGATCCTGATCACGGAAGGGCTTTTGAAGAAAATCGAACGCACCGAGCTGCATAGCCTCGACGGCCATGGGAATGTCGCCGTGACCGGTGATGAAGATCAACGGAATCGTGGTTCCCTGTAGGTTCAGTTGCTGCTGAAGTTCAAGGCCGCTCATGCCCGGCATTCGGATATCGACGATCAGGCAACCGGGTTGACGGGTATCGTAGCTCGGCAAGAATTCCTGTGCCGAAGCATGGGTGCGCACCGGTAGCCCCACGGATTTCAGCAGCAGCCGTAGCGAATCCCTGACGGCCTGGTCGTCGTCGATAACGAACACGGTAGTAGGTAGATCTTTCATCGCTAGGTGTTCATCCATCTGTGACGCGGATCGAGCGGGGTTGCCCGCAAACTCAGGTACCTCGCCCGCCGCGGATGAGCTTCCACGATCAGACGCCCAACTGCAGGCCTTAGAAGCCCGCAGGACCCCGTCCACTATATCTTGTATAGTTTAGCGACGCTTCTTGCGCACGTCATCCGTAAGAATACCTAGGTGCTCTCGAACGGCTGGAGGCTTAAGACTCGCGGTGCTCGCGCGAGCCGGCCTGGATCAGGATTCGGGCGGCCCAGCGCTCGGCAGGGTGACGATGAAGGCGGCGCCGTGAGGGCTGTTCGGCTGGTATTCCAGACGCCCGCGATGCGCTTCGACTATAGTGCGGCTGATCGCCAGACCCAGGCCTGTGCCATTCGGTTTGCTGGTGACGAAGGGGATGAACAGGCGCTCACGCATGTGCTCATCTACCCCGGGACCATTGTCGAGCACCGCAATTTGAACCTCGCCCTGGGCGGTGCGCACGGTGCGGATCACCGCTTCACCCCGTCCAGCGGGCATCGCCTGCATGGCATCGATGGCGTTGCGCAGTAGATTGAGCAGGACCTGCTGCATCTCGATGCGGTCCACGTTGGCATGCGGCAGATTGGGATCGAGCTGGAGAATCACACGGACGTCGCTGATGCGTGCATCGGCACGCATCAAGGGTTGGAGCTCGGCAACGACTTCATTGAGATCGACCGATTCTCGGGTGCTGCTGCGATTGCGCACGAGGTTGCGCATGCGCCGGATGATTTCGCCCGCGCGTAGTGCTTGTTCGGCAATCTGCTGCTGCGCGTCATGCACTTCGGCCAGATCGGGCGAAGCGCTCGCAAGCAGTCGCGCGCTGGCCTGCGCGTAGGTAGTGATGGCCGCCAGGGGCTGATTGATTTCGTGCGAGATGCCACTGGCCATCTCGCCCACGGTGGCCAGACGCGATACCTGCATGATGCGCTCCCGCGCTTCCCGCACCTGCAGCTCCGCGCGGCGATTATCGGTGACGTCATCGCCGGAGCAGAGCACGCCGCTCACCGAACCGTCCTCGTCCTCGACGAGGACCGAGCGCCACATGATGAGCCTCTGGGATCCGCTGCGGCTGAGCACCGGACATTCGAAGTGATGCGGGTGGTGCGACTGGCGTTTGACGAGTTCTTCGAACTCGAGCATGGCGGCGGTGCGGTGCTCGCTGGATACCACCTTCTCGAACCAGTTCGCACCGAGGAGGGAGCGCTCGTCGTAGCCGAGGACTTCGCAGCCCTTGCGATTGATCATGGTGACGCGTTGCTGCAGATCTAGACCTATCAGCATGGTCTGCGCCGCCTCGAGGTAACGGTTGGCTCGCTTACGCTCGCGCTCCTCCGCCGCCAGCGCCTGCTGGCGCAATGTCATGTCCTGAATGAAGCCGACGAAGCGCGCTGGATCGGCGCTGCCAATGCGTCCGACCGACAAAAAGGCCGGGAAGACGCTGCCGTCGTTGCGCCGCGCCCGCACCTCGCGACCGATGCCGAGAATATGCGCCACCCCCGTGCTCAGGTAGCGCGCGAGATACGCATCGTGCTGTTCGCCATCGCGCTCGGTCATCAGCATGCTGACATTGCGGCCGAGCGTCTCGGCGGCCAGATAGCCGAATAGGCGCTCGGCCGCGCGATTGAAAGCCTGCATGAGTCCGCGATGATCAATCAGGATAACCGCGTCGACCGCGGCATCGAGCAGTGCTTGTACTTCCAGCGAGGACACTGGAGCTGAGCTTTGCATACTATTCATAAGACCTGCCCACTGGTGCAGCTACCATCCGTACTTCCCACCACTTCCCCTATGCGAAGCATCGCGTGGCGGGATGCTGCAGTCGGACCAGTATGTGATTTATTCAAATCCCTGCCATGCATCCGCCGGTTGGTTGAAGGGAACGGGATTGATTTACCGCGGCCTGAGGAAGACCTTGGTGCTGGCAAGTGCCCGTGATGCTCGGAAACGGGAAGGCAGTGGCGCCTGCCGCAGGCTCTGCAGATCACTGATCGATGCGGACTAATGCGACCTGTATTCAGATCGTACGCTAGGGCGATGACTGCTGTGGATTGCTGCAGTTTGAAGTGTAACTGTTTCTAAGCTCAGCGGCCACGATCGTCTGGTGTGAATCTACAGGCTGTTGAGGAACCACGCACGCACTCCTGAAGGACATTCGCGCACATAAGCGCGCGGTTGTGCCACAACGTTGCCGACGCATAGGTGCAAGTACATATTTCGCTTGGCCGCTCGTCGCGGCAGCCTTTACTGCACCGAGCACAGGAGAGCTAATCATGGCCAAGTTTGCGCTATTCAGTACGCTGACCACCGAGGGTCTTCAGTCGTTACACCACAATCCTGAACGTATCGACGACGTCAACCGAGAAATCGAGAAGCTCGGATGCAAGGTGCTATCGCAGTATGCCCTATTGGGCAATCCGGACTTTCTCACCGTTATTGAAGCAAGCGACGCCGTGATTGTCGCCCATCTCGCCATCGACATCGGATCGCGCGGTACCGTCAGCATCTCGACCCATCCGATCGTGGATGTCTCGGATCTGCAGAAGGCCTTGCATACCCGCAATCACATAGCGCGCGCCGGAGCCGCCTAACTGCCTGGGGCAGCGAGATCGGCCTTGAAGATCGCCCAAACGCTTGAGTCGCTGCCGGCGGGAGGTTTCGTCTTCGATCTGGACGGAACGCTGGTCGATAGCGCCTATCAGCATGCCTTCGCCTGGCAACAGGCTCTGCAGATCGAGCGGCTGTATCTGTCCCTTTGGCATATTCACCGCCACATTGGCATGAGTGGCGCCTTGCTCACCGAGCAGCTGCTTCGGCTGCTCGGCTGCGAGATCAGCACCGATCGGGTCGAGCGATTACAGCAGCATCACGCCCAGGCATATAAGCGCCTGGCGGCGACCGTTGAGCTGCTGCCCGGGGCGCTCGAGTTACTGAGATCTCTTCGTGCCGCCCGAATAGAATGGATCATCGCCACCAGCGGGTATCGGCGTACCGCCGAACACGATCTCGGGCTCCTCGAGCTTGCAGAGAGCGCAGTCGTCAGCCGCGATGATGTGCAGCACGCCAAGCCCAATCCCGACGTGTTCCTGCTGGCCGCTATGCGACTGCAGTTGCCGCCCGCTTCAATCTTCGTCGTGGGTGATAGTGTCTGGGACATGCTGGCCGCGAGGCGCGCAGGGATGTTTGGCGTCGGGCTGCTTTCCGGAGGCTATGGGGCCGAAGAACTTGAGCGTGCCGGCGCCGCTAGGGTTTACGAAGATCCCGCGGATCTGCTAGCCCATCTGCACGAGCTTGGAATCCGTGTGTAGATGCCCGCCGCCGGTTCAGGCAGAGGGCACGTCGGCGCTCATTCCCGTGTATGACTCGACCCAGATGAGCTCGTCGATCACGTGCTGGACGCCGGAGGTATTTTCGGCCATTACGCACAGCGCCTCGCGCTCGGCCGGATGTGTAACGATTCCCCTGAGCCAGACGGTACCGTTCTCCACGCGGACATCCACCATTTCTCGCGGCGCCCAGCGCTGCGCGCGCATCTGCTGCAAGATGGCGCCGCGGATCGCGGCATCTGACGCCGCAGTCACTTGGGAATCGGGCAGCAGTCGTTGGAGCGCGTGCAGCAGATCTGCACGGCTGATGATGCCGATGGGACAACCATCCTTGAGCACGGGCAGGCGCTTGACGCGGCGAGATTCCATCAATGCGACGACCTCCGCAAGTGAAGTCTGCTCGCTTACGGAGACGACCTCGCGCGTCATCACTTCCTCGACCAGGCGTCCATGGGTGTGCACGTAGCTTTCGGCCAGGCGCTGCCGTCCGAGCCAAAAGGCCCGCCACGCCGACACCGTCGGCTCGGTCCCAGTTTCGGAGCGCTTGAGTAGATCGCCTTCGGTGAGCATTCCCACGATATTGCCTTGATCGTCCACGACTGGCAGGCCGCTGATTCGGTGTTCAAGCATGAGCTTGGCGGCTACGCGTATCGAGTCCGAAGGTGCGACGGTGAGCACTTTTCGGGTCATGACATCGGCGGCTTTCATGGTTCTACAGTAGCGTAGTTGAGTAGGGCGTGCTATCCGCTGAATTACCTATGCCCGGCGCCTGAACGGACGTATTTGTTTTATCTGTGGAGGCTTACACAATGCAAAAGCACCTCACGGCACGGCGGCGTTCGGCCGCAAGCTTAGAATATAGGCAACGACGGCTGAGAGCTCCTCGGGGGTCAATTCCTGGTTTGGCATGGTCATCGGGATCGACTTCTCATCCCAATGTGTCGTAGTGATAAAGCGTCTAAGTGTGCCGGGGTTGATGCCAGGCTGCGTGGCGATCTCATAGAAGCTCGGTGTATGCACCTTCAGGAACGGAGGAAATTCCTGGTCCTTGATGACGAGATGGCATGCGCCGCAAACCAGCTCTGCGACCTGCCGCCCGCGGCGGACGAGATTCGGCCGCGTGGGTGGGGGTGCTGCCACTGAGGTCTGCAGCCACAGGCAGCAGACCACAGCGAGCCAATGCGTTTGGTTTTTCATGGGTCGTACTCCGGCCAGTTACAGGTTGCACAGTTCACGAGAACGTCGGTCCGTCGATGTGAATCTAACGCGCACTTACTGCTTCGCTTTAGCAGGCGGTGCGGAAAGCGGGACTTTGACTGCTGATCCGGTCGATTCCGACCCTGCCCTATACATGAACCAGTCGACACAGCCGTACTCCAGCTGCGCGGCGTCGCTCGATGTCAATGATATGTTCGGCTTGCCTCCGGGCTGCTCGAGTGTCCGGGGCGTCGATAGCACGGAATCGCCACCCGAATGTGGCATTGTTCGTGCGAGACAAACGACTACACTCATCGTTTGACGATCGGGGGCGAGCTGACTTTCTACTGAGCTACCCTTACTGCGGCCGAATAGTCAGCCGATCGACGACCCGCGAGACCCCCGGAGCCTGCCAGGCTGCAACCTCAGCGAGGTTGCGTTCATGTAGAGAGCTTACTTCGCCTTCCAGGGTCACCGTACCATCTTCGGCGTGCTGGACCCGGATACGCTCCGCATCGAGTCGCGCGCTACGCTTCAGCGCCTCGGTAATGCGTATCTGAACTTCCCAGGCTCCCTGTGGCGGGCGTATGACGAGCTGATTGTTCAGGGCGCGAACGCCGCGCAGCGTGCTCAGCGCCAGCTCCGCCGTGTGCTTCTGGTGCCAGCTCGCTACGTCGCCCGTCAGAGTGACGGCGCCGTCCCTGACGGTAAGCCTGACGGCATCGGAGGGTATCGTGGCATTAAATTGCAGCGCCGCAGCGGCATCCTCGGCGATTTCCGCGTCACTGCGGATGAGGTCAGAGGGCAGCGCCACCACGATGTCATTGGCGACTGCTAGTACGCCGTCGACCGATTGCGCAGCTTCCTCGGCCGCCTGTCGCTCGAAATAGGATGAAACGCTGCCTGTGAGGGAAACGACCCCGTTCCTCACCGCCACGCCAATGCGGCGGTCATCGATGCGAGTGTCCCAGTCCAGCTCGGCTTCGACATCGTGACGCAGTTGATTGTCGGTGCTCATGGTCTTGACTTCCTGCTGCTATGCGCGCCGATGACGCGGGTATATCGGCATTGAACGTCGGCGGGCCCGCTACGAACATAGGGATTTGTCACATGCCGGTCGGTCATGCGACTTATACGCACGCGGCGGCAGATTTCCGAGCGTGGCAGATATTCTTTGTCTGTTCCGCTGATGTCGTCTGAGGGTGACCAGTCGATTCTGTAGCCCCCCTCATTGTGCGAGGTAAGGCCGAGCCATTCATCTTGGTCGGTCAGGACCAGCAACGGAGCGAGACAGGAAGTCAGCAAGACCGATGAGATCGTTTCGCTCCAGTCGCCG